>UMAT01042874.1_pt1 | contig 35166 bp, 44 predicted proteins | sample 1963781 | NCBI WGS metagenome assembly UMAT01 (sample SAMEA4835923, study PRJEB28245) | human gut metagenome | biome: gut microbiome; material: fecal sample | place: Denmark | collected 2008
CAATGCGGTTTATGGCATAAGAAAAGCACCCCTAGGGGGTGCTTACAGGTGTTCACATGGTTATTTCTCAACCAGTTCAAACAACTCAGGCGGATACAAATAGTCCTCTCCGGTTTCGTCAATAACTCGATACCAGCCCTTTTCAATGCCGATGCATTTATATTTGTTATTCGTGATCAAGCTCATCGGGCTGCTGTCATCACCAATATATTTAACCGTCATCGTCCAACCACCTCTTTATTTTTATATCATGTTTTTCGCCATCAGCCTCATACCAATGTATTTCTGCCTTTCGTGGAACTCCATCTACCAAAACAATACTCTCACCACGGCATTTTTGCCATTTTTCAGCCGGTATTTTGTATCGCTCCTGAAGGTAAATGGCGTCCCTTATCTGGACTTTTGTGTCGTTTCCAGCGATTACTTTTATTTTTGTAATGGATGATCCTTCTTGAAATTTGGCATGATTCCCGTCCGGGAGTCTTACTGGATAATTTTTGGCGGAAGCTCCTAGACTCCTACCGATTATTTCGTCTGCTTTCATTATACCACCCCCACCGGATTTGTCAACCCGTTTTTGGGCGGCAACAGCCTTTTGGGCAATGCTGCGGCCGAAGCCGTACACCTGGGTACGGGATGTATCCGGCAGCAGACCGGTGCCGGTCTGGAAATCTGCCAACTGATCCCGTGCTTCCCGCAGGGCTTTGGACTGCTTTGCAAAATCCTCATCCAGCTGGGCACGCAGCTTTGGGTCCGTGGTTTCCTGCCGGGCTGCATCCGTGGCGGACAGACGCAGCTTGCAGTCCCGCACCCGGCGTTCCAGCCGCCGCTGCTCCTGGGTGGCATCGTAGTAGGGGATCTCCTGCCCGTTGTAGTTGACCGTCATGGTTTCCAGTTGGTTCAGCTTCTCCTGGCTGTAGTTCCGCTGGGAGATGCCCGGAAAGAACGGATACCAGTCGTGCCGGCAGTTGTACCCGCCGAACCCGTCCCCGGATCCGTAGCCGATATCGTCCTTGGACAGGTACCCCCGTTTCCCGGACAGGCTGACCAGCTGCCCTTGCCACTTGGCGTGGGATGGTCTTGCTCCGGCATGGGCGGACAGCTCCATCAGATCACAGCCACAGGATGCGGCATTGTATTCCCCGATGGTGCGGCATGTCTTGGCTACTCCTGTAAGCACCGCCCGGCGCACTGCCACCTCAATGCGATCCGTCCTGCCGGATGGATACAGTACCCGGGCGCCGTCAGATGCAGCGGACTGGATGGCAGCCCGGATGGCCTGCTGGTAGGACATTGCCCCGGACTGCACCTGCAGCATGGCCAGGTCACAGGCGGATATGTAGGCCTGCTGCGCCGTGTTGGCGGTGGTCAGGGTCAGATTGTGCATGGTGCCCAGGGTGTTCTCGTAGCCAGCCTGCAGCATCTGCAGCATGGCCGGGGATGCACGCAGATCGGTGGGCTGCAGCCCGGCAGCGGTGTATAGCCGGTTATCTGTTTGTACGGTTTCCACCCCGGCATCCTCAAACAGTGCCCGCACCATGCTGTCCGTGGCGTTCGTCCGCTGGGCAATCTCCCGGATGATGTCCTCATACAACAGCCCCATTTGCTGTGCCTGTCTGATCTGGTGCTTGGCGGTTTCTGTGACATACCCGGTTTTGACAATGCGCCGGGCAATGTCCGATACAACCGCATTGTCGTAGGCATCCAGCAGCTCCGTCAGGGAATCCGTGCAGTGCAGCAGGTAGTCCGGCGTCAGCATCAGATATCACCGCCTGCAAACAGGGTAGATGCAGCTGCCTTGTATTCCGCTGCTTTGGCTTCGTCACAGTCAAAGTACCAGGCGATAAACTTGGTATCCGACAGCAGCCCGGCAGTGTGCATCTGCATCCGGCGTGCAAACTCCTTGTCCGGGTCCTCCATGACCCCGTCGCCGAACTCGTAGCATTCATGGTATCTGCCCTGGGGTGTCAGCTGATACACAGCGCAGCAGTCATTGATGGCACTGGTCAGCTGCCGCAGTCCGGCACGGATGTTCCCCTGAATATCAGAAATAGCACTGTAGCAGCGCTGCCTGGATGCCCGCACCTCCTCGGCAGTTTTTTCCACGCTCTGGGGATCCGACAGCATCCCATATGCCAGGTTGCAGTTGAATTCGATCCGTTTGAAAATGCCGTCCAGCCCGTGGAACAGGGATGTGTCCCGGATCTGGGGGCTGAAAATCTGCAGCCCCAGCTGGGCGTCCGACGGATCTGCGTTGTACCGCCGATACAGGCGATTCGCAGTATCCGGCAGGATCAGCCCGGAAGGGGTGGGCTTCAGGAAATCTGCCGGCGCATCAATGGCAGTCTGGGTGGCTTCAAATTCCCACTTGATTTTTTCCCAGTGCTGATCTGCATCCCGGATCAGGTCAACCGCCTCGGCGTACACGGACATGCCCATGGGGCTGTCCGGATCCACCGTGTTGATCGCCGGAATGCACATGTAGGCAAACAGGGGACCGCCCAGATCCATGTAGCTGCGTTCCGGCTCCAGATCTGCCCACAGCCCTGTCTGCCGCAGGGAGCATGGATCTCCCAGCATGTCCACGCTGGGAGACTGAAACACCTGATTGCGGATCCTGCCGGTGCCGTCCGGGTGGAATTCGTGGATTTCCAGCTTGTGATAAAACCGGTCTCCGTTTCGGTAGGTGTCCAGGAATACGGCAGAAATCAGTCTGCCGTCGTCATCGTAGGAAATGGGGTAGATCTTGTCAGCCGTAATGTAGTTGACCCGGATCTGGTGTCCGTCATACACCGGTCGCAGCACCACACCGCCGGTGGCACACATCAGGCGCACCCATTTCTTTGCGTCCGTCATGGTCTGCTGTAAGACCCGGTCGATGTATGCCCCGCGTTGGGATCCGCTGACGGAAATGGATGCGCCGAACAGGGTCAGCCGTGCAAATTCGTCCACGATCTTCACCGGCAATCGCAGCCCACGGACACGGTTGCTGACCCACGACTGCTCGTTGCACAGCATGTTCCGCCACAGCCGGATCCTGTCCCGCATTTCTCCGCTCATAGCGATCCGGATGCCGGTGGCCTTTTCAATTTCCGATTTGTTAATCATGCACATCACCTCCTATGTCTGCCAGAATCGTGCGCCGCAGTACCGTGTTTACCAGATACCGTAGCTCGTCCATACAGTGGTCGTTTTCCTTGATTACCTTGTCCGTTGCCTTATCGTCCCACCGATAAAGTGCGAATTCACGCAGAATTCCCCTGCAGCTTTCATGCACCAGGATCCTTCCGTTCTGAATCAGGGTCGCGGTCCGGCTGATCCCCGGCAGCACCTCATTGTGGGCTTTCCGCACGGAGAATCTGCCGTGCCGGCGAATGCACTCGATGAAGCTGGCAGCGGAAGGATCCACGATCACATGCTGGATCGGTCGGTCGCCTGCCAGCTGCTCCAGGGCGGCGTAGTGCTCCTCATCCGTCCGCATGGTGCGTTCTTCTTTGCTGTTATAATAGTACTCTGCTACCCGGATGGCGTTCCGTGGGCTGACCGCCCATAACCCGGCTGAAAACGGGTTGATGGTGCCGTAGTCGATGGCAATGTACCACTCCACGTTCTGGGACAGACGGATATCTCCGTGCAGCACATATCTGTCCGACCAGTTGGGATAGACCAACCCCTCCGCCATGCACCACAGTCCCTTGATGTACCGGTCATAGAATACGCCGGTGTACAGGCGCTCATAGCGTTCCCGGATCTTCTTGTCCAGGGCGTAGTTGTCCTGCATGGTAAAATGCAGATGCAAGGCGTTCTTTTCCGTTTTTTTGCAGATCCATTCTTTGTAGAACCAATGCTCGGCGCTGTCTGGATTGCAGTTGAACCACAGCCGGGATCCGCTGACGGAGCATCTGGCTGCTGCCTGTTCCACAAATGACCGGGGCATCAATGCAACCTCATCCAGAAAGGCTCCTGCCAGGGTAATGCCCTGGATCAGGGCAGCAGAGGATTCGTCCTTTCCGCCGAACAGATAATACCGGTTGGTATGGCTGCCGTCCGTTATTTCCAGATAGTTGCGGCTGACGTACTGGCGGATCTCGAAGATCCCCTCCACCCAGGTCTGCAGGGGCGTGATCACGTTGCGTCTCAGGCTGTCAATGGTTTTGCCACACAATGCAAACGTCTGATGGTCAAACCGGGACAGGGACCAGATCAGGAAGCCTACGGACATGGACATGGTCTTGCCGCTTCTGACGGAGCCGTCGCAGATGATAGCATCGTAGTGATCCGTATGCGGGTCAGCCCACCACAGCATGGCTTTTCGCTGCTTGGGGGACATGGTTTTATACCTCATCTTCTGCCTCCAGTCCCTCCCGGATAATTTCCAGCAGATTATTTTCCGGCTTTGGCGTCACATCCGATTCCAGCAGTTGCAGGATTGCCTGCAGGTTGGGTGCAACCTGCCGCACCCGGCGGCGCTTGTGCCGTCTGCCGGCGGAATCCACGCCGGTTTCCGTCTCCACATATTCGCCGCCCAGGGCTGCCGTGATCAGGGCACGCTTGGTTTCTGCGGCCACCAATTCCGGGTGTGCCTGCAGATAGGCTGCAAACTCCAGTCTGCGCTCGGAGAACTCTTTCAGCATACGTTCCCGTTTCGCTTTGCTTTTGGTGTTTAAATAGGCATCAAACAGGGATTTCAGGCTGTTTGCATCCTGTTTTTCCTCCTGTTTTCTGGCAGCGTCGTAGGCTGCCAGATTGTCCTGCAGGGACCGGATCCCTGCGTCCTTCAATGCTCCCATGCAGGGCATCTCCTTTCATGCGTAAAAACACGCCCTACAATGCGCTGTAAGGCATGTTTGTTTCCGGGGGTATCATTTCATGGGCAGAATCGTTTAAACGATTTTAAACAGCGTAAATTCGATTTTAAACAGGCATGCTCCGCCATTCCGGATTTCGGGTTGAAATCAGGTGGCTGGCATCATGCAATCCTGCGCGACACCGGGGGACGTATCAACCCCGGTGTCTGCCATCAGGTCGGTTTGTTAGACGTATCGCACCGCCAATGTAATGCGGTGCAGCTTGCCCGCAATGCTGATCCGGATCGTTGCCCGCCGCTGCCGTGGATTGTGTTCCACTCGCCCGGCGTAGCTGCAGATCAGCCCGGACACACACTGCATGCTGCCGTCCGGCCGGATCCGGACCTCGGATGGGGCGATGGGCTTGCCACCATTGTGCAGCAATCGGATGTATTCTGCTTCGTGTTCCGGCAGCGGCTCCGGGGCGCCGTGCCCCAGGAACCGAATGATTCCCACACAGGGCATGATCCGGTGATAGTCGGCGTCCGTCAGCTCCAGATCATCCAGGAACACATACCCCGGGAATACCGGGTATTCCGCCTCCCACCAGGTGCCGCCCCTGCGGTGCAGTGCGATCCGCCTTGGGGCATAGGATCGGTAGCCCAGTCGCTCCAGGTCACGAACCGCATAGTCATCCTGGCCGGGTTTGGTCTGCAGCACGTACATCATGGTGATTTCTCCTTCTTTTCGTCCAGAAACGCCCGCAGCTGCTTGTACAGCTCCGGTCGCTCCGTTGCCATGGCGTCAAACAATGCACCGGCAAACTGGTCAGCCCCGTTCTCCAGCAGTTCCTTGCTGCGCACATCCACCTGTTTCTTGTATGCCACCGCCCGGGTCAGGGCAACGGCAGATTTGATCAGTTCATCAAAATTCTTGGCCTGCCGCTGCTCCTCCGGCATGCCGTTGATGGCGTCCAGCAGCTGGTGGCTGATCAGGCGCAGGATACCGTCCGTAGGATCCAGATTGGGGTACTTGGCGGTCTCCTCCATGATGCCACGGAAATTCTCCTGCGCCATCCGCAGGGCTTCGGTGGTCTCAGCAAACCGTGCCGCATACCGGCAGACCGCGGACTGGGACACCTGGGTGCCGTTGGATGCCAGGTAGTCCACGATATCCTTGTATGTGAAATTCGCTCGCAGCATCTCCTTGACGGTTTCCTGAATCTGCGGCTCCAGCTGGTCAATGATGGCGTGTCGGCGATTGGCCATGACCTACACCTCCACGCATGCATCCTGCTTGCAGCCCGCCAGCAACCGGATGCCGTCAGCGGTCAGCTTTGCCTCGATTTCCTCCCACCGGGTATCCGATAGGGAAGCAGGCTGCTGAGATACCACATGCCGCAGCTTGATGTAGCCGCACTCGGTCAGGTAGTTGACACTGTCCACGATCTCCCCGTGCTCCATGTCCGGCAGGGCATATTCGATCTCACGCAGTTTCTTGTAATCATACCGCAGGATATTGATGGTACGCAGCACCCTGCCATTGTTAGCCACGAAATTGCCGGCTGCAATCCGTCGGCGGATCTGTTCTTTTTCGTCCATGCTATTTACCTCCCCGGATCTCCAGCAGAATGTCCATGATCCGGTCCAGCTTCCGGCGGGTATCCGCCTGCTCCCGGAAAAAATCCTCCTTGGTGATGTAGTCCTCCTTGACCTTGGCGATGTCCTCCCTGCACTTATCCAGCTCCGTGATAGTCCTGCGCAGGAAGAATGTCAGCGCCCCCACTGCCAGGCTGATCACGCCCTCGACAATTGCCACGATTACGTTGATGTCCATGATCTATCCTCCAAACAAAAATGGTATAGCTCGATCTCTCTGATCAAACTATACCATTTTAATTATGCAATGTAAAACAACCGATATTGCCGGGTTTATCCCTGTTTAAACAGGGGCAGCTGGTCATCCGTGGGTTCGTTTTCGATCCGCTGCTTTTCACCGCGCACGATCTTATGGACGGTGTTGTCCGCCAGATCATATTTAATCGCCAGCGCATGGGCATTGCAGCCATTGTATTCGCGGCGGATCCTGCGATCCCGTTCGTCCTTTAGGATAGACGCTATTTTGGCAATGTAGATGGAGCTGCCGCCATAGGTCTGGGCAAGCGTTCTGTACGCATCTATCCCAATGCACTCTGCTATCTCCCGCTGTTCACCCTCCAGATCCGTCATTTCAATGTCGTTGTGATCCATGCGCTGCCTCCCATCTACACGTTGATCATTTCTTTTGCTTCTCCAGCTCCGCCAGCCGTTCCGCAGCCTGCCGGATGACGGCACAGCCATGTACACCACAGCTGTGCTCATATCCACACCCCAGGCAAGCCAGGCTGCCGGTCTGTACCATCAGACGCCGGAGGGCCTTGATCAGCTCCTGATCTGTCATATATTCACCCCTTTCTGTCTCGCTTCAGCTTCTTGACCTCCGCCGAATATTCCAGCCGCTTCAGGGACTCAATCAACTGTGACCCCTGTTCCTGGGTGAAAAACCGGAACGGGTTTTTCGCCATCATGTTTGGACGTTGCCCCACGAAGCGTTCAGCCGCACCTGCCAGCCGATCTGCAGGCGGAACTTCGGATGGATCCGACTCGCACACACTGTAGATCAGCCGCCAGCATTTATTGATCTGTGATGGGGTCATCTGCCCCGGCGGGTATACGCTGGGATCCGGAGCAGGCTTGCGCCTGTTGGCATCCGGAGGTGCACTCCGTTTGTCCAGCTCCCGGATCACCTCCCGGGCTTCTGCGGCGGTCAGCTGCCGGATGCTGTCCTTGCCGGTGACGGCATACACCAGGGCGTGCAGGTCGTCTCCATCGCCCTTGGTGGACATGCCCAGATCCCGGGCTGCGGCGTAGATCCTGGATATCTGGCTAGTTGATATCGTCGTCATCGCTGTTACCTCCGATCAATACAGCCATGATCAGGGCGCCGGTGATGCCGCCCAGGATCAGACCAATCAGGAATAGTGCCATTCTGCATCCCTCCTTATCTCGTGCCCTGTTTGTACGATGCACAGGGTCGGAAGATCCGGGCGTTCAACCCCCTGTCTGTGATGTGCTGTACTGCCGCCTGTTCAGCCAGAAAAACCAGATAGACGATTGCGCCGCCTTCTCGCTGGGCGGCAAGATACCTACCGGTGATCCGGTTCTTGATGCGCCAAATGCGGTAGATCATGTGTCGTCCTCCTCGTCAGCTGCGCTGCCGGCTCTCCGGATCACCACTTCATAGTGCTCCCCGGAAGCGTCTGTGAATGAGACGGTGGCCTCCTCCAGCCCACACGTTTGCAAAATAGCTATGCTCGTACTGCAGAATGTTGCCATTGCTTCTTCGTTGCTTTTAAAATCCACCATACTCTGATTCTCCCTTCATTTTTTTGCCCGGTGCCAGCGCTCCAGCACAGCATCCGTATTCCTCATCGCTGCCCGCCAGCACCCTTTGACCAATGCTGCACCCGGCGATCATAACGCAGTCAGGGCAGGCAATCCAGCGCCTGCCGTATGCGTCTATGTAGCTTACTGCGTGCTTGTTGCGGCCAATGTTCATGTACTTTTTCGCAGCCATGGCTAGAACCGATTCATCAGGGACTTGTAGTCATCCAGGTTGTAGCTGTGGGACTGCTCCGGCTGCTGGGGCAGCGTGACCTCATCCTCCCACCGATGGTCATTCAGGTACGATGCCGGGTAGGGGATATACAGCCCGTCCTGCTTCTTCCAACGTTCTGTCCGCTGTTTGCACCGAATGTCTGCCAGGATGATATCTAGCAGTTCCCGGGTCATATGCAGCCTGGCAAACGCCCGGATTGCTTTGGGCTTGGCCACCTTCTTGGGGTAGGCCTCCCAGAATTCATCAAATAACGGATTCCCCGTCGGGGTCGGTGTCCGCATGCTCTCCCTCCTCGTATGGCGTGATGCTCTCGCAGTTTTTCTCCAGGTGCCGCCGCAGGGCGGTGAAGGATGTCCAGTAGGGGGAATAGCTGTAGTAGGTGGCCTGTGCCGTGATCTCCTCCCGGATCGACTTCTTCTCCCGTTTCAGCCGCTCCCGATCCTTCTGGGTCAGCAGGCTGCGCTTTCTTTGCTGGAAAAACTTCCTGCGGATCTCGCAATCCTCCCGCAGCCAGTGGTAATCGATCTTGCCGTCTACATACACCACGATCACCAGCTGCATCTTATCCCGCTGCATGCTCAGGCTCAGAACATGACCGTCCGCCCGGATCTTTGCAATCGTGTAGGGGTAGTTCAGGATCTTCTGCTCTACCGCTGCCCATTGTTCCTTCGTCATGCGCCACCTCAGCTGATGGTCAGCTTCTTGGACGTGCTGCTGGTCAGGTAGTCCTCATACAGCGCCTTATGCTGCTGGCTGAACCGCTTGCTGTCGAACCGGGATGTGGTAACGTCCCTGTACCGCACGGTAAATACATCCACCGTCAGCTCCTCCAGCCCGAACTGGGTCATGGTGTCCTTGATCCGTGCCTTGGCGGCGTCCTGTGCCTCCTTGACCGCCCGGATATCCTGCTCCAGGGACTTGACCGCCAGGATGTCCTCCAGGACTGCGTCCATATTGATTTTGTCCATTTCATGATCCTCCTTATTTTTTATCGTGGCTCTGCGTTCTTGCGGGCTTGCCACCGCCTTTGGCCGCATTACCGATGCGGGGATTAACCCCGCTGGTAGGCTCGGACGTAGCCTCGCAGCTCTGCCAGCTCCGCCTTTGCCTCCTCCTTTCGCGCCTCATAGACCTCGATCAACCGCAGCTTGTCGTCAATGGCATCCTGGATGCAGCGCAGGACTGATCCGGGCACCTGTTCCTCCGGCGCTTTCGGAGCGGGAGCAGGTGGGACTTCCTGCTCCTCCTTTGCCTTGTCCAGCACATTCTTAACGGTGACAGCGGATACTCCCAGCTCCCTGCCAATGTGGGACAAGGTGCAGCCCTGTGCCCGCAGCTCCTTTGCTCTTGCGATTTTTTCCTCAGTCATCTTCCTTGTTCTCCTTTCGTGCACCTGCTCGGTGCTGTATCCCTTGGACTTGATGGATGCGATGGCGTCCACCAGTTCCCCGATTGCGATCTGCAGATCGTGCCGGATCTGCGATTCCGTCTGGCCGCTGCGCAGCTTGTCCAGGATCCGCCGTTCTCCCGGGGTCAGGGTCGTGGATTTGCCGCCGATATGTATCCAGTCAGCCATGCCGGACACCCCCGATCCAGCGATAGGACGCATGCTCACTGCCTTTCAGCTCCTCCGGGTATTCTGCATTGATCCCATCATTGTAGCCGTCCTGGTAGGCACGCTCCAGCCGATCCGGCTCCACGTTGTGCCGGCAGCTCCACCCGGCGCATGCCGCCAGCCCGATCAGGGGGAGCACCAGCAGCTCGCCCCCAAAGCTGCCGAACTGCCGCTGCATCAGCTGATCTGCAGCGGTCTCCAGCATTACGCAGGCTGCTACGCCGGCTAAAAACGCCGTTATGTACCGTTTAACCATGATTTATCCCTCCTTTAAATTTGCAGATCCATTTCCTTTGCCATGGCTACCAGACCAGCGTAGGAAATGTTTTCGTTGTCATACGCATTGGAAAATAGGTTGACACATCCACGGATTCCTTGCTCGGATCGTGCCACCCGGAGCAGGAAATCAATCTCCATATCGTTGATCCCCGGCTTGATGGGTGGGAACAGCTTGATGATGTCACTGCGCTGGGACTTGGCGGTGGCGAATGTAGCGGTGTACTTGGTGCGATTCTTCACCTGCGCCAGTGCGGATGACTTGGCTCCGAATTTGCTTGCGGTTTCGGCGTTACCTACCAGGCAAATGCCCACGGTCTGATCCCGCTGCTTGAAATAATCTGAAATGCTCCGGAGCATGTCCACGGTCTTCATACTCAGATGCTGACTTTCGTCCACGATCAGCAGCATTCCGTCCGACATCTTGTTGACCACGGAGCGCCAGATGGCATCCATGGACTTCTCATGGGGTGCCCCGATGGTATCAGCAATTAGCCCCAACAATGATTTGGAGCGGGCGAAGCACTCGTTGACAGTGACCATCACTGTGTTCGTTGGATGCGCACTGATGTAATGCTCGATGGCTTTGGTCTTGCCCACGCCGGCATCCCCGCAGATGACGGCGAAGCCGCCTTTTGCCTGACACAGCCGCATAATATCGCATACCGCCTCGGATACATAGGTGGACGCATAGGGGACTTCCTTCCAGGTCTGCGCCGATATATTCTTGACCGCAAAATATGCAGCGATCTTCTCAAACTGCCGTGCCGGATTGGCGGCATAGGTGTGTGCCAGCAGCTGGGACAGCGTCCCGGCATTCACGCCCAGCAGCTCCGCTGCCTTGTTCTGGCCGCCAACCTTGTCCGCCAGTTCCCGGCATTTGACCAGCAGCGCCTCTTGTTCTTCGGTATACATACTCAACCCTTCCTTTCCTTTTCAGCGTTTTCCGCCATACGTTTGATATCGATCACGGTTGCCATATCCTCTGCTCCAACTGCCAGTTCCGTTTGTTCCTCGTTGGCACGCACCGGAATGATGTTAGATGGCTTCTGAATCTTGTAATGCTCCAGCTTGTTCCGGTGTGCCCGGCGCACCGTCATATCCAGTGCAGCGATCCGCTGTGCCGGATCCAGCTTTTTCAGGTGAGCAGCTGCTCCATCACGCATATATCCATTGACACTCCGAAGAATGCGCATTGCATCTCCAACGGCATCCGGATTTTCCTCCAGGTAGTCCCGATACAGATAATCCGCCAGCCCCCAGGTGCACAGGCACCGATCTTGTTCATCGTACAGCCGCACGTATCGCAGATCCGCCGGATCGTACCGCACATACACGGATTGTCCGATCATCTTGAATGTTTCGGTCGGATCCATGTACCACAGATCCTCCCCGTGCAGCTTGATCCGGACGCCGTTTCGCTTGATCTTCTGCATTTGCGTGGAGCGGGCAAGCATCAGGTTCAGGTCAGCGTCCGTGGCGGTGCGCATGCCCACCTCTGCAATGGACTGGTTCCAGACCTCGATCCGGCTCATGCCTTTGTATTTGGTCTCGGATCCGCCGTATTCTTCACAATTGAAAATGCCATCGATCCAGGCTTCCAGCGCTTCGGACAATGCCTTGTCCTGTGGCAGCTTGCCGCTGCGGACGATGTACTTCAGACTTTCTTTCCGATCTACAACATTCCCACCGTTGTAGCCGGCAAACAGCTTGGAAAACTGCTCTTTCAGGGTCAGGAAGGTGCGCTCAATGGGCTTCGCTCTCGCGTTTCTGACCAACGCATTGCGCATTTCACAGCCAAGCCGAACCAGAACCGGGGGCGGATCGTACCCACTGCCTTTGCTTCGTTTCCGGAAGCCTAAACCGCCCATGTCGCGGGCAAGGAATTCCCGGCCGTTATCGGCGTAGAATACCTTTGGGATGCCATATTTTCGTATTCCATTCCGCAGTGCCAGGATGCTGGACTGTACGGACGGTGTCTCAGTGATGTTGTATCCCACCAACACGCCGGACTTGGCGTCCAATAGTGCGGTCAGAGTCGGCCTGTACTGTCTGCCGTTTGCGTCTACACATTGCACGTCCAGCGTATGGTTGTCCGCGATCCAAACGTCATTGGCGTTCAGTTTGTCGTAGCATCGGACTACATAGGGTGCATACCGGTCATGACAGGCCTTCTGTCCATCCCGGGTCAGGCATTTAACATAGTCGTCCACATCCCTGGCCACTCTATACCGGAACGCTCGTTCAGACGGGATACTGTCCAGCAGCTCTGGCATGTAGTCGCGGCACCACTCCACGGTATTCAGGTAGGACTGTGCAGCCGTTGGTTGGTTGTCGTCCAGCCAATAAAACAGATAAACGCTCCACAGTGCCGGTGGAATCCTGCTTTTGCCCTTATTCCAGCCGCCCCGGATCCCCAGAATGCCGTCATAGTCGTTCTGCTTGTAGGCGGCATATTTGCGGTACAGGATATCCAGGCTGATTTCCAGCTCCGGATGCTCCAGCTTGCATTTTGCCACAAACAGCGGATCCGCCTCTGAACGTTTGCCATACGACGCCCGGGTGTCCATCCAGTCCTTGATGATCTGGCACCACATGGCAATCCGGTCACGTTCCTGGGCGCTGTACGCCTCCAGGGGCTTCTGCTCTCGCTGCTTCTTCCGCTTTGCCGGGGGCTTTGACTCTGCCGTTTCCGGCAGCAGCTGCATGCTTTCCCGCAGGTGCTTGCCGTACTTGTGCTGGGCTTGCTCCGACAGGGCGGATACGGGGATAAGGTACATGTCCTTGCCTTTTACGCTTTTGGACACCTTGCATTCAACTGCCCCTGTTTTGCACAGTTTGCGCAGATACTGCACTGTGCATCCCTGCAGCTCTGCTGCTTCCTTGGTGGTGATATAGTCCATAGTCTCACTTCCTTCACGGCCTGCCATCTTCAGTGCGCAGCGGCCATCCTACGCAGACCGGGATCACTCCCGGTTTCGGCTATCTTGAAGCGCCAGCAATGGGTCCCGGCAGCCGGAGTCGAACCGGCTTTAGCTGCGCGAAGGTGAACGCAGATGCGCCTGCACCGGGTCACGCCTGTCGCAGCTCCTCCAGTTCTCTGGTCAGCCGCTTGCCGGCTGCCGTCAGCAGGTCGATCAGGTAGTCCGTCATGCCGCTCGGCTCCTGTGCCCGCCGGGCTTCCAGTCGAGTACGCTCCCTGTCCACCTGCTCCAGGCGATTCCTGATGACGGCGATCCGGCGTTCAGCGTCCATGCTGATCCTCCTCTCGGGCACGGAGCAGGTCGGATGTGCTGCATTTCAGATGAACCGCCAGCACGTCCAGCGTCCCCAGGGACGGATTTCTCCGGTCATTCTCAAACAGGCTGACGCTCATCTGCGACAGCCCGGAACGGTCTGCCAGCTCTGCCTGCGTCAGATCCAGTGCCTTTCGCCGGGCACGGATGATTTCTCCTAATGTCATATGATTCTTCCTTTCTGATAGTAGTTACGCCACCGGCCAGTCCTACTGGGGGCTTTTTTCTTTATACTTGTCTTCCCAGGCAACGCCGATCCAGTCCAGTACTCTGCCCCAGCCGTATTTATTTCCATCCTCGTCCGTACAGCAGTTGCGCATCCAGTACTCCCATTCGGCAGGATGGTCCTCACGAAGTCGATCAAAGCGATGCGGACGCTTTTCGATATGGATGCCAAATCCGCACATACTGCATCCGGTACGCTGCGCTCTGGTAGTCCGGAGTGTACCATCCTGGTCTCTCACGATCTCGCCGTATGCCTTTGGAACCGGAACATTAAGATCAAGCGCAAGCTGGAGAAGATCCTGGCGGGTAAAGATCGCAAATGGACAACTGCGGATAGTGCTCTTCCCAAAGTAGTTGCAGCCGTTTTTCATGAGCGCCATCTCACGCTGTCCGCCTTCGGATGCCATGAGCCCAAGATACGGCACGGAGTTATGCTGCTTTGCCCAGTCATCACATGGCTTCTCCTTCATGTAGTAGCAACACCTGGAGGAAACCTTGAAGCTTGGTGCGGGTCTGATGTCAAGATCTGGACGCATGTCTGCATAGTTACCGCCAAACAGCTTGATCCACTTGTCCTGCAGCTTGATCCTATCGCTGTGCTTGTACCCACCTTGTGCTCCCATATCTCCAGTCATGATCGCATGAATAAACGTTTGCTTATCCGCATTTGGCTGGAGCAGATAGCTGATTTTATTGGCTTTCGCTTTGCTGACTACAGGGAAGCCCAGCTCTTGCAATACCTGCGTCTTTGACATGTACGGCGCAATTGATTGCACGCCAAGCTGCTTATGAACTTCCTGATTTCCCTTATCCTCTAGGATTGAAACCGAAATAGCCGGTACATCAATCCCGATGCTGCGGAGAAAAACCAGAAGCGTGATGCTGTCTAATCCTCCGACGCTAACGTGGACATTATAGCCTAAAGCATGGCATTTCAAGTAAAACTGTTCTGCCCTGCTCCTAGCGTGGATCAGCTTCTGCGGGTACGGAAGCGCCTGCAATTCTTGAAATTCTTTGATTGTCATCTTTTCACCTACTTCTCTTGATTTTGTGGGGGATCCATGGTACAATGATATTGGGGTCGTATACCCTCATGTATTGCCCATGGTTTTATTATAGTGCATTTAAACGCACTTGTCAATACAATTCGTGCGTTTAAATGAACTTTGTGCGTATTGCACATGATTGGAGGTGTCTTTTTGTATGTTTTATGATAATCTAGTGGATGCCTGTGCAAGAAATAAGTGTAAGGTTACCCCGGTCGTACTGGAATGTGGCGGGGCAAAGGGTTCTATTGCAAACTGGAAGAAGGGATCAGCCCCAAATAGTGATATTGTTGTGAAGCTGGCAGTGCGTTTAAACGTAACTACTGACTTTCTGCTCCGAGGCATTCAAAATGATACAGCCTTTTTATCTGATGACCAGAAGCAATTGCTGATGTACTATAATTCTGTAGATGAGCTTGCACGGGCACGCATATCAGAGCGTGCAGAAACACTTGCAGAGCAGCAGGCAGAGGAACGTGCCCGGGAGCAGGCAAAGCGCCAGGAGATCCGGCGCAGCGTCCCAGAAGAATCTGCGCCGTGCGAAAGCATTGAAATCCCGTTTTTTGAACTGCCAGTATCCGCTGGTCTAGGTGTTGATCTGCTGGCACAGGATGGGGCGCAGGAAACGATCAGTGTGCCGGCAACGCCTACTACCCGGCGTGCGGATTTTTCCGTTCTTGTAGAGGGGGATAGCATGGAACCGATGTTCTCTGATGGCGACATTGTCCTGGTAGAGCAGGAGCAGGAGGTGCCGGAGGGTCAGGTGGGCATTTTTGCGGTCAACGGTGCAGGATACATAAAAAAAGCCGGCCGCCGATGTCTGATCTCGGCGAACGACAAGTATGATGATATTCCAATCAGCCCGGATGATTCCGTGCGCTGTTTTGGGCTGGTGATCGGGAAACTATAGCAAGGAGGGGTTACATTGTTTTTGTTTAAAAAGAAACCACCGGTATTTATTCCGAACAAGATAGACCGTAAATGGACTCCTGAATTTAAGCAAGCTGTAAAGAATGCAAATTCTATGAAAACGGATCTGTTGGAGATGTCCAAACACGGGGTAACCTGTGGCGAATGCTCCAAGTACGAAGGTCGTGTTTTTTCGATCAGTGGGACAAGTAAGCGCTTCCCGCCGTTGCCAGAGTGCATAAAGGAAAGGGGAGAAGTTCACGAAGGATGCAGACATTCCTTCTACCCTTTTAAAGAGGGTGTGAGCAAGCCGATGTACGCCAAGAATATTGTGGCTTACAGCAATGCCCCCTTTGTAGATCAGAGAACCCCAGAACAAAAGCTACAGTACGATGAGGAGCAGACCAAACTCCTTGCAAAAGTAGAAAGCGAACGGCAGTATGACATTTTGAAAAAGCGTGCCCCGGATTTGGCACCCAAAACACTTGCTGCATTCAGCCGGATGCGTAACGCCAACAGTAAGGGGTATCAGTCGATCGTGCAACAGTGCGCTGATCGGAAGATTAAACTTCAATAGTATACATATTGTATACTATTGAATAGCTGTACCACCGGAAAGGGCAGATAGAGAAACTAGTTTCCCTATCCAGCCCTTTTTGTTTCCCTATTTCCCTATCCAGTCATGCTCTTGACCGTGCCGGTTCTTGGCCGGCTTGTCTTTAAAAACCCTGGTTTTGCGTGGTTTAAACGCCGTTTAAATTTTAAAATCGCTTTAAACGCCGAAAAGCCAAAAGCCCGTAGATTACCTAAACTAAGGTAGCCTACGGGCTTTTTCTTCGGAAATAGCGTCATGCGCCTTTTTGCAATTTATCACCCGGTTTTGCGTGAAATTCCACGTAAAACTGGGCTTTTTCTGTGTTTTAACGGGATTTTTCGGCTTTTTTCGTTTTCAGGCATTTTTCGGACATTGCATGTCTTTCAACACCATGCATTGACCTGGTTCACCCGGCTTTTTTCTTCCTGGGCCGTATAGGAAGGCATCTGTAATTCTCCTACAATGCCCCCGTCTGCCAGATAGATCAACCGATCCGCACGAACTGCCGCACGGGTGTCGTGGGTCACCATCAGTATGCTCTGTCCCTGCCGGTTCATCTCAGTCAGCAGATCCAGCACCTCCGTGGTATGCTTTCGGTTCAATGCCCCGGTGGGCTCATCGGCAAACAGCAGCCTGGGCGCATGCACCACTGCCCGGGCAATGGCACAGCGCTGCTGCTCGCCGCCGGATACCTGGGAGGGCAGATGGCTGCCCATACTCCAGATGCCCATGCGCTCCATCAATTCCTTTGCACGGCTGCGTACCGTTTCTCCAGGTATCGTCCTGTTTACATAGCCTGCCACCAGTACATTCTCGTACAGGGACAAATTGCTGACCAGGTGCATCTGCTGAAAAATAAAGCCGAAGTCCCCGCACCGGAGAGCCGCCAGTTTCTTTTCCCGCATGGTGACCAGATTCTCTCCTTTGTAAAGCACCTGCCCGGCGGTGGCACGATCCATGCCACCCAGGGCATACAGCAGGGTGGACTTTCCGGCACCGGAGACCCCCATGACCACGGTAAATTCCCCCTGGTACAGCTCCAGATCCAAACCGGATAAAATGTGCAGCTGATTGCCATTGTGGGCAAAGCTCTTGCAAAGTCCGCTGGCGGACAGAATAGATTGTTTCATATAGCCTGTTTCCTTTCTATGATTCTGTCCTTAGCATACCACAGGGGATATTAAGAAGTCCTTAAGGCAGCACCATACAAAGCCACTAAGCATGCTCTGAGCATTGTTGCCTGAGCAGCGGCAGCTGCACCAAAGCCTCCAGTCCCTCCGGATGGTTGTGGAGCAGCACCCTGCCTCCCATTTTCTCCGTCAGATACCGGACGATGTACAATCCAAGCCCGGAGCCCTGAGCGGTACCGCAGTTTTTACCCCGATAGAATTTTTCAAACACAAAGGGCATATCCGCATCCGGAATGCCGCCGCCCCGATCCCACACATGCAGCTGCGCCATGCCCGCCTGCTGATCCAGGCTGATCAGAATAGGGGGCTTTGCATACTTTCGGGCATTATTGATGAGGTTTTCTAAAATTTGCGTAATCCGCTCCGGATCTCCCATCACATACATGGGGGATGCCGCCTTCTGGCAGATCACTTCTTCCTGACCGGACAGCTCCTCCGCCGCCTGTCCCACCAGGCTGGACAGCTCCAACCGTTCCCTGCGGATCTTCAGCCTTTCCAGATCCGACAGAGCATGCAAAAACAGATCGTCCGTCAGCTGGGATACCTGGTCGCACTTACGCATGATAACGGACAGATACCGGCTCCGGCGCTCCGGGGTGGTGTCCATATTGGCTTCCAATCCCTCCGCATAGGCTCGAATAGAGGAAACCGGCGTCTTGATGTCATGGGACAGAGTGGCGATAACGGTCTTGTTGTTTTCGATCGCCTCCCGTTCTCCGCTTCTGGCCTTGGTGATCTCCCGGCGCATATTGTCAAATGCCCAGGTGAAATCCCCAAAGTAATTGGCACGCTGATACCGAAGGGGTACGTCAAAATCCCCTTGGGCAAGCCGGGACGCAAAGTCCTTCAGCTTGTCAAAGGGACGCAGCACTGCAACGTACAAATACCCGAAGGCGGCTGCCAGGGTGCAAAGGGCAGCGCTCCATAGCAGCCACGCCTGGCTGTGATCCGGAGCGGCAGGCTCCATACGCACCAATTCCTGCCGCAGCTGTGCAGCAGACGCCCCGGCAGCCTGGGCATCCCCCTGGGCAAGCTGCTGCTCCATATCGTTGGTAAGCAAAATCGCCGCCGTCTGGGCTTCCCGGGTACTCTCCCTATCCTGCCAGGTGATCCGGAAGGTCAAACCGGTCAGCACTGCCGCAAACAGCAGAAACATGCAAAACAGTCGCTTTTTCATAAGCTTCCCTCCGGTGTCAGCATATAGCCCACTTTAAACACGGTACGAATATAGATGGGGTGCCCCGGATCCGGTTCCAGCTTTTCCCGAAGCCAACGGATGTGCACCGTCAGGGTGGAAGGCTCCACCGACGAAAAGGCGCCCCACACCTCCGCCAGCAGCTTGTCCTTGGGCACCGCCTGGTCGCAGTGGCTGCAAAGATATGCCAGCAAGTCGAATTCCCGCAAGGACAGCCCCACCGGCGCCCCATTCCTGGTCACACGTCTGCCGGTCAGGTCCACTGCCGTATCCCCAAACCGGAACACTTGCTCACGCTGATTTCCATACACCCGGCGCACCAGGGCATTTACCCGGGACAACAGCTCCTGCATGGAATAGGGCTTGGGCAGAAAATCATCCCCACCAATGTCAAAGCTCTGAATCCGGTCGCTTTCGCTGGTACGGGCACTGGCGAAGATCACCGGGGTATCCGAAACCTGCCGCAGGCTGTGGCACAGCTCAAAGCCCGTGCCATCCGGCAGGTTGATATCCAGCAGGATCACATGAAACCGCTGCTGTTCCAACATGTCAAAGGCCTGCTGACTACTGCCTGCCCACTGGGTGCAATAGCCGTGATCCTCCAGCATATCCGCAATGATGCCGGACAGATCCGGGTCATCGTCAATGATGAGTATGCGCTTCTCCTCCATACTGCTCCTTTCACGGGCAAATCCGGCGAATCGCCCTGTCCGATGCATCCGGGTATCGCTTTAAGATCTGCTGCCAGATCCGGTCATAGGAATCCGCCGGGGACTCCCCGTATGCGGCGGTAACTGCTTCATATCCCCACAGCTTCTCCGGGGTGCAGTACCGGGCGGCGCTCATGCCGTAGGGAACGCCCTGCTTGCTGAGCCGCTGCTGGAAATCCTCCGTCACCAGATATAGCTGCATTTGCAACCGGGTCAGCGCCCCCTCCGGGCTTTTGCCCGTGTCCAGAAGCTGCCGGATCTGCCAGGAAAACAGGGATGCACCCTCTGTGAACAGTTCCATGATCTGACGTTCCCGGTGGCCGGCTTTCCCGGCTTCATAGAGACTGTCGAAATCATAGCCGTCCCGGCGGTGATTCACAAAAAGGGGCAGCCACTCCAGGGACAGGAACCCTGCCTTGCCGCTGAAAAATTTTCCGTAAGCCACCCGGTGGCTCCGGGCGGCAATGCTCCGCCACTCCCAGGGATCCCGCTCCGGATCTCCCGTCCACCAGTCCGCCGCCAGGGTATGCTCTTCCACGGAAAAGCCCGGAATCTCATTCTGGAACAAGGGCAGGAAGCCTGCCTGCTCCACATAGGCGATCAGCCCTTCCGGATCCCGGATCCGGCTGGGATCCGAAGCCTCCGTGCCGTGTAACATCCATTCGCCGTTTTCGTGCCGCATGATATCCTCCTAAATGAACGCATAGAGCAGCAGCAATGCCGCCAGATATGCCAGATTGCAAAGGGTGAACACACCCATGTACCGCTTGGGCTGACTGCCGGGTGCCGCCGCATACAGCTTGTAGGTGATGAGGCTTGCCATGGAGGCGATCAAAGTACCCAATCCCCCCAGATTTGTGCCGATCAGCAGCGCCCTGCCGTCTTCCGAGAGACCGGACAGCAGAATCGCCGCCGGCACGTTGCTGATGACCTGGGATGCCAGCACTGCCGTCAGCAGCTCCCTGCCTTGGAGAAATCGCTGCAATGTCCCGGACAGCGCCGGGATGTTCCCCATATTCCCCACAAAGATGAAAAAGAACACGAAGGTCAGCAGCAGGCTGTAATCCGCCTTCCGGAACAGGCTTCTGTCCAGCAGCAACAGGGCGATGCAGATCACCCCCAGCAGAATCCAGGGATTGAGGATCCGCAGCACCGTCAGCAGATTCACCCCAAACAGCAGGCAGTACGCCCCCAGCCGTCCGGGGCTTTGGATCCGGCACTGTGCCTTGGGCGGAGCAATGGGCTGCACCGGCAGGAACAGCAAACAGGAGCCTGCCAGCAATGCCAGGGACAGGACGGAATAAGGAGCAATGGCGCTGAGAAAGGTGCCCATGGAAAAGCCGTATCGATTGTACAGATACAGGTTCTGCGGGTTGCCCATGGGGGTCAGCATACTGCCCAGATTGGCGGCGGCGGTTTCCAGTACCAGCAGTCGGATGGTGATCCGATCAGCGTCCTGCCGTGGGATCCCCTCCAGCAGCAGCAGGGTAAAGGGCACCAGAGTCACCAGGGTCACGTCATTGGTCAGCAGCATGCTGAGAAAAAAGCACAGCAGCACCAGCAGCAAGCCCACCATGCGGACGCTGTGTACCCGGCGCAACAGCCCCTGGCACAGGGCAGTGAATGCGCCGGTCTGCCGGATGCCTGCTACGGTAAGCATCAGACACAGCAGCAGGATCAACACCCGGAAATCTATGTAGTCCAGATATGCGCCGCTGGGAGGCACCGCAAAGGCAGAGCCGACGGCAAGCGCTCCGGCAATGCAAAGCACCGCCTCCCGGCGAAAAAATTGCAGAATCTGTTTCATCAAACCTCTCCTTTATGTGTACCATACGGAAACACACCTGCTTATTATACACCTTTTCGACCCAATCTGCAAACAGAGCAGGCATGCAATCCGCATATCTGCTCTGAAACGTCATGCAGGCAGCTTTCTGCGCCACTGCCGGTAGAAAAGCATCCCCACGGCAGTGGTCACAAGCTCCGTCAGAGGGAAGGTGAACCAGAAGGCATGCAGCCCAAACCGGGACAGCAGCCACCCCAGAGGCACGAACAGCACCACTGTCCGCAATACCGTCAGCAAGGAACTGCGCACCGGAGCACCGATGGCTTGAAAGAACACCGGGAAGATCAGAGACAGCACCATGGGCAGGAAGGAAACGCCGATGACCCGAAAGCCGTAGCTGCCGATCCGGATCACCTGGAGATCCTGGGTAAAGACCGCCAGCAGCTATTCCGGAAACAGAGCAAAGCTGATAGTGCCCAGCGCCATCAGCGCCAGTCCCATCAGCACCGCATCCCGCAGAGTTCGGCGGCACCGGGCATACAGTCCGGCTCCGAAGTTATAGCTGAGTACCGGTACAATGCAGGTCTGCATCGCCCCCAGGGGAATGAAAAAGAAGGTCTGCCACTTGTAATACAGCCCAAGGGCGGTGACTGCCTGGTCGGAAAAGCCTTTGGGGATCAGATTCAGCCCCAGAATGTAGAAGGTATAGGCGGTCTGCATAAGAATATTGGGGAAGCCCACCTGGTAGATCCGGGGCACATACCGCCGGTATGCGGACAGAGGCGGAGATTTCCGGAATCCCCTGGGCATGACGATACAGGCAGCGGCGCACTGTCCCAAAACGGTGGCAATGGCTGCTCCGGCGATGCCCAGCTCCGGCACAGGACCTATGCCGAAAATCAGAATGGGATCCAGCACAATATTCACCAATGCACCCACGATCTGTGCTGCCATAGGCAGCTTCATAGCACCTCCCGCCTGGAGCACCTTGGTCCAGATGCTTTCAAAGAACAGCCCGAAGCTGCACACGCAGACGATCCTGCCGTAGGTCACCACGTCCTGTGCCACAGCAGGAGAATCCGTGGACATCCGGGCGTAGCCGGGCATGATGCACCAGCACACCCCGGCAAACAGCACCCACATGACAAACGCAAGCAGGGCGCCGGTACCGGCAGTCTCCCGGCTTTTTTCCGGCTCCCCCACCCCCATGAAATGCGCCATCAGAGTGTTGATGCCCACCCCGGTGCCCACCGCCAGGGCGATCATCAGCAGCTGTAAGGGGTAAATGATGGATAGGGCAGTCAGCCCCGTATCCGAATACCTGCCCACAAAATAGCTGTCCACAATGTTGTACAGCGCCTGGATCAGCTGGGCGAGCATCACCGGAGGTGCCAGCCGCAGGAGAATGCGGAACACATGGTCTGTTCCAAAATTGATGCCGTTTTGTCCACCGGCTTTCATGGTATCACCTTCAGATTATACACATAAAATACGTCGCAGCAGCACCAGGTCAAAGCCGTTGCATACGCCGTTCTTGTTCAGATCCCCGGCGGCTGCCTGTTGATCGGTCAGAGTGGCTGCCCGGATCAGATGCTTTTGCAGCAGCACCATATCCGCCACGGTCACTGCCCCGTCCAGATTCACATCCCCCGCAAGGGGCTGCTCCAGCACAGCAGCAACCCGGCACACGTCAAACAGCCTGGTTCTGACGCCGCTGGCACTGGTGACCTGAACCGCATAGATTCCGCAGTCCTGCGCCGATTCTGCCAGGATCTTATAGACAGCATTGGTGGCATCCGGAATGGGCTTGCCATCCTTGTACCACTGATAGGTCTGGTCTGCACCGGAGGTGTGGGCAGCAACGGACAGGGTATCACCCTTAGCGAGATTCACAGTCTGCTTGCCGGAATACACGTTGAAATCATCCTGTATGATGTAGCTGTCCGCCCGGATGGAACCGGCACTTTTCCAGGAATCCGCCTGATCCTGCACCGTGTAGTCAATGCCTGTCAGCTCCACACCGGGAGCAAGCCCCATCAGCTCCCCCAAGGGCAACCGGAATTCAATGGTACTGCCGCTGTGCTTCTGCACGCAGCCCAGGGGCACGCCGCCCTCCCCGTTGAAGTACACGAAGCTGCCCTGGTAATACATCCAGTAGCTTGTGCCGCTGCTTGCATTCCGGAAGGACAGGTTGTACACCGGGGAAGCAGCCTGCTGCTCCAGATCCGCCAGAATATACAGGTACTGATCGTCGTTGGTGATGTACATTCTGTTGCCTGCTGCATCCTCTGCGCAGAGCAAGGCATCCCGCCGCTCCGTATCGCTGGTCAGGGTACCGTCCACTGTCACAAGTCCCTGGGTGGTAAACAGGGTGCCGTCAGAACCGGTCACCGGATCGGAGGCATTGGTCTGATAGAAGCCGTTGTCCGTGGATCTCGCCCCTGCTTCAGAGGCGGTCACGGAAAAGCTGCCCAGATAGTTTGCCCCCAGCTGCTCGTTCCAGGTGTGTGCATTGGCAAACTGAACGGAGCGATATTCCAGCTGTCCCAGCGTGTTATCCCCGGTGGAAAGCTTGAAGTACACGTTCCATCTGCCCGGTTCCAGTGCTGCCGGCAGATGCAGGTCAATTTCCGGGGACACGGTGGTACAGGAATACCAGGTGCGGCTGTCCGCATCCACCTCTGTCCGCAGGTACTGTCCATCCTTCTCCAGAAGGATCTCCGCCTTCTGCCTGGGGATGGGATTGGCAAAGCCGGTGTTCTCCACGTCCATGCAGAGCCGCAGGGTGTCTCCCTGGGACACGCTTTCGCTCAGATCCGAATCCCGCAGCACGAACCGGTAACCCAGATGATCCCGCATAAACTGGAACACGGTCTGACCGTAATAAGCGCTGTTGTCCACGCCCTCCACGTCATACGCTGCACCGAAGGTATAATCCTTGTACAGCTGATAGATATTGGCGTTGATGTAGCTCAGGTGGGAGTAGTACATTTCCGGAACTGCATGCTCCGGCAGGTAGGTGTCATACTGCTTTGCAAAGTCCAGGTTGCCGGAAAATTCGCCGCCGTAATAGCTGGTCAGGGTTTGCTGCCGGAGCCATTTCAGATCCCGCTCCCGGTCGTGGAAGGTGCCCAGATCCGAGTTAGAGCCCATGTAGCCATCGTTGTACAGTCCCACCCGGGACGCCCGGCTGCCCGGCTCCAGCACATAGGTGCCCAGCTCTTCCTCGGTGATGCCTGCCCACTGGGCGAAAATATTCGGGGTACGCACCGTCACCGGAATGGGATCCGGCACCACATCCAGCATCAGCTCCAGCAGCTTTGCCTTGTCGGGAATGGAGCAGTACTTGCCGCCCCACTGCTCCCCGTAGCAGCCTACAAAACCGCTTTCCACAAAGCAAAGAATGTCCTGATAATCCTCTAAAAAGCCATCCTCCCGGATCTGTTCAATGTGCCGGAGCATCTGCTCAAAGGTGGCAGGCTCCGGATCCCGAACCCCGTTTGCATCATACCGGAACCGGAGCGCTGCCATGCAACCGTTCTGCCGGCAGTTTTCCAGGGTGGTACGCATGCTTTTGAAAAAGATCTCATCCAGGTCATAATCCGTACCGGGGGTATAGTTCCCATCGGAATCGGTGGTACCGTTGGAGCCACTGGAAAAGCCGCCGATATCCACGAACAGCAGCGTCAGATCTCCGGTGGGATTGTATGCCTTGGTTTCTCCGGGCTTGCAGCGGAACGCCAGGGTGGAGGTATACCCTGCACCGGGAGTACGCACCGTCCCCACCCATTCCGTATAATCGATGCCGGAATCCACCAGCCCTTCCCCCTGGGCGGAAGCAGCCGGGCACAGTGGCAGGACGCTGCACAACACTGCCATGCCTGCTGCCAGAATGCGTTTGAATTTCATAAAATCCTCTCCTTTGCCGAAAATCTATCGTCATTATAGGACAAAGCTACCGGAATGTCAAGACAGAAAAAAGCAGACGTGCAAGCACATCTGCTTTTTCGTTCAGTTCGCTTTCTTGGTATCATCCTCCGGCTCCGGACTGGGTCTGTCGAGAGCGTTGTCGGTGGATTCGTTGAATGCCTCCAGTGCGTCGAACCAATCTGCGTAGGACGCATCCTTTCGCTTATCCTGGAACTGCTCTGTTTTCGCCAGGTATGCACCCAAAAAGGCGGAGCATTTCCGGGCACCGTAAATGTTCATATGCATACCCCGGTCCCGGGTATCCGTAGACCATTCAATGCCCACCTGATCGTTGATCAGGTTCATATCCACATACTCCACGCCCAGAGATTCCGCAAGCTCCGCAACGCTATTGTGCCGCTTGTAGTTCCAGTAGGCTGTACTGGGGGTACTGATGAGCACCAGCTTTGCGTTGTTTTTCCGGCAGTATTCGTAGATGTTCTCCACTGCCTGCCGGCTCTTGCCGGGGATCTCCTCCTTGGCATCGGTCTTTTTCATATAGTTGAGCCTGGTGGAGGGGCGCACCCGGGCGTCGTACATATAGCCCTTGTTGTTTTCCCGGTGGGAATAATCCACCTGGAATGTCCAGTCGCTTGCCTGGAGGGTCTTCCACCGGTCATGATACCGGAACACAGGCAGCGTATTTTCTACGTCCTGGGAAATGACCTGGGACTGGGTGAAGATCTTGAAGATCGCATCCGTTTCCAGAAAGACGATCTGGGGGCTTTGCTGTTCAAATGCCTTCACCAGGAATTCCTCCGTATAGCAAAGGCTCTGTGCCGGGGTGCCGCATACAAAGGAGGTATAGCCGTAATCCCGCCAGATCTGCAAAGGGATAAAGGTGTTGTAGGTTTCGCTGTCTCCCAGGAATACCACATCAATGGTATCCTTTGGCTCGCTGAGCACGGCGTTCGCCCGGGGATCCTGGAACCCGGCCTCCGTGGTGTTTTCCTTCGGCCGGAACAGCACGGACAACAGCGCCAGCATGCCAATCAGAATCCCCAGGAACAGCAGACTGCAAAGCGTATTTTTAATGACTGTTCGCATGTATGATCTCCTTAGAAATTCGCATAAATCGGGTCAACCGGAATATACCCCGTTCCATAGGCACCGAATACGATGATGTACAGAATCAGCGCATACAGCACTGCCCAGCGTACCACCACATTCCGCTTCTGAAGGGAGGCTCTGACCTGGATGCCCTTTTCGTTCAGAATGCTGATGACAAATACGATCAGCAGCGTGACACCAACGATGATAAGGTCCTGGATATCCACGCCCAGGGTCTCCAGCAGATCCTCGTTCAGAGTGCTGAACCGGAAGTCGGTGACCATGCCCTTGAACATGGCAAAACCGTTGCGCAGACCCTCTGCCCGGAAGAACAGCTCGCCAATGACCACCAGAATGCAGCTGCGGAGGATCTGGAACAGACGATAGCCGAACCATTCCGGATTGATGTGCAGCTTTTTGTTTGTCCACTGAACCGCCGGGGCAATGATATTGCCGGTGAGGATCAGGGTAAAGTGATACATGCCGTAGAAAATATAGCTCCAGGCAGCCCCGTGCCACAGACCATTGCTGAACCAGACGCAGAACAATGCCACAGCACCGGCAAGCAGAGGGCCAAAGTGGTTGCCGATCTTCTTGCGGGCGGCGGAGGTCAGGTTCTTCATGGGCTTGGACATGGTCACCGGGTAGAAGATGTAATCCTTGAACCAGGCGCCCAGGGTGATGTGCCAGCGCTTCCAGAACTCGGAGATGGTTTTGGAGAAGAAGGGACGGGCGAAATTCTCCGGCATGGTAATGCCGAAGATCTGGGCAGTACCCATCACTGCGTCCATGGAGCCGGAAAAGTCCATATACAGCTGCACCGTGTAGCACACGGCTGCAATGGCGATCACGCCCCCCTGGAAATCCTTGTAGCCGGAAAATACCGTTTCGATCAGCGGGTTGAGCCGATCCGCCACCACCATTTTTTTCATCATGCCAAAGAGGATCCGCTGGATGCCCAGGGTCAGGTTGGAGAAGGTGATGCCCTTCACGTTCCACAGCTGCTCTGCGGTCTGCCCGTACCGGCAGATGGGGCCCTCCACGATCTGGGGGAAAAAGGACATGAACAATCCCAGCCGGAACAGATTCTCGTCTGACTTGATGGTTTCCCGGTACACGTCAAACATGTAGGAAACCGCCTGCATGGTGAAGAAGGAAATGCCGATGGGCAAAAGATACTTGGGGATCTCCAGCTGCAACGACAATCCCATATGCCCCAGCAGGGAATTGACATTCCGGGTAAAGAAGGGAGCATACTTCAGCGTCAGCAGGGTGCCGATGTGAAGCGCCGCCGCAAACAGCAGCACCCAGCGGCTCCGGAGCAGGTACGCATGCTTGATGGCCTTGCGTTCCGGCTTTTCCGCCGCCTTCACCGCTTCATCCCGCTGCCGGTGGATCCGATCCAGCCAGATGCCAAAGTAGTGGATGGAAATTGTAGTTAAGAATAGGTACACCACCAGCGTGCCGCTGATGAGCCAGTAGAAGCCTACGCTTGCCGCCAGAAGAAAGTATTTCTTTGCCTTCTGGGGCATCAGGGTATAGAGAATGATGCAAGTCGGCAGGAACACCAGCAGGAATGCCACCGTAAAAAACGAGGTCATTCCCACATAGCTGCCCCCCATCAGCAGGGAAGAGAGCGACATTTTAGTCCTCCTCTTGCAGGCGCTGAATCATGCTCCACATTGCCTTTGCGGAATTGAAGTTTGCCGGGATGATCTCCACAGCGGGAACAGTAATGTCGAACTCATCCTCCAGCTCGGCAATCAGGGAAATAATGGACAGAGAGTCCAGGTGATGCCCGTCGATCAAATCCTCGCAGGTGTTGTAGTCGATGTCCGGCTGAATGTCCTCCAGAATTTCAATAAGCTTGTCCATGATAGTTACTTCCTTTCTTTGTTCTTTGGCGGCAGTGCCGCTTATATCGTAACTCCCTTCCGGGAATTCCGTTCAGTCTGGGGTGTTCAGAGGCGCAGTATCGAAGGTCTGCCGCACACAGACCGGATCGCCCCCGTCCATCAGATACACCGCCGGGATCTCCCGGCTCAGAAACAGGGAAATGCCCTCTGTCATGCAGTATGCGCCGGTATTTTCAAAGCAGATCGTATCCCCGATGGATACCTCCGGCAGCTCCACCTGCTTTGCCACGATGTCGTTCATGGAGCACAGAGAGCCGCAGATGTTCCAGCTCATGGTCTTGGGCGCCTGCTCCTTGTCGCAGACGGACAGGAAGGGGTGCTTCATTGCCATATGCTGTCCGAAGTATACCAGGTGGTGCATGCCCCCGTCAATCAGCAGGTAATTCTGCCCCTTGTTGTGCTTGATGTCCACAATGTGGGTGTAGTATCTGCCGCAGCAGGCTGCAATGCCTCTGCCCAGCTCCAGGGTAATGTGGGGCTTGGATTCCATGGCGTTCAGCCCGGCGGAAAAGTCCGCCAGATAGGTTTCCTCGTCGAATACATCGTCCTCAAAGTAGCAGGCAGGAAACCCGGGCCCGTATTCCAGCTCCCGGGCGGTATAGCCGTATTCCTGCTCCAGCTTCAGCAGCAGCCCGTCCAGCTGCCGGATCTCCCGGCACAGCTTCTTGGCTGAGGTTTTCTGGGTGCCGGAGAAGAACTGGATCCCCAGGATATCCAGCTGGGGATACTGTGCCCGATCCCGGATGATATCCATGATATCCTCCTGGTTGATGCCGAACTGGCTGTCATTGGTAAGCCGCAGCAGCACCGGCAGGGTTCTGCCATAGGTCTTTGCCAGATCCCGCAGCAGGGCAAACTGGGTCAGGGACTCCACCGTATAGGTGCGGTCTCCGCCGGATGCCACCAGATGCTCCATGACGGAAGGGGTCTTGTACACCCCGGAGATCACCATCATATTGCCTGGAACTCCCAGCTTTTCGCAAATTTCCGCTTCCCCGGGAGAGCAGATCTCAAACCGCTCCACGTCCCGGAGCAAGCCCCCGATGATGAAGGTGTTCGCCTTTACGGCGTAGCACAGAGCTACTCCTTCCGGCAGATGCGCCCGCAGAAAGCGGATCCGTGCTCTTGCCCGTTCCAGGTCAAACACATAGAACGCAGACTCGCACTGCTTCAGAATTTCATTCAATTTGTTTTTCCTCCCACAAGCTCTGCCAGCTTCTTCCGGTCGATCTTGCCGTTCTTGGTCAAAGGCATATCCTCCACCCGGCGCAGGATCCCCGGCACCATGAACGCCGGCAGCTTTTCCTTCATTTCCGCATGCAGCGCATCCTTTTCCACGCTGCCGATATAAAAGCCCTTGAGCCGGGACTTCTTTTCGTCAAAGATGCAGCAGCAACGCTCCACCCCGTCAATGGCAGCCATTTCCCGCTCGATCTCCTCCAGCTCGATCCGGTGCCCCATGTACTTGATCTGGAAATCCTTTCTGCCGCTGAATACCAGGTCTCCGTTTGCATCATACCGGGCAAGATCTCCCGTCCGGTAAATGATTTCCGGATAGTGGGGATTCAGGGGATTGTGCACGAAGTGCACTGCATTCTGCTCCGGTGCTCCGTAATAGCCCAGTGCCAGCGCTGTGCCCCGGACGCAAAGCTCGCCCACGGTTTCCGGTGCCGTGATCCGGTGATCCTCCCCATCCAGCAGGAACACATCCTCGTTGGGGAAGGCGCTGCCGATGGGGATACCGGCGGAATAATCCCGTTCCTTGTCCAGAATATGGTAGGTGCAGTTGCAGGTGATCTCCGTGGGACCATACAGGTTCACATAGGTCACCTCCGGCAGGTGGCTCTGGAAATTCTTCAGCGCCTTCAGAGGCATAACCTCTCCGCTGAACAGGATTTTCCGGATGGTGTCCGGGGTCTTGTAATCCAGGGCGTGGAAGGTGGTGATGAGACACAGTGCCGATACCGCCCAGATCATGGTGGTGATCCGGTGGGCGCACAAAAAGTCGATCAGCTCCACCGGAGCGGAGAACAGCCGCCGGGGTACCACCACCAGAGTGGCACCGGTGCACATCGCCGAGTAAATATCCTTAACGGACACGTCAAAATCAAAGGGCGCCTGGTTGGCGATCACGTCTGATTCGGTGATGCCGAAGGTTTCCGTAAAGCAGTCGATAAAGTCCAGCACGCTCCGGTGTCCCACCACAATGCCCTTGGGGGTGCCGGTGGAGCCGGAGGTGAAGTTCACATACAGCGGATCCGTATCGATCCTGCCTCTGCGGATCTGTGCCAGCCGGTCAAAGTCCGGCTCTGTCTGCATCAGTTCCTCAAAGGTCAGCAGCTCCATGCCGGAGAAGATCCCGGCTGCTTCCTGCTTCAATGCCTCAGTGGTGACCATCACCCTGGGCGCAAGCACCGAGGCAATCTGGGTCAGTCGGCTTGCAGGCAGCTCATTGTTGAACACAGAGTAAAAGCCCCCTGCATACACGGTTCCGAAAAAGACAGGCAGTACGTCCGCGCATTTTTCCATATACACGCCTACAGGCTCCCCCGGGGCAATGATGCCGCTCAGGGCAGTACCGATCCGGGTACTGCACAGCCGCAACTGTTCATAGGTATAACGCTTGTTTTCATCGACTACGGCATCTTTCTCTGGCTGCCGTGCCGCCGATCGTTCCAGATAATCCAGCACATTGCAGATCATTCCAACGTCCCCTTTCACATACATAATCAGTATAGCAAACCGGTTCAAGGGGTTTCCCCGTGAACCTGCATTAAAATTGTCACAAAAGTGTCACAGACTATGGCGCTACCGGCAGGCGGATCTCAAACACTGCACCACTCTTGTCGTTATGGGCGGTGATGCTGCCCTTGTGCAGCCGGATGATGTCAGATGCCAACGCCAGCCCGATGCCCGTATTGCCCTTTTTGCCGGAATAGAACCGGTCAAATACATGGGGCAGATCCTGGGGATCCATGCCGCCCCCATCGTCCCGGATGGTAATGGTGATAATATGCCGATCCGCCTTGCAGGACAGCCACACTGTCTTGTCGCAGTGCCGCATGCCGTTGATCAGCACGTTCATAAACGACCGGGTCAGCTGATCCTCATCACAGCGCACCCGCACCGGCGCATCCGGAAAATCCGTCACAACGCTGCATTGCTTTTTGTTCTGGATCGGCTCTGCGGAGCGCAGACAGTCATACAACAGCTCCCGCACATCCAGCACCGCAATATGCAGTACTAACTGATGCACATCGATCTTGGAAATGTACAGGATCTCCTCCACCATCCGGGTCAGCCGGTCGCTTTCCTGCATGATGACCTCCGCCGAATGGATGGGATCCACCACCCCGGTCTGGATGCCCTCCGCATAGCCCTGAATCGCCATCAGAGGAGTTTTCAGCTCGTGGGAGGAATTCTGGAAGAAGCGACGCTGGTTTTCCTGGGATTCCTCGATCTGTCCTCCCAGCCGGAAGCCGATCACGCTCATGATGGCAGCCACACATAGGAAAATGGCGTCCAGCAGCCAGTTCAGCCGCTTGGTATACTGGACGATGGGCTGAATGTTCAGATACATGATGGTGGGCACCTTTTCTCCGTCCCAGGAGAACACGTCCTCATACAGAACCATGATGTAGTAGCCGTTGTCGGTTTTCAAAGTCCGGATCTGTCCGAAGGGAAGCCCCTGGCTGTCGTAATAGGACAGCACGTCATGCTCCGCACTCTGTACATTGTACTTGCCGTAGCTGTTGTCCGCCGCACTGTTCTCCGCCGGATCCTGCGTCAGGTCGATAAAGCAGATATCCCCGCTGAAAAAGATGCCCACATAGTCCAGGGCGGGCGCATCCTCAGACTCCTGCTTCTGCATGCTGCTCATATACTCCATTTCATAGGTGAGCGCCGCCTTGGCTTCCTTTTCAAAATGCACCGGCAGAGTCAGGTTGAGGATGATGTAGAAGGGCACGAACAGTAAGAAGATCGAAACCCAGATGGTCGCCAGGATCCGGACTTTGATGTGTTTCATTTTACAGGCTCCGATACCTCAAGTTTATAGCCGTAGCCCCAGATGGTCTGTACGCAGACGCTGCTGCCTGCCAGGGAGAGCTTCCGCCGGATCCGCCGGAGGGTTTCGTCCGTTACCCGGGTCTCCACTTCAGTCTCATAGCCCCAGATGGTTTCCAGCAGCTTGTCCCGGGCATATGCCTTGCCGGGCTTCTGCATCATATAGGAAAGCATCCGCAGCTCCGTCTGGGTAAAGCCGATGCCCTTGCCGTTGCAGCTGATGGTGTTGGCCTCCGCCGAAAAGGTCAGATCCCCCACCACCAGGTCATCCGGTTCCTCCGGCTGCACGGGCCGCCGGCTGTTCATTTCCATCCGGCGCAGCAGGGAACGCACCCGCATCAGCAGAGTGGTAGGTCGGAAGGGCTTTGTCAGATAATCGTCACTGCCGATGGTGATGCCCTGTACATAATCGTACTCGGAATCCTTCGCCGTCAGCATAATGATGGGCACATCCGTCTTGGCACGAAGCTGCTGACAGATGGTAAGCCCGTCCGTACCGGGCATCATAATGTCCAATATTACAAGATCCGCCGGTGCCGCCTGGAATGCCCCCATCAAAGCGTCTCCGGTTTCAAACGCCCACACCCGGTATCCGTCACTTTCCAGGAAGCTCTTGATCAGATCCCGGATATTCTTTTCATCGTCCGCAATATATATGGAATACCCCATAAAAAGCGCCTCCTCAAAAGCATGCTGCCGTCATAATACTATATTATTATAGTACGGCAAGCCAGAGCCTTCTCCGAAAATCTGCATGAAAAGTGTCATAAAACTGTCATGGGAAGGGATGCAACGCAACGCCTGCCCTGTGTGCGCGCTCACAAAATAGTATAGCATAAACCCATCCGCTTTTCAATGGGTGTTGGAAAACTTTCGGCGCTTTTTTTGCAATCCATCCATTTGCGCCGATTTTTTCACATCAAACAACGCCCTTTCGGCAAAATGCACAAAGGAATGCTCCAACGCCCTCCTGCATGCCAAAACAAAGGACTGCATAGCCGGATTCTCCGGAAGCATCGGCTTTACAACCGACGGCCGTTATGCTAAAATAAAGGCAGCACCCCACAAGCTGTGCCGGGTGCTGCCTGAAAAACATCCGCAGACAGCGGAGAATGGAGAAGCTATGATTTACCACAATCCGGTTCTGAAGGGGTTTTACCCGGACCCCAGCGTATGCTGCGCAAACGGCATGTATTACATGGTTTGCAGCAGCTTTCAGTATTTTCCCGGCGTTCCCCTCTTTGAAAGCAAGGATCTGGTGAACTGGAGCCAGATCGGCCATGTGCTGACCCGCCCCAGCCAGGTGGCACTGGAACAAGTGCCCAGCAGTGGCGGCGTTTTTGCCCCCACCATCCGGCATCTGAACGGCAGATTCTACATGGTCACCACCAACGCCTCCACCGGGGAGAATTTCTATGTGTACACCGACGATATCCACGGAGCATGGTCCGACCCGGTGACGGTGGCTCAGGACGGCATCGATCCCTCTCTGTATTTTGAAGCCGGCAATGCCTACTTTATGAGCAACGGCACCGATGCGGACGGCGTCAACGGGGTGGTGCAGTGTCAGATCGACCTTGCCACCGGAGAAAAGCTGTCCCCCTCCAGATGCATCTGGCAGGGCTCCGGGGGGCGATTCCTGGAAAGCCCGCACCTGTACCGGATCGGGGACTGGTACTATCTGATGGCGGCGGAGGGAGGCACCGAGTACGGGCATATGATTACCTATGCCCGGAGCAAGTCCCTGTGGGGGCCTTTTACGGGATATCCCCACAACCCGGTGCTGACCAACCGGAACAAAGCACCCTACCTGATTCAGGGCATCGGTCACGGTGATCTGGTGCAGGATGCCCGGGGGAACTGGCATATTCTCAGTCTGGGCTTCCGGCAGCAGGCGCTGTGGATGGCATTCCATCACCTGGGCAGAGAAGTGTTCCTGACTCCTGTCACCTTTGATGAGGAGGGCTGGTTCACCGCAGGCACGGACGGCACCACGGCGGAGTGCTATGACATTGCAGGAGACTTTGCACAGAAGCCCCTGCCGGAACGGAGCTTTGCTGCGCCGGACTGGTACAGGGAATGGTGCTTTCTGCGGCATCCCCGGATGGAGCAGTACGACCTGACCCAGGGCAGCGCCCTGCTGCATGGCACAGAGGTGACCCTGGACGAGCCGGGATCCCCCACCTTCATCGGACTGCGGCAGCAGGACTTTTCCGGCACTGTACAGTGCGTGCTGGAGCTGGACAAGGGAGAGGCAGGACTGACCTGCTACATGAGTGAGCAGGAGCATTACGAAGTGGCTCTGCGCCGTGGGGAGACAGGCATCACCGCCCTGTGCCGGCTGAACATCGGGGGCGTGCATCAGATCCAGAAGGAGATCCCTCTGACCGGGAACAGCGCCCGGCTGGTGATCCGGATGGAGCCTGCCTGCTACCACTTCTCCGTGGTCACCGAATCCGGCGAGACCCATCTGGGCACCGGACAGAGCAAATATCTGTCCAGCGAGATCTCCAGTCCCTTTACCGGGGTGATCCTGGGTCTCTATGCGGTGGGAGATAACACCGTCCGGTTCACGGACTTTTCCTGCGTCTATACGGAAACATAAAAACAACACCGTGCGGGTATGCCCTGCACGGTGTTGTGTTTGTCAGATCCGGAACTGCCTGGTGAGCCGCTTGGTGAGGAGCAATGCCAGCGCCAGCTTGATCCCATCCGGGATCAGAAAGGGGAACACGCAGCTCCACAAAGCCGCCATCAGGGTGATTGCCCCCTTCTGCCTGGTGTAAACCTGTAGGAACCAGACGGTGCCGAAGGTGTAGCATACCGCAAGCCCAAGCACCATGGCAAGGATCATTACCGGCAGACTGCTGCCGGCAAGC
>UMAT01017939.1_pt1 | contig 34430 bp, 30 predicted proteins | sample 1963781 | NCBI WGS metagenome assembly UMAT01 (sample SAMEA4835923, study PRJEB28245) | human gut metagenome | biome: gut microbiome; material: fecal sample | place: Denmark | collected 2008
TGGCGACTTATTTATTCTACCACACTTGCCTCCCTTTGTCAACGCGAAATGTTACACAATATGTGTAAACAGTCTTCTTGAATAATTATACACCGTGTCGTATACTATATAAATATGCAAACAGACGCTGAACCCTGTCGAATCCCTTTTTCCGCCCCTCCTCCTCATTATTTTTTCAAAATCCCCTTTTCATTTTCGTTTGTTTGTGCTATAATATATAGGAAACGGTGCCGCATGTGAATCGGCTGTGATTTTCAGTTATTCAGGAGGTATGCATAATGAATACGATGGAAAAGGATTTATATCACCTTTGGTGTGAGAAGGCCGTAGATGATGCGGATCTTCAGATAGAGCTCAAACAGATTGCAGACGACGCAGATGCCATCCAGGATCGCTTTTATCGGGATCTGGCCTTCGGCACCGGCGGTCTGCGGGGTGTAATCGGTGCGGGCTGCAACCGGCTGAACATTTACACCATCCGCCGGGCAACTCAGGGACTTGCGGATTATGTAAACGCAGATTTTCAGAACCCCTCCGTTGCCATTGCCTACGACAGTCGGATCAAGTCCACTGTCTTTGCCCAGACGGCAGCAGCTGTCCTGGCTGCAAACGGCATTCACGTCCACATTTACAAGGAACTGATGCCCACGCCTATGCTGTCTTTTGCAGTACGTCAGCTGCACTGCGATGCGGGCGTCGTTATCACTGCCAGCCACAACCCCTCCAAATACAATGGATATAAAGTATACGGTAGCGATGGCTGCCAGCTGACTCTGGATGCTGCACAGAGAGTCACCGACTATATCGAAGCCCACCAGATGTTTGACGATGTAAAGACCATCACCTTTGAAGAAGGTCTCGCCAACGGCATGATCTCCTACATTGAGCAGGATGTACTGGATGCATATTTTGAAAATGTCCTCAAACAGGGCATTCACACGGATCTTTGCGCATCCAGCGGTCTGAAGTTGGTTTATACGCCTCTGAACGGCACCGGCAACAAGCCCGTCCGCACCATTCTCAAGAAGATCGGCATTACCGACGTGACCGTTGTTCCAGAACAGGAAAACCCGGACGGCCATTTCACCACCTGCCCCTTCCCGAACCCGGAAATCCGGGAGGCTCTGGCACTGGGTCTGAAGCTTTGCGAAACCTGCAAGCCGGATCTCCTGCTGGCAACGGATCCGGATGCTGACCGTGTGGGCATCGCTGTACCGGACGGAAACGGCGGTTACGCTTTGATTTCCGGCAACGAAATGGGCGCTATGCTCTTTGAGTACATCTGCGCATCCCGCACCCAGATGGGCACGATGCCGAAAAACCCGGTAGTTGTCAAGACCATCGTAACCACTGACCTGGTTCGTGCCATTGCCAAGGAATACGGAGTTGAGGTCATCGAGGTTCTCACCGGCTTCAAGTTCATCGGCGAACAGATCGGCTTTTTGGAAAAGAAGGGTGAGGAATCCCGTTATGTATTTGGCTTTGAGGAAAGCTATGGCTATCTGGCCGGAACCTATGTACGGGATAAGGATGCCGTGGTTGCCTCCATGCTGATCGTGGAAATGGCTGCATACTACCGGACAAAGGGTATAACCATGATCCAGGCCCGGGATGCCCTGTACGAAAAATACGGCATGTTCCTGCACAGCCAGCAGAGCTTCCAGTTTGAAGGCGAAAGCGGCACGCTGAAAATGCAGCAGATCATGGATCAACTGCGGAATGATCCCCCCAAGACCATCGGCGGACTGCCTGTTACCAACATTGCAGACTACGAACAGAGCATCTCCACCTGTGTGGAAACCGGTGCTGTAACCAATCTGACTCTGCCCAAATCCAATGTACTGGCATTCACTCTGACAGACGGTGCCAGCGTTGTAATCCGCCCCTCCGGTACAGAGCCCAAGATCAAGGCATACTACACCACCACCGGTAAAGACCGGGCAAGCGCTGCTGCACTGGAGGCAAAGCTCCAGGAGGATTTCTCCGGACTTTTGAAATAAAATTTCAAAAAAGACTTGCATTTTGCCCGAAGCTGTGTTATAATATTATGGTTAAATGCAACTTCCATGGCACTACTGTCTAAGTGAACTGATGGGCTGTCATGTTTGCAACTATGAATAAAGAGGTGACAATCATGAAAGAAGGCATTCATCCGAAGTTCGAGGAGTGCACCATTACCTGCCACTGCGGCAACGTAATGAAGACTCGTTCCACTGTAGGTGATATCAAGGTCGAAATCTGCTCCAAGTGCCACCCGTTCTTCACCGGCAAGCAGAAGCTCGTTGATACCGGCGGACGTGTTGACCGCTTCAAGAAGCGTTTCAACCTGGATAAGTAAGCGGAAGGACGACTGCGGTCGTCCTTTTTCTTTTGCAGAAAGGATCGCCTCATGAAATACAAAACCATCGCTGCCCCCTGTACCCGGACGCTGATCGAAAAGCGCTCCGAATTCATCGCAGCCGTTACGCCGGTGCAAACCGCAGAACAGGCAATCGCCTGCATCCAGGATGCCCATGCAGCCTACCGGAAAGCCCGGCATCATGTGTACGCCTATGTGCTGCGGGATCAGAACATCAGCCGCTACTCCGATGATGGAGAGCCCCAGGGCACCGCCGGACTGCCGGTGCTGGATGTGATCCACAAGCAGGGTCTGACGGATGTGTGCTGCGTGGTCAGCCGGATCTTCGGCGGTGTGCTGCTGGGTGCCAACGGCTTGGTGCGGGCATATGGTCAAGCCTGTGCCCAGGCGCTCCGGGATGCGCAGACTATGGAAATGTGCGCCTGCCGTTCCATAACCATCCAGTGCGACTACACCTTCTACGGCAGGCTCCAGTTCGCCCTGGCATCCGACCCGGTTATCACCACTGATACCCAGTTCACCGATGCAGTCACCGTCACCCTCCTGGTGCTGGAAGAACAGGCACAGTCCCTCTGTGACCGTCTGATTGACCTGGCCAACGGTACCATCACTGTCTCTCTGGAGGATGCGGGTTACCGGGACTTTTCTTCCGTGTTGCCCTAAAAGAAATCCCGGTCGGAAAAAGGGAAAAATGAATTTATAAAGTATATATATAGTGAAGATAAAATGCCCTGGACTGGAGGGATACCATGACCATTCGTGAACAGACGGAAATTCTGGAGCTTGGCACGCTAAGCCCCTACGCATGCACCTGCGTGGGAAACGCCAAACGCAGCCGCCCGGAGCCAAAATGCCCCTACCGGACGGAATTTCAGCGTGACCGGGATCGGATCCTCCACTGTAACGCCTTCCGGCGACTCAAGCGAAAAACACAGGTGTTTCTCTCCCCGGTGGGGGATCATTACCGAACCCGGCTGACCCACACCCTGGAGGTCGCTCAGATTGCCCGCACCATTGCCAGAGCGCTTCGCCTGAATGAGGATCTGACGGAAGCCATTGCCCTGGGACATGACCTGGGGCATTCCCCCTTCGGTCATTCCGGAGAAGCCATTCTGGATGAGATCTGCCCCTATGGCTTCAAGCATTACCTGCAAAGCGTCCGGGTGGTGCATTACCTGGAAAAGAAGGGACAGGGACTGAATCTGACCTTTGAGGTCAAAAACGGCATCGCATGTCACACCAATAAAATTGCCGCCACCCGTGAGGGCAACATTGTCCGGCTGTCAGATAAAATCGCCTACATCAATCACGACATTGAAGACGCCACCCGGGCAGGGATCCTGACACCGGCGGATCTGCCCAGTCACCTGACCGCCGTGCTGGGAACGGACAAATCCCAGCGGATCACCACCATGGTAGCATCCGTCATTGAAAACGGTCCGGATGAGATCCGCATGACCAAACCCATCAAAGCCGCCCACGATGCGCTTCGCACCTTTCTGTTTTCCAACGTATACACCAATCCGGTGGCAAAGGCGGAGGAGGAAAAGGCAAAGGGGCTGGTGGAAAAGCTCTACGGCTATTTCATCAAGCACCCGGAAAAAATGCCGGATGAATACAAGCAGATCCTCCGGCGGTTTGATCTACACCGGGCGGTTTGCGACTATATTTCCGGCATGACGGATGGATACGCTGTGGATCTATACCAGCAGATCTTCATCCCACAGTCCTGGGGAAGCAGGTGAGCCTATGCCGTTGCCGGACGAATTTATCTACCAGCTGAAGCTGGCAAACCCCATTGACACCACCATGGGTCGCTACGTGCATCTGATTCGCAGCGGCAGCAACTATAAATGCCTTTGCCCCTTTCACTCGGAGAAAACCCCGTCCTGCACAGTATACACCGGTACTCAGAGCTTTTACTGCTTTGGATGCGGTGCCGGCGGAGATGTCATCACCTTCACCAAGCAGATCGAAAACCTGGACACCTACGAAGCCATCAAGCTGCTGGCGGAACGGGGCGGACTGGAAATGCCGGAAAACGACCTGAACAAGGACGGGGCGAAGCTGAAACTGCGAATCCTGGAAATGAACCGGGAAGCCGCCAACTTCTTTTACCGGAATCTGCTCCAGGGGCAGGACAAGCGTGGGTTGCAATACGCCGTCCAGCGTGGACTGACCCCCAAGGCCATCAAGAAATATGCCATTGGCTATGCCCCTGCCGCATGGGACGGACTGATGAAGCATCTGGAAGGTCTGGGCTTTACCCGGGAGGAGATGCTCTCCGCCGGACTGATCCGGCAAAACGCCCGGGGCTGCTTCGACTTTTTCCGGGAGCGTGTCATGTTCCCCATCATCGACCTACGGGGCAATGTGATCGCCTTCGGCGGCAGACTCATCGAAGGGGAAGGCCCCAAATATCTGAATAGCGGCGACACCCCCGTGTTCAAAAAAAGCCGGAATCTGTTTTCCCTGAACTTTGCAAAGAATGCAAACGTGAAGCAGCTGATCCTGGCAGAGGGCTACATGGACGTAATCGCCATCAACCAGGCTGGCTTTGAGCAGGTGGTCGCCACCCTGGGCACGGCACTGACTGCGGAACAAGCCCGGATCATGGCGCAGTATGCCACAGAGGTGGTGCTGTGCTATGACAGCGATTCTGCCGGACAGAATGCCACCCACCGAGCAATCAATCTGCTCAGCGAGGCAGGGCTCCACACCCGGATCCTCAAGGTGCAGGACGCAAAGGATCCGGACGAGTACATCCGGAAATTCGGTGCCACCCGGTTTAAGCTGCTGCTGGATAACTCCGGCGGTGCCATCAACTTTGAGCTTGCCCGATGCCGGGAGGGACTGGATCTTGCCACAGAGCAGGGCAAATTCGACTTCCTCCGGCGAACGGTGCAGGTACTTGCCAGCATCCGGAACGAAATGGAACGGGAAGTATACCTGTCCAGAATCGCCAAGGAGGAGGAGATCAGCCCGGACGTGCTCCATGCCCAGGTCAAGGCACAGCTGCGTAAAAGCTACTACACCGAAAAAAAGCAGAGCTGGAACGCCATGATGGCAAAATCCTCCTTCCGGGATGAACTGAACCCGGAAGCCCCCCAGTACCAGCGGGAAGCCAAAGCAGAGGAGCAGATTCTGGCGTATCTGTTCCTGCATCCGGACTTGTTGCCGGAGGTGGAAAAGCGTTTAAAGCCGGAGCATTTCTTCACCAGTCTGCACCGGAAAATCTATGAGGTTTTCTGTGAACGCATGCCGGAAACAGACACCTTTTCCGTTTCCATATTCCGGGACGCATGCTCGGATGCGGAAATGGGCAGAATAACAGGAATCATGGCACGCAATGCGGAGGTGGCTCTGACGGCGGATACTTTGAACGACTGCATCCGTCTGCTGCTCCAGGCAAAGGAACACGAAAAAATCAATGCAGATCAACTTTCTGACGATGATCTGCTTTCCATAGTCAATCAAGCCAGAAACAAAAACTAGGAGGACTCATTATGGCAGAAAAAAATGAAAGCATCGATGCGCTGATCGAACGTGCAAAGGCAAGCGGCAAGCTGTCTACACGGGAGCTGAACGACGCATTCGAGCGTTTTGATCTGGATGCGGAGCAGATCGATAGCTTCTACGAAACCTGCATCAACAACAACATCGAGATCGTAGAGGATTTCATGCCGGATACAGATTTGAAGCTGGGGCTGGATTCGGATCTGAGCGATGACCTGGAGATGGCACTTTCCACGGAGGGCATCGCCATTGACGATCCGGTGAAGATCTACTTAAAGGAAATCGGCCGGGTGCCCCTGCTGTCAGCCGAGGAGGAAATCGAGCTGGCACAGCGCATGTCCAAGGGGGACTCCTATGCAAAGAAGCGCCTGTCCGAAGCCAATTTGCGTCTGGTTGTCAGCATTGCAAAGAAGTATGTGGGCAGAGGCATGCAGTTTCTGGATCTGATCCAGGAAGGCAACCTGGGTCTAATCAAGGCTGTTGATAAATTTGACTATACCAAGGGATTTAAGTTCTCCACCTACGCAACATGGTGGATCCGTCAAGCTATTACCCGTGCCATTGCGGATCAGGCACGAACCATCCGTATTCCGGTGCACATGGTGGAAACCATCACCAAGGTCAAAAAGATCATCAGTCAGCTGCTACATGAAACCGGTCACGAGCCTACAGCGGATGAGATTGCAGAGCGGCTGGAAATGCCCGTTGAGAAGGTGCGGGAGATCATGCGGATCGCCCAGGATCCCGTATCCCTGGAAACCCCCATTGGCGAGGAGGAGGACAGCCATCTGGGGGATTTCATCCCGGACGATGACGCACCTGCACCGGCGGAGGCCGCCTCTCTGATCCTGCTGAAGGAGCAGCTCAATGAGGTGCTTTCCACCCTGACCGAGCGGGAGGCAAAGGTGCTGAAGCTCCGGTTCGGTCTGGAGGACGGACGCTCCCGAACCCTGGAAGAAGTGGGACGAGAATTTGAAGTCACCAGAGAGCGGATCCGTCAGATCGAAGCAAAGGCACTGCGGAAGCTGCGTCACCCCAGCCGCAGCAAAAAGGTCAAGGATTTTCTGGATTAACACAAAAGCAGCCCCGGCAGACTGTAAAGTCTCCGGGGCTGTTGCTTTTTATTTTTCCCATAAACCGCAGTAGATCCGGATCACATCCGCCTTCGTCACCGGCTTCATGGTGTTCGCCGGACTGCCGCTGGCAATGGCGTCCTCCGCCATTTCACTGCGTGCAGTCAGATCCGAACCGTTGCTGTATGCTGTCGGAAGATACCGGAAAATCCGCTTCACCGCCGCCAACGCCACTGTATCCGTCAAGGGTTGTCGCTTCCGGGAGGTGTAGGACTCAATGGCATGGGTCAGCGCATCCACGCCGTTGGCAGCATCCCACGGGCTTTGTGCGGAACTACCTAAAACAAAAACAGGAGCAGCGGCATTCATCTTTGAGCGCCGTTGCTCCTGTTTGGTTTTTACTATGGCTTTATTATAGCAAAGGGCGTTTCTGCTGTCAACACACTCGCAGAATTTTAGATTTTCTATGCAACTTCCTTAAAATCTATGGAACTCCATTGTACACTTTACTACTCTCTGTGCTTTCGCCCAATCAAATTCTTGTGCTGCAAAAGAAATGCTGTGTGCCAGAGCACAAAAACAGTCCGTTTTTTCAGAAAAAAGCTCCGTTCCGCATAAACCATGCAGAACGGAGCTTTTCGACTGATGTCTTACTTATTCCGGGGCAGAACATGTACCAGACCCTTGGCAATGGCTGTGCCAAGCACCAGGCAAACCCCCGCTTCAATCAGCGCATTGCCGGTCACCAGCAGCCCGATGGCGCCTGCCACCGTATCCGTACCCAGTAAGGCGGTAATGCTGCTATAAAACAGCAGCAAAAACAGACCAACGAACCCGACCGTATTCAGCACTGCACCGCTGAGACATGAAACCGCAAAGGGCAGAATGCCGTTTTTGGTGGCTTTGCACATACCCTTGTAGATCAGCCCTGCCAGCAGTCCCATCAGCACACGGGGCACCATGCACAGCAGAAACGTGAACACCGGATTGATACTCATCATGGCTGTGCCAAAGGTGTCCAGACCGAAGCACTGAATAAAGCTGGTGATGCCGAACACAGCACCCAGCAGAGCACCTCCCCTGGGACCTGTGACCACGGCGCCGATGACTACCGGGATCATGATAAAGGTGATGGACACTGCCCCCACCTTCAGGTAGCCGATGGGTGTAAACGTCATCAGCACGATGACCGCCGCCAGCATCGCCAGCACTGTGAGCCGCTTCACGTCCAGCTTTTGTGCGCCGGAGTTCTTGATTGTTTCTTCCATTTCAAATTCCTCCTACTGCCGCCCCATCTGTATGGGTGCAGCGTATTATTCGGACTTGGAATTCAGTTTGTAGAGCATATACAACCCGTCGGACAGCAGATCCGTGTCCAGTACGATGCCCTCTGTTTTGCAATAGGGCAGAATCAGCTCCGCCATGCCGCCGGTGGCAACCACGGTTGCCTCCTGTCCCAGCACGCTGCGGTACCGTTCGATCATACCGTCCATCATGGAAGCATTGCCAAGGATCACACCGGAGCGCATCGAATCAATTGTATTCGTGCCGATGATCACATCGTGGAATGCATCCGGATCAATGTGGGGCAGTTGTGCAGTGGCTGTAGAAAGCGCATGCAGAGATACCTGCACGCCGGGGAAAATAGAGCCCCCCAGAAACGCACCGCTTGCATCCAGCGCAGAAATGGTTGTGGCAGTGCCCAGATCGAAAATGATACAGGGCATGGGATAGCGCCGCTTGGCAGCTACCGCACCGCAGACCAGATCCGCCCCTACTACGCCGGGATTGTCCAGCTTGATATTCAGACCGGTTTTGATGCCGGAGGAAACCACATAGACCCGACAGCTGCACACCCGGTCAATGGCACGGCGCAGCACGCCCACCAACTGGGGAACCACTGTCGAAAGAATCGCGCCCTCGAAGGATGCAGACTCGCAGCCGTACAGCCGGAACAGGTTCATCATATCCAATGCATACTCATCCTCCATTTTGGAAGCTTGTGTTGCCATACGGGATGTGAACAAACGCTGCTCCTGGTCGTACACGCTCAGTACAATATTGGTATTCCCTACATCAACAGTCAGTATCATAGCTTGGTTTCACCCTCCTGAATTTTCGTCCACCCTTAGTATACACACAAATGCTCCAAAAGTCAAGGTGATACCGCACAATCCCGCTATACCCGATCCATTTCTGTTTTCAGACGGCGAATGATCTTTTTTTCCAGCCGTGAGATATAAGACTGGGAGATGCCGATCTCGTCCGCCACCTCCTTCTGGGTCTTTTCCCGTCCCCCCAGCAATCCGAACCGCATCTGCATGATCCGCTTCTCCCGTGGCTCCAGACCATCCACTGCCTGTCGCAGCACGGACTTTTCCGCTTCTGCTTCAATGCCCCGGTTCACAATGTCCTCATCCGTGCCCAGCACATCTGACAGCAGTAGCTCGTTGCCGTCCCAGTCAATGTTCAGTGGCTCATCAATGGAGATCTCTGACCGGTACTGGGAGGTTTTTCGCAGAAACATCAAAATCTCATTTTCGATGCATCGGGAAGCATAAGTCGCCAGCTTGATATTTTTCTCCGGACAGAAGGTATTCACTGCCTTGATAAGTCCGATGGTGCCGATAGAAATCAGATCCTCGATGCCGATGCCGGTGGATTCAAATTTTTTTGCAATGTACACCACCAGCCGCAGATTATGCACGATCAGCGTCTGTCTTGCGGATTCCGCATCCCCCGTCCCGAGCCGTGCAAAAGCTTCCGCCTCCGCTTCCTTGCTCAGGGGCGGCGGCAGAGTATCCGAGCCGTTGATATAATACACGCCGCCCCGCCCTGTCAGCCATTGTACAAGTCGCCTGTAAAGATTCCCGATCATACCGTTCCCTCCCATATCAATCAGCGCACCCGGCGCTGTCAGATCAGCAATTTCGGATTGAAAATGGCGCCATCCTGCTCCTGCTGGATGCCGATCAAAGCATCCACCGGCTTGCGCACACCGGAGCACGCCTCACAGATCAGCACCTCGTCCGGCGCAAACACCGGCACTACGCCACTGCCCGTGACCGTAGCACAAGGGATCAGCCGCATGCCCTTGCAGTGCATTGCCATGGCGGCATAAGCCGCCGGATCCATCAAGTTTCCCTCTAGCTGCACCAGCTGTTCCAGTTCAGCACCCCCGCAAAGGATCACTGGCTTGCCGGAAAACCGATCCATCAGCAGATTCCCCGAATCCGCCAGTGCCTCCATGCCAATGACCCGTGGACCGTATCGAACCACCACCCGGTAGTGTCCCTGGGTCATTGTGCTGCGATCCACCAGGAACCGGATGCCACAGGTCAAAGCATATGCCGCCACCGTACAGATCAGCAGACAGGCAGGGGAAAAATCCAGGTACAGGCTTGCATTGTTAAACGCCATTCCCACTGGCCGCCGCCAAAGGGATACCGCCAGCATCGCCCCTCCGAACCCCATGCTCACCACAAAAAAGCACACCACATCCCGCAGCCGCATGCGCCTCCCGAAGCAGATCCACACCACCGGCACCCCCATAGCAAACCGCAGCAGGGTACACAACGCCCAGTGCATGGGGGGCAGGAAAATGGTCAATGCGCAAAGGCTGCCCACTGCCGCTGCTGCAATACACCGCTTCCGCCCACAGGGCAGGTGCATCAGCCTGCCGGTTGCCAGAAGCAAAAAGTAGTTCACATACAGATTCAGGATCAGCAGCACATCCACATATATGTACATTACCATCACCAGTTTCATTATACCCGTTGTCCCGGGCAAAACATGTCGATTGGGGTGCAGGGCAAAAAAATTCGGCACACTGCAAAAGCAGCATGCCGAGGAAGGACTGATTTGGGAACACCGCACATAGCTCGTGCGGCAGGCATTGCCTTAGGTTTTGTCGGAGATGAATGCCAGAAACGCCTTGTACGCCATATACACGTCGATCTTTGCAACCACTTCCATGGGTGCGTGCATGGACATGACCGGAACCCCCACATCAATGGTGTCCACATCCATGTTGGCAATATACAGCGCAACGGTTCCGCCGCCGCCCATGTCCACCTTGCCAAGCTCTCCGGTCTGCCAGATGATCTGGTTCTCGTCCATCAGATTCCGGATGGTAGCCACAAATTCCGCAGAAGCGTCCGACGTACCGGATTTGCCCCGGGCGCCGGTGAACTTGGTCACCACAACGCCGTAGTTCAGGAATGCAGCATTCCGGGGATCCAGCACATCCGGGAAGGTGGGATCAAAGGCTGCGTTTACATCCGCCGACAGACACCGGGAATGGGACAGCACCGTCCGTGCCTCCTGGCCGAAGGCTGCTGCCAGATCTGCAATGAAGTATTGCAGATAGGAGGAGCAAAGCCCCGTGTTGCCGTCACTGCCGGTTTCCTCCTTATCCGTCAGCACCAGCACAGAAGTATACCTGGGATCCTTACAGTCCGCTGTTGCCATCAGTGCGGTATAGGCGCACACCCGGTCATCATGACCGTAGGAGCCGATCATGCTCCGGTCAAAGCCCACATCCCGTGCCTTGCTCACTGGCACAGCCTCCAGCTCTGCGGACAGAAAATCCGCTTCGGTGATGCCATACTTCTCATGCAGAATATGGAGAATATTCAGCTTGACTGCACTGCTTTCCTCCCCATCCAGGAAGGGACGAGAGCCTACCAACAGATTCAGCTCCTCCCCCTTGACGCCCTGCGCCAGAGGCCGCTTCATCTGCTCCGTGGCCAGGTGGGGCAACAGATCGCTGACGCAGAATACCGGATCCTGCTCATCCTCTCCGATGTTCACAGTGTTTTTGGTGCCGTCCACCTTGACGATTACCCCATGCAGCGCCATGGGAATGGTGGTCCACTGATATTTCTTGATGCCGCCGTAATAATGGGTCTTGAACAGAGCCAGCTCGTGATCCTCATACAGAGGCACCTGCTTCAGATCCAGCCGGGGGGAGTCAATGTGGGCTGCACAGATCCGCACACCCTTGGCAATGTCCTCTGTTCCGATGATCGCAGCCAGCACTGCCTTGTCCCGGTTGTTCCGGTAGATCTTGTCCCCTGCCTTCAGCTTCATGCCGGCATGATACTCGGTAAAGCCGTGCTTTTCCAGCAGAGCAATGGCATAAGCATTTGCCTCACGCTCCGTCTTGGCAGCGTCCAGAAACGCCTTGTACTTTTCCGAGAACTTATCGCACTTTTTCAGCTCGCTTTCGCTCATGCGCTTGCAGCCATGCTCCTTCTGATAAAAAAGTGCCTTTTTCAGTTCCTTTGCGGCATTCTTGCCGCCCTTTTCCTGCTTGTCCTTTGACATATTGCATTCTCCTTTTTGCACACCGAAATAGGCTCCGGTTTATTTGGCGTTATGATAATTAGTATGATAATAATCCCAGATTTTATCCGAGACTTCTTTGGCTACGTCGCTGAGATTCTTCAGATTCTTGTTGTTCTTGATGATAAAGTCGGAATGCTGCTTAAAAAAGTTTTCTGTATGCTGTGCCCGCATCCGGCTGTATGCCTGTTCCTCCGTCAGCCCGTCCCGCTGCATGATCCGCTCCAACCGGTTAGACTCCTTTGCCACCACGGAGATAATCAGCTCACAAAAATCATCCGCCCGGCTCTCAAACAGGGTGGGTGCATCCAGCAGGATCAGCTTATGTCCGGTAATGGAGGATAAGCGGATCTGTTTCAAAATTTCGCCCGTAATGTAAGGGTAAGAAATGCTGTTGAGCAGCTCGAGCTTTTTGCTGTCGGTAAAGACGATCTGGGCGAGCTTCTGCCGGTTCAGTTCCCCATCGGGAAGCAGAATATCCTCCTGGAAGCAATCCGTCAGCTCCTGCAGACAGCGGCTGCCCTTTTCCATCACCTGACGGGCAATGGCATCCGCATTGATCACGCTAAAGCCGCTGCGTTCAAAGACCTTGCACACGGTGGTTTTCCCCGCCCCGGTCTGACCGGTCAGCCCCACTACCATCACGCCTTCCAGACTGTTCAACCTCATTCCCCCCTTTCGTTTTGATACTGCCGCCGTATCAGATACGGGGCGAGAGATGCACGATATCAAATCCTGCTGCCCGGATCAGGCGGTTGTACACTGCCAGTCCGACTCCATCCTTCTGCGGCATCCGCACATACACAGTCTTTGCGCCGATCTGATCCAGTTCCCGCAGACGGGCAAACAACTGCCGGCCCTGCTCGATCGATGTGCCGCCGTAGGTCATATGGGGATAAGGGAACTGCTCCGCATCCCCGTCAAAAATCAATGCATACACCCCGTCCGCCTGCTGCAGGGCAAGAAACTGCCGGAACAGCTCTGGGGAACCCTCCACCAGGGTCACCGCCGCATTGGGCGCATAGTGCTTGTACTTCATACCGGGAGAAGCCACCTTCTCACTGGCGGAAACCTGCCGGAAGATCGCCGGATCAATGACCACATTGGGCACATGCTCCAACAGCATTTCCTTGGTCACAAAGCCCGGCCGGAGGATCCGCACTGTCCGGTCATCGTCAAAGGTGACCACCGTGGACTCCAGTCCGCAGCTGCATGCGCCACCGTCCAGGATCGCCGGGATCCGTCCCTGCATGTCCGCCAGCACATGCTGTGCAGTGGTGGGACTGGGGTAGCCGGATCGGTTCGCAGAGGGGGCGGCAATGGGCACCCCGGCTGTGCGGATCAGCGCCTGCGCCACCGGGTGGGAGGGCATCCGCACCCCAACCGTATCCAGCCCCCCGGAGGTTTCCATGGGAATCCGCTCCGATTTCGGCATGATCATGGTCAAGGGCCCCGGCCAGAAGGCATCCGCCAAAGATGCCACCAGTTCCGGCACCCGGCTGACTGCCTGTTCCAGTTCCTCCATACTGCTGATGTGGACGATCAGAGGGTTGTCCATGGGTCTGCCCTTGGCAGCAAACACCTTCGCCACCGCATCCCGGTTGGTGGCGTCCGCCGCAAGTCCATATACTGTTTCCGTGGGCATGCCCACGACCTGTCCTTCCCGGATCAGCCCCGCTGCTTTCTGTAAGCCGGCTTCATCCGGGGTCAAAAGTTCTGTTTCCATCCTTTGCAATGCTCTCTTTCCTATGCTTCTCCCTCAGCCTGCTGCATGGCAAGCTTGGCAGCCTGATCCGCCGTTGCCAGTGCATCCAGCACCTCATCCAGGTTGCCGTTCATCACATCCTCCAGCCGGTAAATGGTCAGCCCGATCCGATGATCCGTCAGCCGCCCCTGGGGGAAATTGTAAGTGCGGATCCGCTCGGAGCGATCCCCCGTACCTACCTGCATCCGGCGCTGGGAAGCGATCTTGTCCTGCTGCTCCTGCTGCATTCTCTCGTACAGCCGGGAGCGCAGGATCATCATCGCCCGGTCTTTGTTTTTAAACTGACTCCGCTCATCCTGGCACTCCACCACAAGCCCCGTGGGCAAATGGGTGATCCGCACCGCTGACTCTGTTTTATTGATATGCTGTCCACCGGCGCCGCTAGAACGAAATACGTCAATTTTTAAATCTGTAGGATTGATGGCAAGCTCCACCTCGTCCGCCTCCACCAACACCGCCACCGTCACCGTAGAGGTATGGATCCGGCCCTGGGACTCGGTTTCCGGCACACGCTGCACCCGGTGTACACCGCTTTCATACTTGAGCCGGGAATAAGCACCCTCACCGGTGATGGAAAAGCTGATCTCCTTGAAGCCTCCAAGCTCCGTAGGATTGGCACTGAGCACCTCCTGCTTCCAGCCCCTGGATTCCGCATACATGGTATACATCCGATACAGGGAATTGGCAAACAGCGCAGCCTCCTCTCCCCCGGCGCCGCCCCGGATCTCGATGATGACATTCCGGTCGTCGTTTGGATCCTTGGGCAGCAACAGGATCTTCAGCTGTTCTGCATACGCTGCCAGCTTTTCCTTTTCCGTTTCATATTCCGCCTGTGCCATTTCCCGCAGCTCCGGATCCTCCGACCCGGCATCCAGCAGTTCTCTTGCCTCCTGCATGGACTGGGCACTGCGCTTGTATGCCCGGTATTTCTGCACGATGGGTTCCAGGTTCTTATATTCCTTCATCAGTTGTGTGTACACAGCAATATCCGTGGTCACTGCCGGATCCGAGAGCCGCTGGCTGATTTCCTCAAACTTCTGCTCCATGATCTGTAGCTTTTCAAACATACGGGTTCACTTGCCGCCCGCAGCAGCGGGCTTCTCCTTTCATTCAGCGGCATGATCCTGCTCCGGACGAATCACCTGCCGGACGTGCCTTTCGATTTTGGATCGGGGGATCAGAAACTCCCTGCCGCAGGTTGTGCAGCGCAGCCGGAAATCCATCCCGGAACGGATCACGAAAAATACGTTTCCGCCGCAGGGGTGGGGCTTTTTCATCACCAGCTGATCCTTTGGGCGAATATCCATCTTTCTGCACCTCCATCCGGATACGCTTCAGAACTGGCTCTGCCGTCCTGCATACTCAATATTTATTATACCCCATTCTCACGAAAAAGGCAATATTTTCAACGAATTTTTCGGCTGTGATTTTCAACAATATCTTTATCACGAATTTGTAAAAACCGCACGGATTCCGTGTATTTCATCTCGAAAGGAGCCTTTTTCATGACACTTTCCGCCAATTTCTCCTCCATTGACACAGCTGAAGCTGCACTGCGCCGAATCCGGGCTGCATGTCCCGGCATACACAAGATCCGCATTCTGGCATCCCCCACCCATCGGATCGCCGGCTCCGGCATGGATCGGCAACTGCCCGGCGTATTCTCCATCGTACCCACCCGTACCACTGCCATGGGCAATGAATTTGTGACCCAGGTCATGTCCGAAACGCTCCCGTCCAGGCATGATCCGGAGCCATTTCTCCGGGAAAGCGTCACTTTGCAGCTGTCCTGTCTCCCCGGCAGCGCCCATCAGATCTCCGGTCTGCTGGTTGCCATGGGAGGCAGCCTGGTGCGCACCCTGTCCTGAGGCATAACCCAGCCTGTCCTCTCATAGACTGGAGTATGTGAAACCACAGAAAAAATCTTTGGGAGGTTGAAATGAATAAGTTTTTACCTGAAGGCTACCGGATTCAGACCGAGGAAAACAAACGGGCGGTCAGCACCCCGGCACGGCTGGCAGAAGCCATGGAACGGGGCACCATCCTGGAGGGACGGGTCACCATTTGCGACAGTTCCCACAACTTATGGGTGGATCTGCCCGGCATGCAGGCTGTGATTCCACGGGAGGAGGGTGCGGTGGGCATCCGGGAAGGCACCACCCGGGACATTGCCCTGATTTCCCGGGTGAACAAGCCGGTATGCTTTGTAGTTACGGAGCTGACCTGCGATACCGCAGGAGCCCCCCTTGCCATTTTGTCCCGGCGCATCGCCCAGGAGCGCTGCCAGGCGCAATACCTGGATGCATGCCGGCCGGGGGACATCCTCCCCGCCTGCGTGACCCATCTGGAGCCATTCGGCTGCTTTGTGGACATTGGTTGCGGCATCCCGTCCCTGATCCCCATTGACAGCATTTCCGTGTCCCGGATCTCCCATCCCGCCGACCGGTTCACGGTGGGGCAGCAGCTTCGTGTGATTTTCAAAGGCAGAGAGGGAAAAAAGATCCTCCTCACGCACAAGGAACTCCTTGGTACGTGGGAGGAAAATGCCGCACAGTTCCAGCCCGGAGAAACAGTTGCAGGCATTGTGCGCTCCGTAGAAAACTACGGTATTTTTGTAGAATTGACGCCGAATCTGGCAGGACTTGCAGAGCTGAAGCCCAACGTGACCGTGGGACAGCATGCAAGCGTGTACATAAAGTCCATCCTGCCGGAGCGGATGAAGATCAAGCTGATCCTGGTGGATGTATTTGCACCCTCCGTGCCGGAACCGGCAGAGCTGCATTACTTTATCCAGGACAGCCATATGGACCGGTGGCAGTACGCTTCCGCCGCCAGCACAAAATCTATGGAAAGCCTGTTCACTTCTTCTGTATAAGCTCCTTATACGCCCGGGCTGCCTGTTCCTGCTTGTTCTGACCAAATTGATAATAAACCCGATCCTTCAGCTCGTCCGGCAGGTACTGCTGCTTGACCCAGTGGTTGGGGTAATCGTGGGGATACAGATAATGCTGCCCCCGGACTTTTGCATCTGCCCCGTCAAAATGCTTGTTTTGCAGCTGTCGGGGGATCTCACAGGTGGTACCCCGCTGCAAATCCGCTGCCGCAGCGTCAATTGCAAGGTATGCGCTGTTGGATTTGGGAGCGGTAGCAAGGAGGATCACCGCCTCTGCAATGGGAATCCGGGCCTCCGGCAAGCCAAGCTGCAATGCCGCATCCACGCAGGCTTTTACAATGGGCATGGCCTGGGGGTAAGCAAGCCCCACATCCTCCGCTGCAATTACTAGGATCCGGCGCACCAGGGACAGCAGATCTCCCACTTCCAGCAGACGGGCAGTGTAATGCAATGCCGCATTCTCATCGGAGCCCCGAATGGATTTCTGCAAAGCAGACAGCAGGTCGTAATGCTGATCCCCGTCCCGGTCATAGCGCATATTACTCCGCTGGGTCAGCTGCTGCACGGTTTCCAGAGTCACAGGCATGACTCCATCACGGGTTTCGGATGCAAGCACGCTCAGCTCCACCGTATTCACCGCCTTGCGCACATCTCCCCCACAACCGGAAGCAATGTAGGACACCACCCCATCCTCCGGCTGGCAGTCTGCGCCAAGCTCCTGTCCCATCAGCCGGAAGGCACGCTCCACCGCAGGCTCCAGCTCCTTCGCCGTCACGGGCTTGAACTCAAACACAGTGGAACGGCTGATGATGGCGTTAAACACCGCAAAATAGGGGTTCTCCGTGGTGGAGGCAATCAGGGTCAGGGAACCGTTTTCGATGTACTCCAGCAGGCTTTGCTGCTGCTTCTTGTTCAGATACTGGATCTCATCCAGATACAGCAGGATTCCGTTGCACCCTGCCAGGGTGCCGGTCTGGGCAATGATCTCCTTGATATCCCCTACGGAGGCGGAGGTGCCGTTCAGCTTATACAGGGTCATGTTGCTGTTGCTGGCAATGATCCGGGCAAGGGTGGTTTTCCCCACGCCGGATGGTCCGTAAAAAATCATGTTCGTCACCTGTCCCCGCTCCAGAATGCGGCGCAGGGGTTTCCCCGGGGCAAGCAGATGGGGCTGTCCCACGATCTCGTCCAGGGTGGTGGGGCGGATTTTATCAGCAAGGGGGGTCATAGGCTTCTCCTCTTTTCAAAAGAAAGGGCGAACTGTCAGCAGTTCGCCCTGTTTGTTTGGGAACGTTCCCGGAATTATTCGTACAACGGATACTGCTTGCAGATTTCGCCCACGCCTGCACGGATAGCATCCGCATTGGCATCAAAATCCTTGGCAGCCAGGTAGATGAACTCTGCGATCTGCTCCATCTCGGTGACGCCCAGACCACGGCTGGTCACTGCCGGAGTACCGATGCGCACGCCGCTGGTCACGAAGGGACTCTGGGGATCGTTGGGGATGGCGTTCTTGTTGACGGTGATGTAAACCTCATCCAGGCGATGCTCCAGTTCCTTGCCGGTGATATCGAAGGGGCGCAGGTCAACCAGCATCAGGTGATTGTCCGTACCGCCGGATACCAGGTTGAAGCCCCGCTTTACCAGACCGTTTGCCAGCGCCTGTGCATTGGCAACTACCTGCTTCTGATACTCGGTAAACTCCGGCTTGAGGGCTTCGCCGAAGCAAACCGCCTTTGCTGCGATCACATGCATCAGCGGGCCGCCCTGGATACCGGGGAATACTGCCTTGTTGATCTTCTTAGCCAGTTCCTCATCGTTGGTGAGGATCAGACCACCACGGGGTCCTCTCAGGGTCTTGTGGGTGGTGGAGGTCACCACGTCCGCATAGCCCACCGGAGAAGGGTGCTGCTTTGCCGCAACCAGACCTGCAATGTGCGCCATATCCACCATCAGATATGCGCCGACGGACTTGGCAATCTCGGACAGCCGTGCAAAATCGATCACTCTGGGGTATGCGCTTGCGCCTGCTACGATCAGCTTGGGCTGATGCTCCTTTGCCAGTGCCTCTACCTTGTCGTAGTCGATACGCTCGTCATCGCCCAGACCATAGGGAATGAAATTGAAGTACTTGCCGGACAGGTTCACCGGAGAACCATGGGTCAGATGACCGCCGTGCGCCAGGCTCATGCCCAGAACCGTATCCCCCGGATTCAGCAGAGCAAAATACACTGCGGTATTCGCCTGTGCGCCGGAATGTGCCTGTACATTGGCAAACTTTGCATCGAACAGCTTCTTTGCCCGCTCAATGGCAATATCCTCAACAATATCCACGCACTCGCAGCCGCCGTAGTAACGCTTGCCGGAGTAGCCCTCTGCATACTTATTGGTCAGAACCGAGCCCATTGCTGCCATAACCGCAGGAGAAACAATGTTCTCACTGGCAATCAGCTCCAGGTTTCTGCGCTGGCGAACCAGCTCCTTGTTCATTGCTTCGCCGACCTCAGCATCATACTTTTCAACAAAGCCGATGGTGTCCATCATGGTTTCGTACATTGCAAACTTCCTTTCTGTGTCTGGTTTTTTCATTTGCCCTTGGAACTTACCACATGTAATTAGTATAACACATTCATTTTCAGATTTCAACCCCAATTCTATGCCGCCGGAAAAGAAAGTTGCCGCAAAAAAGACTCCGGAAAGGCGGATGCCCCCGGAGTCCCTATCATGTTATATTGTATACTGTCAAAATCAGCCTACCGCCAGAATATCGCTCCACTGGGTTACAGGACTAATCAGATCCTGTGCCCGGAACTGCAGAACGCTGACAGCATCGCCTACCGTAACCTCTCCGTCGCTGTTGACATCCGCATAATACTGCGCCGTATCATCCAGCACTGCATCCTGTCCTGTCAGGCGGTTTGCACAATCCTGTAGGATCAGCACTGCGTCTGCCACATCGATCTTGTAATCCTTGTTTACATTGCCAAGGAAGTAGGGTTCAAAATCTGTGCTCACCATAAACTGCACCGTTCCGGATGCAAGGCACTCCTCTGTTGCCTGTAACCGTGCATATACGATGTACAGTGGTCCGGGCTCCAGTGTAAACTCCGGCTCTGTCGTCCAGCCATAAGTCACCGCTTCTTCTCCGGTGTCCGAAACGATCTGAGACAACTGATATTCCACATGCTCCATGGCACGGATCTTCAGTACGTTATCCACGATCTCATAAATGATCTCCTTAGACTCCACATTCCACTCTGCGCTGGGAACAAGAACCGGCTCGGAATGCGCACTTGCAAAATACCGGTTGCTTGCACCAACGGTATAGAAGCTGATCTCACCATTGCCACAGCTTTCCAGAAGCAATCTGCCATCCTCATCGATCATACCCATAGTGACCATATCATCATAGTAGAAGGTACGCTCATCCGGTTCGTCATACTGATAAAATCCCACAAACAGTACCACATCCGGGTCAACGACTTCCTCTGTACGTCCCTCCAGATAATTCAGAGTATACGCCGGAGCATCCGGCCGTGCCGGAATCTCCAGGGTGTAGGGCGCAGTGCTATCATCCGTAAAAGACACATTCAAGGACTTGCCTGTAAAGTAGCTCAGACTCGTCGAACCGGCAGAAAACCGCAACGTCTCTCCCTTGTTGAATTCCACACTCTCGCTAAATCTCAGCTCACCATTTTCATTCAGATACTCAAAATTTTCAAAATAAGCATACTCATCAAAGGTATATGACACCTGTACGGTTTTCTCATCAAATCTCAGGGTCTCCGCCAAGTAATCAATGACTACAGCCGGACGCTCGCCGGTAGTCCGGAAGGTTTCATAGGCAAACTCAGATGCAAAAGCATTCTCCGTTGCCGCATACCGGACACCGATGTAATAGTCTGTACCCGGGATCAGATATTCAAACAGAGATTCCTCCGTCCACTCCTCAAACATTGGCTTGTTAATAGCATCCAGCAGCTCCTCCTTGTTCGTCACTCCGTATCGGTCATAGAACATATCCAGTGCCTGATCGTAACTAATGCCGGAAAACTCTGCTACACTAAAGATCATCTCTTCCAAGTCCTCCATTGTGGCAAGTTCCTTCTCCACAATGCAGTATTCCGCGCCAGACACACCGCTTACCTGCAGGGTGGTGTCCGTTGACTCCACCGTCAGCTTCTTGGTGGGAGCAGCCGGTCTTGCGGGCACGGTCACCGAATAACTCTCGCTTGCAAAGTCGGAATCTGTTGCGGCAATCCGGAAGTAATAGGTCTCCCCCGGCTCACAAAGAAATGCGCAAACGCCCTCCTCTATCAATTCCGTGCCAAAGTTTCTGGCAAGCTGCTCATCGGAGAAATCCTCGCTATGGGCCAGCATCAGCCATTCACTGTAGGTGTAGTACCAGTCCATATCCACCGGTCCCAGCAGTTGCCGTGCATAATCCATCACAGACAAATTCAGATTCATCTGGGGACGCTGGGGAATATACTCCTCCCAGGTCTCCTCACCATACTGAGCCGTCAAGGTCTGCCCCATCAGATCAGCTACATCGCAGTTAGACTCCAGCACATTGCCGTTTTCGTCAGTGATTGTGCATTCCTCCGCATTGAAATACAGAATCTCTGCCCGGTAATCCAGTGTTACATAGGGACGATAGATCTCCAGCGTATAAGTTTTGGGCAGCACCCCTTCTCCGCTTGCTGTGATCTCAATGGTCTGATCGCCATAGCCAAGGGCAATGGCATCGCTCTGCTCCCCTGCGTGATAGGTCTTGCCATTCACCTCGTACTGATACAGGGTGCCTGCACTCAGCTTAACAGCGTCCACATATTGGGGCACTTGTATTACTTCTTCCGGATCCAAGGTGCAGCGCTGCTGCGTGCCGCCGCCATACAGGGTAACACCGGTCAGGCTTGCGGTTTTCTGGGTATACTCCTTGGTGAGACGGTCGCCTGCCTTCTCTCCGGTAACGCCCCACGCAGTGACAGACATAGCCTGGTCAATGACAATGGGCTCGGTATAAAGCTGCTCCTTCCCATCGTCGATCTGGTACCAGATCTCCTCAGCGGAATTGCTCGTCAGAGTCAGCTCTGTGCCAAAGGGCACAGGCCCCTCTGGCTGAGAAAAGGAAACATGATTTTCAGAATTGGTGAACGCCTTCAGGCACACATTGCCCAGAGTCACCAGAACCTTGGAGTCATCGCCCGATGCAGTTTCATCGTCCTCTGCACCCTTGATCATGTCAAGAGCCTCCTCATCGTCCTGATAATAGGAGGTGTAATCGAACTGCTGCATATAAGCATCCGTCCAGGTCTTTCCGTCCGTGCTGATAAAGGTCTCGCCGTAATCCGTGTTGGCTTCCAGCCGTCCCTCTACAATGGGGGTCATCTCACTGGTCTCCCCGGTACCGTCCTGGGCAGTGATCAGAGCCTCTGTGGCAATCGGATAAGGGTTCACCGGGTTGGTGAGCTTCACCACAATGGCATACTGTTCTCCTTGGGCAACCGGAACCGCCTGCGCCAGATCAATGGTATGATAGCCGCAGTACAGCTCAGAGCCGCTGGTTACAGTGCTTGCTGTACCGGAGGTGGGATCCGTAGGATCCTGCAGATCCGTATACACCGTGATCTCATACTCCGTGCCGTTGTCAGTGGTGTAGAAGGCAGCCGCACAAACCTCTGTATCCGCCTCCGCCGTCAGAACCGTGGACAAATAGGAGGACTGGGTGGGCACATTGCCTGGTGCAATGGATGCCAACCAGCCAAAAGTGTCATGGGACTGCTGGCTCTCATAGTTGTCGCTTGCCTCTGCAATGGCCACCACATAGTCGTTGGCAGACTGATCCTCATAGGAGACCCAGATATAGCCATCCTCTGCGCCGCCCGTACCCCAGCTGTTCTTGATAAGCCATGCACCATCGTTTTCCGGCTGTGCATGTTCAGAGAAATTCTCCTTGGGATAGTTGTCATCCCAGCCGACCAGAAGGACAATGTGGTTGCCCCAGGTATAGTAAGGCGTGTAATAAGCCTCTGTTTCCGCATTGTAGTAATAGTCACTGGTATTGAATGTGAAAGAAACGCTGTGCCCATTCATAAGCATTGCCTTCAGATTCTCATTGGAACGGGTCACCTTGCCACTGTGATAGTCCAGATAACTGTTGTTGATGTATGCATCCTGCACATGGTATGCAGCCTGTGCCCGGAGTGCCAGCTTCTCCTCATCACTGAAGGAGCGGATCTCATCATCCTCATAGGGCAGGGTTTCCTCGCGCACCGGTCCGAACCATCTGGTCAACGCATTCAACCCGGTAATGGACCATCCTCCCTGATCAAAAATGTCTGATTCCATATCAAACTGACCATAGGTATCATCCCCCCAGTATGTATAATACGCAAGGTGCCATTCGGACAGGTCAATCTGATCGTCCTGTTCAATCAGTCCGGTTTCCACGGAGCCAAGAATGCCGTGCGCCCAGCAGGTGCCGTAGCTACCCTGATTCCGCACCGGGGTCACAAGCCCGTAATCCCGCAGGTCATAGCTTTCCGGAAACTGATAATTCTCCCCCAGGATCTGTTCATAATCCGGCTCTGCAAGTAGTGCCGCATGGTAAGGCGTAATGGATACTGCCTCCGTTACCTCGCCATCTGCCTGTTCCTTTGCCGCTTTCTGCGCCTGCATGGGGGACGCTACGAAGGTCAGCTCCTGCTCCTTTCCGGCATTCTGCCTGAGCAGATCCACCGCAGAAACCACCGTTGACCAGGGCATACAGGATGCCGTCATCAGCAGCGCAATGCATGCGCTCAGCGTGCGGCTGTACAGCTTTGGATTTTTCCTCATGAGTTCCTCCTCCTCCTGTTTGGTCGTAGATTGTACATAATATGGATGATAAAATAGAACGGGTGATTGCTGCTTATAGTATATCATAAAACGATTTAAATGTAAAGGCAATGCCACAGAGAGAAAGGGCTTGTACCACACAAAGACAGGGCTCATACGGCTGGTATGCCAAGAAACTTTCGGCAGATTTGCATAGAAACAGTGCGAGGATCTACGCATATTGCGTAGAATTTCTGTGTGATGTGACGAAAAAATAGGGCGGCATCACTCAAAGCTTGTACAGCACATGTGCCAACTTTTTTCGTCAGACTTCACAGAGATATTGGCATATTATACGAGATTCATGTGCAGTATAACGAACGATTCCACACAGATGCTGTGCAAAGCCAACAGGCGGCCTTTGCGCGGTATTGCCTTAACGCAGGATGCATGAAATTTTTCCAAAAAAATACGTTGTTAGGCTTAGTGTCAACACGACCTAATACAGAAAGCAGCCGCATCCTTTTCAGCTGCGACTGCTTTCGATAGAATTCGACAATTTTTTTGTAAAAAATATAGGCAAGAGTTGTAAGCTCCGCCCTACAAGGATGCCAGAAAATCCTCTGCCAGGTCATGCAGTTCCTCCGGCTGCGCAGTGTTCCGGGCAAGCAGATTTAGAAACTCCAGGATTTCACGCTTGGACAGGGTAAGATCCATCTGTTCCGCAAACCGGGTATCATTATAAATACGAATCCCATAGGACAGGGCGCAATGCGACTCCACACACACCGGATGCACCACTACCTCATAAGTAAGGCTCTGATCCGGCGCAGTGCGGGTCTCCAGAACGGATGTACAAATTACAGTATACATATGAAACTCCTTTCTTCATGGTGCGTCTGTCATGCAGCGCACCGGGGCGGTATGTCCGACTATATCAGACGCTTCTTGTGGCTTTCGCTGGCCGGACGAAAAGCCGGGATCCGGAAGCGCCCACAGACGGAATGGTGGGCATACAGTGGGCGCTTCCCTTTTGCTGTCCTTAGTATAGCATGCGTCGTCTGCACGGTATCCGCAAGTTTCGACTTTATTCGACAAAATTGGAAGCGAAAAGAAAAGGAGACCTGTTGAAAGTCTCCTAATTTCTTCACATTTTGTCGAACGCCGTCAAGTTACTCGTAATAGTAGACCTCTTCGCCCTCCACGTTGTAAACCACATAGTCCGTATAGGTCTCGCCGCCGTAGATATCATTGATGCAGAAGCCGTAGTAGTAGTCCCCATCCGGCAGAATGTATTCCTCCAGAGCCGGATCTCCGTCATACACATAATCGGAACCCACAAAGGTGCTTTCCTCCCAGGTGTCCGTATCGTATGCGGTGTACCGGGGCACGATCTGATCCCCCTTCTTCAGCGGACGAATGGTCCGTGCCGCCTGTCCGCTTTCTGCGTCAATACCATCCCACACACCCAGAATGCTGGTGGTGCAGGAATCCGCCCCATAGTCCTGCCGGATCCGCAGGTTGGTGTCCACCCCGTTCAGAGTAATGGGCGCCGTGTAAATGTTGTAGTCGTAGTCAGCTTCTGCAAGATATGCCGCCAGGGGCTGACCATCCGGCAGCGCAAACCAGTAGCCGTCAAAGCCGTCATACACTTCTCCGGTGTCCCAGTCCACATATACATCATCATCTGCGCCGAAATCCAGAATCCGTCCGTCATCCAGGATCATGTACAGGCAGTTGTAAATCGAATCCGTTTCCCACAGGGTCTCCTCCGACAACTGGAACACATAGTTCCCGTCCTCATCCATATAAGGCGCAACCTCATACTGCACAGAGATCTCTCCATCCTCCCCGGACAAGCCGATGGATGTGCCCTGCTCCCGGTTCCAGTAATCCCAGCTCCATGCTGCTGACTCCAGGGCATCCTGGCTCCAGAACAGGGAATCCTCCCCCAGCCACAGATCCTTCTGATACCCGTCCAGCATGCCCTCATGATCCGCACCATAAGCGATCTTATCCACAAAGGACAGATACCAGGGGCTGATACACACATTGCGGAATACGGACAACTCTTCAGAACCCTGGATGCACAGGGGGTAATAGGTGGCAAGCCCGGAAGCGTCCTGTCGGCGCTCTCCGTTCCGCTGGTAGATCACGCATTCCTCCAGGGCTGCCAGCGCATCCGCTGCACCTGGCAGCAGGGACTTGCTGTTTTTCAGTATGCATCCTGCATCCACCATATTGGTGTAGCCCTCCGCCTTATTGTTGCCGCCGAAGTTCAAAGCCGTGGTAATCCCACGCACCAGTTCTGCCAATCGTTCCGGCTGCTCCGTCAGATCGTACATCTGCCGGGCAGCTTCATTCCAGCTTTGCATGAATGCATCCAACCGGCTCAGATCCGTACAGGAGAAGGTTGCCTCCTCCTCGCTTTCGCAGTCTACACAGGCATCATAATAGCTGTCGCAGATCAGCTTTCCCAGCGCTGCTCCGTCGGCATCCGGGTGGCTGCCCAGATACGCCCCGATGGCGGTATAATCCCAGCCGTAGCCCGGCTCCGTATCCTCCGAGGCATACATATAATCCGCATGGGGCACCAGCAGATTGGCCGTTTCCACCGTTGCCATCAGGCAGGCATCGAAGCCGATGAACCGGAAAGAATCCGTCATATTGGGATACACGCTTTCCAGAGCGCCGCCCACCTCCTCCAGGGACAGGCTGTCGTCCTCATACAGCTCGTCAAAGCACACACCGCAGATACTGCCGCTGCCGTGATTCCACAGCACCAGCCCCATATTCGCCGCCGGATAGCTCGTCGTCCCCCAGGCAAGGAAATTGGCAAGGGTACTGCCGTCCCCCATGCTGGCACCCGGCTGACTGTCCACCTTTTCCATATTCCCGTCCTGGATCACAAACCGATCCAGTTTGTCCGGATCCACCTTCCCGGCTGTCCATGTCTCTGCGCCTCCGGTCTGCACCACAAAACGCACCCGGTCGCCGGTGGACGCCTGCAGCATTTCCTCCATATCCTCCGTGCCGGAGCCATCCGCACTTTCCAGATCGCTGCCGCACATATATATGTAAATCGTCCAGGTGCCATCCGCCCCCATGGGCACAGTATTCTCCCGCCGGCTGCGCTGAATGGTCAGAGCGCCGTCCTGTCCGGCAAAAAGCCGGGTACCGGTCTCCCTGGTGGGCGTGACAGTCGGAACATTCCGATCCACGGTAGTCTGAGGGATGGATTCATTCCGGCCGCCTCCGGAGCTTTCCTCCTCCAGATTCAGACACCCCCCTGCACTCAGCAGCATGCTCCCCGCAAGCAGCAGCGCAGCAATACGTTTGTAGTTCATAAGATCCCCCTTTATGGCGTGGCATCCTGTTTCCCGTGCAGTATGTTTAAGGAGCACCGCCATATGCACTTTATGTGGTGTTTCTTTTGGCAACACCGCACAAAGATTGTGTGGTAGATGTGCCAACAGATTTTTCGTCAGATTGCATAGAAACGACGCAGGAATACTGGCGTATTGCAAGGAGTTTCTGTGTGATATGACGGAAAATTCGTCAGCAGATGCTACGCAAAGCCGACAGGCGGGCTTTGTGCGGTATTGCCTTTTATCTGTATTATACCACAGAGGGCAAAAAAGGTCAATCCGCCGGCATGCCGTGGAACCGGTTCGCCCAGCCCTTGCATTCTTCTCAAAATAATGGTATAATAAAAAATCAGCGGCAAAAGAACGCATTCTACCCGTATGGGTGTTTCAGAAAGGAACAGTGTGCACATGGCGAAAAAGCAGGCGGATTACGGCAACGAAAGCATCACCATGCTCAAGGGCGCAGACAAGGTACGCAAGCGACCCGGGGTTATTTTCGGTTCGGATGGACTGGACGGCTGCGAGCATTCCGTTTTTGAGGTCATCTCCAACTCCATTGACGAAGCACGGGCCGGCTTCGGGGATCACATCATCGTCACCCGGTACCAGGATCAGACGATTGAGGTGCAGGACTTCGGCAGAGGCTGCCCGGTGGATTACAACAATACGGAGAAACGCTACAACTGGGAGCTGGTTTACTGTGAGCTGTACGCCGGGGGGAAGTATGACGCAGAGGGGGATACCTACGCCTATTCCCTGGGGCTGAACGGTCTGGGGCTTTGTGCCACCCAGTTTGCCTCAGAATTTATGGATGTGGAAATCTTCCGGGATGGTTTCCGGTACAACCTGCATTTTGAGCACGGCAATAATGTGGGCGGACTGAAGAAAGAACCCACCACCCAGAAAAAAACCGGTACCCGAACCCGGTGGAAGCCGGATCTGGATGTATTCACGGATATCCGGATCCCGGACGAGTTTTTCCACGATATTCTCCGGCGGCAGGCAATCGTCAATCCGAACCTGCTGTTTACCTACCGGAGCCAGAGTGAGGACGGCAGCTTTTCTGTCCGGGAATTCCGGTACGAAAACGGCATTACCGACTATGTGCAGGAGATCGTGGGAGACAAGGCTATGACCTCCATCCAGCACTGGCAGTGCGAGAAAAAGGGGCGTGACCGGGCGGACAAGCCGGAGTATAAGGTGCGCATCAATGTGGCACTGACTTTTTCAAACCAGATCAAGCTGACGGAGTTTTACCACAACTCCAGCTTTCTGGAGCATGGCGGCTCCCCGGAACGGGCAGTGCGGCAGGCATTCGTGTCCCAGATTGACAGCTATCTCAAGCAGAACAGCAAGTATCTGAAAAACGAAAGCAAGATCACCTATGCGGACATTGAGGACTGCCTGGTGCTGGTATCCTCCGGCTTCTCCACCCAGACCTCCTACGAAAACCAGACCAAGAAGGCCATCACCAATAAGTTTATCTATGAGGCCATGACGGAATTCCTCAAGCATCAGATTGAGGTGTACTTCATTGAAAACCCGGACGAAGCCACCCGGATCTGTGAACAGATTCTGGTCAACAAGCGGAGCCGGGAGAATGCGGAACGCACCAGGCTGAATCTGAAAAAGAAGCTGGCAGGCACCATTGACCTGTCCAACATGGTACAGAAATTCGTGGACTGCCGTACAAAGGATACAGCCCGGCGGGAGCTGTACATCGTGGAGGGCGACTCCGCACTGGGCTCTGTCAAGCTCGCCCGGGAAGCGGAGTTCCAGGCGGTGATCCCGGTGCGGGGCAAGATCCTCAACTGTCTGAAGGCGGACTACGCCAAAATCTTCAAAAACGAGATCATTACGGATATTATCAAGGTACTGGGCTGCGGCGTGGAGGTCCGGACAAAGGCAAATAAGGATTTGTCCTCCTTCTCTCTGGAAAATCTGCGCTGGCACAAGATCGTCATCTGTACGGATGCGGACGTGGACGGATTCCAGATCCGTACCCTGATTCTCACCATGCTGTACCGACTGACGCCCACCCTCATTGACGAGGGATATGTATACATTGCGGAATCTCCCCTGTATGAGATCAACAGCAAGGACAAAACCTACTTTGCATATACAGAAAAGGAAAAGACCAAGATCCTGTCCCAGCTGGAAGGGAAGAAATTCACCATCCAGCGTTCCAAGGGACTTGGCGAAAATGAACCGGAAATGATGTCCCTGACCACCATGAACCCTGCCACACGCCGGCTGATCCAGGTCACCTCCGATGAGGCGGAAAAGACCTTTGCCGCCTTTGATATGCTGCTGGGGGACAATTTGCAGGCGAGAAAGGATTTCATTTCTGAATACGGCGGCGATTATCTGGAGCTTGCCGATATTTCATAAGGAGGGACACCTGTGGCACGAAAGAAAAAGGAACCCCAACAGAAGCGGGCAGCCATTCCCAACGCCTATATCGAAGGCGCCGGCATCGTGGTAGAGGAAAAGATCACAGAAACCCTGGAGAAGAACTACATGCCCTATGCCATGAGCGTCATCATCTCCCGGGCACTGCCGGAGATCGACGGCTTCAAGCCCTCCCACCGGAAGCTGCTGTATACCATGTACAAAATGGGGCTGCTTACCGGGCAGCGCACCAAATCCGCTAACGTAGTGGGACAGACCATGCGGCTGAACCCCCACGGTGACGCTGCCATCTATGAAACCATGGTGCGGCTTGCCCGGGGCAATGAGGCGCTGCTGCACCCCTATGTGGACTCCAAGGGTAACTTTGGCAAAGCCTATTCCCGGGATATGTCCTATGCCGCCTCCCGGTATACAGAGGTCAAGCTGGATCCCATCTGCAACGAGCTGTTCCGGGACATCGACAAGGAAACCATTGACTTTGTCCCCAACTACGACAACACCATGGCGGAGCCGACTCTGCTGCCTGCCTCCTTCCCCTCCGTGCTGGTAAACGCCAACATGGGCATTGCGGTTTCCATGGCAAGCAGCGTGTGCCCCTTCAACCTGGCGGAGGTCTGCGAAACCTGTATCGCTTTGATCAAAAATCCGGAGCATGACCTGCTCAGCACATTAAAGGGGCCGGACTTTCCCGGCGGCGCCTACATGCTCTACGAGGAAGGGGAGCTGAACAAGATCTACCAGACCGGCAGAGGCTCCGTCCGGCTCCGGGCAAAGTACAGCTATGATAAGGATGCCAACTGCATCGAGATCACCGAGATCCCCTATTCCACCACCATCGAAGCCATCATGGATAAGATCATTGAGCTGATCAAAGCCAACAAGATCCGGGAGATCTCCTACATCCGGGATGAAACAGATCTGAGCGGCTTGAAGCTTGCCATTGACTGCAAGCGGGGTACGGATCCGGACAAGCTGATGCAAAAGCTGTTCCGGATGACCCCGTTACAGGACAACTTCTCCTGTAACTTCAACATTCTCATCGCCGGCACCCCAAAAGTCATGGGCGTCCGGGAGATTCTGACGGAATGGGTGGCGTTCCGGGCGGAATGCGTGAAACGCCGGGTGCATTTTGACCTGCAAAAAAAATCCGAAAAGCTGCATCTGCTGGAAGGCCTGCAAAAGATCCTGCTGGATATTGACCACGCCATCCGCATCGTCCGGGAAACGGAGGAAGAAGCGGACGTGGTATCCAACCTGATGGTGGAATTCGGTATTGACGAGATCCAGGCGGAATATGTGGCAGAGATCAAGCTGCGGCATCTGAACCGGGAATACATCCTCAAGCGCATTGCGGAGGTGGAGTCCCTGTCCGGAGAAATCGCAGAAATGCAGGACATTCTGGGCGATCCGAAAAAGATCCGCCGGATCATTACGGAAGAGCTGAAGGCCGTGAAGGAGAAATACGGACAGCCCCGGCGCACCCAGTTCCTGTATGCGGATCAGCTGGAGGAAGAGCCGGAGGAGGATGAGACTCCGGATTACCCGGTGCACCTGTTCTGCTCCGCCAGCGGCTATTTCAAGAAGATCACTCCCCAGTCCCTGCGGGTCAGCGGCGAGCAGAAGCTGAAGGAGGGGGATGCCATGGCAGCCCAGTTTGAAGCAACCAACCGGACGGAGCTGCTGTTCTTCACCGACCGATGCCAGGTATATAAAAGCCGTGCCAGTGCCTTTGATGATACCAAGGCAAGCCTGCTGGGAGATTATGTACCTGCAAAGCTGGGATTTGACGAAAACGAAAGCCTGGTGAAGATGATCCCCACTGTAGACTACAGCGGCTTTGTGCTGTTCGCCTTTGAAAACGGCAAGATCGCCAAGGTACCCTTGCCCGCATATGCCACCAAGACCAACCGAAAACGGCTCGCCAACGCCTACTCCGGCAAATCCAGACTGGTGGAGATCCTTTATTGTCCGGAGGATACGGCACTGCTGGTGCGCACCACCAACAACCGGGCGCTGCTCTTCCACACAGCCATGATCCTGCCCAAAGCCACCCGGGATACCATCGGCGTCCAGGTGGTCACACTCAAGGCAAAAGCAGTGCTGGACAGTGTTGTCCCAGTGGACCCGGAGCAGCTGGAGCAGCTGAAAAAATACAGCGTCAAAAATATTCCGGCGGCAGGCGTCCTTGCAAAGGATCTGCCGGACAGCCACCAGCTGTCCTTCCCGGAAGCATAGTAAAAGAAAAGAAGGACCCCGGATCACGCCGGAGTCCTTCTTCGTGTTAGCTGCAGCGCGGGCAAATGCACTGAACGATTGCAGTGATCAGGGACAGCAGCATAATCACGCTGAAAATAGCTGCGATCGCCCCGATCAGCACAAAGGGCAGCAACGGCACATTGGTCAGCAGAAAGCTGAGCAGTGCCACCGTCAGCAGCACAACCGCTCCGTACAGCAGGCACAAGCCATACCGGCAAACAGCGGCTCGCAGGCACATGGCAGAGCATGCGGCAGAAGCGATGGCTGCTGTTGCAGCAATGACGATCAGCACCAGTGCAATGGGCACCACATAGGGTGCCGCCACAGTCAGCGTCAGAAAGTCAAAGTAGTACAGCAGCGCTGCGCCTACGCCTCCCAGAATGGACAGTAAAATTGCCGGGCATCCGCTTTTCAGACAACACATATACATCCTCCCCCTTATATCGGATACGTTTTCCGTACCCAAGGATAGTATATGCACCAGTGCCCCGTTGGTTCGTCAAAATCCGACAGTCTGCAAAAAACGAGCCGGATTGCGAAAAGCTATGCAGATACACTTGAAAATTCCACTGTTCCATGCTATACTATATGTACGAGCATCTGAATAATCGACCCATCTCGAGAAAGGAGTGGCTGCATTTGCAGCCTGCACTTATGGAAAGTACTGTTTTTCCGCTGCCGTTTCAATCCCATCTGATTTTCTGCGTGATCGCCACGATCTTTTTTGTGATCCAGTTTATCCGCATGCGCCGCATGTATCAGCTGGTCTTTGCGGTTGCCGTTCCTGCTACCCTGCTGCTGTATATCAACGAAAGCCGCACCTGGTTCTACGGCATCGGCGTATTTGAACTGGTAATGCTGATCCTTGCCATTGCGACTGTATGCATCGACCACGCCCGGGCAAAAAAGAATGCCCCCAAGGGCAAGACCGACGAGGAAGCAAAGGCATGAGGCTTGTGATTCTGGATTGGGCAACCATGACCGCCCATGAGGATCTTTCCCCGGAATGCTTCCGCCCCTTTGCGGATGAGATCGACTGCTACAGTCTGACAAGCCCCGGAGAGGCTGCCGCCCGGATCGGGGACGCAGAACTGGTGCTGTGCAACAAGGTGCCTATTACCGGAGAAGTTATAGAAGCATGCCCCAATCTGAAGTATATCGGGCTGTTCGCCACCGGCTACAACAATGTGGACATTCCTGCCGCTACCGCCCGGGGCATCCGGGTCTGCAACGCTGGCAGTTACTCCACCAACGCCGTGGCACAGCTGGTATTTGCTTTCATGCTGGATCATTTCAGCAAGCTGCCCCTGTATAACCTGGACGTGCGCCAGGGCAAGTGGTGCACCTCCCCGACCTTCTCTTATTTCCCCTACCCTACCATGGAACTGGCAGGGAAAACCCTGTCCATCATCGGCTTTGGCAGCATCGGGAAAGCCGTTGCAAAAATCGCTGACGCTTTCGGGATGCAGGTACTGGTCAGCACCCGTACCGTACCGGCGCATGCTCCCTACCCTATGGTCACCCTGGCAGAGGCATTTGCAAGGGCGGATGTGCTGACCCTTCACTGTCCTCTGACAGAAGATACCAGCCAGCTGGTCAATGCCATTCGGCTTGGCAGCATGAAGCCCTCTGCCATTCTCATCAATACCGCCCGGGGCGGCGTAGTGGCAGAGCATGATCTGGCAGAGGCTCTGAACAATGACATCATCGCCGGCGCATACCTGGACGTGCTGCAGCAGGAGCCCATGAACCCGGATACGCCCCTGCGGCATGCGAAAAACTGCGTCATCACGCCCCATATCGCATGGGCACCCCTGGAGACCCGGCAAAGACTGCTGGGAATCGTGACGGATAATTTGCAGCATTTTCTTGCGGGAAATCCGCAAAATCTTGTAAACTGAGGTTGAATACATTGAATATTTCTGAAAAAAAGCGTGTGGTTGTCAAGCTGGGTTCCTCCACGCTGACCCATAAAACCGGCAGGCTGAATCTGCGGCGGATGCACAATCTGATCCGGATCCTGGCAGACTTGCACAATGCGGGCAAGGAGATCATTCTGGTATCCTCCGGTGCCATTGCGTTGGGCTGTGGCAAGCTGCGGCTGCTGGAGCGACCCAAGGATACCCCCACCAAGCAGGCTGCTGCTGCCGTAGGACAGTGTGAGCTGATGGATATGTACGATCAGCAGTTTGCAAACTACGGGATCACCGTAGCCCAGATCCTGCTGACCAAAACCATTCTGGAAAACGAACGGATCAACAACGTAAAAAACTGCTTCCAGCGGCTGCTGGACATGAACGTGATCCCCATTTTCAATGAAAATGATACAGTCGCCATTGACGAGCTGGAATTGGAGATCGGGGAAAATGACTCCCTGTCCGCCATTGTGGCTTCTCTGGTAAACGCCGATCTGCTGGTGATCCTGTCCGACATTGACGGACTGTATTCAGAGGATCCCCGCCGCTGTGAGCATGCAAAGCTGATCCCGGTGGTGGAACACATTGACGCACATATTGAATCCATCGCCGGCGGAGCAGGCACTGCCCTGGGTACCGGCGGTATGGCAACCAAGATCAACGCTGCCAAGATCGCCACTGCTGCCGGCATAGACATGGTGATCCTC
>UMAT01060202.1_pt1 | contig 34341 bp, 30 predicted proteins | sample 1963781 | NCBI WGS metagenome assembly UMAT01 (sample SAMEA4835923, study PRJEB28245) | human gut metagenome | biome: gut microbiome; material: fecal sample | place: Denmark | collected 2008
TTTGCTGAACTACCTGAAGAGCCGTGATATCGAAAGATATCGTAACATTGTCAAGGAACTTGGTCTTCGTAAGTAATCCGCTACTTGCTGCAGGCAAAAAAATAAGCCGCTTTTCTTTCGGGAAGAGCGGCTTATTTTTTTGTACCCTCGTCGGGAATCGAACCCGAATCAAAAGTTTAGGAAACTTCTATTCTATCCGTTGAACTACAAGGGCAACTTTTGCAAAAGTAAGTCTTTTTATTGAATATTCCTGTCTTTGGTCTGAAAAAAGCGGTTTACAGGTGATTTTTTGGCTGTTTCCCATTGCTTCGAATGTACTTGCGTTTTTTTGAGAAGTGTTTTTTATTCTTAAATTTGCAAGAAAAGACGAGGCGCATGAGGGATTTTGTGCAATGTTCTTGGTGAAATAGGAAACTAAAGTCGGATTAAGTTTTACATAAATATGAGTGATTCAAATAGAATTGTCTTTATTGATTACATCCGTGTAATTGCTTGTTTTCTGGTGATGCTGGTACATGCCAGTGAGAATTTCTATTGTGTCTCAGCCGATACCACCATGTTGGCTAATGAGAGTAACCGTTTCTGGGTAGCCTTTTATGATGGTGGGTTGGGACGTATCAGTGTTCCTTTGTTTATGGTAGTCAGTGCTTTCCTGCTGGTACCCGTCAAGTCCGGTATGTCCATGGGTGATTTCTACAAACGTAGATTCAAACGCATTATTCCACCCCTGATATTTTTCATGTGGGTGTATTGTTTCCTGCCTTTGGTATGGGGACAGACCACCTGGGAGCAGGCTTGGCATGATTTCAAGCTTTTGCCATTTACTTTCCCTTCCCTGGCTGGGCATCTGTGGTTTATGTATCCGCTTATCTCACTTTACCTTATTATTCCTATTGTCTCTCCGTGGCTGGAACGGGCTTCGGCCAAAGATGAACGGTTGTTTCTTTGTTTCTTCCTGGTCTCTACCCTGGTTCCTTGGCTTACCCGGTTTGTAAGTGCAGATTTGTGGGGAACCTGTTTCTGGAATCCTTATTTTGGCATGCTTTATTATTGCTCGGGCTACTTGGGTTATTTGGTGATGGCCCACTATATTCGTGTGCATTTGAAGTGGAATAGGGGGAAGCGTTTGAGAATAGGTATAAGTTTGTTTGTAATTGGAGCAGCATTCACTGCATGGTCAGCTTGGTATGCGGGAGTTCCAGGTGTTGTCATGCAAACTCCCAGCTATGAATGGTCGTGGGAATTTTGTACGCCTAATGTGTTGTTGGCTACTTTTGGAGCATTTTTGTTGTTTACCTGTATCGAAAAACAGAAAGCCCCTGGCTGGATTACAGGCATCTCGAAGTTAAGTTTCGGCATGTATCTGATGCATATACTGTTTCTTTCCAATATTGCTCCTCTCTTCATGCCCGAAGGACCGGCAGATCCAGTTCTTCCGATTTACTTGACTATTCCTTGCATCGCTATATTGTGTTTTGTAAGTTGTGTGGTTACGACCAAACTAATCAGTCTGATACCTGGAAGCAAGTGGGTTATCGGATAATGGAAACGTTCTGTGAGTGAAAACTTCTTGAATGGGAAGATCTCAGCGTTAAGAATATAGTTGATTGAAGTTTAAAGTAGGAAATCCTCCTGGGTTTAGTTAGTTGAATGACTTGAGGCTAAACCAGGAGGATTTTTATATACACATTATTTGACTTTCTCAATATAACGGATGGAGGTTATTTCCGTAGCTTGCGGATTGGTTGCTTCTCGGGTGCAATAATTGAACTGGGCCGATTTCTCTCCGCTGAAGGAGTTCCATTTCAAGGTAAGTTTGACTGTCTTTCCTTGGGTATCGGGCAGTTCATTCAGTTTGAATGCAACCAGTCCATCTCCCATTCTCCCGTTGAGGTCGCCAAAGGCATTGTGTCGGAATTCCACTTCATACGGGTTTTCTGGATTTTGTGTACTGATCAGGTTCACGAAATGCGGTTGTCCGTTTCCCCATCGGGTGGCGAATCGAAGTGTCAGATATCCGTCTTCTGCAATCGTTATCCAGTCGTTGAGAATTTCCACCGGGTCGTTACCGTAAGTCTGCATGTTGGCTGTTTCTCCCAGATTGGCTGCCATGGGCTTGGTCAGGATACTGTCAATCCAGTTGACGAATACCGCTTTGTCATAGCCTTGGGTGGCTTCGTCAGAGAAGTCGAAGTTAGTCAGGGCTCTTACTTCTTTCTCCCCAAAGGGAGAAGTGGTCATGTTGACCGGACGCAGGGTGGTGCTGTCATCCAGTTGCAGGTACGGCGTATTGTCGGCACTTAGTTTAACGGTAACAAGTGCGTTGGCATAATAATGTGAAAGATAGAAGGTGTCATCGTCATTCTTGCAAGACTGAACACCCATAGAAAGGCATACAGCCATCAGAATCATGAAGCCTTTGTGAATAAATGATAGAGTTTTCATAATGATTTTTTTAGTTATTTCTTTTTTATATGGTATATATAGAATGTAGAAAATACGGAATCCCTGCATGTAAAATTGTTAACTCCTTAAAAAATATACGATGGGGGTCATGGTAATGTTTAGGAATATCAGATAATTATTTATTGGTAGAATATATAAATGTAAATTCAACACTTTACGTTGGCTGTCTCTTTGTAATTGATATAATATTGTGCTGTTTCTCACCTGTATATTAGTTGTATAATAATAATTCTCAAGAAGAAGGCAAATTCAAAACAAAGGTCTGTAGGGGAGCGTTTATTAGGTGTAACAAATTAAAATTGTGTTCAGCATGGAATATAGTAATAAACGGTACACCGGATAATTATGGGAATAGACAAGAAGGTTTTCAATGATAATTTCCGCTATTATTATCGTCCTTTATGTATGTATGCTCTTCATTATGTGAAAGACATTGATAATGCGGAAGACATCGTACAGGATTGTTTTACCGAAGTGTGGGAGAGAAAAGACAGCCTGGAGGATGTGGATAATATACGTGCTTACCTGTACACGATGGTTCGGAACAGGTGCGGGCACTTTCTGAAGGAGAAGTCTAAGCAGCAGGTTGATAATGACAGCCTGTATGAACTGGAGGATGAGACGCATGAGGAGGAAGAATACGAGGAACGTTCGTTTCTTGAAGCCCGGATGCTGACTGCCATAGAAAGTCTTCCTGAAAGATGCAGGGAAGCACTCTTGTTGTCAAGGAGAGATGGGTTGAAGCATGAAGAGATAGCAAAAAGCATATCGGTTTCAGTCAATACGGTAAAGAATCAGATCAGCAAGGCGTTGAAAATAATCCGACAGAGTGGAAATAAGGTATACGTTTTCTTTTGGGGATAGCTTGTGGCGGTTGAGTAGAAAGGTTTGTCTCATAACCTGAGTAGAATGTAGTATAACAAAATAATTTGATGACACCATGAAAGATTTGGAAGATAAAAGTTTACAGTTTGTTTTGGAAAATTACAGAAAAGGAATGTTTGATACCCGTAAGGCTTTGAGAAAAATAAATGGTGAAGGAAAGGATTCCCGCCCGTCAAGAAGAATTGGATGGTATGTGTCAGGGATTGCGGCTTCGGTGTTGATTCTGGCTGGTCTTTTTATGTATTTCCGTTCCTCTGACCACAGACAGGTTCAGATAGTGGCCGATGCTGGAATCGTGAGACATGTGCTTCCCGACAGTACCCAGATAATGCTGGCACCGGGCTCTGCCTTAAGTTACGAGTCGGAAGACTTCCATACCGGCAGGAGAGTGGTGAAGATGAAAGGGAAAGCTTATTTTTCGGTGACGAAGAACAAGCAGTCGCCTTTTTGGGTGTACGGACAGCGTTCGGTGACAAAGGTACTTGGTACAAAGTTTCAGGTCAGTGAGCAGAATCCGGATTCACTCACCAGAATTTATGTGACTTCGGGGAAAGTGTATTTCGCTTCGCTTTCTGAGAAGGATAAAGGAGTGATTCTGACAAAAGGTATGGAAGCGGTGCTGGCTCCTGGCGAAGTAGAACCTCGTATCACCGGAATATCGGTGTTGAATCCTACGGCTTGGGCTGTGAATGTATTTGTATATAAAGATGTACCGGTAGAGAAGGTACTGAAAGAGTTGTCTGAATTTTATGGAGTAAAGCTGTCGGCTTTGCAGACAGACCGCAAGGTGACGGCTGAATTCAAGACAGATCATTTAGACTCCATTCTGTCGATGCTGGAACAGGTGCTGGAGATAAAAATAAAGAAAGAATAGAAAAACAAGTTGAATGGGTGCGCTGGCGTTTAGAGCGCTTATGCTGACTGCCTTGTGCTGCAAGGTAAGTCATGTCTGGGCTCAGCAGGACAAGTTGACGGTCCAATCCGCAATAGAGAAATTGAGGGAAAAATATGCCGTGATGTTTGTGTATAACGCTTCTCTCGATTTGAATATCGGATATGAAGGAGCCGATTTGACCGGCAAGAATCTGCAGGAAAGTCTGCAGATGGTCTTTTCTGGAACGGATATCAAATATGAGGTAAGAGATGGGTATGTGTTATTGCAGAAAATCAAGCAATACACTTTGAACGGATATGTTTATCAGGAAACCGGTGAAGCCGTCGTTCAGGGCACTGTGCTGGATGTGAATACAGGAAAGGGTACCCTGACTGACGAGTCTGGATTCTTCAGCCTGGTGTTATGCGAAGGTCGTCATAAAATCAGGGTGTCGTATATTGGAACAGAGGAAGAGGTCAGGGATATAGACCTGAAGAGTGACCGGATGGAAACCGTATTCTTAAAGTCCGGTTATAAACTGGAGGAAGTGGTGGTGACAGTAGATGCCCATTCGTCTTTCCATACGCTCCGCGACGGGAAAGAATCCGTGCAGGCAAAAGATTTGGAACGGGGTGTGTATTTCATGAGTACACCCGATGTGGTCAGCACCTTACACAGCCTGTCTGGAGTTTCCTCAGGGGCAGATCCTGCGTCTGGAATGTATGTACATGGAGGTGACCATGATGAAAATCAGATAATGATTGATGGAGCACCTCTTTATCATGTAAATCATATCGGGGGACTTTTCTCCGCTTTCAATACTGATGTGATAGAGCAGGTGGATTTTTATAAGGGCGGGTTTCCGACCCGATATGGAGGACGATTGTCTTCGGTACTGGAGGCCCGGACCCGTGAGGGCAACCTGCAAGAGTTTCATGGCAAGTTTGCCTTGGGAGCGATGGATGCAAGAATCCAGCTGGAAGGGCCGATTGTGAAGCGGAAAACTTCGTTCAACGTAGCCTTTCGCCGCACTTTGCTGAATCTGGTTCCTGTGCCCCTGTTGGATGTGATAAGCATGAAGCAGGAAGGAAATCAAAAAAGAAAATATTTTTTCCATGATCTTACGGCATGTGTTTCGCATGTGTTTTCAGAGAAAAACCGGTTGCGTGTGGGGCTTTATTCAGGCTATGACAAGGCACGGATGAATCATTGGCAGACCTATGATGAAGGAATGCGGCAGGAAACTGATAGGTTTGTAGTGGGATGGGGAAATACGGCCCTGTCGGTCGGATGGGAATCCGTGTGTTCTTCCAGTCTGTCGATGAACCTGACGGGATTCTATACCCATAATTTTGCAGAGTTTCATTATCAGGGGCAGGTCCAAGTGGGTGACAGGAATGTGGAACAGCAGCGTATGGAAGAAACCAGATACAATAGTTCCACGATTGACGACGTGGGTTATCGGCTGGAACTGGTATATCGTCCCGCGTCTGGACACCGACTGCATCTGGGATCGAATTATACGAACCATCTGCTTCGCCCGCAGGATTATGTTCGCAGTAGTTTGGTGGATGATAATCATTGGACCCCTGAAAGCCGTCAGACTGAAACTGAAATGTCATTTCATGGCAATGAGTTGTCCTTGTTTGCCGAAGACGAAATGACATGGGGGGAGAAAATGAAGTTAAATGTTGGAGTGGCTTGGAATCTGTTTGGGGGCGGGTCGTCTTACACAAAGTTCCATTGAGCCGAGAGTTTCCTTCAATTATCGGCTGAATTCTATGGCCTCGTTGAAAGTTTCAGTCACCAAGATGAGTCAGGCCATGCAGAGGCTGTCGAGCACCTATCTCAATATGCCGATTGACTGCTGGGTGTTTTCTACAGACAAGACGGGTTATTCTTATTCGTGGCAGCTGACGGCTGGATTCTATAAGGCATGTTCCGATTACGTACATCTGAGGGTAGGTGGCTTCTATAAGACTATGAATCACCTGATAGAGTACAATGGAATGGAGCGTCTGACCCCTTCGGCCGTGGCATGGGAAGAAAATATCAGCAAAGGAAAAGGAATATCGTATGGGGCGGAGTGTGAAGCGGCCTACGACAAGGGACCAGTCTCTCTGCATGTGTCTTATACATTGGCTTGGAGCAAACGTTTTTTCCCTGACTTTTATGATGGATGGTTCCTTGATAAGTTTGATAACCGTCATACGCTGAACGCTTCATTGAATTGTTCGTTAGGTAAGAAGGTGGATTTTTATGCTTTGTGGCGTTTCCATAGCGGAAACCGGTTTACCCTTCCTCAACAGATTGTTTCTGCTCCGTTGATGCCGGACGAGGAGATTGCCCCTGCCGATTTTCTGTTATACGATGTTCCGAACAATGCGGCATTGCCAGCGTATCACCGGTTGGATTGTGGGGTGCGTTATAGAAAGCCGATGAAGAAAGGACGTGAGCAGATTTGGGATGTATCTATTTATAATATGTATGCGCGGCACAATGCCTTTTATGCCGAACAAGTATTGAATCCGGATGGAACTGTAGGATGGAAAACTGTAGGGGGACTTCCGTTTTTTCCGTCGCTTTGTTATACAATTAAATTTTAGCAGAAAATGAAGAAATTATTGGCAGCAATGTGGCTGCCGGTGATGGGATTGTGCACCTCTTGTGACAAGGAGGTGACGGTAGAAAATGTGGCGGAAAACGGGAAGTTAGTGGTGTATTGCATTCCTTCCAATGTGAAGGATACCACTTTTATCCAGTTGTTGTGGAGCCGTTCGTTGAATGGAGAAACGCAGGCAGACCGGACGACTGACCGGGCTGAGGTTTCTTTCCGTGTGAACGGAGTTGAAAGGGAAACGGGCTATGCCGGTAGGTTGCCGAGGTATGGAAATGGAAATACTTTTTATGCCGTAGGAAGATTGAAGGAGGGTGACGAAGTGGAAGTCAAGGCACAACTTCCTGGATTACCAGCCGTCACTGCACGGACCTCGGTTCCCTCTTGTTTTCCGTTGGAAAAGGTAGAAGGGATTCGTTTGAGCGTATGCGGGTATCAAGCGGTAAGGTTCCAGATAACCTTGCGAGACTGTGCGGAGGTGGAAAATTATTATGGGATAAGGATACTGCGTAAACGTATATTTCCTGAGGGCGTCACGATTGGAGTACCCGATTCGGTAGTAAAACCGCTGGTTTTGCACGTGGAAAATGAACCGCTTATGAACAACAAGCTCGGGGTAGATGATGTGTTCGATTTGTCTAATGACTTCTATCAGCATTTGTATATCTACGGTGATCACCAGATAAACGGAAGAACTTATACCTTGAATTTGGACTGTTTTGAACGAAATCACGGTACAGCACAGCCTGCAGACGATAAGGTCTATTATAAGGTGGTATTGTTTGCACTTTCGTCTGACTTGTATAAATACTTGAAATCTGTAAATGCTTTAAATAACAATGATCTGGGGAAAGCCGGACTGGCTCCTATATATAAAAGGTATACGAATGTCGTCAATGGCATTGGGATTGTGGGCGGTTGCCATTTGTATGAAACAGACTGGATGGAAGCTTCTGGCTTTTGCCGGTAAAATCTCTCTTAGAATTGTAAATATTTTAATTTTGGTTAAATGACAGTTGAAAGAATAGTACTAAACAGGTTTTTTATCCCTTAGGCTATGGGAGCTGGATAGAAGAGTGAAGACAAAAGCAGTTCCTGTTTTATGATATGCAAAGACAACGACTAGACAAGAAAGACAGGTGGGGAGGGTTAAAGCAGTGCATGTTTCTGCTTTCTTTCCTATGCTGGCAACACATCAGTGCACAGACAAATTCTTCTCATGATTCTGTCCGCATTTTTTTCAGGCAGGGAGTAGACAAGCTTGATTTGAATTACAGGGCAAATGAAGAAAAGCTGGACCGGTTTTCCAGACAACTGATGGAATTGAACAACCGAAAGGTACGGTATGGGAATGTACGGGTATTTTCTTCTGCTTCTCCTGAAGGCCCGTCTGCCTTGAATGAGATTTTAGCACGAAACCGGGCTAAGGTACTTTTAGACTACATGCGGAGCCATGTGGAATGGTCGGGAGTAGAGTTTGAGATGACGCCGGTGGAACTGGATTGGAGCCTGTTCAAACAATTGGTAAACAGTTCAGACCTCCCAGAGAAGAAACAGGTATTGGAAATTCTTGAAAAGGAGCCTGAGTCCGACCGGAAAAGATTGCTGAAAAGCCTGAAAGGCGGTCGCGTGTGGAACGAGATGCTCCGCAGTTTATATTCTGACATGCGAACCTGTGTACTCTATGTTCACTATATTCCTCAGGGAGACAGCCTGTCTTTTGACTGGGTAAAGCCGGACATTTCTCTTGCTCTTGATTCGCTTGTAATGCCTGTACGAGATTTGAAGTCCCGGGAAAAAAGACATTTTCTTATGGCTGTAAAGACCAACTTACTGTATGATTTGCTTGCGGTTCCGAACGTGGGAGTGGAATTCGATCTCGGAAAAGGATGGAGTGTAGGCGGAAACTGGATGTATGCATGGTGGAAAAGAGACAAGTCGAACCTGTACTGGCGGTCGTATGGCGGCGAGCTGTTCATTCGGAAGTATTGGGGACGAGTGACGGAAGACCGGCCTTTGTCCGGGCATCATCTGGGCTTGTACGGGCAGATGCTGACCTACGACCTCGAGATGGGCAGACGTGGGTATATCGGCGGACAACCAGGCGGAATTTTATGGGACAAGGCACATCATGGAGCTGGTGTTGAATACGGTTATTCCCTGCCCATAGGCAGAAGGCTGAACCTGGATTTTACGCTGGGACTGGGCTACCTGGGAGGAATCTGTCATGAATATTTGCCGGCTGACAAATATTACGTGTGGCAGGTCACCAAACAACGCCATTGGATAGGGCCTACTAAAGCAGAAGTTTCTTTGGTGTGGCTTTTAGGTAATAAAATAACTAATCGGGAAAAAAGAGAGTAAGGTTATGAATAGAACAGACATGAATAAGCTGTTGAAAGCAGCCCTGATAATCCTTACGGTGTGTTTCGTGTCATGCAGGCACAAGGAACTTTATGATGAGAAGATATTTGCTGCCGATGTGAGAGTGGTTTTCGACTGGACCCAATCACCGGATGCCCATGTGGAGACGATGCGTGTGTATCTTTTTCCAGTGGATGGTGGAAAGGCCTTGCTATATGAGTTTACCGATTTGCAGGGAGGAAAAATCACCGTACCGGTAGGGCGTTACAAGGCTTTGTGCATTAACTCGGATACGGATTCTCTGCTTTACCGTGATATGGACAGGTATGATACTTTCGAGGTCTATTCTTCGGAAGGGAATCTAAATGCGGCTGCATATGCGACACTGAATCAGGATGAATCTCCGGCCGAACGTGTGGGTCTTTCCCCCGACCGTTTTTATACAGACCGGATAGAAAATCTGTGTCTGGAAATTACGGAAAACGAGCAGACCATACGTTTCCTTCCAGAGAACCTGGCTTGCCGTTATCGGATAGAAATCCGAAATGTATCAAATCTGCAATATGTGGCTGCCGGATGGGTGACAGGAGGACTTTCCGGAATGTCGGTCGGGCGGTTTTTGGGAGAAAACCAACTGGATGCGGAACCGGTCATTATTCCTTTTGAAATGCATTCGGATGGAGTTTCTACTTTGAAGACGGAGTTCCTGACTTTTGGAGAGTATTCTTTGAAACAGACTCACAAGATAGCGGTACATGTAGTTATGCCCGATGGCAATGACAAATGTTATCTTTACGATGTGAGTGAACAGATACATACGGCTCCCAATCCCCGCGACGTGCTGATTATTTTGGACGGCCTTCCTTTGCCGAAGCCGATTGTGCCTGGAGGAGGATTCCATGCTTCTGTGGATGAGTGGGAAAGTATTGACGTGGATTTACCAATGTAAACAGACAGTCAAAAACATATTTACAAAAACTGACAACTTATATTTTAGATTACTAACAACTTAACTAAATTTTAAATGAAAAAGAATCTTGTTTTGGCAGCCGTTGTACTGGCTGCAATGTCCTCTTGCTCAAAAGATGAAGTGATAGAGGTAAATAATGGCAACGCCATTGCTTTCAGAGCATCCATCGATAAGGCAATCTCACGAGGTCCGGTGACGAATCTGGCCAATTTGAATGCCTTTAATGTGACTGCGATAGGTAATGATCAGAATTATTTTACAGACCTGGCGGTAACTTCTTCTAATCAAGGGAAGGACTGGAAAACTGCTTCTACTTATTACTGGCCGAGCTTTAATCTGGCTTTCTTCGCTTATGCGCCTCAAGATGCGGGTGGTGGACAGGTAACTATCAGCAATGTAAAGAAGAAAATTACGGGTTTTTCTCCTAATCAGACTGTGGCTGAGCTGAAAGACCTGGTCATTGCTTACAATACAGGAGACAAAGCGAATAATGAAAGTGCTGGCGTAGCTTTGAATTTCAAGCATGCGTTGTCGCAGATTGAAGTGCAGGCAAAATGTATGAACCCGAACATTAAGATTGAAGTCCTCGGGGTAAAGGTGATGAATGTGGCAAGAACCGCAGATTTTACTTTCCCGGAAAGCGAGGCTACCGGTACTTCTTATCAGTTGCCCCGAACTCAGTGGGATAATTATGAAGGAGCAGACCAAGGGAATGGCTATATGGTTAAAGGAACAAATGCCGTAACCTTGACGGAGAATCCTCAGAGTATCATGATGGGCACAGACAACTTTATGCTGATTCCGCAACAGCTGGTAAGCTGGAATTCTACTTCGCAGCAGACGGGTGCTTACTTATCTGTGTTGTGCCGTATTTATAGCAAGGATGGAAACAATGAGGTCTTATTGTATCCTTTGGCTACTTCTTCGGACAAGAAAGTTGGTAAATATGGACTTTCTGCTGTAGCGATTAATACTGAGTGGTTACTGGGCAAGAAGTACACTTACACTTTGACTTTCTGCGGTGATGGAAGTGGTGCTGGAAGAATTGACCCGAATCCGGATACAAATGATTCTTCTATCGACCAGACTCCTGTTCCAAATGGTAAAGGCGGTGATTTGATTCTGGGAGCACCGATCAAGTTTACGGTACAGGTAGACAACTGGACTCCGGCATCAGTTGATGTCAACATGAATTAAGGGATGATATAACCCTCAACAGTAAAGTTTTTATGGCGCAAGAGGATGAGGACACTATGTCTTTAGTTTCATAATGTTCGTTATTAATGCCTCATTCTTCTTGCGCTTTTATTCTATCAAGCTTTTAAAGAAAAATATGGAGAGAGGTGGTTTTTGGGGTATTTTGTTTTTGGGGCAATGCTTATAGGACTGATATCGTGCCAGCAGGATGAGCACATGGCAGCCGAAATAGCACCAATCAGTTTTTGCTCGGACGTGAATGGGATGGAATGGCAGACAGGTGCATTGCGTACCGGTACACAAGGAAAAGCCAGTCAGTCTTCGAGAGGTGTTCTGGTGTCTACAAGTACGATGCATAGCCGTTTGGGTTGCTGGGCCAGCATGTATAGTGCGACAGAGACGTGGAACGAACAATCTCCCATTAACCTGATGAATAATCGTGAGGTTACTCGAGATTTGTCGTATCGCTCCGACGTCTACTGGCCGGGAGCCTGGCAGAAGGTACGTTTTTTTGCGTATGCACCTTACGGTAATTCTGGTTTGTCGTTTCTGGAAAACCGTTCCGGTTATCCGGCCTTTGAGTATACAGCACCTTTGGATGTGGCAGCCCAGGAAGATATTTTGGTGGCTTCTACCGAAGAGTATCCGGGAGACTTTAATCAGGTGGTGCCGTTGACTTTCAAGCATGCCATGACCGCAATCCGGTTTGTCGATATGGGAATGCCTCAAGGCACGGTGACGAAGATTACCGTATCGGGAGTATATGGGAAAGCGCGTCATTATGTAGGAAAGAATATGTGGGACAGTTATTCGATGGTGACTGATTTCGTGTTTCCAGTGAACTATCAGACGGCTGAGGCCGAAGATGCGAACGTGGAAATCAGGAATGACATCAATCGTCTGATTCTGATTCCGCAAGTGCTGCCTGCAGGGGCCAAGCTGAAGCTGGAACTGCAAGACGCGTCGGGCGCGGTTACCGAATATACAGCCAGTCTGGCAGATACAGAATGGCAGATGGGTAAGATTGTGAGATACAATCTGAGTATTCAGGAGCGAGCCCTGGTAGTAGTGGGCGATTTAAGTGATTGGATGGATGGAGGTGAGTTATAACCACAGGAACACAAAATTGAAAATCCAAGATAAAAGAGATATAAATGAATACAAGAATGAAAGCTACAATAATCAATATAATCACCTGCTGTTTGGTCCCATTGGCTGCTTTTACCTCCTGCAAGGAAGATGAAGAGGCAGAAATGGAGCACATGAACATGGAAAAGAGTATTTCTTTGGAAGAATATACCGGAGAAATATTAGATGTGGATTATGAAATCTCCATCCCCCAATATGCCGATGTAGTAAACACAGAGGCTGGTGTAGGCTCCAGAAGCCTTACTGAAGATGCCGAGGAGAAGATTCACTTTGATTATGCGAATATGAAAGACGTGTTTATACATGTCTGTCTGCAGAATGGAGACGATGTGTCTACCCGGAGCTTTAAAACTTTTTCCGCGAAGATTGAACCGAAAGCCGGAGGGGGATTCCAGGTGTTGGTCGATGACCCTTACATACGGCTGAAGAAAGGAGACTTGGCCGGAGACAATTGGAAAGTGTGTGCCATCATGGAAACCCAGGAAAGAACCGAGGCGCAGAGAATGTTCAGTCAGGATAAGTATACCGCGACAATCAATACAAATACTTATTTCTCTCCAGACGGAAATATTGTGAAAGATCATCTGACCTCGCTGACCACTCCTTTGTATAGTCGGTATGTACCCGTGAGAAAAGAGAATGGGAAAGTATTCCTTGATCTCAATTTCAAGCCTTTGGGTACCATTATACGGATGAAGGTGACGAATCCGCTGGCCATTCCGGTGTATGTCAATAAGGTAAGAATCAAGAACCCGAACATCAAGTCGGGATTTGCCCGTGTAGCTTTGGGAAACGAAAACAACGGGATTCTTTCCTTTGATTTTTCGACTTCCAGTCGGGCAGGTGGGGATGCTCCCAGCCGGTCTGAACGTGCGTTGTGGGACAATAATGAGGTGTGTATCTGGAACATCAAGCCAGTCATGGTGGGAACAACGCCCGAAATCCTGTACTTGTGGTGCATTCCGGTATCGTCTGCTCCTGCAGCCAGCCAGGTAGAGTTTGTGTATACTACCTCTTCTTCCAACGATGTCATGCTCAGGGATAGCATCATCCTTCCTCCCTCGGAGCGGGCCGTGGATTTGGAATCGGGGTATTTTTATCAGGTCAATGCCTCTTTGCCGGAATCCGACCTGATGATTACCGAGCTGCTGCACTTGAATCCGTCGTGGTGGTACAATTATACGGTAGTGGAAATCTATAATCCGACCAATAAGGAGATTGACATCCGTAACTATGGCTTGTGCCGAATACTCTCATGGGATACCGACCTTCCCTTGATGGTAGGAGAGGCAAATACTTTTCCCAAATCATTTGACCAGGCACTGGTGCAGGATTTGTATGTAGAAGATTTTAATCAGACGGTGTACAGAGGAGACGGGCAAAAGGCTCATATCTCTTATCAGGGTAATAACCGGTTTTATGATATGTATGGCACCCATGTGGATAAAGGCCCGGGCCGATACATGTTGAAGCCGGGAAACACCATTGTGTTGGGAGCGGGACAGTTACGCTATGAGCTTGCCAATAAGTCAACAAGCTCGCAATACTACTGGCCGACAGGTTCTCTTATGTGCGATTCGCCCTATCTGGCCAATGCCGTAAAGATGGGATTCTGCCAGTATGCCGTGGCCGTGGACAATGGGTCTACAGCCAGCCAATACGTCAACGAACGCTATATGAATACAGCGGGTGTGTTGCAGCACGGGTCCCGACAGGTACTGGTCTTGGTGAAAAAAGCTGGGCAGGGCCAAAGTTATGCGCCGGTCGACTGGCTTTATTCGGCTTGTACTCCCAGCATCATGCAACAGTTGCAGCAGAAAGCCCTTCCCGTGTTCTCGGGGGGTATGAGTGGCGACTGGGTCTTTGTGGCCCGAAAAGAAGGTGTGATGTATCCTGTGGCAGAGAGGGATAATGAGGTCTTTCTGGATGAAAGCAAAAGCCACCTTCCGGTGGATGATGCAATTTATGACATGAGCCACACGTATCAGTTTTATGACTGGGTGTATCGTTTTGGTATGGAGCCTCGGAGCTATCGGAGCGAGGTGAAGTCGTTTATGACTCCTGGAACTCGGTTCTATAATCAGGCGGTAGGGAACAACAACGCATGGTTGCCCGGTGCGTATAATGAGACTGGAAATTCGACTACGCCTAATCCTACCATCGGGAAATAGTGTCTGCAACCACCTTGTTGCTTTATTTTAATAGGTATATTTCATATATTTTTGTTGGATGAGATTCCCCTGCGATGGCTCGTAAGGGGAATCTGTCTTTATTTTAGGAGGGAAGATTCTCGCCTTTATCCGGCAATGCTATGGGTATGTTAGTCAAAAGTGCAGACAGATTTACCTCGACACGAATGTGACGAGGTCTTGACACGAATGTGACGAGGTCTTGACACGAACGTGACGAGGTCTCCGCACGAACGTGATGAGCAGTCGGCACGAACGTGCCGAGGTATTTTTGCAGGGGAGATTGACTGAAAATCGGACCATGCTGTTTCATAAAATGGATATGGATAAAGAGGAATATTCTGTGGCAGGACACAAAAAAAGCAGCTACGGAATCCGTAACTGCCTGCAATTTTTCGTGGACCAGCTTGGGCTTGAACCAAGGACCTCCAGATTATGAGTCTGTTGCTCTCTACGGCATAGAAAAGCTTCGCTTTCCTATGCAACCAACTGAGCTACAAGTCCTTTGCACATCATTGCTAACAGGTTAATAAACTCTATTCGGAATGAATTAGTCAACAATCAGTCAACATTCGTTCTTAATGCAAAGATAGGCATTCTTGCAGGTTTATACAATGATTATGGCTTATTGTTTGGTGGCTACATTTTTTTTCCTCTATATCAAGATAGAATAAGTTTATTGATAGGATATTTATCCCAATGAGTGAATTCCATCTTTATATCAGTATTCCTGTTTTGAGAATATCCGCATATAGAGGATTATTGGTGTCTTCTGTAAGTAGAATAGGTTCTATATCTTAATAGTTGTCTCTGTATCAATAAGCGTATTACTCATTAGCTAATAAAGCCTTTACTTCATCTTTCAGTTTCGGCAGATGATTGATAACCATGCTCCAAAGAATATCAGCCGATAAACTGTCATATCCATGAATGATATAGTTTCTTGCATCCACTATTTTGCGTGAATTAGTGATAGCGATATTTCTATCTGTCTTTAAGATTCTGTTCATCGCTTCGCCTATAATTTCTATGTTCCGTTCAATGGCACGTCTAAGGCAGAGATTGCTGTAAAAGTCCTCAAACAATTTAGGCTTGTCGCCAAAGAAACTTTCTATTTCTTCAATGGCTGTCAGAATATCTTGTAAGTGTTTCTTTATCAAATCATCCATATATCAATGCTTTTGTTGCATCCACATTCTTTTTCAGATATGGATTCTTTATAGTCTGTTCTTCCAGCAAATCAACATCCCTGCCAAACAATTCCTCCAACGAGTATTTGAAATCAAAGTAGTTGTTGAAATAGTCGCTTATCTCTGCTTTGTTGAAAGAAACAACCAAGTCCACATCGCTATCCTCGTTAAAGCGGTCAGTAAGTATTGAGCCAAACACAAACAGCTTGTTGACCTTGTACTTCTTGCACAAAGCGACAATCTTCTGTATGTTGTTTTCTATCAGCTTCATAAACGGACTTGCTTATAAGGCAAAGATAGTAAATTATGCTATAACCATGCCATTTATAAGGACTTTTTCTGAATACTCCCTATAAAACTGAATATCATCAAAAAAAGTACTCTATGTTTTCCATGTCTATTTTCAGCATATTCTACAACTTCTTTTAAGAGGAGCAGGAAGAAAAATTGGACAGATAAATATTTATCTACCAAAGTTTTAGTCCTTCCATTTCCTTAACGGCTTGCAGTATATCTTCTTTAGTCATGTCTGTTGTTTCTTCCTCTATGCTGATAGAGCGAAATTCATAGCTTTCTACAATCTCTTTCTTTTCATCTACGTTACTATATATCCAACTGCTGAATACTCTATCAGGCATATCAAGGAATGTGATTCTAATAATCGCACCGCCTAACAAATATGGGTTAATGTCATAAACAACAAACTGACCTTTTATCTGTTCTTTATAAGGGTCTAATGCAGGATTACTGACTATTCCATTATTGTAATCATCCAAGTATTTACGCAAAGTACGGATATATTCATTATCCAACCAATCGCTTCTTTCCCAACCATCAAAACGGATTTCATTAAGTGTTTTCCGTGTGCCAATAGTATCTGCTACTTGCATGGCAGTATCAATAATTGAATCCTGTTTTGTCTTGCCTTGTTCCATACTGTAAGCTAATAAAGCTATTATTATGGCAGGAATTAGAAGTATAGCTTTCATTCGTTGCGTATTAATTATTTTATTATAATTCCATTAGTAGAATATTTTTTGTATTCTTCTATACAACAGAGCCTCTTATAAGAAAGTATTATCCGTATGTGTTTCTTAATTATTCATTGTATAGGTTCGGTTATATTAAATATTAATATTCTTCTATTCTTGATAATTGAAAAAGAAGAATAATATCTATTCCTCATCTTCCCATTCAAAATAGCCATCATATATATTCCTCATACATGTTCTGTTAGTGCCTTTTACATATTTGTAAGCAAATTTGCGACCTCTTGCAAGTTGGAACATATCTAACACCATCATATCGGTGTATTCAATACCGTGAATATTTATATTTCTTCTCTCAAAACATTGCATCCAGTTGTCAATGAAATCAATTGCATAATCACCAATTATTAGATATATCCATTTATCTAAGGTTATGTCTTGTATTATATTTGTCAGTGATTTTTTTTCACCACCATTTTTCCCAAAATCAAAATTTACTCTTATATCCCATTGGGAGCCTCTATTAGGAACTTCTATTTCCATATAGCTTGTAAAATTATCGCAAACATTTTCTGATAAAATTTCTGCAAATCCTTTGTTTAACAGGCTACCATTGTTATGGTTCTTATATATATGAATAGATTCTCTATTTCTAAAACTTATCTGCTTTTCACGATATATATAAGTTTTCCACAAGGTGTCTCTAAGTCCTTTAGCAAAAGAACTCCATAAGTCTATTTTTGTAGGTAAAGAAACCCTATATTCTACACATTCCGACAAAAAATCAGCACAAGATTTCCATGAATATAATGTATTAGCCTTTTGGCATCCTATTTTTTCCTCTTTTCCTGTATCATAATGTACAATGACACGTCCCTCTCCCCATAGAGTTTTCTCAAAAAAGTTTTTTGACAGCTCGAATGTTATATTTAATGGATGTCTTCCTAATAGTTGTGATTGACCAAGATATTCCATATAGGCATTATTTTGAAAAAACATTTTGTGCTACCAATACCCAGAAGAAGCAATTTACATTAGTCTTTAATTTACATACAAAAAAAGGTGTGGGTACTTTAACTTATTATCTTGTTGAGGCTCTCTTATTGCTAAGAGTTCTGGACTGCCCGTCATGTATAATAAGCAAAGCCCACACCAAGATAGTATATAGTTTACCCTATGAGGGGTAAGTATATAGCTATGGTGTGGGCGTTCCTGCCTATTATCCACATGACGAGAATTGTCCAGATTCCAACAAGGGATAATTTAGCTAAACGCCCTTTTCGTTTATATGTCCTTTCAGTTTCTTAACGCATTAAGTCACTGAAATTGATACAAAATTACATAAAAGTGTTTAGCGTTGCAAGAACTTTACTTATTATCAGCAAATCAGATAGGTAGAAAATTCATTTATGCCTATATAAAAGCAATATTTCTGAATTTCCTACCTACTGAAAGATTAAAAGCTAAGACAGTCGTATGTATTCAAAAGTTCTTCCTGTCTTAGTCCAAGATACCTTTTTGTAATGGCTACACTTGAATGATTGAAAAGTTCCATAAGTTTGACTAATGCCAATTCAGAGTTTTCACTATTCATGTTATAAACTTGTCTGCCAAAAGTCTTTCTAAGGGAATGACAGCTAAAATTTCCTATATGCAGCCTGTACTTCTTTTTCAGTTCTTTCAGTATTATGTTTATCCTTTGTACTGAATAGACTGTACCTTTCTGACTGATTAATACAGGTGCATTGCGTCCTATTGGATTAATAGACTTGTAACAGTCTGAAATGTGTCTTTGTAGTTGTGGGTTTATACGGATAGTCCTTTTCTTTCCTGTTTTCCTTTCTATTATGGTAAATTCATTTACATTTAGAATCTGATTCCAACGTAAAGAAAGAATGTCGCTTATTCGTAAACCAAAGAAGCATCCCAAAGCTATAAGCAGGCTCATATTATAGTTGCCATCCTTGAACAGTTTTCTGATTAGATTCATAGCTTCATCCCATTGTAGGAAATCAGCCGTTGTATTACTGTATTTCAAACTCATAATGTTTACTTTTAAGGGTAAAAGAATAAAAGTGAATGTCCTGTATGTATTCAATTCTGCTAAATGGTTGAATATGAACGGAACATTCACTTTCTTTATTAGTGAATCAATAAACGCATGAAATCAGAATGACCACTAACATAAATACTGCAACCGTTATTACAGGGTTAATGCAACAAAGCAGAATAAACAATATTGCAAATACGACAAATCCGCATCCTGCCTTTGTCATTGTGTCTTGATTTTCTTTTTTATCCATAACTTAGAATTTTAGATGTTCATAAAAAAAAATGAGAGATACCCATTTCTGAATATCTCTCATTGTGTAAAATCAGTCAATAAACCATTTGTAGTGTTCGTCACCATGCAAAGCTGCATTAATGCCTTGTGCTATCTCTGTTGCATTGTAGGCTCTATCCAAGAAAGAATCTATATAGCTTGACTTGTTTGCGCCTGTCAGTAGATTATAAAATTTCCACATAGACAGGTCACTGCCAAAACCACCAAAATCCATGTCTTGAATATAAGCCTTTGCCACGCTGTTTATTTGCGTATCTGTTATAAGCAAACGTGGAATACTCTTTTGAAAACCTTGTGGCAGACATTGGTAAAGACGCATTTTCCCAAGAATCTGTGCAAATTGATGTTCAGTCAGATAGCTATTCCCAAGTATCTGCATCAAGTGAATGTGTTTTGCAGGGTTATAGGCATGAAACATTTCCAATACAGAGCGATATAAATCACAGGTATTTGAAACTTCCAAATTACTTAAATATCCGTCTGTTGAAACACACAAATTACAGCAAACCATGTTCTTGAATCCAACAAAAACCTTGAATTTTTCAACAGTTTTCTTAGAATACAGATTCATCTGATTATAAGCACGTACACCACCAACTGAAAGAGTGAGTTTGTTTCCCTCTACCGTTTCATAAATAGTGGGAATCTCAAAGCAAAACATCATACGTTCAAAGTATTGTGTTTTATCACTTTCTAAAAGTTGGTTTGCAGGCTTATGAATAGCTTCAGGGATTCTGCCTTTGACAATGTGAGAAACACGAATGTCCGGTTTATCAATCGTTTCACCTGTAAAGAATGAGTTTGCAGAATCCCAAACCGTTTCAATAAAGGCATTGTGCGAAATAGTCAGTTCGTTATCCTTACTGAATACAGGAACGATACAGTCATTCTTTAAATGCTGTAAATCAATCTCCATAGTGTTAGCTTCTATAAAGTGATTTACCTTTTTCACTTTTGTAGTTTCTTCTGAAATTACTGTTGCATCCTCTGCATACTGATTGAAGTTACTACTTCTTTTCTGTGCCATAGCAGGCAATAAAATCAAATTTTCCATACTTGAATTTTTTTAATGGTGAATGATTAAGTTTATTCTTTGTTTTTATTCAAATATTGGTGGGGGAACTAAAAATATAGTGAGGTCGCTTGTATATGGCACTCCCCAATTTGAAAAATGGGATAACACGACAAGTGGAGGGGGATATTTTGACGCTATCGGTTTATAACAGTACGTGTGTCTATTTATCGGATAGCTTCTTTTGTCGGGATAGGTTATATCTTTCGATATAGTTTTGAAAGTTGTATATTACGATAAAATTGTGTAGTCCTATATGTATCATATTGTAGCCGGAGGATTTCAATTTCCGAAAATTCTGAAAAATCGGGAATTGGCTGTATGCCGCTTTGTAATAGACCTCCAAGTATGAAAAATAGAGTAGAACTATATGTGGAGTCTTTTTCTTGTGGTTGGTGGTCTGTTTGTTTGGAAGTGTCCTTAAAGGTGTATATATTTGCTTATATCAAGGTTTAAAAGGGAAATATTTACTGTCTGACCCTTTCAACTTGAAAATCAACATATCCACCTCTTGAAGATGGGAATAAAGCCGAAAACTATGCGTTTCGGTTTTATTTTGTGGGTACTGTCTGATTTTTTATCCTGACTTCCTTAATAGTAAAGATTAAACCGATAGAATATCGGACACAGATTCTAAGATGCGGATATGTCGGATTTTAATTTTATGCTATGGTTGAAATGATAAAAGTACCAGCTAATGTAAATTATTTGAATGAATGGGTAGGCTTTGAGCTACCAAGAGGAATTGTAAACAAAGGGATAACAGGGTGTGGAGCTACCACTCTTGCCATTGAAGATGCGCACAAGACTATAATTTGCAGTCCAAGAATCAATCTGATAAAAAACAAGAGTAGGCAGCATAAAGGGACTTTGGCTGTCTATGGTGATGTGAGGAATGTAGAGATTGAAGATTATCTAAGAAACAGTCCCAAGCCTAAATTGTTGGCAACGTATGATTCCATTCCACGATTGAGCAATATTATTAAGGATAAGTCAGATTGGAGAGTGGTTGTAGATGAATATCAGTATATCTTAATAGATAGTGGATTTAAGTCAGAAACAGAAATGCTTTTGTTGGAGGAATTGAAAAAGTTTCCGTACGTCACTTACCTGTCTGCCACTCCCATTGCAGACAAGTATATGTTGCAGATGGATTGGTTCAAGGATATGCCCTACACCATTTTGGAATGGAGCAATGTAGAAAAAAGGTTTGTCAATAGAGTGCAATCGAAAAATCCGATAAACAATGCCGTTGAGATAGTCAGGAACTATCAAAGGGGAATATATGCTTCCACTCTTGTAAATGGTGGAAGGGTGCAATCGAAAGAGTGTGTTATCTTCTTGAATAGTGTCACCAACATAGTTAACATTATCAAGCAAACAGATTTGCAATCGGATGAAGTGAATATCATTGTGGCTTTTACAGGTGAAAATGAGTTTCTTGTAAAGAAGCTGGGTAAAGATAAGCAAGGTAGATATTATGAGATAGGTTGTATTCCATTAGAAGGAGAGCCACACAAGAAATTCACGTTTTGTACTTCCACAGCTTTTGCTGGATGCGATTTCTATTCTACCTGTGCATCCACATTTGTAGTAAGCGACAACAAGAAAGCCAATACCTCCATTGATATTGCTACGGAGTTGGCGCAGATAGCTGGTCGGCAAAGGTTGGAATGCAACCCATTTCGGAATACTATCACTTTTATCTATAATGTAGATGTCGGAGAAAGTAAGGAAAGCTCTTATAAGGCAGCCTTGAATGAGAAATGGCAAAAGTCTGTCAAAAATGCAAATTATAAGAATAGCGTAGCGGATGAGGATTTAAAAGAGGACTTAATCAAAGAAACGAATGATTCTCAAAAACTTAATAAGTATAGTATGAGTTATGTTTGGTATGATTCTGTCAATCAACGATTTTCGGTGAATAGAATGGCTTATTTGAATGACAACTTTTCTTATGATGTGCAGAAAGAAAACTATTTGGATGGTATTTCGGTAAGAAAACAGTTGGAGGATAGCGGTTTCAATGTCAATGGGAATGAGGTACATTCAGATTATGAGGAACAATTAGAGTGCATTATTAAAAAAGAGGGATTTTCTGATAGGATGAAACGCTATTGTGAGTACCGCAAGAACAAAGAAAACTGTCAATATTTCATTGCAGATGCAATCATGGAACGACAATATGAGGATTTGAAACTATATTATGATTCACTTGGTTATGAGCGAATTAAGGCACTTGGCTACAAGGAAAGCAATCTTAAAAATGAAATGATGAGCAAACAGGCAACTTATCATCTTTATAAGGAGTTTAGGACAATATTTCCTGTTGGAACAAGGCTGCTTACCGATATTATAAAACTGAAAATGGAGAAAGTGTATGCAAGATATGGAATCAGGCAAAAAGGAGTAGCAAGCCATCTGGAAAAGAAGTTTGGAATCAAGATAAAGCCTGTAAAGATTCCTTTGGCAGATGGTAGCCGGAAAAGTGGTTATGAGTTTATATAAGAATAGAGGGCAAACCGTGTAATGCGGAATGCCCTCTTTTAATGTATTTAGCTCTCTTTTCATTGTCATGCAATTCTATCTTCAATTAGTTTGAATTGCTCAATAACCTTTTCTTCAATGAGATTACCATTGTCATTGTACATAGCTTGACGGTCGTTAGGTGTTATTTGGTTGAATATTTTAAATGCTTTATCTTCTCCCCCTTCATTAAATAAATCAGAAAATCTTTCCGACAAGTATCGTTTTGAGATGTCTTTTTCAGAGAATCCTTTAGCCTTGCAAAGCTCAATGAAGTGGTCTCCACGTTCTATATTGTGGGCTGGAATAATTGACTTTTTCACTTTGCCTCTGCCTTTCTCATCCTTGCCTTGACAAAGTAATGACAGGCTTGTCTTATTCATCGCTTTGGGGTTATTGCAATAAATGATGTTCAATGTGCTTAAAGGGAATCCATTAGGATTGTCCTCTGACTTAATCAACTCTTTGTATCTTGCAAGTAATTCTTCTTGCTTTACATTAGCTGCACCACGCACATAGTCATCTGTTTTCCAAGGTGTTTTTGTGATGTTTACGGCAGAAATGTATTCTGATATGCTTTCATTTTCTGCAAGTTCTACGAGTATGCCAGGCACTTGGAATGTGGGCTTTCTTTGTTTCTCTTGTTCAAAGTTGAGCATGGATGCTGCATAAACTCGATGTTGTCCATCAATAATAAGGTAATAACCATTCGCATCTTCCTTGTTAATTTCATTGCCATTGATGTCAATTAGAACAATGTCACCATTGGCAATTGCTTCCTCTGCACGAATAACCTGAATTATTTCAGCCTTACGGTAGCCCTTAACCTTCATCTCAGCATATAGTTTCTTGACGTTTGCGAGATTTACTTCACGGTTAATTCCTTTAGCAAAAGCAACTTTACGAGTTTCGTTATCTGCCGTAACTTCCACTTCAAAATATTTATTTTGTTTCATTTTTATTGTGTAATCAGGGATAAACTTGCCACAACGTGTGGCTCGCTGTTCGATTACGTTGCAAAGATATGGAGGTTGGAAGGAGTATCTAGGGTATGAAAAAGGTATGGCAATTCTATACCCCTTTAAAATGAAATGATATAAAAAAGAAAAAGCCCTGTTCCTCATAATTGAGAAACAAGGCTTATGATAATGCTATAAATTATATTATATCAATGGGTTGGGTATATATTAGAATGTCCTTTTATATCTTTATTTTTATATTGTTTAAAGAAACTTTTAAGAGTATCGGTATCTTCTAAGAAGTTTGTATTTTTAGAAAGTTGCGTATAGTAAATTAACTTGGATATGAGTAGGGTTTTATTGAGTGATGAAGTTTCACCTTTTTTTCGTTTGCCTTTAAATTGAGGTTTCAAGTCAAAAAAGTATTTCAACAGATGTGCAAAATACCATATCAAAACAGAATCAGATTCATCATTTCTATGCACGTATGGGGAAACTCCTTTGTTTACGTCTATCCTGTTCACGTGTATTAAATCCTTATCCTGCTCATAACCACGCTTTATCCATTCTAATATAAGTGATATAGTTGTACCGCTTTCTATTTCTATTTTCCCTTTGCTGGTTTTCAAACTTAATTTTGCCTTAAAGTGATTTGTGTCATGCAATAAATTGATTAAGTTCTCAATGTTTTCTCCACGTGTAGGCCGTCTGATGAAACAGTCAAAGCACATACTACAAGCATAATCAAAACAGAACATTACCAAAAGCCAAAAGGCATCTGTATCAAGTCCCAGCCCGTTTATCGTGTCTTGCAAATCCTTATTTTTTAAATACTCCTCATATTTATAGCGACATAATATTTGGTCTGTATTATATCGTTCTGTAAATATCTCTACCGCAGTAGGGACATCTATCAATTTCACTTCACTTGTATAAATGACAACAGACCAATCTGCATTATGGTAAGGTTCACCTTCTCCATACATAATATCATAAACGTATCTTAACTGGCTTGTTTCTCCATCGTCAAGCTGTCCTTTTTCATTGAGGTATCTTATAGGCAATTCCATACTCCTTTGATTATTAGGTTGTAAAGTTAAAAAGAAAATCCCACTCACAAATGTTGCAAGTGGGAAAATCATAAATCTACTTTCCAAACACATATCGCACTACCTTTGCATTAGCCTTATTTTCATTCACAAAATCACGTTCAATATAGATGTCGGTCACTTTCATGGAATCGTCTATATGATTCAAGGCAGCATGAACTATGTATTTGTCTATTCCCACTTTATTCAATGCTATGGTTGCCCAACTATGACGAGCCGCATAATATTCTAAATCATCAATTCCTAAAATAGAGCCAATTTCTTTCAAGCCATAATTGATTGCCTTATTGAAGCCTTTTTCGTCACAGTAGTATTGGTAGAAATTAAACAACCGTTTGCCTGTCTTATCCCTATATTTATTAATTATAGGTTGAATTATATGCGGAATCTCAACCATCATTTTGGCGTTGTCTAATCTACGGTCTTTTGTTTTGGTTCTGTAATAGGTAATAGTATTACCATCCATTTTAGTAGCATTATAAAGGTCTGCTGAGTTGATACCCATCAAACAAAATGAGAGAATGAAACAATCCTTTGCTAAATTATAGCGACAAGTGGCTTTATAGCCTTTTTTCATATCCTTATAAGGTAGTTTCCAAACTTTCTTTATTATGTCTGCTGGAATAGCCCTTTTGCGTGTAGCTTCTTGTTTGGGCATGACAAAATCATCAAAAGGAGAATGGGGAATAAGAATCAGATTTTTGTCTTTTTTATTGTACTTCTTTTTGGCTTCATTAAACAGTTTCTTAATACTTATCAGATAAAGGGATAGAGAACGGTTAGAGGGGACACGTTTCCCCTGCTGTATTAGTTTCTTTGTACGTGTTTCATGTTCTTTATTCAGAAATGTCTTGAAGCTATCTAAAAAATCTTTTGTTATCAGATTCACATCCAGTTCTTCTTTACCAATGAAGCGTACCAAAGCATTAATGGCAGAAGTATAATTGGGCGCACCTTTAATAGTGGTTGAGACTATCCATTCACGGCTGAACTTTATAAAATCTATGATTTGATTCTTTTCTTGTTCTCCATTGAGATAGTCCATTATATCATCTAAAGTGTAATGATTCAGTTCGATTTGGAGCTTGGCACATTTTTCATAATAACTACGAATCAACGCTTCTACATCTTGTTTGATAGGAGAAGACGGCTTGATTTTGAACTCTTTAGTCAAGTCTTTAGAATAGACAAATAGACTTGTTGATAAACGCTTTACTTTACGGTCAAGGGTGAATCTCAATTTAACATTGTAAGTTCCATCCAACTTCTGTTCTTGTCTTTTGATTTCTGATTTGATAGTCAGCATTTTACGTTCTAATTTAATTAGTCAACAATTAGTCAACAAATGCTGTGCTTGGATTATATAAACTACTTGCAAGAGCAATAGCAGAAGTCATAAAAAGCCAAAAAGAAAAGCGCTAACTGCCTAATTTTGTGCAATTAACGCTTGATTTTCAAAGTGGACCAGCCAGGGCTTGAACCTGGGACCTCCAGATTATGAGTCTGTTGCTCTAACCAACTGAGCTACAAGTCCAAAATCCAAACAGAAGTTTGGAAATGCAGTACAAAAGTAATGGTTTGACGCGAAACCTGCAACATTTGGATAGAAAAAAATGATAAAAAAAACTAATGTAAAAGATGCTTTCAATATATATTGTATTTTTGCAAGTATTAATCTTTAATTTTTAGACGTATGTCACAAAATATGCATGACTCTCATTTCAAGGGACTAACCAATCAGGAGGTCCTTCAAAATCGTCAAAAATATGGTGCTAACTTACTGACACCTCCTAAACGTCCCTCTATTTGGAAACTTTACTTGGAAAAGTTCCAAGATCCGGTGATTAAAATCTTGCTGGTAGCCGCTGTTTTTTCGTTGGTGATTTCTATCATCGAAAATGAATATGCCGAGACAATTGGTATCTTTTTCGCCATTTTCCTGGCTACGGGAATCGGTTTCTACTTTGAATATGACGCTAACAAGAAGTTCGATTTATTGAATGCCGTAGGTGAAGAGACTCCGGTGATGGTGATTCGTAACGGAAAGGTACATGAAATTCCTAAAAAGGATATTGTAGTTGGGGATATTGTGATACTGAATACCGGCGATGAGATTCCGGCGGATGGAACGTTGCTGGAAGCCGTATCACTCCAAGTGAATGAGTCCAGTCTGACCGGTGAACTGATGGTTAACAAGACGACGGATGAAGCGCATTTTGATGAAGAAGCTACTTATCCGTCGAATACGGTGATGCGTGGGACAACGGTAACCGACGGACATGGAGTGATGCAGGTGGAGAAAGTCGGTGACGCGACGGAAATCGGTAAGGTGGCCCGGCAGGCTACTGAGCAGAGTCAGGAACAGACTCCTTTGAACTTGCAGCTCACGAAACTGGCTAATCTGATTGGAAAGGCGGGATTTACCATTGCGATATTGACGTTTGTCATCTTTACGGCGAAAGATTTGTATGCGTATCTGAGTGTCACGGAAGTGACCGACTGGCACCAGTGGCTGGTCATCGCACAGATTGTATTGAAATACTTTATGATGGCCGTAACTTTGATTGTGGTAGCCGTGCCCGAGGGCTTGCCGATGAGTGTGACGTTGAGTCTGGCCTTGAACATGCGGCGTATGTTGAAGACCAATAACCTGGTGCGTAAGATGCATGCCTGTGAAACCATGGGAGCTATTACGGTAATCTGTACAGATAAGACTGGGACGCTGACGCAGAACTTGATGCAGGTGTATGATGCGCAGTTGGATGAAACTCAGAAGGATGTAGTGGCTGAAGGTATTGCCACCAATTCGACGGCTTTCCTGGAAGAAAAAGAAGACGGAAAACCGTCGGGAGTGGGAAATCCTACGGAAGTGGCTTTGTTGCTCTGGCTGAACGGACAGGGAAAGAACTACATTACCCTGAGAGAGCAAGCGAAGGTGGTCAGCCAGCTGACTTTCTCTACGGAAAGAAAATACATGGCTACGCTGGTGGATTCTGCCGTGCGGAAAGAACGAATTCTGTATGTGAAGGGCGCTCCTGAAATCGTGATGGGAAAATGCACGTTGGGTGAGGAGCAGATAACACATTATAACGAACAGCTTCTGGCTTACCAGAACCAGGCAATGCGTACCTTAGGTGTGGCTTATAAAGTGATACCCGAAGGCGCTGCCACAGATTGTGCGGAACTGGTGAAAGAAGGTGGAATGACCTTCCTGGGTATCTTTGCCATCAGTGACCCGATACGTCCGGATGTACCGGAAGCGGTGAAGAAATGTCAGTCGGCAGGTATTCGTGTAAAGATTGTGACAGGCGATACCCCGGGAACAGCTACGGAAATTGCCCGTCAGATTGGGCTTTGGACTCCGGAAGATACAGAACGCAATCGCATCACAGGAGTAGAATTTGCAGCTTTGAGCGATGAAGAGGCTTTGGACAGAGTGGTCGACCTGAAGGTCATGAGCCGCGCACGTCCGATGGACAAACAGCGTCTGGTACAATTGCTCCAGCAGAAAGGTGAAGTGGTAGCCGTGACCGGAGATGGAACGAATGATGCACCGGCATTGAATCATGCACAGGTCGGCCTTTCTATGGGTACAGGTACCTCTGTCGCAAAAGAAGCCAGTGATATTACCTTGTTGGACGACTCGTTCCACAGCATTGCTACTGCGGTGATGTGGGGACGTTCGCTGTATAAGAATATCCAGCGTTTCATCGTGTTCCAGCTGACCATTAACGTGGTGGCGTTGCTCAGCGTGTTGCTGGGGGCATTCTTGGGAACTGCGCTTCCTTTGACGGTAACCCAGATGTTGTGGGTGAACCTGATTATGGATACGTTTGCGGCCATGGCATTGGCTTCCATTGCTCCGAGCATGGATGTCATGAACGAAAAGCCCCGTAAGCGTACTGATTTCATCATCACACCGGCCATGCGGAAAAATATTTTTGGAGTGGGCCTGGCTTTCCTGATTATTCTGATGGGAATGCTGTCTGTCTTCAACAATATGCCGGGTGGAATGGACGTGCATCATCTGACTATCTTCTTTACAATTTTCGTGATGCTGCAGTTCTGGAACCTATTCAATGCCAGTGTGTTTGGAACTAATCATTCCATTTTTAAGGATGCCGGCCATGCAATGGGTATGCTGGGAGTGGCATTGATTATTCTGGTAGGACAGTTGATTATTGTGACTTTTGGTGGAAAGGTATTTCGTACAGAACCGTTGTCTGTGATGGAATGGATTTATATTATTGCGGGTACTTCTTTGGTATTGTGGATTGGTGAAATCTGGAGAGGTATCAAGCGGGTAGCGCAAAAGAATAAATAAATGAGTCAACTTAAAAATATCATATTTGATTTAGGAGGTGTGCTGTTGAATTTGGATGTGGCCCGGTGCATGGATGGACTGGAACGAATCGGGCTGCATGAAGTTCGTAAGTGGATCACTGGGGCCAATGAAGCCGGATTCTTCAAGGAGTATGAGTGTGGGTTGCTGACTACGGCTCAGTTCCGGGATGAAATCCGTAAATGGACTTCCTGTTCGCTTACAGATGGTGAGATTGACGGAATATGGAATAGCATGTTGAAAGATATCCCGCCGTATAAACTCGAATTGCTGTGTGATTTGAGGAAAAAGTACAATTTGTTTTTGTTGAGTAATACCAATGAGTTGCATTGGCAGGTGTGCACTGGCAAGTTTGCTTGTAAAGGCATGCAGGTGCAGGATTATTTTACCCGTATATTCCTTTCTTTCCAAATGCATCTGGCAAAACCTGATGTGGAAATTTTCCGTACGGTATGCGGCACTGCCGGAATAGAGGCGGAAGAAAGTCTGTTCGTCGACGATTCAATGGAAAATTGTCGGGCAGCGGCTTCCCTCGGAATTCATACGCTGCATTACACGCCGGGAGACGACCTGAAGATGCAACTCCAAAAAATCATAGAATAAGTAAATGGAAATAGTAACTGAGGCTACGGCAGTCAGTCTTCCTGCATGTGTAGCAACGATTGGTTGTTTTGATGGCGTACATAAAGGACATCAGTTTTTGATAGAACAGGTCTATACGATTGCGAAGGCAGAAGGGCTTGCTTCCTGTTTGATTACTTTCTCGCGTCATCCGCGTCAAGTGCTGGATACAGATTATCGTCCTCGTCTGCTCACTTGTCTGTCACAAAAAATAGAGCGTTTTGAACATACCCCCATCGACTATTGTGTGTTGTTGCCTTTTACCAAGGAATTGTCCATGCTCTCAGCCCGGGAATTTATGGAGATTCTTCATCGGGTGTATCATGTACAGACGCTGTTTGTGGGATATGACCATCATTTCGGGCATGGTCAGGATGAAGGTTTCCAGCAGTATTGTGAGTATGGAAAGGAACTGGGAATGCGGGTCATGCACTCAAAAGCGTTGATTGAGGATGGCGTGTCTGTCAGTTCTACCTTGATCCGGTCGTGCCTGTTGGAAGGAGACATTCATCGGGCGAATGCTTATCTGGGTTATAATTATTATTTGAACGGACGGGTGGTGGACGGTCGTAAGTTAGGGCGTACCATCGGATTCCCGACTGCCAACATTCAGCCCTTGTGTGAAGAAAAATTGTTGCCCGCGGCAGGAGTGTATGCTGTTTATGTGTATATAGGAAAAGAATGTTACAGCGGCATGCTGAACATTGGAAGTTGTCCTACCGTAAATACGGACGAAAGGCCGGCAAGCATTGAAGTGCATATCTTGAACTTTACAGGCGATTTGTATCAGAAGCTGGTAAAGGTAGAGTTCTTAGACTATATTCGTCCGGAGGTGAAATTTGACAGTGTGGAAGCCTTGACAGAGCAATTGCAACGGGATAAGGTAACGGTGAAAAAACTTTTGAACCAAAGAGGGTAAAGTGTTGGGCTGCATTTGAATTGTCCGTATCTTTGCAGCAAATTAGATAGTTGAATTGAATGAAGACATTTGAAGAACTTGGCGTTTCGCCCGAAATACGTAAAGCCATCGAGGAAATGGGATATGAAAATCCCATGCCGGTGCAAGAAGAAGTAATCCCGTATTTGCTGGGAAACGGCAATGATGTAGTGGCTCTGGCACAAACCGGAACCGGGAAAACAGCCGCATTTGGTCTGCCGCTGATCCAGAAGATTGAAGTAGAAAATCGTGTTCCGCAAGCATTGGTGCTTTGTCCTACACGCGAACTTTGCCTGCAGATTGCGGGTGACTTGACTGATTATTCAAAGTATATTACCGATTTGAAGATTCTGCCTGTATACGGAGGCTCTTCGATTGACAGTCAGATTCGTAGCCTGAAGAGAGGAGTGCATATCATTGTAGCTACTCCGGGGCGTTTGATTGATTTGATGGAGCGCAAGGTGGCCCAGTTGGACACTGTCCGTGATGTCGTAATGGATGAAGCGGACGAGATGTTGAACATGGGTTTTACAGACAGTATCAATACCATTCTTGAAAATATACCGAAAGACCGGAACACCTTGATGTTCTCGGCTACGATGAGTCCGGAAATAAGCCGCATTGCGAAGACTTACCTTCATGATGCCAAAGAAATCACGATAGGCACAAAAAATGAAGGTAGCAAAAATGTGAATCATGTGGCGTATATCGTCCATGCAAAGGACAAGTATCTGGCGCTGAAACGGGTGGTGGACTTTTATCCTCAGATTTATGGAATCATTTTCTGCCGGACAAGAAAGGAAACTCAGGAAATTGCGGATAAGCTGATTCAAGATGGCTACAATGCAGATTCTCTGCATGGTGAGCTGAGTCAGGCCCAGCGTGACCTGGTGATGCAGAAATTCCGCCAGCGTCATCTGCAGTTGCTGGTAGCCACCGATGTGGCTGCGCGTGGACTGGATGTGAACGACCTGACCCATGTAATTAATTACGGCTTGCCGGATGATACGGAAAGTTATACACACCGGAGCGGACGTACGGGACGTGCCGGGAAGACGGGTATTTCAATCGCCATTATCAATCTGCGTGAAAAGGGGCGTATGCGGGAGATTGAACACATCATCAAAAAGAAATTTGAGGTGAGTGTATTGCCTTCGGGTAAGGAAATCTGCGAGCAACAGCTGATTAAAGTGATTGATGACATCGAAAAGGTGAAAGTGGATGAGGAGGAAATTGCTACTTTCCTGCCGAACATCTATCGGAAGCTGGACTGGTTGGATAAGGAAGACCTGATCAAGCGTGTGGTATCTTTGGAATTCAACCGCTTCTTGGACTATTACAAGAATGCGCCTGAAATCGAACAGCCGAAAGCAAGTGAGAAGAAGTCGGAAACGAAAGAATCTCGTAGAGGGGATAAAGAAAAAGTAGGCCGCAAGGCTGAAAAAGGATATACACGTTTGTTCCTGAATCTGGGGAAGACAGATGGCTTTTACACAAATCAGATTATCGATCTGGTAAACCGTAACCTGAGAAAGGAACGCATTCAAATTGGCCGTATCGACCTGATGCAGAACTTTTCGTTCTTTGAGGTCCTTCAGGAACAGGCTCCTCAGGTGATAAAGGCCTTGAACAAGGTGGTGTTGAATGGTGGACGTAAGGTTTGCGTGGAGGTTGCAGGTGAAAATACCGGAAAGAGCGACAAAGGTGGAAAGAAAAAGAAAGTAGCGGTTGAAAAGAAAGCCGATAAAGTGGAGAAGGCCGAAAGGCCGAAGAAGCCGAGTAGGGCAGAAAGAGGGTATGTCAATCCTCGTGGCCCGAAAAAGAAAGACGACTGGAAACAATTTTTTCAGCAGGACAATCAACCGCTTCGCGGAGAAGAACCCGATTTCTCGGAGGAGGGTTGGGCGAAACGCAGCAAACGGAAAAAATAACGGAAAAAATAATGGATAAGCTCCGGAGGAGAAAGCTTCCCCTCCGGAGTTTTTTTATTTATTAAAGACTCCCTCTGTGGTCATTTGTATACGTTTGATGCTTCCGTCTTTCTGATAGAAAAGAGGGTCGATGCAGATTGATCTTCTGAATCCGCATCCGTTTGGGTTGATAGCTCCATTGTGATAAATGAAGTATGATTTTCCTTTGAAATCGATGATGGCCTGGTGATTCGTATTGGAATTGCCGGCTATTTCGTTGAGGATGCCTTTGTAAATCCATGGCCCCTGAATGCTTTTGCTCATGGCGTAACAGATTTTCTCCGGGAATTCTGACGCAAAAGACAGGTAGTACCAGTCGCCATGTTTGTGAACCCAGGGTGCTTCAGTGTATCGGGGAAGGTTGATGGGCTGGATAGGGCCCTCAAGTTCTGTCATATTGTCTTTTAATTTGGCATAGTAACATTGTGTGTTTCCCCAAAAAAGATAGGCTTGTCCGTCGTCATCGATGAAAACGGTAGGGTCTATGTCGTCCCAGGAAATGGAGGTGTATTTAGTGGTCATGTCGTTGGTAATCAGCGCGCTGCCGCGTGCGTCCTTGAAAGGACCAAGAGGAGAATCGGCAACGGCCACTCCGATAGACTTCCCGGGGATAGTGGCATGTTCCACGGTGACATACCAGTAGAATTTTCCGTTTCGTTCGATGACCTGGCTGGCCCAGGCTTCGCCTTTGGCCCATTTGAAATCAGTGGCTTTCAGGGTATAGGCATGTTCTGTGAAAGTCTTCATGTCCTGTGTGGAGAGAATGCACCACTCGTTCATGAGATAGTATTGTTGGGGAGCTGGGCATTCGTCATGTCCGGCATAGATATATACGGTACCGTTATGCACCAAGGCTGCCGGGTCGCCCAAATATTTGTAGGAAACTACGGGATTCTGTGTGGCTACAAAAGTCGTGTCTTGTGTTGCGGCCTGTAGCATAGAAGAGTGTGTGGCCAAAGCGGTAAGCGCAAGGGCTCCCAGTTTGAAGAATGAGTTTTTCATGATTATATTAAAGATTGATTTGTATGCAAAGATAATCTCCTCGCGGGGGAAGGAGGGTGGACAAAAAGCTTTTTGAAGTGGATTGTGGGTCCTTTGGTTAGAAAAAAGTGTGATTTATTAGTTTACTCCGACTTTTTTTCTACATTTGCCATGTAAATTATTAAAACAGTTTAATCATTATGGAAAACGAAAACAAAAATCAGCTTCAGATAGAATTGAAAGAAGAGGTGGCACAAGGTACTTATGCAAATCTTGCAATCATTACTCATTCAAGTTCCGAATTCATTCTTGACTTTGTGCGTGTGATGCCGGGTTTGCCGAAAGCAGGTGTACAGTCTCGTATTGTGATGACTCCGGAACATGCAAAGCGTCTGATGTTTGCATTGCAGGATAATGTAACCAAATATGAACAGAACTTTGGTCAGATCCGGATGCCGGAACAGCAGGCACAAGGCGGCAAAACCTTCGTTCCACCATTGAGTGATTTCAAAGGAGAAGCTTAAAAAAATATAAATTATAGCATTAAAAGGCTCATTTCCCGTTTTTTTCGGGGAATGAGCCTTTTTCTT
>UMAT01016335.1_pt1 | contig 32709 bp, 21 predicted proteins | sample 1963781 | NCBI WGS metagenome assembly UMAT01 (sample SAMEA4835923, study PRJEB28245) | human gut metagenome | biome: gut microbiome; material: fecal sample | place: Denmark | collected 2008
TGATTTCTTCCAGCCATTCCATGCCGAATCCCGGCAGACCGCGACGGTTGGGGGCAATGATGATGTAGTCGTTGGCTGCCATGATCTGCAGGTTCCAGCGATAGCTCCAGAACTGGCTGACAGGACTCTGCGGACCTCCTTCACAGAACAGGAGGGTAGGGTATTTCTTGTTCGGGTCGAAGTTAATCGGATAAACTACCCATGAGAGCATGTCTTTTCCGTCGACGGTCTTGGTCCAGCGGGGTTCAACCTTACCCAGTTTCAGCTGGCTGAAGATGTGGTCGTTTTCTTTTGTGATACGGGTTACTTCGTTTTTCTTTTTCAGGTTGACCGTAAACAGCTCGTCGGCTTCGCTTAGGGAGTGACGCGTGGTGAGCAGTTGCTTGTCGTTCAGCATGGCCACAGAAGCATAGTCGTACATACCGTCGGTGAGCTGTTTGACCTCGCCTTTCAGGTTGGTGCTGTGAATCATGCTGGTGGCATGCCATACGCCAGTGAAGTAGAGGGTCTTGTTGTCAGGTGCCCAGCAGTAGCTGTCCACGCCCGACTGGAAGGCCTCGGTTACATAAGTTTTCTTTCCGCTGGTCAGGTCCATTACACAAAGGCGGTTACGGTCGCTTTCGTATCCGTCGCGTTCCATGCTTTGCCAGGCGATGTTCTTTCCATCGGGAGAGAACTGCGGGTTGGTGTCGTAACCCATGTTCTTGTCGGTGGCATCTTCCTTGCAGAGGTTGCGGGTCTGTTTGGTTTCTACATTATATAAATAGATGTCCGAATCAGTGGATACGGCATAAGCCTGTCCGGTTTTCTTGCGGCAAGTGTAGGCCACAGACTTGGAGTCGGGGCTCCATGCAAGCTGTTCGATGCCGCCGAAAGGTTTCATCGGTGATTCGTAGGGTTCGCCGGCCAGAATGTCGGTGGCTTCGCCTACTTTATTGTCGGTGAAGGAAGCCACGAACGGATGGGGAACGGTTTCAACCCATTCATCCCAGTGCTTGTACATCAGGTCATCGATGACTTTTCCGCTGGCCTTGTCCAGGTCGGGGTATTTGTCGACAGTACGTTCACCGTATTTTACCTGTGAGATGAAAAGCACCTTGGTGCCGTCGGGAGAGAACTTGAATCCGTCGATGCCACCTGCGTAGTCAGAGAGCTGCTGGCGTCCGGTTCCGTCGGGATTCATTTCCCAGATCTGTCCTTTTGTGATGAAAGCCAGTTTACTTCCGCCTTTAATCCATGCCGGTTCGCCTTCGCTGTCGGAAGAGGTAGTCAGCAGCTTGTTGTCGGAACCGTCAGCGTTCATCACGTAGATTACCTGGTGACCTTTGTTCTGCTTTACGCTGTAGTAGGAGACGGTGTAAGCAATCTTTTTTCCGTCGGGAGATACACAGGAACTTCCGATACGTCCCATGGCCCACAAGGTTTCCGGAGTCATCCGTCCGTCTTTCACGGTAATTTCCTGCTTGCCGATGAAAGGCGCGTCGGTTCCTTCTGCCTGAACGGCAGCCATCGGAGCCGAGGCCATCAGTACGGCCGCAGTCATGTTCATTAAATCTGTTTTCTTCATGTTTTTATTTTTAATTTTAGAGTATGCGAGTCTTTGTGCAGGTTTCTGTCGTGCAAAGGTAAGATAATAAATGGAAAAAGAGAAGGCAAAAAGAAAAAGAGCGGAACGAAAGGTTTTCGATTGCCTTTCTGTTCCGCTCTTTCTGCTCCCTTTCAGGATATTTTTATTTCTTCTTGTTCATATGTTCCTGACGTTCCTTCTGTAAGCGTTCCTGCTCTTTCTGCAGGGCTTCCAGTTTGGCCATCAGTCCGCTGGTCTTCTGCTGTGAAGGTTCCTTCTTGTTGGCTTCCAGCTGGGCGAGCAGTTTCTTCTCGTCGGTCATACGGCGCATAATCCACATGGTGATGATACCAATCAGACCGGAGATGAAGTAGTAGTAGCTCAATCCGGATGCGTAGTCGTTGAAGATGAAGAAGAACATCACCGGCATGATGTACATCATCCATTTCATGGCAGCCATCTGTGGGTTGTTGCCCATATCCTGCTGCTTCATCATGATAATCTGGTTCAAGACTGTGGTGATGCTGAACAACAGACAGAATAAACTCAGGTGGTTACCCAGCAACGGGATGTGGTAGCTCCAGCTAATCAAATCATCGTATGCCGAAAGGTCGGTTGCCCAAAGGAATCCTTGCTGACGAAGCTCGATGGCGTTCGGCACAAAGAAGAAGAGAGCCATGAACACCGGTGTCTGCAACAGCATCGGCAGACAGCCTCCCATCGGGCTGACATTATACTGTCGGTAGAGGGCCATGGTTTCCTGCTGTTTCTTCAAGGCATCTTCCTGTTTCGGGTATTTGGCATTGATTTTATCCACATACGGTTTCAAGGCGCGCATCTTGGCCGAAGAGATGAAGGACTTCCAAGTGGTAGGAAGTACCAGTATCTTCACAATGATGGTCATGAGCAGGATTACCATACCCATGCTCAATCCCCAGCCTGACAACCAGTCGAAGAGGTTGATGGTGAACCAACGGTTGATGAGTCGGATAATCGGCCATCCTAAGTAGACCAAATCTTCCAGTTCCTGGTCTTTGTCCTTAAAGCTCAAATCGTTGCTGGCAAGCAGCGTCTTGAAGTGGTTCGGACCGAAGTAGAACTGCATGTGTGAGGCTTTGGCACCTGTTGGGTCGAAAGCCGTTTTCATGTCTGCAGAGTAGTTCTTCATGTATCCGCTTCCTTTTTCTTCCATCTTGGACTCGAGGGTGGCGTTGTTGAAGTTCTGTTCTGCCATGAAGACACAAGAGAAATACTGGTTTTTGAAGGCTACCCAGTCGAGTGCTTCTGGAACAGTTTCCTGTGCATCCTTTGTTTCGCTCAGGTAATCGAAGCTTTCGTCTACTGGCTTGTAGGTCAGCGAAGTGTAACGCTGTTCAAAATTGTAACCTTTTTCCATCTGACGAGCTCGTTGTTTCCATTCGATGCTCATTGTCTTGGTAGAAGGAGAGAAGAAATTCTGCAAGCCGCTGGCCTGGATGGTAAAGTCTACCATGTAGGAGTTTGGCAGCAAGCGGTAGTTGAAATCCAAGTGTCCTCCGTTAGCCGCATTCAACCGCATGGTGACGGTAGAGTCGGTCACATTGGTCGCTTCGAAATACATCTGGTCGCTGAGAATGTTTTCATTCTTTCCTTCAAAACCGAAGCTTATGGAAGCATCCTTCCCGTCAAAAAGAACGAGGGGTTGCTTCTGTTGGTCTTTATACTCTTTCAGCATGGCTTTGCTTACCCGTCCACCTTTGTTGGAGAAGGTCAGTTGCACTAGATCATTTTCCAGTACAGTGAACTGTTCCGTACCTTGTGCAGACTGGAAGAAAAGGGAAGAACTGTCGGGACGTGCAGCTTCAATGGCTGCAGCGGCTTTTTGCTCCTGTACTTTTTCCTGTTGCTTGATGACCTGCTGGATAGAGTCTTGATAGTGCTGTGCGCGTGCTCTTTCTTCCTGGCTGGGGCGGTTGTAGATACCAAAACCTACGATAACCGCTCCAATCAGGACAAAGCCCACTAACGTGTTTTTGTCCATTTCTGTTTCTTTACAATGTTATTTTTGACTTACTTGTTGATAGCTGCCTTGATGAAGGACAGGAACAACGGATGGGGTTTCAGTACCGTACTGCTATATTCCGGATGGAACTGAGTACCGATGAACCATTTCAGCGTCGGGATTTCGATGATTTCCACCAGGTCTGATTCCGGATTGATACCCACGCACTTCATGCCGGCCTTTTCGAATTCTTCCTTGAAGTTGTTGTTGAATTCGTAACGGTGACGGTGGCGTTCCTGAATATGTTCACTCTGGTAAGCCTGATAAGTTTTTGAAGTCGGGTCGATGACACATTCGTATGCTCCCAGACGCATGGTACCTCCCATGTTGGTGATGGATTTCTGTTCCTCCATGATGTCGATGACATTGTGCGGAGTCTTTTCATCCATTTCTCGGCTGTTGGCATCGGCATAACCCAATACGTCACGGGCGAATTCAATAGCCATGCACTGCATACCCAGACAGATACCGAAGGTCGGGACATTGTGTGTGCGGCAGTATTTGATGGCAATGAATTTGCCTTCGATACCACGCTGGCCGAATCCCGGACAGATGATAACCCCGTCCATGTCTTTCAGTTTCTCTTCTACATTTTCTTCTGTGAGGTTCTCACTGTTGATAAAGTGGATGTCGGCTTTGCGGTCGTTGTAAGTGGCTGCCTGTGAAAGGGCTTCGAGGATGGATTTGTAGGCATCCTGCAAATCGTATTTTCCTACCAACCCGATCTTTACAATCTCAGTAGCATTGTGACGACGGTTCAGGAAGTCTCTCCACGGACCGAGAGTCGGAGTTTCGCCTACCGGAAGTCCCATCTTTTCCAAAATAGTGGCATCGAGTTTCTGCTCCTGCATGCGCAAAGGTACTTCGTAGATGGTTGGCATATCCATTGACTGGATCACGGCGCTTTCGTCTACATTACAGAACAAAGCAACTTTCTTGCGCAGGTTCGTGCTCAGTTCGTGCTCGGTACGAAGTACCAGAATATCCGGCTGGATACCTACTGACTGAAGTTCCTTTACAGAGTGTTGGGTCGGTTTGGTTTTCAGCTCACCGGCAGCAGCCAGATAAGGTACATAAGTAAGGTGTACGCACAAGGCGTTTTTACCTAATTCTCTTTTCAACTGGCGGATGCTTTCGAGGTAAGGGAGTGATTCGATGTCGCCCACTGTTCCTCCAATCTCGGTGATGACAAAGTCGAATTTGTACTTGTTGCCCAACAGTTTGACGTTGCGTTTGATTTCGTCGGTGATGTGAGGGATAATCTGGATGGTTTTGCCCAAGTAGTCACCCCGGCGTTCCTTGTCGATTACACTCTTGTAGATACGGCCGGTGGTAATGTTATTGGCTTTAGTAGTCTGGATACCCAGGAATCGTTCATAGTGTCCCAGGTCAAGGTCGGCTTCATGTCCGTCTACGGTTACGTAGCACTCTCCGTGTTCATAAGGGTTCAGAGTTCCCGGGTCGATGTTGATATACGGGTCGAACTTCTGGATGGTTACGCTGTAGCCTCTGGCCTGCAGCAACTTACCGATAGATGATGAGATAATTCCTTTTCCCAGTGAAGAGGCTACACCACCTGTTACGAAAATATACTTTGTTTCTGCCACAATATGAATATTTAAAAATTAAATTCCACTAAAACCGTAGGGCTTTCCTTTGTGTGATAGAAAACCGTTACGGGAATCACCTGAAACTGCTTTTCTTTTCAGATGTGAAGAACTACTTCTTCAAAGTTGCAAAATTAGTAAAAAAAGCCGAACCCACAAAAGTGGAGGGGGTAAAACCTTATTTTGACCGAAATATCTGTCTGGCTGGGGAGTTTACACAGATGATTTAAACAAAGAAGGTGGTTTATTTGTTTATTACACAAATACTCCTAGTTAAAGTTCTATTCTTTTAGAAATAAATCGTACTTTTGCACGAAATTGAAGAATAAAGATAAAAATGAGAAAGACAGGTTTGTTTGTGGTATTGTGTATGGTGTGCAGTGGGTTGGCTGCACAGCAGTTGGAAACTTCTTCAAATTCAAATGTGAGACAAGAAAAAGTAGACTCGCTTCAGCGTACTATTCCGTCTGTAGTAGTTCAGGAAACAGCTCAGAAAGTGAGAGCAACGGGCGTTAAGAAACCTGAGTCCTCGATGGAAGTGCAGAAATTCTGGCAGATATTGCAGGATTTCCGTCAGGGCTATGATGCTCAGCTGGAACGTTGGGATGATATTTATTTGTTGATTACAGGCATCCGTTCAAATCCCGACTATTATAAGCTGTCCATGCCAGCTACGTATTACGACGCTCCCATTGAGCAGGCATTCAGTATTTCGGACTGGAAGCCGATAATACCTTTTATAAAAGAGGATACTCTTAAAAAGCAGTTACCTCATCTGAAAGACTTGCGTCATTCTCAGCAAGTGGATAAGTTTGTCAATCGTCAGTTGCTTTCTTTCTATTTGGAGTATCCGAAGCTGGTGAAACAAAATGAAGATAATCTGGAAGGATTGAAGCCTATTTATGGTGAAGTCTTGGTGGATGAACCGAAAAAGGAAAACCTGCTCGAAATGATGCAGAATAATGAATTGCCTAATCAGGTGACTGAGAAGGATTTGTTGGTTATCAAGCCTAATTTCTGGACGTTTGGCGGAAACGGTTATCTGCAATTCTCGCAGAACTACATTTCAGATAACTGGTATAAAGGTGGTGAAAGTACGAAGTCTTTGCTGTCTGGTTTTACTTGGCAGGCAAACTATGATGACAAACAACGCATTCAGTTTGAAAATAAAATAGAATGGAAACTGGGCTTTATTACGGCTCCTTCTGATACGGTACATAGTTACAAGGCTAATAACGACTTGCTTCGTTTAAGTTCTAAGCTGGGTTACAAAGCCTTCAGTACTTGGTATTATACGTTGTCTGCGGAATTTAAGACACAGTTCTTCTCGAATTATGACACCAACTCTGATAACCTCGTCTCTGCATTTTTCTCGCCGGCAGAATTGAACGTCGGTCTCGGTATGGACTACAAGTTTGTGAAAGACGGTATATGTAATTTGTCTGTGTTGATTAACCCGATCAACTACACATTGTATAGTGTGGCCAGCGATAAGGTTGACCCGACTAAATTCAATATTGAGGAAGGGCATAAACGGGAAAGCGTATGGGGTTCCCGTCTGGAATCTACCTTGAAGTGGAAGGTCTTTTCCATGTTGATGTGGGAGTCTCGTCTTTCTTATACCACAAACTATGAGAAAGTCTTGGCTGAATGGGAAAATACCTTTACTTTCTCTATCAATAAATACCTTTCTACGAAACTGTTTGTACATGGCCGTTTCGATGATGGCGTGTCACGTGAAGTAGGCGACAGCTATTTCCAGTTGCAGGAATTGCTTAGTTTTGGTTTGAGTTATACTTGGTGAAAATTTTACTATGACTACTTTTTTTCAGATACCATCGTTTGTAACGATTCTTGATTTTGTGGGGACTTTTGCGTTTGCTATCAGTGGCATACGCCTTGCTTCAGCCAAACGTTTCGATTGGTTTGGGGCTTATGTGGTAGGATTGGCCACAGCCATTGGTGGAGGAACTATCCGTGACCTTTTACTCGATGTGACTCCCACGTGGATGACCAATCCCATGTATTTGATCTGTACCGCTTTAGCCATGTTTTTTGTTATCTTGTTCGGGAAGTATGTGATTCGTTTGAACCATACATTTTTCCTGTTTGACACCATTGGGTTGGCTTTGTTTACTATTGTTGGTTTTAGTAAAGCTTATGCCTTGGGATATCCTTTTTGGATTGCCATTATCATGGGCAGTATTACGGGAGCGGCTGGCGGAGTGTTGCGTGATATCTTTATCAATGAAATCCCTTTGATATTCCGTAAAGAGATTTATGCCATGGCTTGCGTGATTGGTGGGTTGGTTTATTGGATTTGTTTGGTGTCTGATATGGATTCGGTCCTTTCCCAGATAATTGGTGGAATTACAGTATTTATTACTCGTATTCTGGCTGTGAAGTATAAGATTACCCTTCCTATATTGAAGGGTGATTCTGAAAATCCCTGATACCTTATTTTTTCTCAGGTTCAGGGAAGGTCGGGATACATTTCATCAGGTACATGATTTTCCGTTGCCGCTTGTACATGTAAGGACTCGGGTTGCCTGAGTTGAATTTTCGAGGATTTGGAAGGCTGGCAGCGATAAGGGCACATTGTCTACGAGTCAGCTTGGCAGCAGTGGTGTGGAAGTGAGCCTTGGCTACTGCTTCTGCGCCATAGATGCCATCTCCCATTTCAATGGAATTGAGATAGACTTCCATGATCCTTTCTTTATCCCAAATGAGTTCAATCAATACCGTGAAATACACTTCAAACCCTTTTCTTACCCAGGAAGAGGAAGGCCATAAGAATACATTTTTGGCCGTCTGCTGGCTGATAGTGCTGGCTCCTCGGGCTTTTTTTCGCTTCTTGTTTTCTTCCATGGCTTTACTGATTTCCTTGAAGTCGAAACCGTTGTGACTGGCAAAACGGTTGTCCTCCGAGGCAATGACGGCCATGGGAAGGTGGCGTGAAATCTTTTCTTTGGGGACCCAGTGATGTTTCATGACCAGCTTCTCTCCTTTAGTCAGTTGTTCTACGCTGCGGATGACCATCAGTGGAGTGATATAAACGGGAATGAACCGGAGTGCGATGACCGAAAGAAGGGTAGAGGCAAAAAAGAAAATAACGAGATTGCGAAGGTATTTTAATATTCGTTTTTTGTTCATGTTTGTACTGAATCTTTTATATGAAAATTATGCCGGGTTTGCAAACCCGGCATAATTTTATTGATTGACCCGATAAGAGGGCGTGTAGATTATTGCAGTGTGCCTGCTTCAGCTTGCTGAATCATCTCCTGACTGGCATACATATATACTTCTACGCGGCGGTTCTGTTCACGACCGGCTTCTGTAGAGTTGTCTGCCACCGGATTTTCTTCTCCCATACCGGTTACTGACTTGATCTGGCTGGAAGAAGCTCCACATCCTAACAGGTAACTGGATACGCTCTGTGCGCGTTTCTGTGACAAGTCAAGGTTTTTCTGTTTGCTCTGTTCAGCTGTACTGTTTTTCCATCCGGTATTGTCTGTATATCCGTAGATGGCCACATCCATGTCCTTGTTCTGGTTAAGAACATTGTTGGCAAATTTGCTCAAAGCCGATTTGGCAGAAGAGCTCAGTGTAGCGCTGCTCGTGTTAAACAAGATACCGGAATCAAAAGTGACTTTCACAGCCTGCAGTCCGTTGTTATCGGTCACTTGTTCTACTTGTGCACCTTCAATTTGTTCGGCTTGTTCAGCAGCCTTGTCCATTTTCTTGCCAATCAGTACGCCGGCACCTGCACCTACGGCAGTTCCTACAGCGGCTCCGATGGCGGCTCCTTTACCGTGGCCAATGACGCCACCTACTATTGCGCCCAATGCGGCACCACTACCACCACCGATAAGTCCGCCTTTGGCTGTATTGGTCATACCACAACTGCTAAATACCAAGCAAGCGCTCAGTAAGATAGCCATAGAATTCATTGTTTTCATTTTTTCTCTTCGTTTAGTTAATATGCAAAAATAGGATAATTTTTCATTGTTTCATTCACACGGTGACGTACGGAAGCAATCACTTCTTCATTGTCTACGTTTGACAAGACTGTTTCAATCATTTCTGCAATTTCATACATCAGGTCTTCTTTTGCTCCACGAGTTGTGATGGCCGGAGTCCCCAGACGGATACCGGATGTTTGGAACGCAGAACGGGTGTCAAACGGCACCATGTTCTTGTTTACGGTAATGTCGGCAGCTACCAGTGCCTTTTCAGCAACCTTTCCAGTCAGGTCTGGATACTTGGTACGCAAATCTACCAGCATGGAGTGGTTGTCGGTACCACCTGATACGATGGTAAAGCCACGATCCATCAATGCCTGTGCCAATACGCGGGCGTTCTTCTGCACTTGAATCTGGTATTCCTTGTATTCCGGCTGCATGCATTCGTAGAAGGCAACTGCTTTGGCGGCAATCACGTGTTCCAGCGGTCCTCCCTGGATACCTGGGAATACAGCTGAATCCAGCAATTGCGACATCATCTTGATTTCACCCTTCGGTGTTTTCTTTCCCCATGGGTTAGGGAAGTCTTTACCCATCAGGATAATACCTCCACGTGGACCACGCAGTGTCTTGTGGGTAGTAGAAGTGACGATGTGGGCATATTTCACCGGGTTGTCCAGCAGCCCGGCTGCAATCAGTCCGGCTGGGTGAGCCATGTCAATCATCAGCAAGGCACCTACCTTGTCGGCGATTTCACGCATCCGTTTGTAGTCCCATTCGCGAGAGTAGGCAGAACCACCTCCGACGATCAATTTCGGATGTTCTCTCAGGGCGATTTCCTCCATCTGGTCGTAATCCACACGGCCTGTTTCCTTGTTCAAGTTGTATTCGCACGGAGTGTACAGAATACCTGACGTATTAACGGCAGAACCGTGAGACAGGTGACCTCCATGAGCCAGGTTCAGACCCATGAACTTGTCGCCCGGGTTCAGTACGGCCAGAAATACAGCAGCATTGGCCTGTGCGCCAGAGTGAGGCTGTACATTAGCCCATTCAGCACCGAATATCTTTTTCACACGGTCGATAGCCAGCTGTTCGCTTTGGTCCACTACTTCGCATCCTCCGTAATATCTTTTTCCGGGATATCCTTCGGCATATTTGTTTGTCAGGCAGGAACCCATGGCTTGCATGACCTGGTCGCTTACAAAGTTTTCAGAAGCAATCAGTTCAATACCTTTCAACTGTCTCTGATGTTCTTTCTCAATGATGTTAAAAATAGAATCGTCTCGTTTCATGATATATTCTTTTAAAATGAAAATTTGCATTAAAAAATAACCCCTACGGAGAAACTCAGAATATTCTTTCGTTGCCGCAGTCGGATTTCCCCTTCGTTATGGGGAGATTCGGTCGTATCTGTATTGTAGGACATGGCCTGAATGGAGTTGTGCAAGCCTATCTCATAACGGAAATCAAAAAAGATGTTTGACACGTTGACTGCCAGTCCTATCACTCCGCTGTACTGGAAAGGGTATTGTATTTCCTTAATTTCCTGCTGGTGGAAGCCGGAAAACTCCGTAGTACTGTGCCGTTCCCATATCCACGTTACTTTCGGTCCGACAAAGAATGCCATTCCATACGGATGTACGTCTACAAACTTATACCCGTACAATAAGGGAATGTCAAAGGTAGTCATTTTTTTCTTTATAAGTGCGTTGTCCGACAAAAGTTCTGAATTGGCCAGCGTCAGGGGAATAGACACACTTCCTTGCGTGATGTTACATGAAAACTCAGGCTGGATGAAGTGATGCTTTTTTATATTGAACCTGCAGAATACCGCTGCAAAATATCCTACTTTGTAGTTGTTTTGGGCTTGTTCCAGTTCTTTTCCGTTGATGGAAATCTCATCCGTAAAGAACATGGATGAATTGAAGCCTGCTTTCACACCTACGTTGAAAATCGGTTGCCGTAACGTGACCATAGGCGTAGTCGTGGCTTGTGCCTGCAGTTCACACACTGCCAGCACTCCGCTTCCCATGACGGTGAGTAGGACTTCTTTTCTTATCATATCAGATTCATTTCTTTTTCTCCACCGACCAACCGAATTTGCCAATCTTTTCTCCCAGCTCGTAGTATCCGCCGTGGGCATAGACCAGCAGGTTGGCACGTGCCAATTCAAATTTCCCGGTTTCAGTGTTCAGGTATTTGTCGTCGGCTTTCACATTGACCACATCGGCTATGAACATGTGATGCGAGCCCAAGGCCACGATTTCCTTCACCCGGCATTCAATGCAAAGTGGTGACTCTTCTATAAGAGGGGCCTGTACCATGGAAGCCTTTCCCGGTGTCAGCTTCATCTCCTTGAACTTGTTGTAGTCTTTTCCAGAGCGTACGCCACACCAGTCTGTGGCAAAAGCCATGTCTTTGGTGGTCAGGTTGATGACAAACTCCATATTCTTTTTCAGAATAGGATAGGAGTGCCGTTCTGGTCTGACCGAGATATAACACATAGGTGGGTTGGTACAGATAGTACCCACCCACGCTACGGTAATGATATTGTATTCTTCTTCACAGCTTCCGCACGTCACCAGGGCAGCCGGAAGCGGATAAATCATTGTTCCTGGTTTCCAGTCCTGCTTCATGGTTTACAGCAGTTTGATATTGTCTTTCTGCTGTTCCTTTTCGCAGTAGTGGCATTTCAGCAGGCCCTTATCCTTGTCAATTACATGGAACCATGTCTGCATCGGTTCGTTGTTGGTGATGCATTTCGGGTTGTTGCATTTTACGATACCTTTCAGTTCATCGGGCATTTCCACTTCCTTCTTTTCCACCACCTCATAGTCGCGGATAAGGTTCAGCTTGATTTTGGAAGCTACCACAGACAACCGACTGATTTCTTCTTCGGTGAAGAAGCGGTCGGCAATCTTGATGATTCCTTTCTTGCCCAGTTTTTTACTTTCAAAATTGTTGCCAATCGTAATGTTGGCATCCTCATTCTGCAGTCCGAGCAGAGATACTACTGTAAACAGCTTGTCAGATGGTATATGGTCGATAACCGTTCCGTTCTTGAGTGCGGCTACCTGTAATTCTTTCTTATCGCTCATAGTTACTTGAAATTGAATAGGTTTCCGGATTATTTTTCAGTGTCAGCTTTCACCTCGTCGAGTGTGATGCCCAGCACGTCACAAAGGATGGCCTGACGGGCATAAAGACCGTTCTTGGCTTGTTGGAAATAATAAGCTTTCGGATTGTCATCCACGTCGTAAGCGATTTCGTTCACACGAGGCAGCGGGTGGAGGATTCGCAGATTCGGGCGTGTATGTTCCAGCATCTTGTTATTCAGAATGTACACGTCTTTTACTCTTTCATATTCCATCAAGTCAGTGAAACGTTCGCGCTGTACGCGGGTCATGTACAAGATGTCCGCATCGGCGATGGTTTCTTCCGTGAAGTCCGTATGTTCTACGTATTTGATATGATGTTCCTTGCAATACAGCTTGTATTCGTCCGGCATTTTCAGTTCGTCCGGAGCAATGAAATGGAAAGTAGGATTGAAGTGACGCATCGCCATGAGCAGTGAATGTACGGTTCTTCCGTATTTCAAGTCACCTACCAGGTAAATGTTCAGGTTTTCCAGCGTGCCCTGTGTCTTATAGATAGAATATAGGTCGAGCATGGTCTGTGACGGATGCTGGTTGGCACCGTCTCCTGCATTGACAATAGGCACCGGAGCCACTTCACTGGCGTAGCGTGCAGCTCCTTCCAGGTAGTGTCGCATTACGATGATGTCGGCGTAGTTGCTCACCATCATAATCGTATCTTTCAGCGTTTCACCTTTGGAGGAACTGGTCACTTTCGGATCTGTGAATCCAATGACTCTTGCTCCCAGACGGTTGGCTGCAGTTTCGAAACTCAGACGGGTGCGAGTAGATGGTTCAAAGAACAAGGTAGCGACTACTTTCTCGGCCAGCAGGCGGCGGTTAGGTTTCTTCTCGAATTCTTTTGCCATTTCCAAAAGATACAGAATTCTTTCTTTGGAATGTTCGGCGATAGTAACTAAACTTCTATTTTCCATGTTAGCTGTTTTTGATTACTTTTATAATACCGGAGTTCAAAGGTAGGCAAAAAAAATAGAAAATCCACCGTTTTGGGGAGATTTCGGACAACCTTTTCGCTTTTGAGAGGATATTGCGGAAAATAAGCCGTTGTTACAAAGATTTTCTGTAAATTTGCGGCTTCATAGAATACAAACGAATAGAAAGAAACGTATGAGAAAGATATTTATATATGTATTGTGGGGCTTTGTGATTCTCTGCATGCTCGTGGTAGCGGTCATCTTTACAGCTATTGCAAAAGGCAAAATAGGTTATGTGCCTCCGGTGGAAGAACTGGAAAATCCGAACCTGAAGTTTGCCACTCAGATTATTTCCGAAGATGGGAAACTCTTGGGTACCTGGTCGCTCAGTAAGGAAAACCGTGTGTATGTAGGCTATGAAGACCTCTCTCCCCATTTGGTGCATGCCTTGGTAGCCACTGAAGACGTCCGCTTTGAGGACCATTCCGGTATTGATGCCCGTGCTTTCATGCGTGCGGTCATCAAGCGTGGTATTTTCATGCAGAAGCATGCGGGGGGAGGTAGTACCATCACCCAGCAGCTGGCCAAGCAGTTCTATTCTCCTACGGCCGACAACGTGATGGAGCGTCTGTTGCAGAAGCCCATTGAGTGGGTCATCGCCGTCAAGTTGGAACGCTATTACACGAAGGAGGAAATCCTGACCATGTACCTCAATAAGTTTGATTTCCTGAACAATGCGGTGGGTATCAAGACAGCTGCTAAGACTTATTTCGGAAAAGATCCCAAGAACTTGAAGATAGAAGAGGCTGCCACCTTGATAGGTATGTGCAAGAATCCTTCCCTCTATAATCCTCGTCGTTTCAACGAACGCTCGCGCGGGCGCCGCAATACGGTGCTCGACCAGATGCGTAAGGCCGGTTATATTACGCGTGAGGAATGTGATTCGCTTCAGGCATTGCCTTTGGTTTTGAAATTCCAGCCCGTAGACCATAAAGACGGTCTGGCTACTTATTTCCGTGAATACCTGCGCGGCATCATGACCGCTCGCAAGCCTAACCGCAGCGATTACCGCGGCTGGCAGATGCAGAAATATTATGAGGATTCTCTTGCCTGGGAAACCAATCCGCTTTACGGCTGGTGTGCCAAGAACAAGAAGAAAGACGGCACTAACTATAATCTTTATGTTGACGGGTTGAAGATTTATACTACCATCAATTCCCATATGCAACAATATGCCGAAGAAGCCGTTTACGAGCATTTGGCAAAATATCTGCAGCCTCGTTTCTTCAAGGAAAAGAGAGGACGCAAGACCGCTCCTTATACCAACCAGCTTACTCCGGAAGAAGTTCAGCAGATTCTGGACCGCTCCGTCCATCAGAGCGACCGTTACCGCACCATGAAGGCCGACGGCTGTTCGGAAGCCGAAATCATGAAAGCCTTCAACACCAAGTATGAGATGTCAGTCTTCTCCTGGGAAGGCGAGAAAGATACCATCATGACGCCGCTCGATTCCATCCGCTACTACAAGCATTTCCTGCGGGCCGGCTTCATGTCGATGGACCCTATTACAGGTTATGTGAAGGCTTATGTGGGTGGACCGAACTACAATTACTTCCAGTACGATATGGCCATGGTGGGCCGTCGTCAGGTAGGTTCTACCATCAAACCTTACTTGTATGCGCTGGCCATGGAAAATGGATTCTCCCCCTGCGATGAAGTCCGTAATGTTGAGCAGACTCTCTTCGACGAGAATGGAAAAGCCTGGTCGCCTCGAAACAGTTCCAAATCGCATTATGGGGAAATGGTGACCCTGAAGTGGGGTTTGGCCAACTCCAACAACTGGATTTCGGCTTATCTGATGAGTAAGTTGAGCCCGTACGACTTGGTTCGCCTGATACACTCTTTCGGTGTATTGAACAAAGATATCCAGCCCACCGTATCTCTCTGTTTGGGTCCGTGCGAAATCTCGGTAGGAGAGATGGTGAGTGCCTACACCGCCTTTGTCAATAAAGGTATCCGTACCGCTCCGCTGTTTGTGACCCGCATTGAAGACAATGACGGTAACGTAGTAGCCACCTTCACGCCACAGGTCAACGAAGTCATCAGTGAATCCACTTCCTATAAGATGCTGGTTATGCTGCGTGCCGTAATCAACGAAGGAACAGGTGGACGTGTACGCCGTCTGTACGGTATCAAAGCTGATATGGGCGGTAAGACCGGAACCACCAACCGCAATTCCGACGGATGGTTCATGGGCTTTACCCCGTCGCTGGTGTCAGGCTGCTGGGTAGGTGGTGAAGAACGTGACATCCACTTCGATACGATGCGCGACGGACAAGGAGCTTCTATGGCGCTGCCTATCTGGGGAATCTATATGCAGAAAGTTTATGCTGACAAGTCATTGGGCTATTCTCCCGATGAGACGTTTGATATACCGGGCGATTTCGACCCTTGCAAGGATCGTCTGACCGAAATCGAGGAAGAAAACAACACTCGTCTGGACGATGTGTTCTTTCAGTAAAGGGTAAAAACAGTTTAAAAAAATGCGGAAACCTCATCTTGCTTGACGGGGCTTCCGCATTTCTTTTTTAGTATGGGAATGGTTACAGCTTTTTGACATATCCCACAGGAATCTCTACGATGGCATATCCCAAATGTTCGATGCGAATCATGACTTGTGAATGTCCGGCCAACTCTACCAACTCTCCCTGCAAGCCTTTCAGCGGCCCTTTGAAAACTTCAACTTCTTCTCCAGGGGCCAGCGGTTCGTTTTGGAACCGGACAGCCTCTTCTGAATAATCCAACATGAACTTGAACTGTTCCATCTCTTCATCTGGAATAATGGCCGGTCGTTTGGTGGCCGGGTCTATCAGACAGCCTGTCAGTGACGGGAAATTTTGCAGTAATCCGATACGACTTTTCTCGTCCGTACAGATGAAAATCAGCATTGGAATCACCACCTGCTTGATTTTCTTTTTTCGGTCGCTCCATTGTCGTACAACTTCCTGTATGGGAAGGAAATGAGTTACTCCGAGCATTTCAAGTTTCTCGGCCGTCTTTTTCTCGTGATGCATTCTTACGTAAAATGCGTACCAATGCTTTTCTTTCTTGGTTTCCATTCTGTTGTTTAAAGCTTAATAGTAAGCACTCATCTCAGTCTTTAAGGACCCTTATTTGAATTTTATTCATTTCTTTCTAAGGTCCGGTTTCAGCGCATATTTAAGTACAAAGATACGGAAAAAGCCTCTATCTTCCATGCGCGATAAGTTTTTTCTGTGGGTGAAAAAACGCACTTGCGTTTAGACTAAAACGCCTTTGCGTTTGAAGTAAAACGCACTTGCGTTTAAGGTGAAACGTACTTGTGTTTGGGTTGAAACGCACTTGCGTTTTTGGAGCATCTGAAAAGGCTTGATTTTCAGATAGAAAAGATTTAAGATTTTTCTGAGAGAAATCTTATGAGGAAATATTGGGAAAGAGAACGGTATACTTTTCCTGAGGAGGGAAGGGGAAAAACACAGAATTTTATGTAAGTTTGCAGGGTAAACACATAGAATACATGGAAGATTTTATATCGACGACGGTCAATGTGACGGCCAACAGAGGGAACAGCCTGATAAACAGAAAGATGATTTTCCGTATCTTAGGGGTCTTGCTTTTTATGGAGGCCATCATGTTTCTGGTCTGCGCAGGGGTGTCTCTGTGCTATGGAGAGTCGGACTACCTTTATTTTATTTATACGACACTCATCAATGTGGCTGTAGGAAGTATTCTGCTGCTGCTTGGAAAAGGAGCGGAAAACCGGGTGACCCGGCGCGACGGGTATTGCATCGTGGCGTTCACGTGGCTGCTTTTCACGGGATTCGGCATGTTGCCTTTTTATATCAGCGGGAGTATTCCTTCGGTGGCAGACGCTTTTTTTGAAACGATGTCGGGTTTTACCACCACAGGGGCGACGATTTTGGACGACATCGAGTCGCTTTCACACGGTATGTTGTTCTGGCGGAGTTTTTCGCAGTGGATTGGGGGATTAGGTATCGTGTTCTTCACAATAGCGGTACTGCCCATTTTCGGAGTGGGTAACCAGGTGCTTTTCTCGGCAGAGGCCACGGGAGTGACGCACGACAAGATTCATCCGAAAATCAGTATCATGGCCAAATGGCTGTGGACGGTGTACCTTATCCTGACGGTAGTAGAAACGGTGCTGCTGCTGGTGGGGGGCATGGACTTGTTTGATGCGGTATGTCATGCATTTTCTACGACGGCTACCGGAGGATATTCTACCAAACAGGCCAGTGTGGCGTATTGGAACTCACCTTTTATAGAATATGTGATTGCCATTTTTATGGTACTCTCGGGCGTGAACTTCTCGCTGTATTTCATGTGTATGACGGGGCGCGTCAAACATCTGTTCAAGGACGAAGAGTTCCGTTTGTATCTTATTTCCATTGGAGTGGTGACCCTGTTGATTATGGGATCACTCTACTGGCACAATCATTACGGACTGGAGGAATCTTTCCGAAAGTCCTTGTTTCAAGTGGCCTCCATCCATACCTCGTGCGGGTTTGCCACGGATGATTATAATTTGTGGGCGCCTTTCACGTGGATGTTGCTGATTTATGCCATGGTAGCCGGAGGCTGTGCAGGGTCTACGGCCGGAGGTATCAAGATTGTGCGCTTGTTAGTGGTGTTGCGGAACGTGAAGAACGAGTTTCACCGCCTGACGCATCCGCGGGCAGTGTTGCCGGTGAAGCTAAACCGGATGGCGGCTTCGCAGCGGACCATTGCTACGGTAATGACCTTCGTGTTGTTTTATTTCATCTGCATTTTTGTGTGCTGGTTGTTGTTGATGTGCATGGGCATCGGACTGGAGGAAGCGTTTGGTCTTTCGGTATCCAGTATCGGTAACGTGGGACCGGGACTGGGAGCTTTCGGACCTGCCTTTTCTTGGAGTGCGTTGCCGGACTTGGCAAAGTGGTTGTTGTCGTTTATGATGCTGATAGGGCGACTGGAATTGTTCGGGGTACTGTTGCTGCTGACACCGAGTTTCTGGGACAGACGATAAAAAGATAAGCGCCACGGCTGAAAGGCTATGGCGCTTGTTTTATTATAAAGTTAAGGTTATAGATAAACTTAATCGATGAAGCGACGGGTGAGTTGCTCGAATTCATCGATGCGGCGGTCGCGCAGGAAGGGCCACCAGCGGCGTACGTTCTCACTGCGGTCCATATCGATTTCCACTACCATGTTTTCTTCTTTCAGGTTGCTGGCCTGGGCAATGATTTCGCCTTGCGGGCCGGCCACAAAGCTGTTACCCCAGAACTGGATGCCGTTGGTCTGTCCGGAAGGGTCGGGCTCCAGACCTACACGGTTCACGGCGATGACGGGCAGGCCGTTGGCTACGGCGTGGCCGCGCTGTACGGTGACCCAAGCGCCAAGCTGGCGCATTTTCTCTTCTTGGGTGTCACTGCTTTCCCAGCCGATAGCGGTGGGGTAAATCAGCAGTTCGGCTCCTTTCAGGGCCATGATACGGGCACCTTCGGGGTACCACTGGTCCCAGCATACCTGTACGCCCAATTTGCCGATGGAAGTTTCGATGGGCTCGAAACCCAAGTCACCGGGAGTGAAGTAGAACTTTTCGTAGTAGGCAGGATCGTCGGGGATGTGCATCTTGCGGTATTTGCCGGCAATGCTTCCGTCGGCATCGAACACTACGGCGGTGTTGTGATAGAGTCCGGCCGCACGGCGTTCGAAAAGAGAAGTAACCAGTACGATGTGGTAGGCCGCAGCTATTTCACTGTAGAAGCCGGTGGAAGGGCCGGGAATGGGCTCTGCCAAATCGAACAGGCTGGTGTCTTCTGTCTGACAGAAGTAAGGAGTATTGTGAAGTTCCTGAAGTACGACCAGTTGGGCACCGGCCTGTGCCACAGAAGCAATGTTACGGTGCAGTTTCTCAAGATTCAGTTTGAGGTCGGGGGTGCAGGATTGCTGCACGAGGCCGACACGGATGGTTCTTTTCATGATTCTATGTTGTTTTTTACAGATTCAGGATATTGCATGGTCACACAGTGAAGGGAACCGTGCTGCTGGATGAGGGCACGACAATCCACGCCTACAATTTCACGGCCAGGGAAAGCCTCGGCCAACACTTGGGCAGCACGGGTATCGTGTGCCGGTTGAGCGTAGGTAGGGTAAAGTACCGCTTCGTTCATAATAAGGAAGTTGGCGTAGGTAGCCGGGAGGCGCTGCCCGTCTTCGTCATAAATGGCATCGGGCATCGGCAGTGGGAGCAGACGGTAAGGGTCTCCGTTGAGGGTCCGGAAGGTCTTGAGCTGGTCTTCCATGGAGCGGAGGGCGCCGTAGTGCTCGTCGTTCTTGTCCAGGCACTGCACGTAGGTGATGGTATGGTCGGGGCAGAGACGGGCCAACGTATCCACGTGGCTGTCGGTGTCGTCACCAGCCAGATAGCCATAGTCCAGCCAGAGCACCTGCCGCAGGTTGAAGCGTTCCATCAGGTAAACTTCGATGTCTTTTCGTGAAAGCGTATCGTTGCGGTTGGGAGCCAGCAGGCAGGGAGAGGTGGTAAGCAGGGTACCCTCACCGTCACTTTCGATGGAACCGCCTTCCAGCACGAAATTGCGGCAGTTGATGTAGTCGCCGTTAAGCATGCCGGTCTTGAACAGGTGGCTGTTGATGAGGTTGTCCTTGCAGGCGGCAAACTTCATGCCCCAGCCGTTGAAGCAGAAATCGAGCAGCAACGGGTCGGTGTGTCGTTCCAATAGGGTGATGAATCCGTGGTCGCGGGCCCAGGTGTCGTTGGTGGGACATTTCACGAAGGTAATCCGGTCGCGGTAGGGAAAATCGGCCAGGGCTGCCGGAAACTCCGGTGCCACAAGCAGCAGGGGTTGACGCTTGGCTATTTCGGTAGCCAGGCGGACGAAGCAGGCTTCCACCTCATCGAGCATGTAGGCCCAGTCGGTATCGGCATGGGGCCAGGTGAGCTGTATGTAGCTCTGCGGGTGCCATTCGGCAGGGAGATAATATGTCTTTTCCATATTTGGGTGTTTATTGTTTATCGTTGGATATTCTTTTCTTTTGGGCGGCTGGGAGATCGGCGTCTTTCTGAATGTATTTTTCGTCGTCTTCCTTTTTCTGCTTGCTGCTGCGCGATTTCCGGCGACGCAAGAACCAGTCGACCAGTTCCTTCCAGTTCATGAAGTCTTTCTTGTACATGATACCGATGCCTTGGGTAGTTAGGGTAGACTTGGTGAAATAGCGGTCGTTGGTTTCGTTATAGCCACGCAGACGGAACTCGCCGTTCTTGGTGAGCAGCCAAATGGCTTCGAAGTCGCCCACGAAGTTGGTGTTGCGCAGCGTGTTTTCGCGATAACCGAAGTTTCCGTTGATGATGAGCCGGTTGTTCAGCAGACGGCCGGACAGGATGGCTTCGGCTTCCACGTCGCTCCACCCTTTTTCGCCGGTGGTGAGGTTAGTTCCTACGTTCCAGTTCTGGTTGTCGATGACCTGTGAGAGCATGTTGTTCAGCTGTCCGGACAAGGTGCTGAAAGCCAGCGAACTGGTGGCATCGGTTTGGCCGGTATTATTGGCATAGTCGTAGGTGTAGAATTTGCCTACACCCAGCAGATAGATGATCTGCGTGTTCATCTGTTCTTCGGTACTAGTGAGGCTGCGTACCAGTTCACGGTCTTCTTCGCTTACGGTAGGCAGTTCTAGTCCGAAGCTGAGGTTCGGAGAGGTCAGGTTGCCGGTCAGATTCAGCAGACAGTTCACCTTTACATTTCCCCGTGAAGAAGAAGCGTCGGCTATCAGGTCGTTGAGTGAGGCGGAGTTGACCGTATAGACGGCCTGCACGTTCAGGTTGGCGGCTCTTGGGTCACCATTGAAGGAAACGATGCCTCCAGGTTGCAGGGTAAAGTCTTTACGGATGACATTCTGCATGCTCATCTTGTAGATTCCTTCAGTGATGTTGTAGTTTCCAAATATCTGGAAATTGCCCTGGTTGAAGAAATTGATACGCAGGTTACCGGTTCCGTAAGCCGATATATAGTCGCCGGCCACCGGATCCATAATGATTTTCATGTTGGCCCGTTCGGCAGGCTCAATCTGCAGGTTGAGATGAATGGCTGTCGGGGTATCCTCTTCGTCTTTCTGGTCAGGTTTGTTCAGCGGATGGTAGACTTCGGCTTTCACGGCAGCTTGCTGGCGGCGGGGAGTCCGGTCTACAAAGGTGACAAAGCCGGAATTGGTGGCTTCGGCTGCTGTGCCCAGCACATAGACAAATTCGGTCTGGTTGTCGGCATGAACCTGTCCGTCTACGTTCAACTGTCCATCGCCTCCCTGCAAGCGGACATCGCCAGTGGCATAGATGTGTCCGTAGAAGGGGAAGTCGGGAGTGGCCCTGTCGGTGTCGTACACGAGCATCCGGTCGGTCTGGAAGTGGAAATTGTAGCTCAGGTTCTTCAACTTGGTATGCCGGAGTTCTCCGTTGACCACGCCGGTATGGCCTTCTAAGTCTTGCAGGCGGACGTCCTGGAAACGGAACAGTCCGGAAGAAATCTGAACGGAATCGGCCGAAGCTATGAAAGAGGTGTTCAGAATATTGATCTTGGTCTTCATCCGTGCCCTGACATTTCCCTCCAAGTCAAGTTCCGCGAAAGGTCCGAACAGGTGAACGTCGCCGTACGCTTCTCCTTGCACATTGGTGAAGATATTCTCCACAAACGGCTGCAGGAAGGACAGCGGCGTTCCTCCTGCCTGAATGTGGAGGTCGAGTCCTTTCAGTTTGGGGGATACGTAGCCTGTCACTCCGGTCGTACAGGTGCTGTCGCGCCGGATGTCGGCGTTCAGGCGCACGCCGCCCAACTCCTGGTCCCATGAGGCAAGAATGTCGCCACGTCCCAACAGGGCTTGGTTCAGAGAAAAGTCTTTTACATCGAGACGGGCTTCCATGACGGGGTCTTTGAGTACATGGAGCAGGCGGGCTTTTCCGGTGATTCCTCCATCGAAACGTACGGCATGGAACTGAATCATGTCCATAATGTAGAGCAGGTTGATGTTCTTCAAGTCCACCAGACAGGAGTCGGCTTCTGTCTTTCCTAACCGTCCATTGATTTTCAGGTACTGGTCACGATGCTCGAAGAGGAAATTGTGTATCTCGATGCTGTCTTTGGCAATGTCGACAATGGCCGGATGGATACGCCAGACCGTATCGTTCAGAATAATCTGGCTGGGCTGGATATCCACATGGGTGTGCAGTGTCTTGCGCAGGTTGTCCTGATGGAAAGAGGCGATGGCATCCACTTTTCCACTGTAAGTCTGGGAGGTGTTGTTGCCCCAGTAGAGGGTGGTATGCAACTTGTCATTTTTGGCACGTGTGAGGAAAGACAAGTTGAACATGGCTCCTTTTTTCATCAGGGTGCCGGCACGGAGCTGGCATTGGAGCTCGTCGGCATGAGTTTCGCAGAGGAGGGTACCCGATTCGTAGTACTTCCCATTGTAAGTGAACTGAGGCAAGGATCCGTTGATTCGCATTTGTGAGAGGCTGTCATTGAGATAGCCGGACAAGGTGGCTGGCATCTGCAGTTCAAAAGGAATGTGCATCACTTTGGCCAGGAATTCGCTATTCTCCATGCGGAACTGGAAGCGGAAACGGTTGTTCAGCTCCTGAGTTTTTTTCTTCGGGGTTTTCTTCTCGGCCGGGAAAAGAGAGGGAATATGCTTTTGGATAACTCTTTCGATACTTTTTAATAATGTATGATAGGCATATTCTCCTTGCACGACTCCCGTGAGGAAGGGAGAGTCGATGCGTATTTCTTTTCCTCCACTGTTCGAGGACAGCTGAGTGGCATGAATCTGGAAACGGGGGAGAAAATAGTCTTGTGACGGGTCAGCTGAGCGGACGGAGAGACTGTCGAGGTTGATTTTTCCCTGGATATCGTCGATGGAATGCCCGGAAAAGTCGGCGGTCAGGTTCAGCGCCACATCTGTATCTTTATATTCTTTTGTGAGATGCAGTTTGTGAGGGCGGAAATTGCGCACTTTCATCCGCAGGTTAAAGTCGGGTACTGCCTGACGGGTGACGAAACTTCCGTCGATGGTGATTTGTCCGTTCTCGTCGTCAAGACCCAGGTGTCCGTTGAAGCCTCCCGGTTTATAATCACCGTTTAGGGTGATGTGCTGGTATTCATAATGATTGTATACCAGTGAAGAGATGACTCCCTTGACATGCGATTCCGGCTGATGATTGCGGTATTGCAGGCCGTTGAGCTCGAGGTCGAACGACGTTTTCCCGATTTCATCTTTGGCCAGCAGTTTCCCCAGTTCGAAATCGGTGGAAGACACCTTTCCGGAGTAAGTTCTCTGTTGGGTCAGTGTGTCCGTGTGCATGGTCATGTTGGCATTAAGCAACCCCGGTCGGCTTTGAAGGGTGCCATGTGCGGTTATCTGGGACGGATATCCCGATACATCTCCCTGAAAGCTGAGGAAGCCCAGCCGCTGGATAAGGTCGGGAACCGCTATGGAGTTGCCTTTCAGGTTATGGAACAACCAGGGAAATGCTTTTTCACTGATATCGGCTTGGGTGATTTTGCCAAAGAAATATGGGGGCATGGAAGGAGAACTGTGGTCAATCATTCCTTCAGCATGTAATTCCAACTCTTTCTGTGGGCTGCTCAGGTAGAAACGGGTACACCGGAGTTGCTGTCCTCTTCCATGAAAATCCAGGTCCATGTGGAGAGAGTCTTGAAAATGTTCCAAGGCAGGGACGAATGCGGAGAGGTCAGCGGGAGTGACGGATGCGTGCAAGCGTCCCAGGTAGGTGGTTTCTTCCTCGGAAAGGAAATGGGGAGAGGTCACGTCGCCGCTGGCTGAAAGGGTGTCGATGCAAAGGCTGGTGGAAGGCAAGTTCAAGGTGAGCTCATGCAGGTAAATGCCTTTCGGATTGGCAGTAGCCTTCAGCATGAATCTTTTTAGTCGGAATCCACTCTGCTCGTTGAAGCTCATACGGCGAATCTGCGCGTTGAGCGAATCTTTCTGGAAGGTCTTAAGAGAAATAGTGGCTGACAATTCGCGGATACCTATGTGATGGAAATTGAATTTCCGGGGAGTAACAGGTTCCGACAATACATCGTAGTGCACTTGGCCTCGGCGTATCAGTATGGAGTTGATGCGCAGGTCGAGATTGTTTTCTTTCTTTGTCGTATCTTTTGAGGCAAACGTGTCAATCAGGAACTGGCAGTTGAGCGGAGCGTCGGGAGTAGTTCGGCGCAGACGGGCATCCAAACCGAAAAGTTGTATACTATGGATGCGTATCTTCTTTTGAAAGAGGGCCGGAATATCCAGTTTGACAGAGAAGCGGGAAATGCCTAACATGTCTTTTCCTTGCCGGTCTTTTATCTGTACGTTCTGGATAACCACACGGTTGAGCAAGCCTAAATCTACATTACCGATACGGACTTCCGACTGGGTGAGCCGGGAGAGTTCACGGGCAGCATACGTACTGATGCGGTGCTGTACGGTCGGGAGGCTGATCAGGGCAATCAGGCCGAAATAGAGTGTCAGTACGGAAATGACCGTGATACGTATGATTTGTTTTATGCGCGTGGCTTTGCTCATTCTTAATTAATGCAATGAATACACAAAAGTACAAATAACTGGCGAAGAAAATGGTGTGCTGTAAGTGGATTAGCAGTTTTTAAGTTTTAGGAAGTGGGGTTTCTAGATGGATTTCGGTATAGTTTTTCTATTTTTATGCGTTTTATATCCTGAATATGTAAATAAAAGTAGAATTTATGCGGTTATTTGAAAAAATATTCGGAAATTTGTGCCGTATTAAAGTGTAAGATATATTTGACTTAGATTGACAAAAATGACACAGAAACTGAAAATTCCTTCTCCACTGGTCTCGTTGTTGCCGGTGCTGGTCTTGGTAGTGCTACTTTTCTTTACGATTCGCCTGCTGGGAGCTGATGCACTGGGCGGAGGCAGCCAGGTTTGTTTGTTGTTGACTACAGCCTTGTGTGCGGTTATCGGGATGGGTTGGTATGGAGTGAGCTGGAAAGACATTGAACATGCTATCGTGAACAACATTACAGGAGTCAGTACGGCATTGATTATTTTGCTGATTATCGGTGCGCTTTCAGCTGCTTGGATGTTGGGAGGTGTGGTGCCTACACTGATATACTATGGGGTACAGATTATTCATCCGAAATTCTTCCTGGTGTCTTGCTGTGCGATTTGTGCAGTGGTATCGGTCATGACGGGCAGTTCGTGGACGACCATTGCCACTATCGGCATTGCTTTGATGGGTATCGGGAAGGCACAGGGGTTTGACGAAGGCTGGATTGCCGGAGCCATTGTGTCGGGAGCCTATTTCGGTGACAAGGTGTCTCCGCTGTCGGATACGACCATTTTAGCCTCTTCCGTCACGGACACACCGCTGTTTACCCATATCCGTTATATGATGTATACTACGGTACCGTCCATTTTAATTGCGCTGGTCATTTTTACGGTGGCTGGATTTTCGCATGAAGTAACGGATAGTTCGCAGATGGCTATGTTCACTCACGGTTTGGCTGAACGCTTCCATATTACGCTTTGGGTGTTGCTGGTTCCGGTGGTGACGGGAATCCTGATTGCCCGGAAAGTTTCGTCTATCATCACGCTGTTCGTGTCGACGGCCTTGGCGGTGGTGTGTATGCTGTTGTTTCAGGCAGATATTTTGCGGGAAGTGGCCGGTGAAGGGATGAGTAATGCCGAAGCATTGTATAAAGGAGTGTTAATCACCCTGTCGAGCAGTACTTCCGTACCTGCTTCCAGTCCGGAACTGACGGAACTGATTGCCACCCGGGGAATGGGAGGCATGATGGATACGGTATGGCTGATTCTTTGTGCCATGTGTCTGGGCGGTGCGATGACAGCTTGCGGTATGCTGGGCAGTATTACGCGTATGTTTGTACACCTGACCCATAAGTTGGCAGGAACGGTGACGGCTACTGTGGCATCCGGTCTGTTTTTAAATCTGGCTACAGCCGACCAGTATATTTCGATTATTCTCACTGGAAATATGTTTAAGGATATTTACAAGAAGAACGGATATGAGTCAAGACTATTGAGCCGTACTACGGAAGATGCCGTGACTGTGACCAGTCCGCTGATACCGTGGAACACCTGCGGCATGACGCAGGCCACGATATTGAGTGTGCCGACTTTGGTGTACTTGCCATATTGTTTCTTCAACTACGTGAGTCCGCTGATGAGTATTATCGTGGCCTGCATTGGCTATAAGATTGTACGCCCGTTAAAAAAGAATAAGGAGTAGTTTTCATTAAAACCATAAAAACATGAAACAGAAACACATTACATTGGCTGCTTGCCTGCTGGCTTTCGGGCTGACAATGCAGGCACAGAACGGAGGAATCTCTCCGGAAATGCTGAAAAATATTCAGCGCAGTTATCAAAACACGGCTGCCGACAAGGCTTTGCGTAATGCCATGGGCGGTACCAGCATCAAGCAGCTGGCACTGAACCAAGAGAACCAGCAGGCAGTGAATACAGATTTTTCCATTAAGGTGGAATCAAAAGGAATTGCAGACCAACAATCATCGGGACGTTGCTGGTTGTTTACCGGGTTGAACGTGATGCGCGCCAAAGCTATTGCCAAATATGATTTGCCGGGATTGGAATTTTCACAAGTATATTGTTTTTTCTGGGACCAGTTGGAAAAATCTAACCTGTTCCTGCAAGGAGTGATTGAAACGGCTGGAAAGCCGATGAGTGACCAGACGATAGAATGGCTGTTCAAGCATCCGCTGAGCGACGGAGGTACCTTTACAGGGGTAGCCGATATCGTTACGAAATACGGGCTGGTACCCAAAGAGGCTATGCCGGAAACTTACAGCAGTGACCATACTTCGTCTATGTCATCTTTGATCGGGCTGAAACTGAAGGAGTTCGGACTGGAGTTGAGAGATATGTCAGCGAAGGGTGAAAAGATGGCTACGATTGAAAAACGGAAGGAAGAGATGCTGGGTACAGTGTATCGGATGCTGGTGCTGACTCTTGGAGTACCGCCTACTTCATTCGATTATGTGCGTAAGGACAGCAAAGGAAACGTGGTGGAGACAGAGCATCACACACCGATGTCGTTCATGGAGAAATATGGAGACAAGAACCTGCTGACCAACTATGTGATGGTGATGAACGATCCTTCACGTGAATATTATAAATGTTACGAAATTGCTTACGACCGTCACTGCTACGACGGAAAGAACTGGACGTACGTAAACCTTCCAGTGGAGGATATCAAGGAGATGGCGATTGCTTCACTGAAAGACAGCACCCGGATGTACTTCTCCAGCGATGTGACTCAGATGGACAGCAAACGTGGACTGTTGGATGTTCGCAACTATGATTTTGGTTCTTTGCTAGGAACCACTTTCGGCATGGACAAAAAACAGCGTATTCAGACTTTCTCAAGTATGTCGGCTCATGCCATGACACTGATGGCCGTGGATCTGGACGAAAATGGAAAGCCGAAGAAATGGATGGTGGAAAACAGCTGGGGACCTTCTGCCGGCTATCAGGGCCATCTGATTATGACCGACGAATGGTTTAACGAATACATGTTCCGTCTGGTGTTGGAAACGAAGTACGTGCCGAAGAAGGTGCTCGACATTTTCAAGCAGAAGCCGATACAGCTTCCGGCATGGGATCCGATGTTCGCAGAAGAAAAATAATCAGCAAGCAGGGAATAATCGGTCCGCAGATTTGTTTTATCATCGAAAATTTCTTTTCTTTGTAAAAGACAAGATAGAGAGGGCGGGAGATGCTTAGCATCTTCACGCCCTTTTTTGACCTTTTAACCTTAAATGAATTTTCTATGAATGAGATGCAGCCGGTTTTCCGTGCTTTTTGTCGCATGCTGTTTTGGGGATGTCTGGGGGGAGTCTCTCTTCAGGCTCAGGCACAGAATGAAAGTGAGTTGCCCCCTGATTCCATTTATACCATCGGTTATGCCCGTGGAATTTTGAAGAATATATCGGGTTCAGTGGAACAGATTACGGAAAAACAGATGAATCGGGAACTCATTACCAATCCGCTGGAGGCAATTCAGGGCCGTGTGTCTGGACTTACCATTTTGAAGAGTAACAATGGGATGGCGGCGCTGGAGTCTGTGCGGTTACGGGGAACTACCTCATTGACCAGTGGGAATGATCCGTTGATTATTGTGGATGGGGTGCTGGGTGACTTGACCATGCTGGCTTCGGTGTATCCTACCGACATTGAATCTTTTACTATATTGAAGGATGCATCTGAAACGGCCCAGTACGGTTCGCGTGGGGCATCCGGCGTTATCAATATTGTCACCAAAAAAGGACGGGCAGGCAAGACACGAGTCAATTACAACGGCAGTTTTGGCGTGTCGTATGCCTATCGTAGATTAAATATGCTGTCGGGGACGGAATATCGTCGTCTGGCTGCGGAACGCGGTTGGAGTATTCTCGATAAGGGCTATGATACGGATTTCCAGAAAACCATTGAGCAGACGGGCTTGCAGCAGAATCATAATATTGCGTTTTACGGGGGCGGGGATGCTTCCAATTACCGTGTGTCACTGGGCTTTCAGAATCGCGAGGGAGTGATTCAGCATGAGGGAATGAAACTGTTTACTGCCAATATGAATATGTCGCAGAAGATGCTCGATGGGCTGATTGATTGTGAATTAGGACTGTTTGGCTCCATGAAACGTGACCGCACGTTGTTCGACTTGCAGAAAACATTCTATTCGGCAGCGGCATTTAATCCGACGTTCCCGGACTTTCCGAATCCGGCTACGGGGGGATGGGATCAGATTACTACTGCCAGTCAGATAACGAATCCGCTGGCATGGATGGATGTGGACAATCGGGAGGAGACTTCGTATTTCAGTGCCCATGCCCGCCTGACATTTCATCTGTTGAAAGACTTGAAGCTGGTGCTCTTCGGTTCGTACACGTATAGTACGATGGAGAATGCGCAGTTTCTTCCCACCACAGTATGGGGTAACGGGCAAGCTTACCGGGGAAGCCGAAAGGGAGAGGCTATGTTGGGCAATGCAATGTTGACTTACCAGAAGCGGTTGGGAACCCATTTCCTGGATGTGTTGGCACTGGGAGAGGTGGAAAAAGACCGTTTTCAAGGGTTCTATACTACGACGACTGGTTTTTCATCAAATGAATTAGGGTACCATAGTCTGCAGGCAGGAGCGCTTCGACCTTGGGAGGGGACAGGATCGTATTACGAGGAGCCGCATCTGGTATCTTTCTTGGGGCGTGTGAACTATACGTACAACGACCGTTACGTGTTGACGGCGAATTTACGTACGGATGCTTCTTCCAAGTTTGGACGGAAGCATAAATGGGGTGTATTCCCTTCGGTTTCTGCGGCCTGGAATGTGACACAGGAAAGGTTTATGAGGTGTTTTCGATGGATTGACAACTTGAAACTGAGGGCCGGCTACGGATTGGCAGGTAATCAGGGAGGAATTGATTCATATACCACCATGGCGCTGGTACGGCCGAACGGAGTGGCACCAGTGGGCAATTCTCCCGTAGTGACCTATGAAAGCTTGAAGAACCTCAATCCCAACCTAAAATGGGAGGTGAAATCTACTTTCAATGCAGGGGTGGATATGGCTTTTTATGGTAACCGTATTTTGTTGTCGGTGAACTATTATCGCTCTAAAACAAGGGATATGCTCTATCAATACGACGTGAGTGTGCCGCCGTTTGCCTATAACAAGCTGTTGGCCAACTTGGGCTCCATGCGGAACAGTGGTACGGAACTTTCCATCGGACTCACTCCTTTGCGGACGAAGGATATGGAATTGAATATCAATGCGAATGTAACTTTCCAACGAAACAAACTGTTGTCGCTGAGCGGAATGTATGAAGGAGAACATATCAGTGCGGCACAATATACGGCATTGGCTGGCTTGAATGGAGCAGGATTACATGGTGGTTATAATAATATTGTCTATCAGATTGTGGGACAGCCGCTGGGCGTATTCTATCTGCCACATTGTGAAGGGCTCGTATCGGATGGAAATGGAGGATATACTTACCAGATTGCCGACTTGAACGGGGGCGGAGTGAACCTGGAAGATGGAGAAGACCGGTATGTGGCGGGACAGGCCACGCCGAAGACCTTGTTGGGGTCGAACATCAGTTTCCGTTACAAGCGTTTTGATGTGTCGTTACAGATAAATGGGGCATTCGGACATAAAATATACAACGGAACAGCCCTGACGTATATGAATATGAACAGTCTGCCGGACTACAATGTCTTGTCGGAGGCTCCGGCACAGAATATCCGTGACCTGACGGCAACGGATTATTGGCTGGAGAATGGCGACTATGTGAACTTTGATTATCTGACCGTGGGATGGAATATTCCGCTCCGCAAACAGCGTTTCCTGCATGGAGCACGACTGGCGTTGACCGTCAACAACCTGGGTACGATTTCTGGTTATTCGGGGTTGACTCCACTCATCAATTCTACGTTGGTTGACGGTACCTTTGGGGTGGATGACAAGCGAACCTATCCGCTATCAAGAACCTATATCGTTAGTTTAAGTCTTAATTTTTAATCTGCTCATTATGGAAATAATATATAGATTTGTTTTTATGGCTTTCTGCCTCGTTCTCGGGGCTTCTTGCAGCGCCTATTTGGAGGAGGAACCAAAGGACCGGATGGATGAAGGAACTGCTTATGCTACCTTGTCGGATTTGCAACGGAACGGGGTACTTTCTCTGTATAATTACGTGGGTGGTTATGCCGACAGTCAAGGGTTGCAAGGGACCGGTCGTGGAGTGTACGATCTGAATACGTTTACCACGGATGAAGCCATGATGCCTACTCGCGGAGGTGACTGGTATGACGGAGGTTTCTGGCAAGGGCTCTATTTGCATCGTTGGGGAGTGAACAATGAGGCAATCTATGCTACTTGGGAGTATCTCTATCGGACAGTGATTTTATGCAACAGTTCGCTGGAACGAATACAGGCTTTTTCGGTGGCACATCCCACAGAAGAGGTGGCTCCTTTACAGGCTGAGGTGAGGGCTTTGAGGGCCATGTTTTATTATTATATCATGGATCTTTTCGGCGAAGTTCCTCTTATTGAAAACAGTAATCCTAAGCCTGAAGAAATTGTTCAGGAAAAACGCTCTAAAATCTTCTCTTTCATTGTAAAAGAATTGACGGAATCTGCTCCTTTTTTGAGTGAGGAACGGAGTAATCAGCCAGGTTTGTACTACGGGCGGATGACGCGTCCGGTCGTATGGTTTCTGTTGGCCAAACTGGCTTTGAATGCAGAGGTATATGCTGATGATGACTGGACGGACGGAATACGGCCGGACGGGAAATCGCTTGTCTTCGAAGTGGACGGTCGTTCGTTGAATTCCTGGCAGGCCGTATGCCATTATTGCGATAAAATTACAGCGGCTGGTTATAAACTGGAAGAAGATTATACGGCAAACTTTGCGGTGTTCAATGAATCTTCAAAAGAAAATATTTTTGTAATTCCCATGAGCAAGACGTTATATACCAACCAGTTTATCTATCTGTTTCGTTCACGGCATTATAACCATGCCAAGGCGTATGGTTTGGGAGGTGAAAATGGGGCATCGGCAACACAGGAAGTGTTGGAAACCTTCGGTTACGGTACGCCTCAGGTCAATGCTCGGTTTGATGTCTGTTATTTTGCCGGACCAGTGAAAGACCTGGCAGGGCGTCCGATTATGTTGGACGATGAGGTGACTCCACTGGTTTATGAGCCTTGGAAAGTTGCACTTGACGTGTCAGGCCAGCCTTGGGAAAAGACTGCTGGGGCACGGATGAAGAAATATGAGGTGGACCCGACGGCTCTTAAAGATGGAAAATTGTTGGATAACGACATCGTACTTTTTCGTTATGCAGACGTGTTGTTGATGCAGAGTGAGGCTAAAGTACGCAACGGCGAAAACGGAGATGCAGAATTGAATCAGGTACGTCGGAGAGTCGGAATGGAGGAGAGAACCGCTACTCTCGACAACTTGTTGAAAGAACGTATGATGGAACTGGCCTGGGAAGGATGGAGGCGTCAGGATATGATTCGTTTCGGCGTTTTTACGCGGGCGTACAGCTGCCGTACTCCGCTTGCTGGCGAGGAAAACGGGTATACTACTGTGTTTCCTATTCCCGAAAAAGTGGTAGATATGAACCCTCAGCTGCGTCAGCACAAGGGTTATTAAGGAAATTTTGCTTTCTCCATGTGACAGAATAGCGTTTTAATTACACTTATTTTGTGCCTACTCTTCGATATAAGGAAATATTTCTTCAATTCGAGGGGCAAATATTCTTTTTTCCTTTCTTTTTTATTTATTTTTGCACGCAAAATAGAAAACCATTTTTTATAACCTAACATG
>UMAT01048300.1_pt1 | contig 31870 bp, 34 predicted proteins | sample 1963781 | NCBI WGS metagenome assembly UMAT01 (sample SAMEA4835923, study PRJEB28245) | human gut metagenome | biome: gut microbiome; material: fecal sample | place: Denmark | collected 2008
CAAAGCTTGGACACCATAATCATTTCTTACTGAACTGTAACTTCACATTTAAATTATATAGAGTTAAAAAATTAATAATATATTGTTTTTGAATAACGCGTAAGCGACCAAACTAGCTTGTGTGAGTACTATATTGAGCAATCTACATACTTAAAATTTTAAATAACATTTTTTTATTAACTTTCCATGTTTTATTTTTTACTTTATGATATAATATAGTTAACTTTTGATTTTGGAGGTTATAAAATGTTAGACTTACTTTCTCCTGTAGGAGATTTTGACTGTTTAAAAGCCGCTGTTCAAAATGGTGCTGATAGTGTATATTTTGGTGCAGACTTATTTAGTGCAAGAGCTTTTGCTCATAATTTTAATTTAGATGAATTAAAAAATGCTATTGAATATGCTAAACTACGTGGTGTAAAAGCCAATTTAACTTTAAATACATTATTAAAAGATGATGAATTTGACAAAGCAATTAATTTAGCTATTAAAGCTTATGAATTCGGTATTGATGCTATTATTGTACAAGACCTTGGACTTGCAATGAAATTAATTTCATTAATTCCTGACCTTCCTATACATGCTAGTACACAAATGACTATCCATAATTTAAATGGTGCCTTGGAATTACAAGAACTTGGTTTTAAAAGAGTTGTTTTATCTAGAGAGCTCTCTATTGATGAAATAAATCATATATGTAAAAATACTAAACTAGAAACTGAATGTTTTATTCATGGAGCACTTTGTATTTCATATTCAGGCCAATGTTTATTTTCTAGTTTAATTGGAGGTAGGTCTGGAAATCGTGGAAAATGTGCTGGTCCATGTAGACTTCCTTATGAATTATTAGAAAATGATAAAAAAATAGATTCTGGATATTTACTAAATACTAGAGATTTATGTGGATTAGAAATGATTCCTTCTTTGTTATCTGCTCGGTGTAACTTGTTTAAAAATAGAAGGAAGAATGAAATCTCCTGAATACGTTGCAACTGTGACTAAAATTTATAGAAAATATATTGATTTAGCAATGTCTAACGAACCTTATATTATTGACCCAAACGACAAAAAAGAATTACTACAAGTATTTAATCGTGGAATGTTTTCTTCAGGGCATTTTTCTAACACTCCTAATAAAAATTTAGTTTTTAAAGATAAACCTAATCATATGGGACTATTTTTAGGTACTGTTCAAAAATATAATAAAAATAAAGGATATATTACTTTAAAATTAAAAGAGCCTATAAATATTGGAGATAAAGTTTCTGTTGAAAAAGAATCAGGAAGTTATACAATTTCAGAATTAATGGAAAATAAAAATAATATAAGAGAAACCAAAGTAAATCAAATTGTTACAATTGGAAGAATCAAAGGTTCTATTTCTTCTGGTGATAAGGTTTATAAAATCTCTTCAAAATATATTACTACTACTGCTAATGAAAGTTACAAATCTGAAAACAGAAAAGTTTCTTTAAATTGTAATGTAATAATAAAAAAATCTTGCCCTGTAACAATAAAAATTACTTCTTGTAATGATTTTTTAGAATATAAAAATTTAGATATTACTTATCAAATGCCATATATTCCTGAAGATGCTAAAAATAGACCTTTAGATAAAGAAACTATTATAAGACAAATTTCAAAAACAAATTCTACTCCTTATAAATTTGAAAATATTAAAATTGATTTAGATGAAAATGTTTACTTGCCTAAGCTAAGTATTTTAAACGAATTACGAAGAATATCTTTAGAAAATGTTGTTGACTATGCTATTTCACAAATACATAGAACTTACACTTCGCCATCTTCAAATATAAATAAAAATGATACTATAGAAGATATGCGAATTTTTGCTCAAAATAAAACAAACCTTTCTAATTGTATTCCTCCTAAAATTTCAGTATTGCTAAATATAATAAATTTAGATTTTGATTATTCAAAATTAAAAAATATTGATAATCTTTATATTCCTTTAAAATATTTTATAAATAAAAAATATGAAAATATTTTAAAAACTCTTACTAAGAAATTTGATACATATATATATTTACCAACCATTTTAAAAGAAAATTATAAAAACCTTTTCTATTCAAATGCTAAAAATACTGTTCAGAATTATAAAATAAAAGGTTTTGTTATTTCTAATATTAGTAACATTAAATTATTACATGATTTATTTACTGATTTAAATACTCATTTTAAAGTTATTGCTAATTATACTTTTAATGTATTTAATTCTAATTCTGTATTAGAATTGAAAAAACTTGATATCAGTAAATTCACTTTATCTCCTGAGTCTGACAAAAATACATTATTAAATTTATGTAATTATAATTATTTGCAAAAAGAGTTAATAGTTTATGGTAAAATACCTTTGTTAAATATGAATTATTGTTTACTTCGGAGAAAGTAATAAATGTTATCCTGAATGTAAAACAAAATGTACGACAAATAATACTTATTATTTAAAGGACCGTTTAAATATGAAATTTAGAATTTTACCTGATAATATTCAAAGTGTTACTACTATATTTAATAGCAAAACTACTTCTATCTCTCCTAAAGATTTTAATGTTGATTTTGCTAGAATTGATATTTTAGATGAATCTATTGATGAAATTAATTATGCTATTAAATTAGTAAAAGAAGGTAAAAGATTTGAAGGAAAAGATTTTACAAACGGAAATTTAAATAGAATAATTTAGAAATCTAGAAAATAAAAAAGTAGAACAAAATTTTATTTTGATTATTGTTCTACTTTTATTTTTTATTTTATCTGTTTACTGCTTAATTTTATTATTAAATCCATATTATCATCTTTTGCTGCTTTATTTCTTCTAATTGCTCCACATTTTTTGCATTTAAAAATAATAATATAACCCTTTTTTCCATCAATTTCTAAGCTAACTGGCTCTAAGTCTCCATGACATTCTTCAGCTCTATCTCCTGGGTTTTTATCTACATGCTTTGAATGTAAACAATATGGACAATGATTTCTGCAAGAATATCCTAATTTTGATACTTTTCTTCCACAATTTTCACATATAAATTCTTCGTCAATCTCTGTAAACCTACTATTTTTTAACATATGCTCACCCAAAATTTTATCTTATCTTTACTTTACTAATATCTACATCTTTTTCATCATAGTTTTCTAAATATTCTAACATTTCTTCTTTGTTATCAAAAACGGAATATAATTCTTTACAATCATGAGTAATAAATTCTTTTTCTATAGACTTATCCATCATAGCATCTAATTCATCAAAGAATCCATCAATATTATAAATAGCAATTGGCTTATTATGTCTTCCTAATTGTTTTAAAGTTAATATTTCAAAAAATTCATCTAATGTTCCTATACCTCCTGGTGTTATAATAAATCCATTTGAATTTTCTTCTAATTCTCTTTTACGTTCTCTCATTGTATCTGTATAAATATATTCTGTACAATTTTTAAATGAAACCTCTGCTCCAGCCTCTTTAAAAAATTCTGGTATTATTCCTAAAATATATCCTTTTTCTTCAAAAGTTCCTTCTGCTAAAGCTCCCATCATCCCATGAGATCCTCCTCCAAAAACTAGACCATGACCTCTTTTAGCTAATTCTTTTCCTAATTCTATTCCTGCTTCTATATAATGATTATCAATTAAGCTACTTGCTGCTCCATATACACAAATTTTCATATCTTATCATTCCTTTTCTAAATTTTATTTTATTATTTATTATTTATTATTATTCACAACATCCTAAATTATAACATTAACATTTTTTTCTTGCAATACTTTTTGTATATTTTTCCAGATTTTATATATACTATAATTAAGAAGATTTGACACACTGGGGACAGGTCTTAAGTGTTTCATCTATTTTGTCGAATATTGTAATAACATTAACAATTAGCATGTGAATGCAAGGAATGGAGGTATTATTATGAATTTAGAAAGGATTAATTCAATTTTAAATAACAAGGAAAAATGTGATGTTTTTTATGACAATAGAGCTGTATGGATTCAAGGAATTAGCAATACAACAGCTAAAGTTGGATTTATTGATAATTTTGAAGAAAAAGATGTCGAAATTCAAGATTTATATGAATAAACTTGAATTTATCAAAATATTTTCAATATAAAAAAGACTTTAGTAATTTTAAAATTTACTCAAGTCTTTTTTATTAGTAAAACTACATCTATTTTAGAACTCTATTTTTTCTTCAATCCATTTTTCTACATCATCAATTTTAATTCTTACTTGTTCCATTGTATCTCTATCACGAATTGTAACAGATTCATCTTCTAATGTATCAAAATCTACAGTTACACAATATGGTGTTCCTATCTCATCTTCTCTTCTATAACGTTTTCCAATACTTCCTGCTTCATCATAATCACACATAAATTTCTTAGCTAATTTAGCATATACTTCATTTGCTTTTTCTGATAATTTTTTAGAAAGTGGTAATACTGCTAATTTATAAGGAGCTAATGCAGGATGTAAATGTAACACTGTTCTTGTATCACCTTCTGCAATTTCTTGCTCTTCATATGCATTGCACAAAAATGCTAGCACCACTCTATCTGCTCCTAAAGATGGTTCAATTACATATGGTACATATTTTTCATTTGTCTCTGGATCTTGATAAGATAAATCTTGTTTTGAGTGATTCATATGTTGTGTTAAATCATAATCAGTTCTATCTGCAATACCCCATAGTTCTCCCCATCCAAATGGAAATGCAAATTCAATATCAGTTGTTGCCTTACTGTAAAATACTAATTCTTCTGCAGAGTGATCTCTTAATCTTATGTTTTCTTTTTTCATTCCTAAGGATAACAACCAATTTTCGCAATAATCCTTCCAATATTTATGCCATTCTAAATCAGTTCCTGGCTTACAGAAAAATTCTAATTCCATTTGTTCGAATTCACGTGTTCTAAAAGTAAAGTTTCCTGGTGTTATTTCATTTCTGAATGCTTTACCTATCTGTGCAATTCCCATTGGCATTTTCTTTCTTGAAGTTCTTAAGACACTTTTAAAATCTACAAATATTCCTTGTGCTGTTTCTGGTCTTAAATAAATCTCAGAAGTAGTATCTTCTGTTACTCCTTGGAAAGTTTTAAACATTAAATTGAATTTTCTAATCCCTGTAAAATTTGTTTTTCCACAACTTGGACATGGTATTTTATTTTCTTCTATAAAATCTGTTAATTGTTTATCACTCATACCATCGGCAATCATGTCTTTCCCCTTTTCATGAGCCCATTCTTCAATTAATTTATCTGCTCTATGTCTTGTTTTACATTCTTTACAATCTATTAAAGGATCTGAAAAACCTCCAACATGCCCTGATGCAACCCAAGTTTCTGGATTCATCAAAATAGCAGCATCTAATCCTACTATATCTTTTTGTTCTTGAATAAATTTCTTTCTCCAAGCATTTTTTACATTGTTTTTAATTTCGTTACCTAAAGGACCATAATCCCAAGTATTAGCTAATCCTCCATAAATTTCTGAACCTGGATAAATAATTCCCCTATTCTTACACAAAGCAACTAATGTGTCCATTGATTTTAACATAATAACTCCTCCTCTTGAGACAATAGGGACAGGTCTTAAATGTCTCACATTATTTGTAATATTTCGCTTTTCTATCTAATATTACCTTTTTTTAAATTTTATATAAATTTGTGAGACATTTAAGACCTGTCCCCCTTGTCTCACAAAAAACTTTCGCACCTAGCTAATGCACAGCTAGGGACGAAAGTTTTATTTCCGCGATTCCACCCTAATTCTTGAAATCTTTTATAATTTTATTTCAAGCACCTTAATTCTTTTTATTGTTACTCCAAAGCTCCCCATGCTTCTTTATTGTAAGTATTTCACCATCACTTACTCTCTAAAAATAAAGTTTTTAGCACTTTTTCTTTTTCACCGTAATCTATTTTGTTGCATACATTGTATTACCAAGATTTAAAAAAGTCAATAATTTTTGAAAAAATTATTGCGTATTTTTATTTTTTGTGCTAATATAATAAATGTGTTTAATTTATATAGGGGTATAGTGTTAATGGTAGCACATCGGTCTCCAAAACCGCCTGTGAGGGTTCGAGTCCTTCTACCCCTGCCACATAATAAAAGCAGATTGGTAGAATCTGCTTTTTATTTTTTTATTCTATTTTACGTTTTTATTATTTTTCAATATATTTTTAAGGAGGTGCATTTTATTTTTAGCTTTTTAAATCGTTCTTTATTTATTATTATAATCCTTACTTTAATTATTTCTTTATTTTTTGTTCCAATCTTAAACTCAAACAGTTTTTCTAATTCTAATTCTTTAGATTCAGAAATCATCGATACAAATCCTGATGGTTTTGTTTGGCCTATTCCTGGTTATACAAAAATCAGCTCTAACTTTGGTAAACGTACTTCTCCTACTTCTCGGTGCTTCTTCTTCACACTCTGGAATTGATATTCCTGCTCCTGAAGGCACTAAATTTATTGCAGTTGCAGATGGCAAGATTACTTTTAGAGATTTTTTAGGTGCTGGTGGTTATACTATAACACTTTCTTTTGATGATTTTAAGGTAAGCTATTGCCACTGTGACCCTAATTGGATTGTTTCTGTTGGTGACGAAATTAAGCAAGGACAAGTTATTGGATGCGTTGGTCCTAAATATGTCTATGGTGTTCCTGGAAATCAATATCATGATTCTGATGGTAAACCTACAAATGGAGCAACGACAGGTTGTCATTTACATTTAGGAATTAGAGTTAATGACAAATACCAAAATCCTTTAAATTATTTCTAATATATTTAATTTCATATATAAATAGAAAATACTATCACCACGATGTCTGCAAATAAAACTTCAATTAAATAAAAAAGAAAGCTCTTTTATAAAGAGTTTTCTTTTTTATTTACATATCATCATCTTCATCCTCACTACCACATCCATGGCATCCATGACAATCACCTAAGCATCCACCTGCAGATGGTTCATCATCTACATCTCCGCTCCAGTCTAATTCAATTAAATTATTACATTCAGGACATTCAATTTCTGTTTTATTTTCATCCACATCTATGATAAATTCATGATTACAATATGGACAAACAATTTCAAAATCGAAACCATCTTCTGCATAAATATCTTTTTCGATATTATCTATTACACTTTGCATTTTAGACATTTTTCTTTCAATTTCTTGCTGTCTTTTTTCTAATTCTTCAACTTCTTCTTTTTTATATTCTATAATAGAATTTATTTCATCTAATACTGGATCTAGAAAAGCTGTGAATCTTTTTTTCACATATTCTAAGTCTTCTTTATTTTTTATATTTTTTTCTATGTCATCTAAAAAACCTTTGTATTCGTTTTTTATATTTTTCATGTACTAAATCACCTTTCTTAAACTCTTTCCATGTATTCGCATGTTCTTGTATCTATTTTTAATACATCTCCAATATTTACAAACAAAGGAACTTGTATTTCTAATCCTGTTTCTAATTTTGCAGGTTTTCCTGATGTTGTTGTTGTATTTCCACTAAATCCTGGTTCTGTATATGTAACTTCTAATTCAACAAATGTCGGTGGCTCTACTGCAAATGTGTTACCTTTGTATGAAAGAATAGTAACTTCCATGTTTTCTTTTAAATATTTTAAGCAATCTCCTAATTGATCTTCATTTAGAGGCATTTGATCATAAGTTTCGTTATCCATAAAGTAATATAAACCTCCATCATTGTATAAATATTGCATTGTTTTTTTCTCAATTTCTGCTGCTGGGAATTTATCTGATGGATTAAATGTTTTTTCTAATGTTGCTCCTGTTATTACATTTTTTAATTTTGTTCTTACAAATGCTGATCCCTTTCCTGGTTTTACGTGTTGAAATTCTACAATTCTATATACATTTCCTTCCATTTCGAATGTTGTTCCATTTCTAAAATCTCCTGCTGAATATACTGATGCCATAATAATTTCTCCTTTCAATTTTCATATAAAATTCTCTTATTTTTATAAACTTTTTTTATTTTATCATAAACCCTTAGAAAAATCAAGTATTTGTAGACCTTTTAAATATAAACCTTTTTCATATATTATTTATTTTGCAAATTATTAATTATATTAAAAATTGAATATTTATTATATTATAATATAATTTTTCTCGGATTTTGTTAAACTTATACAACCAAATTTTGTAATTTGAACAGTATCTTCTATTCTTATACCAAATTTTCCTGGTATGTAAATACCTGGTTCATCTGTTACTACCATATTTTCCTTTAATTGCATATCAGATCTATAGCTTACATATGGTGCTTCATGAATTTCCATTCCTACTCCATGTCCTAAGCTATGAATTAAATCATATCCATTTAATTTAAAGTCGTTTTCAACCATTTTAGTTAATAATCTTGTACTTATTCCATCTTTCATTTGTTCTAATGTTTGTACTTGATTTTTTAATACTAAATCATAAACCGGTTTTATATATTCTGGAACACTTCCTACAAAAAATGTTCTTGTCATATCTGAACAATACCCATTAACTTTGCATCCCATATCAATTGTTATAATATCATTTTCTTGGATTTTTCTATCTGTTGGTACTGCATGTGGCTTTGATGTATTTTCTCCTGAAGCTACAATTGTTTCAAATGACAATCCTTCTGTTCTTTTTTTATAATATTCTTCAATTTCATCTGCAATCTGCCTTTCAGTCATTCCTGGCTTTATATAATTTAATATATATTGAAAACAATTGTCTGTTATTTCACATGCTTTTTCTAAACTACTTATTTCTTCTTGGTCTTTTATCATTCTTTGTTTTTCTATGATATGTTCTGTTTCAACTAAATTGTTAATCTTATATTTTCTTATTAATTCCTTATAACCGAGCATATGTTACATAGTTTTCTTCAAATCCTACATTTTCGCAAAACATAAAGAAATTTTCATAATCGTCCTTTGATACATCATTTATATCATAGACTATAATTTCATCATATAATGTCAAAATACTATGTACATGTTCTATATATCTTCCGTCTGTAATATAAATATTTTCTTTTCTAGTTAGTAACAATACTCCCTCTGCTTCTATATTTGTTAAATATTTTATATTAATTGGATTTGATATAATTAATCCTTGTAAATTTAAACTTGACATTGTGTTTCTTAACCATTGTAATTTAGGATTCATTTAAAACCATCCCCTTACATCTAATTTTAACCTTTATACATTCCTAATGTAAATATTTGCATTAATATCATCTTTATTTGTTCAAATGGCACATACATGCTTATAAATGTTGCTATTACAATAAATGGTCCAAATGGTATATATTCGTCCGATTTTTTTATTTTTGTAATAAGTAACACTATACTAAGTATTGCACCTATCAAGAATGAAACTAATGTAATTACAACAATGTTAGAAAGTCCAAAAAATAATCCTAATGCTCCCATTAATTTAACATCGCCAAATCCCATTGCTTCTTTTCCATAAAATATTCCTCCTATTACTGTAATAAGTAAGAATATTCCTCCTCCTGCAAGCATTCCAAGCAACATGTTAATTGTAATTGCTACATCTGATAGACCATATAAAAATGCAAATACCATTCCTATCTCAAATATTGTTAAATTTAATCTGTTTGGAATAATTTGAGATTTATAATCAATTACAAATACTGATAATAACATTGGTGTTAAAATCATAAATTTAATTAAATCTAAATTTGCTATTATTGTGTTTTGTATTCCAAATCTATATACTAACGCAATATAAATAAATGATGTTAATAACATTAATATGTAATTAGGTTTAAAATTTATTTTATGTTCTGTTATAAATTCTTTTGAAAAAACATTTTTATATTCAGGTAATCTTTGATTCATCCAATTAACAAATTCACCAACAAATAACCCTATTATAGCCACTGCTACATAATATAATATATGTACATCATTAAAATACATTTTATTTTTTCTCCTTTGTTCGCTTATTTTTATATCTTATTTTTATTTTATTTTCTATTGGTCTTTTCCATGCTGTATACCAATAGTCTATTGGTTCAATCGGATCTACTAATATTGTGAACATTTTGCAACGATTTCCACCAATTATGTCTGTAAATATTTGGTCTCCTACTACTCCTATATTTTCTGGTTTTTCGTTTAGGCTTTTTTGTACTTTTAAAAATCCTGATTTGAGTGGTTTTTTTGCAAAGTATTCATATGGAATTTCTAATGCATTTGCTACTCTTTTTACTTTCTCTTCTTGATTAGTATTAGATAATATGTATAGTTTTATTCCTTGTCCTTTTAATTCTCTTGCCCATTTTGCAACTTTTTCTGGTAACCTTTTTTCGTAATTTATTAAGGTGTTGTCTACATCTAATATTAATGCTTTTATTTTATTCTTTTTTAAAAATTCTATTGTTATTTCTTCTACTTTATTAAAATATTCATTTGGATAAATAAACATTCTTTTCCTCCATTAGTCAATACATCAATATTATATTATCAATTATGTTATGTTTTGTCAATTGTATTTTTACTAAATTATTTCATCTACTGCTTTTTTACCAATAATTTAGTTTTTTATAAACATAAAAAACAAGAAATAATTTTGAAACTTCAACTTATTTCTTGCTTTTTATTTAATATATTATTACTCACCTTCAATATAGAAGATTTCTTTATTTTACTTGCAAAATCTATGCTTTCCAATTGTAATTGTCATTGGTCTAGACCAAATCCATTTATTAGTAGCCGTAGATGGATTAAAATAATAAATTGCGCCATAACTAGGATCCCATCCATTTAAAGCATCTTGTGCAGCTTTCTTTGCAGTTGAATTAGGTGTTAAATTAATTTGTCCATCTGACACTACATCAAAAGCACCTGATTGATATATTACTCCTGCTATTGTATTTGGAAAAGAGCTACTTTTTACTCTGTTTAATACAACTGCTCCAACAGCTACTTGTCCTGTATACGGTTCTCCTCTTGCTTCTCCATAAATCAATCTTGCTAATAAATTAACATTACTTGAATTGCTTGTACTTGAACTTGATGAACTTGAACTATAAATTCCCATTGCTTTTAATGTTGCAGGGCCTGCTATTCCATCTTGTGTTAATCCATTCTTTCTTTGAAAATACTTAACAGCATTTACTGTTTTGCTACCATAGATTCCATCCACATTTCCACTATAATATCCCCATCTCTTCAATTTTGTTTGTATTTGTTTAACTTCTTCTCCTCTTGAACCATATTTTGATAATGCTTCTACTGAATTATTTTGAAAATATACTATAAATATTGTTACACCTATTAATAAAAAAGCTATTATCATCATTATTATATATCTCTTTTTTTTAAACATAAAAAAACCACCTATCTATAAAAATATAACTATTTATATTTTTATCAATATTTGGTTTTATTATACATTCATTATTTATTATGTTTTTATTCATTTTATTTTTAAGAGCAATATTTACAAAGTATAGCTTCTAGTCCAATTTGCAAGTCAATTATTCCATTTTTGTATTGATAATCCAAATCTCTTAAGTCTTGTAATATTTCTTTTAATTCTTTTGTTTTAAAATATTTAGCTTGCATTTTATACTTATTTACTAAAAAAGTTTGATTTGGTTTTAATTTTAAGCTTTTAATAATGTCTTTTTTATAATATTCAGCCAGTTTTGTAAAATATAGTTTCTTAAAATGATTATAAAGAGTAATTAAAATTCTTTGTATTGGCTCTTTTTCATAAATCAAGTTTCTTAAAACTTGTAATGCCTTTTCAATATTCTTTTTTCCTAAATTGTCTGTTAAATCAAATATTATGCTCTCTAATTTTTTAGTTACTAATTTATCAACATCTTCTTTTTTTATCTTTCCATTTTCTCCTGCATATTCAATTAATTTTCTAATTTCATTAATTAAATCTTGCATATTTGTACCGCAACACTCTATAAAATACCTTAAAGTGCTATCATCTATTTGTACTTTATATGCATTGCATATTGATTTCATTCTTTTTTCTATTTGAATTGGTTTTTGAAAATCGAATTTGCACACAATTCCTATTTCTTCAATTGTTTTATAAAGCTCTTGTTTAGAATCTGCTTCTTCCTCTGCAAATACTAGAACAACACTTTCTTCTATTAATTTACTATTTTCTTGAATATATTTATTTATCTTATCCTTTAATTTAGAAATCTCTGTGTTTTTCCTTTTTCCTTCTTTTTTGAATAATCCTGTATTCCTAGCTATTATTAATTTCTTTTCGTATCCAAACGCTGGCGTTTCAATATCTGCTATTAATTGTTCTACATTTGTATCATCAATTGAAATAAAATTTATACCCTTTATACATTCTCCAAATAAAGTTTTTATTTTCTTTAATGAAGTCTCTAATAAAAATAGTTCCTCTCCGTATAAAAGGTACATACTATTTAAATGATTGTTTTTTAATTCTTTTTCTAAATTTTCAATTGATATCATTTTTTCTTCCTTTTCTACTTATTCAAAATAATTCTAAATACTTCTGCTACACTCCAAGCTTGTGCAATAGTTCCTTTTGGTAAATATGGTTTTCTAGAATCATATAACTCTGAAATGCTTCCAATACATCCATTATGACTTATCTCTTTTTGGAACGTTTTTGAAGTTTTTTCTATAAACTTTTCTAATTTTGTCTCTAGTTCTTTTTTTGCATCTTTTTTCTTTGTTTTTTTCAATATGTTTTTTAATGCATTGTAATATAAACCTAATAGCCATGGCCAAGTAATTCCTTGATGATAACTAGAGTCTCTTTTTTTGCCATCTCCTTCATATACTTCAACATAATTTTCTTCACCTTTTGCTAAAGTTTTTAATCCATAAGCATTTAATAATTTTTTTTCAACTACTGATATAATATTTTTTGCTTCTTCTGAATCTGCTTCTATAACTGGATAAGTAAGACTTAATGCAAATAATTGATTTGGTCTTATTTTACTATCTCCTAAAACATCATATAAACATTTCCTTCTTTTATTATAGAATTTATCATTAAATGATTTTTTGCATTTCTCTGCTATTAATTTATATTTTTTTGCATTTTGTGAATGTCCAAATTTTTTACTTAAATCTGCCATTATTTTATTAGCATTATACCACAAACTATTAACTTCTACTGCTTTTCCTGATCTTGGCGTTATTGCTACTCCATCATATTTTGCATCCATCCATGTATTTTGTGTATCTTGTGTTCCTGATACTATAAGATCGTCATCATCTAAATAAATATTATTATTATCTACATCTATTCCTTTTATATAACTTTCTATAATATCTTCTAATTTTTTATAAATTTCTTCTTTTATAAATTGATAATCTCCTGTGTAATTTATATATTTTTGTACTGCTTCAAATAAAAGTAATGAAGCATCTACACTATTATATAATGGTCTATTATCATATCCAGAATATCCATTTGGAACAAGTCCAAATTTTATATCTCTTATCATTGTTTTTAATACTTCTTTTGCTATCTTAAATCTTTTAGTTACTAATAATAATCCTTCAAATGCAATTAAAGTATCTCTACCCCAATCTAAAAACCATGGATATCCTGCAATAACTGTATGCAATCCAAAATTAGGACGATATACTACAAAATTATCTGTAGCAATCAAATATGTTTTTATTAAATTATCCCTTTTGATTTCTTCTTTTGTTTTTTTCTCTTTTCTATTATTAATTAGTAAAGATTGATTAAATATCTCTCCTAATCTAATAATTTCTTTATCTATTAATTGTTTTACATCAATTTGTTCAATGTTCTCTTCTAAAGAACACACAAATGAAATCTCTTTTTCTTCTTCTGGATTTATTTCTATTTCATATCTTCCTGGAACCGCATGATTTTCTTCAGCTTCAAATCCTCTTTTTTCTTCTTCTATATAAAACATATTTTTAAAATTATCATTTTCATGTTTAATATAAATTCCTTCTGATAGATTCATATAAATTGGTGTTTGAGAGTTTGAATCTACAACTATTTTTACTTTATTTTTATTAATGCTTTGTGACAAATTAAATTCATGATCTGTATTAGTAGTATGAAAATCTCTAAAATTTATAATTGGTGCTAAAGTTAATTTTGCTTTATTTTCTCCATTTTTTATTTTATAATATACTCCTACTGTATTTTTTCCATATTCCATACATATTATTTTTGTGATTTCTGTTGTATCTATTTTATACTTAAAAATAGGCACATATTCTTTTCTGAATTCTTCTTGATATTCATATCCTTTTGAAATATATTCTTTACATATATTAGTATATAAATCATATTTTTTTTCATTTATTTTTATACTTTCATCTAATTTAGAAAGAATTAAAAATCTTCTTGCTGGTGGAGTTAATGGTGCAACTAGCAACCCATGATATTTTCTAGTATTTGCCCCTATTATTGTAGAAGAACTATATCCTCCTATTCCATTTGTTATTAACCATTCTTTTTCTAAACCATTTTCTAAATTTAAATCTTCTTTTGTAAATTCCATACTTTCTCCCTTATTTCAATTTACTATTTTCTAACTTTTTTAGCATTTCTTCTCTTAGTTCTTGCGATGTTCTCTTTTTATTCTTTTGAATATCTTTTTCGCCTACTTTTTTAGTTCTCTTGTTTCCCTTTTTTTCCTTCTTTGCAAATTCTTTTTCATTTTTCTTTCTTGCCTTTTCATCTGCTTCTCTAATAGATGCTATTCTATCACTATATTTATTACTAAATTTACTCTTTCCTTTTTTACTTGAATTTTTTTCTTTAGGTTCAATACCTTTTTTAGATTTTCTTTCCATATTTTTCTTTATTTTATTAATTCTTTTTTCTTCTTTTAGCTTAGTATTTAGCATTAAATATTGAGGATCATTTTGTTTATCTTGATATTTTAAATCATCACAAATAAGTTCTATAATTGAAGAAGCAACTAAATTAGGATCATGTCTAATATGTTCATCACTAATCATAGATAAATTTCTTTGTAAGAATTTTATTCCTTTTACTTTTTCAATATCTTGTTCTACTAAATCTTGTCCTTCAAAATTGTATTTTTTTATAAATTCAGGAATAATTTCTCCTGTATCATAAATACAATAATCTATTATGCCTTTTCCACAATGATCAATAATTGCATTTAAATGATCTGAAACACTATAATTATCTGTTTGACCTGGTTCTGTCATTATATTACTTATATACACTTTAATTGCTACGCTTTCTTTAATTGCCTTTGTTACTCCATTTACCAACAAGTTTGGTATAACATTTGTATATAAACTTCCTGGTCCAATTACAATACAATCTGCATTTTTTATTGCTTCAATCACTCCTGGAGCTGGTCTACAATTTGTTGGGTTTATTAATATTCTATTAATTTTTGTTATTTTTTCTGAAACAATCTCTGGAATCTTAGATCTTTCATCTACAATATATCCATTAGCTAGTTCTGCAACTATTTTCATTTCATCTAAAGTAACAGGGATTACTTTTCCTATCATATTTAATACTTCATTACTTTTTATGATAGAATCTTCAAAATTACCATTTATGTCTCTCATTGCTGAAAAATAAATATCTGAGAAATTAAGACCTCTTAATTTTCCCGTTGTAAATTCATAATTAAATAGTTTATCAATCTGACCTTCTTTTGAAGCTAGTGAAATAATACTATCTTTTACATCTCCCAATGGTAACATTTGTAGTTCTTTTCTTGAATTGCTTGCTGCTTCTCCATAATCTGATATAGTTACAATAGCAGTTAAATTATTTGTATAATTTTTTAATCCTGAAAGAACTGTATTTAGTCCTGTTCCACCACCTATAACAACAATATTAGGTCCTTTGTCATATACTGTTTTATTAAAAATCAAAGATTTAACATTTACATTTTTCTTGTTTTCCATTCTTTCATCTGTTGATTCTATTAAAACCTCTAATGTTCTTTTATTTAAAAATATTAATCCTAAAATAATAGAAACAAAACCTATTACAAATACAATTATCACTCCTCCAACTTCTTTGAATGAAATTTCTTTCATAACTAATATTTTAGCTAATCCATAACAAGCAAATAAAATTCCTACTAAAATTAATAACATCCATCTTTTCATTTTATTACTAGATTTAAACCATTGCATTAATCCATTCATTTTAACTAACTCCTTGTCCTATTTTTAGAAGTACATTTTTTATACTTCTTTTATTTTAATTTCCAACCAATTCAATTTCTAATTCTATTTTTTTATTGAATTTTTTATAAACCTCTTCTTCTATATATTTTGTCAATTGTAAAACATCTTTCGCTGTAGCATTTCCTTTATTTACAATAAATCCACTATGCTTTGTAGACACTTCTGCTCCACCTATAGAGTATCCTTTTAGTCCTGCCTCATCTATTAATTTCGCTGTAATAAAATCTTTTCCTCTTTTAAAAGTACTCCCTGCATTTGGATATTCAATTGGTTGCTTTTCTCTTCTGTATTTAGCATAATTATTCATTTTTTCTTTTATTTCTTCTTCTTTACCTTTTTGTAATTCTATTTTTACTTTAGTAACTATATATTTGTTATTTACTAACATGCTTTTTCTATAATCAAATTGCATTTCTTCTGTTGTTAATATTTTTTCTTTACCATTATAATCAATGCATTTTACACCTTTTATTATATCTTTCATTTCTTTTCCATGTGCTCCTGCATTCATTCTAACAGCTCCACCTAATGTTCCCGGAATACCTGATAATTCTTCAAATCCTGAAATATCCCTTTTTAAAAACACTCTTGCTAATTTGCCTATTTTTTCTCCTGCCCCTGCTATAATTTCCACATTTTCTTTTTTTTCTTCTATTTCTATGCCTTCTATGTTTATCATTAATGTTATTCCTTTTATTCCATCATCTGAAACAAGGATATTACTTCCATTTCCTATAATAGTTAATGGAATTTTATTTTGCTTAGCTATTTTTAATATTTCCTTTAATTGCTCTTCTTTATTTATTTTTATAAAACATTCTGCTGGTCCGCCTATTTTAAATGTTGAATGCTTATTCATTGGTTCATTAAACTTTATTTCTTTATCTTCGATTGGTAAGTTTGACTTTTTTAATATTTCTTCTATGTTCAAAGTTTCACTTCCTCTTTTATTTTTTATTATTTTATTCTTTTTATATTTTTTTGTTATTTATTTTTATAAATTTTCTTATTTACTATATCATTTTTCTCAAAAAATTACAAGGTCTATAGCTTTTTAGTTTTGTTTTTTAGTTACAGTGCAGTAAGAAATGATTATGGTGTACAAGCTTTGGCTCCCACTATAACACTTAAATTTTATTTAATGACGTTTGATTGGAATGAAAAATAGAAAATTTAAAACTACAAATTTAATAAGTTATTAATATTTTCTGTATTACCACATATATTTATATAATAAACTTTGGAGGTATATTATGATTTTAAAACACAATTTTTATGTCGTTAAACTAAAAAGAAACTTTCTACCTTTAATTTTTCTAATTTTCACTTTTAGTTTATTATTATTTTCAAAAAGTAATTTACCTGCTGTAAAATCTGGCTTAGCTCTATGGGCAAACTCTGTAATTCCTTCTATTTTCCCTTTCTTCGTAGCTACAGAACTTTTAATGCATACCAATATAATTACACAACTTGGAAATATCTTAAATAGATATATGAAACCACTTTTTAATATTCGTGGTGAAGGAGCTTTTGCCTTTATTATGGGAATAATAAGTGGATATCCTGTAGGTGCAAAAATTGCTGCTAGTTTCAGAAAAAACAATACTTGCACTAAAGAAGAATGTGAAAGATTACTTAGTTTTACCAATAATTCCGGACCTCTTTTTATAATAGGTACAGTCGGACTTTCAATGTATAAGAATACATCTATTGGTATCTTACTATTTATAACACATATTTTAGCATGTATTAGTGTAGGAATTATATTTAGATTTTGGAAACGAAATGAAAAATCTTCTGCTTCTCGCCAAAACATAAATCACAGTTCTGCTTCAAAAGAAAATATTACTTTTTCTAACCTAGGTTCTATTTTATCAGAAAGTATAATGAGTAGTATCTCTACAATATTATTAATTGGAGGATTTGTTGTTATTTTTTCTAGTGTTATATCTATTTTAAAAGCAAGTGGAATCTTAAATATGTTAGCTTTGTTGATTGCACCTATTTTTGATACTCTAAATATTGATTTTTCTTTTGCTGCTCCATTAATTTCTGGATTTTTGGAAATAACAAATGGAATTAATTCAATTTCTAATATAGCTTGTAAAAAAATTTCTATTAATATAATATTTACAGCTTTTTTACTTGGTTTTGGTGGAATATCTGTATTACTACAAGTTTTAAGTATCACTTCAAAAACTGACTTATCAATAAAACCTTATTTGTATGGAAAATTATTACATGGTATATTAGCTGCTTTTTATACATATATTTTTATAAATGTACTTCCATTTTTTAATTTTGATTTATAGGAGATGATTGTATGGAAAAAGATTTTAATAATAATTATATGCCTCAATTTAATGATTATGGAATGCCTCCACCTAATATTGGGATGGATATGAATGAATTATATAGAGATCCTATGTTTAACCCTATGGCTCAATATGAACAAGCTTATTGTTACTATCGTTATATGTGCATGCAAATGGAATATAAAATAAAGTGCAAAGAATATGAGAAAATGTGTAATTCCGCTAATAATGTAAGTGATAAAACTCATAGGAAAATAGAATAAAAAAGTAGATGACATAATAGAAAAGTGCTGACAAAATTGTCAGCACTTTTCTTACTTATTACAATTATTTTTTTTAGAACATATACTATATTCTCCTCCTGATTTTCTTACTATCATACATAATGTATTTCTAATTTTTCGACCTATTATATTTATCCTTTTTTCTTTAAGAATATAATCTACAACTTCATCATAAGTTACACAATTATTATTCTTTAAATATTTCATTATTTCTTCTTGTATCAATCCCACATAACGTGGTGAAGGTTTTAATTTTCCACCAACTTCCTTTAAGACACTAGTTAGTTTATTTCTTATCGATTGTTCAGTAGTCTCAAATTTTTTTCTTCGAGAATATAGTTTACAACCTCGCAAGAAGTTACTTCATTGTCATGAGCTTCTACATACTTCCGTATGCATTCTGATATAGTTTCCATTTTTATTCCTCCTAAAATTGTAATAAATTTTAATGTACATATAATTATATATACATTAATGTATTAATATATTTAACATAAATATCATATCATTTTTTATGTTTTATGTCAATTTTAGGATGTACTTATATTTATATTGTCATTTATAATTTTTAAGTTATTATACTTTTGTAAAAAAGAAATATGTTAAAACAATAATTCCTAATATAATTCTATAATATCCAAATACTTTGAAATTATGTTTTTTAATATAACTCATTAAGAACTTAATAACGATTAATGATACCAAGAAAGATATAATCATTCCTACTAACAAAACAACTAATTCTATTGATGTAAATCCAAATCCAAATTTAACTAATTTTAATAAACTCGCACCAAGCATTGTTGGAATTGCTAAATAAAATGTAAATTCAGCTGCATTTGGTCTTGATAGCCCAATTAATAATCCCCCTATTATAGTTGCTCCTGAACGTGACGTTCCTGGAAATATTGCAGCTAATAGTTGAAAACATCCAATGATTAAAGCATCTTTATATGTAATTTGACTAGATTTTTCCTTAGCGCTTTTTTTATCTTTTCTCCAATTTTCAACAATAATAAAAGCTATTCCAAATACAATTAAAGCAATGGCTATACAAAATGGATTATAAAATAAAGCTTCAAAAACATCATCAAATAACAATCCTATTATTGCTGCAGGTATACAACCAACTAATATTTTTCCCCATAGGTTCATTATATTTTTATCAAAGTAAGATAATAATCCATTTTTCTTAATTGCTTTTTCTTTGTTTTTTGTAAACGGCCATATTTTCTTAAAATATAAAACCACTACTGCTAATATTGCTCCAAATTGTATAACCACTTGAAACATATTCCAAAATTCCGGTGATACTTCTTTAAATTTTAAAAATTGCTCTACTAGTATTAAATGTCCTGTGCTACTAATTGGTAACCATTCTGTTATTCCTTCTACAATTCCAAATATAATTGCTTTTATAATTTCTACTACCATAAATTCTCCCTCTTTCGTTATTTTTTATATATTTCTTTTAAAATATTATAAATTGTATCTTTTATAAATTCAGCAGTTGTAACTGGTGCTACTTTACCCGGTAATGCTAATGCCCATATTAATTTTAAATTTCTATCCTTAGCTGTTTTTTTATCAATTCCACCTGGGTTAGATGCTAAATCTATTAATAAGCACTCTTTTTTCACATATTCCATTCGTTCTTCAGTTAAAATCAAATGAGGAACTGTATTAATTATAATATCATACTGTGATAAATTTTCTCCTAAGAAGTTTATATTTGTTGCCATATGTCCATATGCCTTTATCCATGCTAAATCTTCGTCTTTTCTTGCTGCACATGTCACTTTAGCTGATAGTCCTGTCATTTTTCTAGCTAACACTTTTCCAATTCTTCCAAATCCTAATATTAATACATTACTTCCATGTATTATTTTGTTTGTATTAGCAATTGCAATTTCTATTGTTCCTTCTGCTGTTGATATTGTATTCAAAACTGCTAATTCTTCTCTTTTCATTACATCTATAATTTCAATATATTCATCATTTGCCATATCATAAACATCTGGTGTAATGCTTCCTGCTATTAATATTTTTGCATTTAAAACATGCATTAACTCTCTTATTGATATTTCTTTATAACTAAATGGTGCATTAATGTTTATTCCATTACTTGAAAATGGTATTGGTCCAATAACCACCTCTACATGTTCAGAAATTGCTTTATTTATCTTTTCGCAAAATATAATATTTTCTTCATTTTTTAATTCTTCTGCTTTTTCTAATCCATACGTATATACTTTATTTCCATCTTTAGCTAGCATTTTTGCCAATTTAATAATTCTTAAGTCTCCACCAATTATTGCAAAATTTGTACTCATAAAATCCCTCCTCTAATTATTATATTGTTTTTTTAGGATTTTATGAGTTCTTACTTCTTATTCTTGTATTTCTTTTTGCTCAATTTCTTTTGATATATTTTTCTTTTTACCATTGTCCACATTTTTTCTTAATAATTTTATGTCATTATAGCTTAAATGTCTTGTTATTTCTGCCATTTCTTCTAAATGTTCTTTTGACTTTACATCTTTTTGTTGTAATTTTCCTTCTTTTTCTAATATTTGATTTTCTAAATTAAATGGGATAGAAATTCTTGCCATAATAGGAATAAATATAGGGTCCTTCTTTACTTTTTCTACTATTTTTTTACTATTAATGTCAATTGCAAGATTTACATATTTAATTGCTGTGTCTTTTTCCCCTTTAATTAATTGAATTTTTGATAGTTCATAATATCCATCAGCTGATAATTCTTCTTCTTCAATTGCTTCTAAAAATCTTTTTTCCGCTTCTTCTAAATCTTTATATATTAAAGCTATTTCAGCTAAAGAATATTTAGCATTATATGCTAATGTATTAATTTCAGCTGCTTTTTCATAACATATTTTAGCATTTTGAAAATCATTTAGCATAGTATATGCTATTCCTAAATTATAATTTAAATCATAACTTATTGGATTATATCTTAACGCTTCTTGGTAAACATTTACAGCTTCTTTGTACATCTCACTGTTTATTAGAATTTCACCTAAAAGTATACTTGCTTCATACGTTTCTGGTTTTTTATTTAATAAATTAAATAACATCTCTGAAGCTTCTTCTTTTTTATCTAAATTATTTAATAATTCTGCAACTTTATAATAAGAATCATAATCTTGTTTATTTAAATCAACAGCTTGTACATATTCATCAATTGCTTTTCTCATTCCGCCTTCTTTTTCATAAATTTCAGCAAGTAATCTATGTGCTTGATAACTATTTTGGTTTTTGTCAAGTATTGATATTAAAGCTTGTTTTGCTTTTTTCGTATCTCCAAAAAACATATATATGTTCGATTTCATAACATTTATCATTTCAAATAGTGGAACATATTTCTTCTCTAGAATAATAATTGTTATTGGAAATAAAATTGCAAATATATATTTTAGTATCATAAATAATAAATTTAATTTTATTCCAAATAGTACTTCTGCAAAGTTCAATGTGATTCCTATTGCTTCTATTACTAATACAAATACATAACTAGTATCATTATTTTTTATCATTCTAAAAAACATGTATACAAAGATTGCAAATGAAATGAATGTAAATATTAATTGTTCTATTATCATTTTGTTTACTCCTCTTTCTTGTTTCATTCTATTATTATTTTATTTCATTTTTTATCTTTTGTCTAGTTATTTATATAAGTCTTGGTAAATTTTATAATTTCTTAGTATCTTTCTAACATAATTATTAGTTTCTTTATATGGAATATTTTCAATATCACTTCCATCTGACTTAATAATTTCCTTTTCAATCCAATTATCAACAGTTCCAATACCTGCATTGTAAGCTGCTACAGCAACTTCTATATTTTTATATTTTTCTAATAAAACAGCCAAATATTTAGTTCCTATTTTTATATTATTTTGTACATTTAATATCTCTCTTTCCGAATTATTAAAATCAATTTCAATATTATATTTTCTAGCCACATCTTCCGCTGTTTCTTTCATTATTTGCATTAAACCTAATGCATCTTTATGCGAAACTGCATCTTCTTGAAAATTACTCTCCGCCTTGATTACTGCAAATACTAAATTTTCATCTACACCATATTCATCAGAATACATAGATACAAATTCTTCATGTAACTTTGGATAAAAAATTCTTTGTATTTTGTTTTTTAAAACTATTAGAAAAACAATTAAAATTAAAATAATCAATCCACATACTAGTATTTTTTTGTTTTTCAATCTTTCATTCTCTCCTTTTTCTACATCTATTCCCTTTTGCTTTCTTTTTTTTTTAATATTATTTACACTCATACCAATTTTCAGCATCTGAAATTTCAGCTATTAGTGGCACTTCTAATTTCGTAGCTGATTCCATACATTTTTTCATAATATTTATCATTTCTTCTTTTTCTTCAATTGGTGTTTCTACCATCATTTCATCGTGAACTTGTAAAATAATTTTTGATTTTAATTTTCTACTTTTAATTTCATTATAAACCTTTATCATTGCTATTTTCATGATATCAGCAGCTGTACCTTGTATCGGTGTGTTCATAGCTACTCTTGCTCCAAATTGTCTTACCATATAATTGTTTGACTTTAATTCAGGTATATATCTTCTTCTATGAAATAAAGTTTCCACATATCCTTGTTCTTTTGCTTGTTCTGTAATGTTTTCCATAAACTGTTTTATACCTGCATATTGTTCCAAATATTCTTCAATATATTGTTTCGCTTTTTTTCTTCCTATTCCTAATTGTTCACCTAAACCAAAATCACTTATTCCATATACTATTCCAAAGTTTACTGCTTTTGCATTACTTCTCTGTTCTTTTGTAACCTCTTCAATCGGAGTTTTAAACACTTTTGATGCAGCTTGTTTGTGTATATCTTTCCCTTCTTTAAAAGCCTCTATCATATGTTCATCTCCAGAAATCGATGCTAATACTCTTAATTCTATTTGCGAATAATCCGCATCTAAATATATCTTTCCTTTTTCTGGTTTAAATACTTTTCTTACTCTTTTCCCTAATTCAAATCTAGTTGGTATATTTTGAAGATTTGGCTCTGTTGAGCTGATTCTACCTGTGGCAGTTATTGTTTGATGAAAAAATGAATGAATTCTATTTGTTTTTATATTAATGTATGGTTTTAATCCTTCAACATATGTTGAATTTAATTTCATCAATTGTCTATATTCTAATATTTGTTCTATTATTGGATCTTCCTTTTTTAATTTTTCTAATACATCTACATCTGTTGAATAGCCACTTTTGGTCTTTTTAATTACTGGCAACTTCATTTTTTCAAATAAGATTTCTCCTAGTTGTTTTGTTGAATTAATATTAAATTCTTCTCCTGCCATTTCGTATATAATTTTTGTTATTGTTTCTAATTTTGATGTTAATTCTTTTCCAAATTGTTCTAATTCTTCTTTATCAACATACATTCCATTCCATTGCATATCTGATAATACTTCAACTGTTGGCATATCTATATTATAAAATAAATCTAAACTATTTACCTCTTTTAATTTTTCAGATGTAATACTTTTTATTTTACCAATTGAATATGCATACATCATATACTTTTCTTTTTCTTCTTGATTTATATCTTCTTTTTCCATATTGTCAAATAAGTTAATTTGTTTACCTGAATCCTCTGATTTTGTATATTCGTTTATATCTATATTTAAATATTGCTCAATCAAATTATCTATATTTAGTTTATTATTGGTTGGATTTAAAATATATGATGCTATTGCTATATCATAATGCATTCCTTCTATATTAATTCCTACTTGTTTTAATAAAATATATATTTTAGTTAAATCTATACTTATCTTTTTTATTTTTTCATCTTCTAATATTTCTTTAAAATTCAATATTTTATTATTATTTAAGTTCAAATTATAAACTTCATTTTGTTTTTGATTATAAATGTTTATTCCAACAATTTCTTCTTTTATAATATTCTCTTCTAAATCATTTTTCTTTGTTTCAAAATAAAAAATAATTTCTTGTTCTTCTTTTATTAATTGTATTATTTCTTCTTCTTTTTTATTTACACTTTTAAATAATTCTTTTTCTTGATTCTCAGTACTTTTATTGTTTTCTAATAAATTGAATCTATCTATATATCTTTTAAAATTAAGTTCTTTAAATATTTCAAGTACTTTTTCTTTATTCCATTCTTCAACTTTAAAATCTTCTAATGTATCTGAAATTGGTACTTGTAAGTTTATTGTTCCTAATGTTTTTGACATAAATGCTAATTCTTTATTGTTTACTATTTTTTCTCTTTGTTTTCCTTTTAAATCATCTTCTTCATTTTCTATTTTTTTGTATAAATTTTCAATTGAACCATATCTCTGAATTAATGATAAAGCTGTTTTTTCTCCTACCCCTGGAACTCCTGGAATATTATCAGAAGTATCTCCTTGCAATCCCTTTACATCAATTAATTGTTGTGGCTCTATTCCATACTTTTCTATGATTTTTTCTTTATTATATAAATCTGTTTCTGTTTTTCCACCTTTTGTATGAGGTATTCTAATTGTTACTTTATCTGTTGCTAGTTGGAATGTATCTCTATCTCCTGACAAAATAGTAACTTCTAAATTTTTCTTTTCTCCATAACGAGACAATGTTCCGAAGGACATCATCTGCTTCATATCCTTCCATTTCTACAATATCAATATTCATAGCTGTTAAAATTTCTTTTATCATTGGCATTTGTTCTGCCAATTCATCTGGCATCCCGTGTCTATTAGCTTTATATCCCTCATATAATTTATGTCTAGCTGTTGGAGCTTTTAAATCAAATGCAACTACTAAATAGTTGGGATCTATATCTTCTAATAATTTAAATAATATAGCTAAAAATCCATATACTGCATTAGTATATTTTCCATCTTTCGTAGTTAACATTTTACTTCCCATAATTCCATAAAATGCTCTATTCATTATACTGTTTCCATCTATTAATACTAATTTATCCAATTATATACCTCCAATATTTTTTTATTTATTTTTATTTCTTGTATTGTATAGCACTGCACATAATGTTCCTATTATTATTATAAATAGTTTTCTATATTTTTAACCTCATTCTCATAATAAAAATCATTATTTAAAGTTTAAATTTATATATAATCCTTTTAAAAAAATTATGTAGTTTATTATACCATTTTTCTTTTCGTATATCTAATAGTGAGTTTTCTAATGTTGGATGATTATTTTGTTTTTTATTTTTATTAAATAATTCTTGGTAACTATATTGTTCCTCTCTTTTTTTGTTAACAATTTTCTGATTATTATCTAAAATTACTTTTAATTTTTGTTTTTGTATATCACTTGCAAAATATTTTTCCCACAATATTACTATCATAGCATTTGCTCTTTTAGAAATGTTTAATTCTTCTATATTAATGTTTTTGTCTACTATAAATTTATACTCATTATCTTTATTTTTCTTTAAGAATTCTATTTCATGTAATGGTATTTTTTCAAATTCTTCTTTTGGCAAACTATTTATTATTTCATAAACTTCTGTACATGACATTGCAAATGTTTTTTGCATATACTTCCCCCTAATTCTTTTGTGTTTCTTGAAATTTACTTTTTTCTTTTAATGTATTTATTATTTTTTCTGTATCGTTTTTATACTCTGTTGTTATTAATTCTTCTCCATTTAAAGCATTTTTAACAAATTCTTGTATTTTCTTTTTATATTGTTTACTTGTCATTTTAGCATCCAAATCAACCTTTAGTTCACTTTTTCCAATATCATCTAGTGTTTTATTTGCTTCTTGCAATAATTCTTGTACATTAAAACTAACTCTAGTTTTACTAATAGGTTTTGTTTCTTCACATCCTTCATATAATTCAATTTCATCTAGTAAAATACTAATAACTTCAGATATTTTATTATCTGATATCTTATTTTCTTTTGACTCTTTAAAGTACTCTTTTACAGTATCTTCAATTTGCGATTGAATTTGTTTGAAATCTTCTTTAAATCTTGTATTATCTACATTTGCTGTATGTGATTTATCGTCTTGTATTTCATCACTTCTATTTAATAACCATCCAGCCATATTAGTTTCATATGTATTTATCAATTTATGTAATACTTCTGTATCCTTAGTATTTCGAAATTTTCCTAACATATCTTCAAGATTTTTAATTTGCTCTTTTTCAATTTCAGCTTTGTTTATATATATAATAGGAATTTCAAATTGGCTTGCTGCTTTATATGAATTTTCAATAACCTCTGGTAAATCATCATCACAAATAACTACATAATCTGGAATAGTGCCTTCTCTTTCAATTCCAAATTCACTATATACTCTCCTTGAATTATATACTAAAGTTTTTGACGACATATATTGTCTTTTAACTGAGTCATATGCAAAACTATTAGAATATGTATTTAAATCTGTTACTCCCATTAATTTCAATTTACTTTTTTCTAAATTTGAAAACGCATATCTCACCCCATTTTTTGCAACTGGTGCCATTCCTAAAAAGTCCTGATTTATATATGTCGTCGAAATTATATGATTTTTCTTATCTTTTCCTGAACTCCAATCCTCTGCAAAGTTTTCTACAGAATTTTTTGTGTTTACAAATTCAGCATCTGTACTATGTACCAACAAATTAAAATTTTCTTTTAATTTAACACATGGTATTTTCTTTCCTTTATATTCAATATTTGCTACATTTTCATTATTTTTTATTTTGTTTTTTATCTTTTCATCTGTGTTATTGAATTCTTTAGAAAAATCTTTTGCACATTCTTTTGCAATTTCATTTTTTATCTTTTTTACCTGAATTGTAGAATATGTCATTTCATTTTCTTTAAATAATCTATCAATCTCTTTTTCATCTTCTAAATTTACTATTTCACCTAATTCTAAAAATAATTTTTTAGTTTCTTCAGATAATTCTAGATTTTCTATATCTGTTCCAAAATCTTTTAGTAAGTCTTTTGCCCCACTTAAAGATAATGAATATTTTTTATTCATATATATATTTAACTTTTCTTTTATATCTTTTGCATTTGTATATTGTTTATCTAATTCTTGATTAAGCCTTTTTTTATAGTCTTCTCCACATTCTACATTTATTAGTTTAAATTCATTAGAATTTCTATATGCACATTCTAAAAAATCTTCTATTTTTATATTTTTTTCTTTTAAATCAAATGCATTTCTTGCACAATATGTAATTAACACTTCTATTTCATCTAGATTTTCTTTTATATCATTATAATTCTTAAATCTCTCTGAAATTTTTTTAAATATTTCAGGTGATTTTTCTTCTAAAAAAATTAATTGATAACTAATTGTAGGAAATTTTGATATATATTCACAAAACTCTGAACCTATTTCAAATATGTTATCTTTAAATATCCCAAAATTCATATATTCTAGTGCTTTTGAATCTTTTTCTATAAACTTATTAATCATTGCAATTTTATCATTATTAAAAATTCCATCTTTATAATATTTCAAAAAATTGGCTGCATCTGGATAATTCTTTATATTTTTATCAATTATTTCATATTCTTTTCCTAATTCTTTTAATTGTTTCTCCAATTCAATGTTTATTTTATTTATCACATCTTTATCGATTTTTCCATATGAATCATATGTATGTATTGGGTGTAGAAAAACTTCACTATCTATATCTTCACAAAAAAAATCTTCTTTCTCTAATCTTTCAGCAATTTGTTCATTTATTATTTGTTTTTCACTTTCGTCGTAAGTACTAGCAAGCAATGTATATAAATTTTTTGTTGTGAATTTTTTTAGCATTTCTGAATTCTGCAATATAAATTTTTTTAGTTCAGAATATAAAATTCCGTTAGAATATTCCTGCATTATACCTAATGATTTATTAAAACCATCATATGTATATAATGCAACTATGTCTTGTTCTTCTATTATCTTTTTTATCAACTCTTTTCTTTGCTTTTCTTCCATAACATTCTCCTAAATTGCATAATATATAATGCCTAACATTCTTAAAACTAATTGACATTATATCATATTAGAAAATATCTTTCCATAGATTTTTCATGAAAAAGGAGAATTACAAATATAACAACTACTAGCAATAGTACTTAACTTTTTTAGCATGTAATACTACTCTATATTTGTTGTTATTTGCACAAGTTGATAATGTTAATATATTATCATCTTTTGAAACATCAACATTAAAATCTTTAATACTTTTTTTCTTTAGAGTTTTTATAAAGTCTTCAAATTCGTTATCATTTTTAAATTCTGTTTTTATATAATAATCTTCATTTTCTATTTTATAAACGGAAAATACTTTATACATACATTTTTCATTCTCAGTATATAAAGTTATGTTGGTATTTTCTTCATTCTCATACCATTTAGCATACTACCAAACATTGAGCCATCTCTCATGTTGTGCCCATAGATTACAATGTTTTTATCTGTATTATCAAACTTATTTCTATAATCTGCAAAAATCCATCCTGCTGAATTATTGCTTTTATCAAAACAATGGTTTAAATAAAAACTATTATTGGTTCCTTTTACTACAGGATATTCATCTCCGTTTTCTTCTTCAACAATTACTGTACTTTTTATTTGTTCTGCTATTTTATTGTTATTTGTTTTATCTTTATACCATTTAAAAATTTTAATTCCAGAATATATTAATATAGAAAGTAAAATTATATATAGAATAAGATTTAAAATTGCTTTCTTATATTTTTTATTCTTTTTTCTTCCCATTATTCACATTGTCCTTTCGTATATATAAAGGCTAGCTAATAAACTCTAGCTAGCCTCCATATATTGACTTACTATTCCTTACTATTATTCATCTTTAAATTCTTTGAATAATAATACATATCAGTACAATACAAGTCTCCATCCAATATTTTTTCATCATAATTATCTACGAAGAAGTTTTTTATTGTCTTTTCATATTTATCAAATCCTTGCTTAACATAGAATGGAATATTATTTTCTGTTGTTCCAATTAGCATCTTATTATATTTTTGTTTATAGTTATCACATAAATATTTTATCATTTTTTTAGCATAACCTTTGCCTCTATATTTTTCTTCTGTCGCAATATCTTTTAATTCACATGTATCATTATCTACTTTAGTTACAACAGCAACACATGCAACTTCATTTTTATAAGTTAAAGTAAATAAATCGCCATCTACTAAATACTGTCTAATCAACTTTTCACTTGAGTTTGCCTCAAGTAGTAAATTCATATATTGTTCTTTATTTTCTCTTTCTTTTTTTATAACAATGCTTCGTTCAACAGGTAAGAATTCAAATCCTTCTGGTAATTTTAGTCTTTCATTTGTGTGGGTTAAAACCATTTCTTCCTCCGAAAAAATACAACCACAATATTTTTGCATATAAAGTCCTAATTCTCTTGCTTTATCATGTCCAACCCAAAATCCATCTCTAAAATCTCTATACAAAAATTCTATCCCATATTCTTTAGCTAACTTTTCACAATAAGCTTTTATAAAATCATGTTTTTGATAAATACTATATAAAAGTGTTGTTGAAACTGAATCAAATCCATTTTGTTTTGCATACTCGAAAGTTTTTCTTAACCTTACTGGATAACAATAATTAACACATCTTGTATTTAATGCATTTGATACATTTTTACAGAATTCATCTAATCCATAATCTTCTTCAAATATTGCATTTATTTCTATTGATTTTGTATATTCTTTTAAACAATCTCTTCTTGCTTTATATTCCATATATGGATGAATATTTGGATTATACCAATATACTGTTGGTTCTATATTTTCTTTTCTTAAAGAATCTATACAATATACACTACATGGCGCACAACAAGTATGTAATAATAAGTTCATTTTTTATTTTTCCTTTCTATAAATTAATCTATATATTCTCTTCTGTTAATTTATATATATATATATTATCAAATGTTTTTATTTTCTCACATTTTACATTTTTCCCATAGTGTTCCTTTATAAATTGTATTACATGTTCTTTATAATTTTCATAATATACTCCAGACCATTCAACATCTCCGTCTATTAAATATACATTTTCCTTTAACAAATCTAAAAATGTACCATCTAAACTATTTCTTTGTTTAAATTCATAATAATTTTCCGTAAATATATCCCAACCTCCCATAACTCTTAAATTTGAAAAAGCTCCTTTAGGTGGCATGGAATATACAGAATATGTTAAATATCTAAATTGTAATGCTGGCGCTGTATATAAATAAACATTTTCTTTATGTGAATTTGTATATTCTATTACTTCTTGATAATTACTATAGTTTTCTAATTTATAATTAAAATTATATTTATTTGCTGATAACAAAACTACAGATAAAACTATAAATACTAAAATACCTCCAATATCATCCTTTTCTTTATCCTTATATTTTACAAAGTATAACAATATTGCCGTTCCTAAAATGTACTCTGGAATAACTACTCTTAACATTGCTCTATTTAAAACTATAAACAAAACATTTATCCCTATTGTTGTTAATAATATAATTATTGAAAAAGCAGTTTTGTTTTTATTTAAGCATAATACTAATATAAAAGCTACCAAAAATATTATTGTAAATAATTCATTACTTTCTACTAATTGTCTAATCAATTGCTCTAAAATACTTTTAAAATTAGTATTCAAATTATACTCTGCTTCATTATTTTTTTTATATTCAACTATTTTCTCTAAGTTTTCTTTACTATATATGTTTTCATCTCCATAGTTAAAAGTATAAAATAGATAATGATCATTTTTTGACCATCCTATCTCATTAAATATTTCTTTGTTTTCCTCATAATCTGTATATGACAAATCCTGAAGTTTAGTTCTTAATTCATTATATTCAATATAATTTTTATATAATGAATTTGTATTATAAAATATTATATTTGAAGAATATATTAAAATAGTTAAAATAAATAAAATTATATATTGTTTA
>UMAT01004519.1_pt1 | contig 31134 bp, 55 predicted proteins | sample 1963781 | NCBI WGS metagenome assembly UMAT01 (sample SAMEA4835923, study PRJEB28245) | human gut metagenome | biome: gut microbiome; material: fecal sample | place: Denmark | collected 2008
CACTGGACTGATAGGGACGTATGGCAGTTTTTGAATGGGAATAACATAGAGCACTGCTCCCTATACGATGAAGGATATAAACGAATAGGTTGTATTCTCTGCCCGATGTCAAACAACAAACAGAAGTTAAAGGATTGTCAGCGTTTCCCTCATGCGAAACATAAATGGATTCAGACCATACAAAAGTTGATTGATGCCGGATATCTCAACCACAACTTTACCGATGCAGAGTTTGGGTTTAATTGGTGGATAAGCGATAAAAATTTTGACCAATATTATGCAGACGAAGTACTGCAACAGAAAATTGAGTTTAACGAATAACAATAAAAGAGTAGTTATGAAACAGACGGTAGAAGAAGCTGCAAGAGAGTATTCTTCTCAATGGGCATGGAACTCTCAACCGGATATGTGGCAAAGCGAAAAGGACTTTAAAGCTGGTGCCGAATGGCAGTCAAGGCAGTCTCCGTGGATAAGCGTTAAGGAACGGTTGCCGGAGCAAAACGAACTTGTTCTTTGTAGAATGGTATCAAATGAAGCCATTGTAAGCGGATTTATTATACCTATGCCAAGTGGGAGACCTCGTGTTGTAACATTGCCGGATTTTGAATTTGAAGATTATGGCGATTACGTTTGTGACATGTGGACACCTATTCCCTCCTTTGATGAAATATTTGAAGCAAACAAGGATGTACTGGAACGAATTAAGGAGAAAGGAGACTGATATGGAAGTAAAGAACGGAATAATAATAGACGGAGTGTTTCATGAAATAGCACCAATAAGAGAAAACTACTCGTGTGACAATTGCAGCTTGGAAGAAAAATGCGATAAAATAGATTTTTTCTTATGTACATTAATTGCTGGACGGCATAACTCTGATGAACGTTTTATCAATCGTGGCAAAGTAACGGATATTAAGATAGAAAAGGAGGAATAATAATGAAAAAGTACAGAATATACAGATACGGACTTTTTGACCACATTTTTGACGTTCAAGTGAAAAAATGGTATGGCTGGGTACTTGTTAAGAGGTTTAAGGCTGATATAAGTTCTGATGACACAATGATAGATAATATTTATTATTGTGAAACGTTATCTAAAGAACTTTTGGATAAGTTGGAGGAGAAGTTATGAAATCAAAACATCCATTAGATTGGTATAACGAAAACACACCATCGGAAGATGAAGAATACGAAAAGGGATGTCTATCTATCGCCTTGATAGTAGTAATTATTTTCATTGCATTAACAGTTGTAATTTTATCTTACGAATTATGAAACCAGAACAAGTATTATCAATCGAACAAATGAAGCACTTGCAGGAGCTTGGATTAGATACAAGCGATGCAAGCATGCACTGGCAGTATTTACCTACTGTCGATGCTATTATCAATGGAACTGATGAAATAGAGAAAAAACCTTGCTTTTTTGTAAGTCAGCCGAACATGAAACATGAATACCCTACTTACACCTTGCAGGACATTCTCGACAAGCTGCCGAAACGTATAGAAACAGAAGATTATGAGTTTGAATTATACATCTATTACCATGAAAACGGCGTCAGCGTATTTTACGATGATGGTGATATTACTCAACTTGCATTCTTTAGTAAAACTACACTTCTGGAATCAGCCTACGAGATGCTGTGCTGGTGTATTGAAAACGGATATGTTGGAAAGGAGGGTGAATAATGTCAAGAGGGGAAATATTAAATCTATCAGATTTGAAAAGTATGCACGGCTCTATTACTTTGGAATATACGGGTATTCTTTACGCGGGGGTAGATAGGGAAAAGAAGCTCCGTGAATTGGCAAAAGTTAATCCGCAGGAGTATTGTCTTGCATTGGGTGTGAATGATGATAGTGAAATTTTCAAAGACATTTCGTCGGGTTCCTTAGTGTCTTCGATGAAATTTTTTAAGAAACTGAAAGGAGAATAACTATGGGATTTACAACACCGTGCTTTATACGCAAAAACACACCGGAGCTTCGGAAGGAGCTGGAATATTTGGGCTATTCACATGGTAAGCCTGAATATTATGCAAATGATGATGACAACAAGTATGATTTTATAATGTGTCACAATGGAAGGTTCTTTTTACTCTCTCAAGAGAACCATGTGATAAGGAATGGGCATCCTTTGAAAAAACATGGAAGTATTAATTGCGGAACCAACGAGTCTTTGTTTCTCGCCATTGTCGCATTGAGAGATGATGTAGATATACATCAATGGTTTACAGATGGTAATGAATGGTTTCTTTGCAAATATCTGAAAGTTGGCATGCACTACCAAGACAAGCCGGAAATACTATTTGAAAAGTGGCACAAGGCTACCGTAGACGAACTGATTGAACACTTTAAAGAAAAAGAATGAAAGCACATGTAATGAAGCTTAAAAACAACTGTGTAATTGTTGACGAGGAATATTTTAACGAGATAAAGAAGAAGGCAGAATTTAACCAGGAAAGGGTAAACGAGATTGCTGAGGAAAGGTTCTTGAAATACGTCAAAGAAAGCGGTATCAAACTTTCCTACGAAGTGAACGGAATACCTTATATATTTCATCATGACTTGTTGAGTGAATTGAACTATGAGGAAAGAGGATATCCGGAATCCGTGTCAGAAAAGGTGAAGCATGTTATCGCAGACGATATAACCGAGGCTTTGAATGATAAGTTTAAAGGACTGAAAGACGAGGCTTTGAATTATGCGTTAAGCGAGTTTGACAAGCGGAAACACGGTTTGGAGGCTACTGCAAAAATATGGAAATGTCTTGCATTGATATTTTTCATTATGACTATTGTTTCAATAACCGCATTATTTATATAGTTATGACAGAAGAACTTGTAACATTAGAGACAGCAAAGATGCTGAAAGAGAAAGGGTTTTCACAAAGGAAATATCTTATAAATGTTTCTACTTTGCATAATTGTTATAAATACCTATCTGTTCCACCTCAATCGGTGGCTCAAAGGTGGCTTCGTGAAACCAAGAATATTCATATATGTGTATATAACTGTGCTTGTGGCTATGGATACGAAATATCTAAAGCTGACAATGGAACTCATATAGCCAGTTCTACTTATAAAGGAACAAATGACGGAGGGGAATGGGACACCTACGAGGAAGCACTGGAGGCAGGTTTGGTGGAATGTTTAAAGCTTATATGATTATGAGACAAGAAAGAAAAATCGGAGAAATATTTGAATGCAACGGAGAAAAAATTATCGTGAAAAAAGATAGAGATATTATGTGCGGTTGTGATAAATGCGTCTTTAATTGTAAACCGGAATGTAATGATTATAATTGCATTTCTTATGTTAGGCAAGACAAGCAAGATGTATACTTTGAAAAAGTAGAGGAGAAACAGCAATGAAGAAAATAATGTTTAATGATAAATACGGCTTAACCCAAGCTGTGTTGGAAGGTCGGAAGACTATGACGAGAAGGGTCTGCAAGTATGACAGACCAAATGAAACCTATGATATTGTATTCCCCGTTTTTGAACCAAATGATTACGATAATGACGGGAACATAGTATCTCCATTAAATTATGCTTTTGGTTGGAAAAACGACAAAGGAGACTTTACGGGGTGGAATATTCCAAAATACAAAGTCGGTGAAGTTGTTGCCATTGCGCAAAGTTATGAAAGTTTAGGGATGAATCCCGAAATCGCACTTAATGATAAGGACGGAATAGGATTTTATACTAAAACCAAATTCGCACCCGGTTGGAAAAATAAGATGTTTGTCCGCGCTGACCTCATCCCCCATCACATCCGTATTACCAACATCAAAATCCAAAGGCTTCAAGAAATCTCTAACGAAGACTGCTTGAAAGAAGGAATAATAAAAACTATTCATAAGTCCGCTGACGGTGAATGGGGAAGATATTATTGGCATCATGGAGTTACGCGTTCCAATTGTCCTTATGGGCAATACAAGGAATATAGTAATCCATTAGAAGCTTTTGCATCCTTAATAGATTGCGTTTCTGGCAAGGGTACGTTTAAGAGCAATCCTTATGTCTTCGTTTACGAATTTGAACTGATTGACTAAAAACGAGAAAAGATATTGATTATGAAGCGTGAAATAAAATTCAGAGGGAAAAGCACTGATACGGGGAAATGGATATATGGATTTCTCTCTTTTTTCTATACTGCCGGAAGGGACGAAAACGGACTTATCCTCACAGACAAGGCGAGGATATATTCCTCAGAAGACGGTTGCTGTTACGACGTATGGGCTGAAACCGTCGGGCAGTTCACCGGCTTGTGCGATAAGAGCGGTAAAGAAATCTATGAAGGCGACATACTTATGTGTGAGCAACATATAGCTCTTGTATTGTGGAACAAAGGACTTGCTACATTCGCATTACAATTCGATTTTGAAAAAAAGTCGGCATGAGACCTTTAGGCGAATGGCATGCTATGACAGTCGTTAGTAATATTTACGATAGCCCTGATTTAATATAAGAAATAGCCATGAAAACAGAACTCATTTTCTTTATTGCGATATTCATCAGATAAGATAAGAACACTTTAATGCTTGTTCCCTCTTGCTTAGGCGTGAACCAAAATGGAATCACGCCTTTTTATGCTATTATTTCCAAGTAGTTTTTGCTCAGATATTTTACACTAACTTCCTAAAGTTTACTTGTATTTTTCCATCTCCGGCAAATGTTTCCTTATGTCACTGATACGTGTTGCATCACTCGGATGCGTGCTCATAATCTCTGGCACTGAACCCGATCCGCTCGCCGACATCTTCTGCCAAAATGTGACGGCCACATTCGGATTATAACCGGCCATCGTCATAAGAATAAGTCCCATATGGTCAGCCTCGGTCTCATGTTTGCGTGAGAATGGAAGCATCACACCATATTGTGCTCCAAGACCATAGACAATATTCCCAGCCTTCTGTATGGCGGCAGACTTTCCACTAAGAGCCTCTCCTAAAATTTTCGCTCCGTATTGTGCAACCAACTGCTGGCTCATACGCTCATTACTATGCTTGGCCACAGCGTGTGCCACTTCATGTCCGATAACTACAGCCAGTTCGTCATCGGAGGAAACCAGATTCATCAATCCCTCATACACAACGATTTTGCCTCCTGGCATACAGAATGCGTTCACCTGATCATCCTTAACCAAATTAAATTCCCATAAGAAGTTCTTCACCTCACCGGACATTCCATTATTTTTCAAGTATTGTTCCGTAGCAGTGGCTATTTTCTTTCCGACACGCGTCACCATCGCTTTCTTTGTTGCATTATTTGATAACGGTGCTGACTTGATATATTCCGAATACTGGGTCAGACTCGATGAAAGCACTTCGGAGTCAGATACAAGCAGCATCTGTTTTCTGCCTGTCAAAGGAACACTTCCGCAACCGTATAACAGAAGTATGGCTGCAAATAAAGTCACAATTTTCTTCATGCATCTACAATTTAAAAGTATGAACAAAGTTAAGGATTATTTTCTAATTGTAATAAGTCGATACATGAAAAAAGCATTGAACATATCATTGGACGGTATTCATACAAAGCGCGATTGAAATGAATATGTCAATATCCGGCTTTAAGTTAAATCAAGTTTAACTTGTTGATAATCAAACAATAAATAGTTTTTAAAATTTGCATATATCCCTATAAATCAGTACCTTTATAATACTAAAAGATAGCAATAATAACAATTAAAATATATACGATTATGAAAGAGTATGATAAAGCAATAGTTAGTTGTAAACGAATAGCACGTAACCCATGTGGGCCAGACGAATACGAAGTGACAATTAAGCCTCATGGCGAACCCGAACAAGTGATATATACACTTGCTGGTCCTTTTGAAAGCGATGAAGCAATTTGTGACAGAATTTATCGTCAGTGGTTGAAAGAACAAATATAATAATCCGGTAGCCTTCTGGCTACCACAATATACACGATTATGAAAGCGGATTTAATTTTAATGATTAGCCCCGGAGCCCCACTGATGAAACAACTGGGCAAAGTGTTGGGTAAGCTATGTACCCCGTACGACTTCTCTACTATAGAGAGGGGTGAAAAGTACATCACCATACAGCATGACGAGACTGGGCTTGTAGTGGCTTATACGAGTGAAAAAAGATTGAATGCAAAACATTAAATATAGTGATTATGAACTCAATAAATGAAAACGGTTGCAGCGTATGCCAACCCGGTAAAGAGAATTATTGTACCTACAACACCAGGTTGAGAGGTAAGAGAGTGAGAATGTACCAGTACGATTACCGTACTGAAAGCGGTGAGTTGTTTTCTTGTTGTGCGCCTACCTTAGAGGCGTGTAGAGAAAGACGGGATAAATGGCTTATTGGAAGTGTAAGTGAAGACAAGAGATTTATGCAATGAAAAACGAAAGAATGAAAGCAAAGCTTAAAGCTACTGGAGAAACAGTGGAGGCTAATTCTTCAAGTACGATGAGGATTCCATGTGGAGCATACCATACGAGTGATGGTCGGATACTACCGGCAACAGCACTTGAATTTGATAAGGTCATAGATTGGGAACAACGCAGGTATGAAGTTGCAAAAGCAGCCATACAAGGTTTTTGTGCTAACAGTGACCCAGTTATGACTAAAGATACAACATTTGCACGGTTTGCTGAATGGGGAGTTAAACTTGCTGATGCACTGATTGAAGAATTGAAGAAAGGAGGCAAGAAATGACACAGAAGCAAGCATTGAAGCAGTTAGAGAAATATTGCGAGATAAACAATATACACCTAACAGGTTCCTCGTTTACCCGAAACGCTTATGCAATTGTGGCGCATGACACAAACCAAACCGGGAACCGAATATTTGAAAATGGAGTACCATGCCACCGTTTAAGCGGTTATCATACACCAAAAGAGCTTTTAATATGGCTGGACGGTTATCACGCTGGAATACAGAAAAGAGGTGTGAAATGAAAAAGTACAAAATAAAAGTAGTAGAAACCCTCTCCAAAGTAGTAGAGGTGGAAGCGGAAGATTACGATTTAGCTTTTGATAAGGTAGAAGAAATGGTTGACTGCGAAGAAGTCGTTCTTACAGCAGACGATTTTGAAGGTAGAGAATTTTATCCAGTGGAAGATTATGAAATATAAACTGTAGATTATGCAGACAAAAACAAATAAAGCCACTTCCCTACTTCGCTCCGGAAATCTGAAAGAAGCATTATCCATTTTCCGCACATTCCGCATCGGATTCACCAAAGAAGAACGCAGAACCTTGCAGATTGCCAGTGAAATCCTTGCCGGAAACGCTTTATTTTACCAGCAGCTTGGAATCGATACGGATTACATGATAAGCAAATCGGTTGAGATAATCACAGAAAAGTATTTGAGTAATGAAAAGGTTTAATGAGAAATAAGATATAAAGCTTGTCTTATTATAACTAATTAGTTATATTTGCATCATGAAATCAGTTGAAAGTAAAACCACCGATATAAGAACCATATATAAAACTGAAGAATTTGAAGAGTTTTATAATGGTCTGAATACAAGGGTAAAGGGTAAGTTCGAGTATACATTTGAACTTGTACAAACTGTGTATGCTTTGCCCATAAAGTATGTAAAGCATTTGGATGGAACAGACTTGTATGAAATGCGTGTATCGGTCGGCTCTAATGAATATAGAACTGTGCTGTTTGCGATTGACAACAGCAATGTCATTTTATCAACCAAAATAATTCTGCTTAACGGATTTTTAAAGAAGTCTACAAAGGATTATAATAAGCAAATAGCCAAAGCAATACGAATTTTAAAAGACTTAGTGTTATGATACAGTTAGATGAGAAAAAGTTGGCGAAACTCAAAACGACCAACCAGCAGCTTGATGAAAAGTACGGAGAAAATGGTACGGCCACTCGCGAGAAATTCAATGAAAATGCAATGGCATGGTATTATGGTGATATACTCCGCGAACGCCGAAAGGAACTAAAATTAACCCAGAAACAGCTGGCACAGAAAATCGGTAAGGAACAGAGCTATATCGCCCGTGTGGAAAAAGGGGAGGCAGACATACAATTATCGAGCTTCTTTCGCATCGCTCGTGCGCTAGGTATCGAGTTTACGCCTACATTTGTTTGAAGTTAATTTTATTGTTCTCATATTCATAGAACATTTGTTTGCATTAAGGCAGGATGGAGAAATCTGTTCTGCCTTTTTCGTTTCTGCAAGTAAAAGTTAAATCTTTGCCTTTCAGTATTTTACGATGAAAATAAAAGACATAAACCATTGTAAATCAATTATTTATTTGTATCTTTACAATGTCAAAATAACACCTATTAATAACAAGTAAAAGTCAAGAGCAATGAAAACAGAAGAACTTATCAGATACTACAAAGCAAACATTGAAGCTATTGAAAAAGGATTGAACAACGACTCTCTTTCAGCAGATAAAAAATTCAGATTGGGATATACACAACAGGCGTTGGACGGATATAAGTCTGCTTTACAAGAACTTCTTGGAAATAATAACGACTAATAATAGAAGAGAGCAAATGAGCAAAGTAACAGAACTAACAAAAGAGCTTCAAAGAGTGATGTATTCCACTACATACTCTTTTGAGATAGATACAGAAGATATTGTATTCGGATTCAAGAAAACCATAAGAAAGCGTACCAAAAATTTAGCAAAGGCATTTAAGCTAGAACAAAAGGTAACAAAAGATTGTGGACGTTTCCTATCCGATACGGTTAGAATAGTATCTGTAAGAATATACAAGAACGGTGATTTGAGAAAGGAACTTCATGCTAAAGAAATAACATCAATGTATAACGGATAAATCATAGAGCAATGAATACTTATCACAAATTCTGTCCAAATGTATTTTTGGCAAAGTGCGATGAAAGGCACGAGAAAGGTGAAACGATAAATGTTACAACCAAGTACGGCAAAGAAAATGAAAGTTTCGTTTTTAATCTGATTTTCGAGAAAGATGGTTTCTATTATTACTCGATCGTTCGGGCTGACGGATTCAATGTACAGGAATGGGCGAAGCAAAGAGCTGAACGCAGGCATGAATGGGCATCATCGGCAGCGCAAAAGAGTAATGAGTATTTCAATCGCTCGAACAAAGATAGAGATTTCCTTTCTTTAGGCGAACCAATCAAAGTCGGACATCATAGTGAAAAGCGGCACCGGAAGATGATAGAAGATTCTTGGAACAATATGTGCAAAAGTGTTGAGTTCAGCGACAAGGCTGCCGAACATGAAAGAGTAGCCAAGTATTGGGAAAAACGTGCTGAAACGATCAATCTTTCAATGCCTGAAAGTATCGATTTCTACAAACATAAGCTGGAACAAGCTAAAGAATACCACGAAGGTGTGAAGTCCGGCAAATATCCACGAGAACACTCCTACACTCTTACTTATGCCAAGAAAGCCGTAAATGAGGCACATAAGAATTATGAACTTGCATTAAAGCTGTGGGGAGATGAAGAATAAAGTATACGTTTTGTTTCAAACTGATATTTGGAAAACAAAATCAAGTAGAGTGTGTTTCGGTGTATTTCTTTATGAAAATGCTGCTATTGATGCCGCCAAAGAAAATGGTTTATATACCAATGAAAGTGAAGTTGAAATTATAGAATGTGAACTTGGGAAATTTGAAGAGTTATGAAAACAATAGTAAAAGTCTATCTGAAAGACGAACAGGGCAATGAGGACTGGCTCGTTACTCCCATTAACCTACCGGAACAAGAAGCGCACGAAAACTATATAGGCAAATGGTTTAATATGGGACGTGAAACGGATCACATGATGAAATGTTGGAAAGTTGAGACCTTGAAAGTCGAAAAATAGTATTTTTCGAGTTATTTTATTTGAGTTTCAAATAAAATTAAGTATTTTTGAGGCAGAAATAAGAGAAAACAGCTAAATTGAAGGAATGACAGAAATGGGATTGTTAAGTAGCCGCCTGTCAGCGGTGAAAAAGGATGGACGTAAACAGTCTGACAGCGTGGAATATCATCCGATTGCAAGTTCAAGTCTTGCTTCCTTCAATTAGCTAACAAGGGAATTTAGCAAAGTTGGTCTATGCGTCGGACTGAAAATCCGAAGAACAAGGTTCGAATCCTTGAGTTCCCGCAAACCTTAGTAGTAGTCAAGCGAAAACAAGGACAAAAAGGCTTATGTAATTTACGGGGTGATGGAAATTGCCATCTGACACGACTGAAAGAAGCCGAAAAATTGCATGAGTGTTCTTGCAAGTAGCTTGAAGAATGATTGAATTTGTGTTTAAGTCTGCCGGGAATATGCTCGGCAGACATTTACGCAGAAAGTGTATGAAGTTGTACATAACCCGGAAGTAAGATGACAAGACCCAAGTATGACTATCTCATAGTCGGAGCAGGATTGTATGGTGCAATGTTTGCACATACAGCCACGTTACAAGGAAAGAAATGTCTTGTAATTGAAAAGAATAACCACATCGGAGGCTATTGCTACACTGAAAATGTACATGGTATTGAAGTGCATAAGTTTGGTGCGCACATCTTCAGGACTAACTCCCAAAAAGTTTGGAACTTTGTAAATAGCATCTGTGAGTTTGTTCCGTTTGTCAATTCCCCCCTTGCTGACTGCCAAGGCAAAATTTACAATCTCCCTTTCAATATGAATACCTTTAATCAAGTATTTGGAGCAACTACTCCTGCGGCTGCGAAGGAAGCCATTGAAAGGGACAAGATCGTGTTTGACTGTCCAAAGAATTTGGAAGAACATTGCCTTTCAACCGTTGGAAGAAGAATATACGAAATATTCATCAAGGGCTATACGGAAAAACAATGGGGAAAGAAGTGTACGGAACTTCCTGCGTCCATTATGAAACGTATTCCTATACGTTACACATTCGATAACAACTATTTCAACGAAAAATATCAAGGTATCCCTGAATGTGGATATACAGAGTTTATTGCACGTCTGCTGCTTGGTTCAAACTTTGCGCTTGGTACGGATTTTTTTGATGATTCTGAGCGATTAAATAGCCTTGCCCGAAATGTTGTTTATACCGGACCAATAGACAAGTTCTACAATTATCGGTTCGGCAAATTGGATTACCGCTCCGTCAGGTTCAAAGAAACCTATTTGCCAGATGTGGATAATCTACAAGGAAATGCCGTAATCAACTATACTGACAGCCATGTACCATATACCCGTATGATTGAGCACAAGCATTTCCTTAAAAAACAATGCAAGGGAACAGTTCTTTCCTATGAGTTTCCATGCGATTACAGCGAGAACGGTTCGCCATGCTACCCTATCCCAACGGAAGGAAATCTGATGAACTACGCTAAATATAAGGCATTGGCTGATAAAGAACCAAACGTAATCTTTGGTGGGCGACTGGCTGAATATACATATTACAGTATGAACGATATTATAGAGCAATTTGTATGAAGATTGAAATTACACCCATGACGGAACGTTTCGCAAAGGATAGTTGGAAATTGCGGAACAATCCTGCGCTATGGAAATTCATGAAAAGTGAAGCTCCTATACCTGCAACGCTTGAAAGCGAAACGGAGTACTTGAAAATTGCGTCCGACAATCCACACAATGATATGTTTGCGATTCTTGCCGATGGAGAGTTTGCCGGTTATATCACACTGAAGAATATCGCATACGGCGCCGCCGAATTGAGTTATTGTGTCATGCGCCAGGAGTTATGGCGCAAAGGAGTTGTAGGCTGCGCCACCCTGCTTGCCTTGCAATATGCGTATGAAGAGCTTGGACTTGATTTGGTCTATCTCTATATCAATCCGAAGAACGTTGCTTCATATAGTAATGCTATCAACAAACATTTTGTGCGTGTTGGGAGCAGCTTTATCAATCCGGAAGTTGAACGATTGGAAATGACAAGAACAGGATGGGAAAAAGTATTGAAGTAGTTGAAATTCCTCTTTCAGAATTGAAAGACGATATAGGTAATCCAAGAAAGATTACCAAAAAGAAAGCGAAGGAGTTGCAGGAATCACTGGAACAGTTTGGTGATTTTGGCATCATCGTAATAGATGAACATAACAACATTATCTCCGGACACCAACGAGTAAATGCGCTGAAAGCGAATAAAGGTGAAAATCAGACTGTGCTTTGCAAAAAGTTAATTGGCTACTCGGAAACAGAACTTCGAGCCATTAATATAAAAGCAAACACCCATGCAGGAGATTGGGATATGGATAAGCTGGCTGATTGGACTGCTGACTTTAATCTGAATCTTGGATTCGAGTTACCGCAGACAGATCCGAATACCGATATAAAGATTAAAGACATGGAACTTATCCGGTATGAAAAGTACGACTATGTTATGATTGTATGTCGGAATGAAATTGATTATCTTAACCTTACTCGTGCGCTTGGTATTGACGGAAAGAAAGTGCTTGTTGCTAAAGGAAAGAATGGGGAAAGAAAAATCAAAGCCCGTGCCATTTGGTATGACGAGATGAAAGCTAAGATTGTACCCGATAATAAATGATAGTATGGAACCGATTAATGTACTTATCACTTGCAGCAACATTCATGTAAAGAACATGATAGACTGCTTAAAAAACAATTACGAAGGAACAAAAGTTAATGTGTATTGTGTCAATTCAGTAGAATGGGATTTACCCCAAGAGGGAGAATGCGACGGGGCTTTTGTTGTCCCGAAAGCTACTGACCCAAGTTATTTCCCATATTTACTAACTCTTTGTAAGAAGTTAAAGATTGATGTGGTGTTCCCTGTAACATCCATTGACTTAGATGCTATGGCATGGCATAAGGAAGAGTTTGCTGAACATGGAATACATATTGCTGTAACTTCTCCAGAGTCTATGAAAGTAGCCAATGACAAAATAGCCTTGCAGAGGATGTTTCCTCAATATATGCCCAAACAAATTGTAGCTAAAGATTACGGTGATGTAATACCCTTCTTGAAAACGGTAAACGGTCGTATCTGCTGTAAAGTGGCTAATATGTGTGGCGGGCGTGGCTTTGCTGTGGTAGATAATGAAAAATGCTTAGATATTAATCTTTTTCACCGGTTTGGAAAGAAACATTATATCTCGCATGACCAACTTCGTGAAATTATTCGCAAACAAGACCACGATGTCATTGTGCAGGAGTATAAAGAAGGACTTGATTATTCAGTGAGTGTGCTTGCAGATAAAGGCCGTGTTACTCATATCTGCGGCTATGTTGGATATGTCCTTGAATTTGGCTCCATGATGTATGCTGAAATCAAGCCCAATGAGCAGGCTTATGAGATTGCACAGACTATCTGTGAGAAATTGGGAATAGACGGCAACGCCTGTTTTGACTTCATACTTGGAGAAGACGGTAAAGTAACATTACTCGAAATCAATCCACGTGTAAATGCCTCTCTCAACTTCGTAAGCAATGCAGGATGCAATATGTTCTACCTACGGTGCAAGCAACTGCTTGGCTATGATTACGAGCAAGACCAGCAAAAAATCAATGTCGGATTTAAAATGAAGAAGTACTTTGAAACAAGATATTTCATTTAACATCTACTGCATGTCCTACCAGCGACCAGACAGAATACTCACGCAGGATTTATTGGAGTATTGTACCTATGTCGTGCGCTGGAAGGAAGAGGAAGCGTACAGAAACGCCGGAGTGAAAGACTTGCTTGTCATTCCGCAAGGAGCAACTTTAAAAGACGGAACTATTGTATGGAGCTTTATGACAACTCTATACTGGATAATCGAGAATACTTCCGAAGATGTGATATTTGTAGCCGATGATGATTTGAATCAGTTCTGCTACCGATTGGACACCTATACCAACATCAAGACGGAATTTGAGAACTATCGTGAAATAGCTACATCTGAAATAGAACGCATCGCACAACTGTTGTATGACTTGGATTTAGGATTCGCTTGCGATAATCCGCAATTCGCTTTGTACAACTATACACAAGAGTTTTGCTTCAAAGGTATGCCAGGTGGCATCAGATGGATTAATAAGAAAGCCTTCAAAGCAAAGTTTGACCCAAAAGATTTTGCAACTTCTGATATTGACATGATGATGCAAGAGCTATTGATGAACAGAATTATTTTACAGCCTCGCTATTTTCATTCAATGAGTGTAAAGGATAAATTGGAAGGTGGAACTACTGTTGATTCAAAAGTGAATTATCAATTCCGACTTGCGATGAAAAATAAATGGGGGAAGTATTTTGATTATGATTTTAAGAAAAACCAAGCAAAGATAAATGTTAAACGTTAGAGAAATTCAAACACCAGCCTACATCTGCGATATAAAGGTATTTAAAGGCAATATTACCGACTTCCGAAAGGCGGTAAACAAATACTACCCCAATTATCACATGGGGTATAGTTATAAAACGAATTACTACCAAGAGTTCTGTAAAGCTGTTGACAAACTTGGCGAGTATGCAGAAGTAGTATCGCCAAAGGAATACCATTACGCTAAAGAACTTGGAGTACGCGATGAGGACATCATCTACAATGGAGTTATACCCGATTTTGCTAATAAACTGAACGTAGCTTTGAATGGTGGTATTGTGAATATTGAAAATTTGGACGAGTTCAAGAATTTCGTTGATTGGTCAAATGCAAAGCAACGTCATATCGAATTAGGGGTACGTCTAAACTTCGATATTGGCAATGGAGTTATATCACGATTTGGCTTTGATACTACAGGAGAAGATTTTCAGTTTCTGCTGAACAAAGAAAACTATCCATTTATCACGATTAAGTCTGTGCATTGCCATATCAGTCAAGCACGCAGTTTGGGATATTTCCGCAAACGTGTACAGAACATGATCAAGTTTGCCGATATGCTTGGAGCTTCCATAATTGATATTGGTGGCAATATGTTTGGTCGTATGGATGATTCTTTTAAGGAGCAATTTAATGAGTATGTACCAACATTTGAAGAGTATGCAGAAGTTATTGGTTCTGAAATGGCGAAGGCATATCCGAATGGTGAAAAAATGCTTATTACGGAAGACGGAACACCGGTCGTTTCAAATGCCATGCACTTGTTGGCTACCGTTATCGGAGTGAAGAAAGTGCAAGGAAAGACCTTTGTAGTACTTGATACTAAGCGTGAAGATGTCGGAGCTTCCTGTATTTGCAAAAGCCCATCCTATCAGCACTATGGTAAAGAAGAGAATTATGTAGATAAAGCTACCGTTTTCGGATGCTCCTGTGTTGAAATTGATTATCTGATACGAGAGTATAGCGGTCCTGCAAATATCGGAGACAAAATCCTTATCCGAAACATCGGTGCGTATTCGTACAATACCACCAATGACTTTATCACTTACGGATGCAGAAACGTGGTTAGCATGAAAGATGTTGTGTTCTGATTGAGTAATAGTTTCGTATAGTTAAATCTTTGATTTTCTTGATTTTATGGCGAAAACAAAAGGTGTAAACCATTGTAAATCAAATACTTATTTGATATCTTTGCAATATCAAAATAACACCTATTAGTAACAAGTAAAATACAAAAGAGATGAAAGGAACAAAGTATATTAATTCAAAAGGTTTGCCCAAAGGTACATTTGTTTATTCTATTAAGAAGGACGGTTCAAGATACGCAAAACCTACATTTTACCAGTTTATAGGTTTTGAAAAAAATGCAGGAGACGTTATCCAAAGATTAATGAAACTTAATCCCGGAAGAAAGTACGAAATCGCATAAATACGACAACATGAAACCTCAATTATTGACACAGAACGGACACAATATGTTTGAAATGCTTTCTCTTTTGCAGAAAGCTATCCGTAGAGGACACGATGCCTATGCTGGATATGCAGCTTGCCAGTTGATGGTAAGATACCGTAAGCATCTTTGGAATAGGCTGATGATTATTTCAGCCGAAGATTGCTGGGATTGCGTAACACATGAACTTGTAGCATTACGCAAAGCTGATGATATGAATCCACAGCCTTTATTTATAGCTCGTGCGGTCACTATCTTACTTCGGGCAAGGAAAAATCGTGATGCGGACTGGTTCGCCTGTAATTTATTGAATTGTCGTGAGACACTCGATTTAGCTGAATGCGAACGCAATTTTGACAGAATACCAAGCTATGTGTATGATTGCCATACGTGGCAAGGTAAACGTGCCGGAAAAACGAAAGCCGACATGATACGCGACGAACAAAATGCCCTCTATCCATGCGTTGAAGGATATTACGACAGATTAGATTGGAGCCGCTTTTTCTATTGCGAGAAGAATGGCTTCTATGACAAGAACAATGTTGCACCAATGCCAACCAAAGAACAGCTTCAAGAACTTGATTCAGGTGGCGTACAAATGAGTATGTTTGATTAGTCTTGCAATCATCCTCCATCACATTGAAGTCTTGGAGGATTGATTGCGTAAAGTTAGCTTGATATGAAAAAGAGAGATAGACAAGAACTGTTTTTGAAGCATTTCCGTGATAGTCATGGAATTGTTTCGTATGCTTGCCAAAAAACTGGCATAACAAGAGCTTGTTACTATAAGTGGAGAGAAAGTGACCACAAGTTTAAAGAACGCGCTGAAGAAGTTGAGGAAGAAACGATTGATGTGGTCGAATCTAAATTGCTATCTGCAATCAACAATGATGATTTGACTGCGATAATCTTTTATCTGAAAACAAAGGGTAAGAAGCGTGGTTATGTTGAGCGTGTCGAGCAGGATGTCAATGTCAATCCATTCGAAAGTTTGATGAAAGAATTGCCGGACAAAATAGAAGAATAATGGATCTGAGCGACAAGGCTGCCTTGTATATGCAGGCGTGGAGAGACGATTGGTGCAAGTTCTGTTCCGATGTGCTGAAAGCGCGTTTGGATAAGGAACAGCAGGATATTATTCACTCGGTTCAATACAACCGAATGACCGCTGTAGCATCCGGGACTGCCCGTGGCAAGGATTTCTGTGCCGCTTGTGCCGCTATGTGCTTTATGTATCTTACTCCACGATGGGTTAACGGGAGATTGGTAAAGAATACCAAAATTGCAATGACAGCTCCATCCGGTCGCCAAGTGAAGGATATTATGATACCGGAAGTTTCCAGGCTATTCCGGAATGCAGGTTTCCTACCTGGTCGTTTATTATCTTCGGGAATCAGAACCAACTATGAAGAATGGTTTCTGACCGGCTTTAAATCAGGGGATGACAATATGGAAGCATGGTCGGGATTCCATGCCGTAAACACATTATTTGTTGTCACGGAAGCCTCCGGTATATCAGAAGTTATCTACAATGCCATCGAAGGTAACTTGCAGGGAAATTCACGTTTGCTTATTGTGTTTAACCCAAACGTAACCACCGGCTACGCTGCCCGTGCCATGAAGTCTGACCGTTTTGCCAAATTCAGATTAAGCTCCCTTAATGCTGAGAATGTCGTAAGCAAAAAAATAGTTATTCCCGGTCAAGTGGATTATGAATGGGTGAAGGATAAAGTATCGAACTGGTGCTCGCCTATCCAACAAGAGGACTTCAACAAAGGCGAAGGTGATTTCAAATGGGAAGGCTGTCTGTACAGACCCAATGACTTATTCCGCGTAAAAGTACTTGGTATGTTCCCTAAAGTAGCGGAAGATGTACTTATCCCCTACGAATGGATTGAAATCGCCAACGAGAATTGGAGGAAACTGCAAGAGGACGGTTTTGTTCCAAAGAAAAGCTGCAAACTTGGTGTCGATGTTGCAGGTATGGGACGTGACGACAGTGTGCTGTGTCTAAGATACGGCAACTATGTCAGCGAGTTTGAAGCGCATCAATCCGCTGGAACGGCAGATCACATGCACGTAGCCGGTATGATATCCAAGCATCTTGGGAAGAAAGGCACGAAGGCTTTTATTGACACCATTGGAGAAGGTGCTGGCGTGTTTTCCCGTTTGCAGGAGCTTGGCTACAACAATGCCTATTCCTGCAAATTTTCAGAAAGCGCACGTGGGCTACATGACATAACTGGAGAATATACCTTTGCCAATATGCGGGCTTATCTATTTTGGGCTGTGCGTGATTGGCTTAATCCCAAGAATGGGTTTGGTGCAGCTCTTCCACCCTGTGACAAGCTTATGGAAGAGGCTACAGAAACCCATTGGAAGTTTATGAGTAATGGGAGTATTATCATTGAGCCGAAAGAAGATATAAAGAAGCGTATCAAACGCTCTCCAGACTGGTTTGATTCACTCGCCAATACATTCTTTCCGTGGGATTACTTGGCTGTCAGTGATGAGGATATTCTACGAAATATGTTATAATTTGTATAAATTTAAATATGGGAATTATGAAACAGCAAGATTTAAACCGCATGGCAATATTCTTAGGGCAAAAGTTGCCCATTCCGCAGGAAGAGCATATTGCCGATACTATCAATAAGATAGAGGCCATATTGCAGAAAAAGAAAATAAACAAGTTTGTCAATGCTTCTGTCAAAGAAGGATATACTAAAGCACTGGAGATTCTTAAAAATAATGATGTCACTTTCAATAGATATGATGAGCTGAAAACTATGCAATTAAAATCCATCGCTACCATCACTGTAGATTACTTGAGAGGAGAATGTGCGCAAGAAGTCCTTTGCAATATTCCTCTGAAATAGTCAATAATTTATTTTAGTTTCAAATAAATATATTATCTTTGCACTATAACATTCAAGTTAACGTGCTCCTTCACGTTGCCGGGTAGTACGTCATGTGCTGCCCGGTCTCTTTTTAGGAGCAATTATTTACAATCAATCACCGTATGAAGGAGTACGGAACGTTTCTCGGACGTGAAGACGTTATTATGAAAACGAACCAAATTATGATTCGCCAAATGGGTGAATTCACAGTAAGCCAACGTACTATTGATGGAAAATTTGATTGCACCAGTCTGCTTGTTCAATGGAATAAATCCAATAAAACCAATCAAAAGAAGATTACAGAATATCTGAGGTTAAAGGAAACCAAAGAGTTCGTAAAAGCATTACTGGATGAGCCTGAATTTAAAGGTGAGAATAATCACCTTTTGGAAAGCAATGATTATAAAGACTTTCCAAAATCAATCGTTGTGGTGGCAAGAGGTAAAAACGGGGGTACATACATGACGCCTCTTATGTTTTTAGATTTTGCCATGTGGTTAAATCCAACTTTTAAAGTCAAGGTACTGAAATTCGTACAAGACGAAATGATTAAATTCCGCAACCTCGCCGGTGACGCTTATCCGTCTATGTGCAAAGCTGTCAGTTCCATTTTGCCGGAGGGCGTATTCAAACAAAAAGTCAAAGACCTGGCAAGGTCTCTCAACATCATCGTGTACGGAAAGCATGAATCGGAAATGCGCAACAAGATTGGAGATGAAGCAAAAATACGTGAATTGTATGAGTTGGAATTACAGATAGCCCAATGGATAGACTTAGGCTTTATCAAAGACTATAACAGCCTTAAGTCTACATTGACTAAATTGTATTATCGGAAATATCTTAATGTTTTACCTCTATAAATAAATGTTACAACAACGGTATGAAACCATACCGTACAATTATACAGTAATGGACGAAATTACCAAAATTCTTGATAGTTCAAGACCGATTACAGATGTTATTGACGATTTGAAAAACAAGTCAATAGATGTTCCCGAATGGAGCAAGCTGATGAAAGATTATGAGCCAACCGAACATCGTATCGTGACAGACAAGGAAAACCGCAAAGACAAAGTAAAGTCTAATGGGCAAGTCGAGCGTGCCTCACGCATCCATCTTGGATTGGAAAAACTACTCACCAAACGGACTACCGAGTTTATGTTCGCCATTCCCATAAGGCGAGTATTTCATAACGTAGAGGATAACGAGAAACGCCAGCAGATAGCTAAAGCCATTGAAGCAATCTATAAGTATGCCCGTATTGATAGTGAGAACATCAAGCGTGGCAATGCTTACTTTGCATCTTGCGAGATATTTACCATTTGGTACGCTGTGAAGAAGCAGAATGCTTTGTATGGTTTTAATAGCAAATACAAGCTGAAATGCAAGACATACTCCCCAATGGACGGAGTAAAACTTTATCCTCTCTTTGATGAACTTGGCGATATGCTTGCCATGTCATTTGAATACAAGAAAAAAGTGAAGGATGAAGAAGTCACATTCTTTGAAACATACACAGCAAATGCCCGTTATAAATGGAAGCAACAAAGTGGAGAATGGAATGCCGTTATAGAGCCGCAAACCATTAAATTAATGAAAATCCCCGGTGCTTACGCTTTCCGTCATGTGCCTATATACCACGGACTATCACATATCCGTGAAGAAATCGAATATACCTTATCACGCAACTCTGATGTGATAGCCTATAATTCCGCACCCGTCTTGAAGGTAACAGGAGAACTTGTTGGCGATGAGGATAAGGGAGAAACACGGAGGCTTTTCCGATTGAAGAATGGTGGTGATGTCGCTTATGTGTCATGGACGCAAGCTATTGAAGCGTTGAAGTATCACGTAGAAACCCTACTCAAACTATTCTTCATGCAAGGGCAGATGCCCGACCTTTCATTTGAAAATATGAAGTCACTCGGCAACATCGGTTTTGATGCGAGACAAATGATGCTGTCTGATGCCCACTTGAAGGTAGGCGATGAATCAGGTGCTTGGATAGAGTTCTTTGAGCGCGAATGTAATGTTATCAAAGAGTTCTTGAAACTTATGAATACAGACTGGAAAAGTGAGATTGACAATGTGGAGGTTGAGCACATCATCACCCCATTCATACAGAATGATGAAGCGGCTATGACCGATATGCTCATCAAGCAGAATGGAGGCAAGGCGATCAAGAGCCAGCTTGAAACCATCAGAGAGGCTGGCGCTAAAGACGCTGAAGCTACCCTTAAGCAAATCCAAGAAGAAGATAAGGCGGCTTCGCAAGCGAGAAAAACCAGTTTATTCGATTCTGCAGAATAATCATAAAACAAAATGTTATGAGAAATAGAATATCAAAATGGCTTGTTGGATTAGCCAATAAAATCAATCTGCAAGAACAAGTATGTAGTATTGAACGAGTTGAACACTACGAGGCGAAGAAGCTTGGCATCTGTCTTGGTTGCACCAAGAAGGAAATTAAGGATTATCGAAAGAAGATGAAACTCGATGAAGGCTGGTCTAATCGCAAGGCTGATGAAATGCTCATCAAGGAGATTAAGAAAGATGTGCGCCAGACTATTATAGACTCCATTGACAAAAATGGATTAATAGAATATTCAGTAGAAAAGAAAAAAGGCGAAATTGCTGTCACTGGTGAAATCAAAGTGTATGTTAAAAAGGAATAATGGCAAAGAAAATCATTTTCAAATCCAAATACCATTGCAGGGATTGTCAATATAGCTATGATTGGCACGAAAAGGACTGGAGAGGTGAGTTCTTCATGTGCAAATGCCCTTTCTTCAAATACAGCAAATTTTTGAATAGAGATGTATGTGATAAGTTTGAAAAGAAATGAGCTATCTGGATTATGATGGTAATAGAATGCTTGAAGGTGAATGGCTTGACTTCATCTTCTTCGTTTTCATAGTTACAATGTTATTATTGCAGCTTTCGTATGGCAAAGCCTAACACTCCCAATCAGAAGAAAATGTATCAAGAACTCGGCAAACGGCTGGATAAATATACAGCCGTTGTTGAGCAGATATACGAATTCCTCAACTTGGAAGCCGCCAAGATTGTTGGAATAACCGATTATTCTGCCAATACTCCCATACCTTTCAAATTTACTGACTATCCGCAAACCCAAAAGCGCATAAATGATTTGCAAGCGGCATTTGTCAATGATATTCATTCTGTTATCTATCGTGGTACTTCTGATGAGTGGAAGAATAGCAATGAGGTACAAGATTTGATGGCTGACAAGGTTCTGAAAGCCTATACCGCCACTATTGATAAAGAGAAGTACAAAGTTCTCTATCAAACCAATTCTGATGCTTTGAAAGCATTTCAGAACCGTAGGGACAGAGGGTTTAATGTATCGGCTAAACTCTGGCAACAGTCCACTATCTATAAGGAAGAATTGGAAGCTGCTATTTCCTGCGCAATTCAGAAAGGGACCAGTGCCGTTACGTTAAGCAAGCAAATCTCCAAATACCTACTTGATTTCTCGTCACTGCAAAAGGACTACAAAGAGAAGTATGGAAGTGCAGAACACTTGAAGGATTGTGAATACCGTTCTATCCGATTGGCTCGTTCTGAAATAAACATGGCTTACCGGACTGCCGAAAATGAAAGATGGAAACAGATGGATTTCGTTGTAGGGTATGAAATCAAACGCTCCGGCAGAGAATTTCCGTGCGTGGTGTGTGAATCATTGACTGGTAAATACCCGAAAGATTTCGTTTGGACTGGCTGGCACCCGTCCTGCCGTTGTTATAAAATACCCATCCTCAAAACGGAAGAAGAATTTTGGGAATGGGATGGTAGACGTGAATCTACGACTGAAAGTGTGAATGAAGTCAAGGATGTACCGAATACATTTAAGCAGTGGATTGGCACAAATTCCCAACGCATAGCAGATACAAAGAGAAGGGGAACTTTGCCATATTTTTTAAAGGACAACCCGTCATATTTTAAATAATAACGGCTTATATACAGATACATTCAGTTTCATAACACGGAGTACAAGATTACTTGCGTGCCGTGCGTGTTTTGTACCATAGTAGAAAGTTCTTATTTTTCTTTTTGCATTGAAGGAATACTATAACTTTGATAATGAGGAAAAATATAGTTAATTTTATTTGAGTTTCAAATAAATTGTGTATATTTGCATCAAAGCATGTGAAGCTACATGCCACAGAACTTGTCGTTGTGATTTGCTTTCAATTAGCACAACCGAATTGAAAATACATTGCTCTAAAAAGTGTTTTTAAGTTCTACGGAGATAGTCTGCTGGCATGCGTGCTATGCAGGCTATTTTTTAACTTAAAATTCACGTACAATGGACAGAAAACAACAAGTTTTGTTGAGATTGAAACCGAAAGTGAAGGCGTTCGGGTTCAACAAAAAGGAATTGATGAGTGTCGCCGCCAAGATTGCCGACAATCTAACTTCCGCAGATGATGCCTCCGACGAGGATGTAAACGCAGAGATTGATACAGCGATTGATGCGGTTCTTCCCTATCTACAAGTCAGCCAGTCTTTCGCCAATCGAGTAATCGAAGAAAATCGCAAAAAGAATGACGACGACGAAACCGATGACGACGATGACGATGAGTCATCGAATACTACCAATCGCCAGACGGGTTCAAACAAGAAAAATCCCAAAAACAAAGGAAAGAATGACGATGCACCGGAATGGGCCAAGGGAATGATGCAAACCATCGAAACCTTAACTGGTAAAATTTCTGCATTGGAAGGAGACAAAATCACGACGTCCCGAAAGGCGAAACTTGAGGCTCTCCTTAAGGACGCTGGCACATTTGGCTCCCGTACTCTGAAAAGTTTCTCTAAAATGAGTTTTGAAAGCGATGAAGAGTTCGAAGAATTCTACTCCGAAGTTGAAGAGGATTTAAAGGCTTACAATCAGGAACGCGCAGATGCCGGACTTTCCACTATGGGAGCTCCCCCTGCTGCCAGTGGCGGTAAGCCCAAAGAAGAAGAGCCATTCAATGATAATGAAATTGACGAAATGGCTGAATTATTGTAACAATTAAAACCAAATGAAAAATGGGAGCAGTAGATGTAGGTACTATTGAATCTTTCGGTTTCGGAAACGACCCGATTGTTATCCGCAAATACGTAGCAGGTATTAAAGGCGGTAAAGTTTTGGATGTAAGCAATTTCAAAGGAGAGTTTATCCGTGCAGGGCATGTGATTATTCGTGATACGGAATCCGACACATACAAGCCTATGCCTGTAAACTCCAACGGAGATGCCTATGAGGCATTGCCGGGAAAACATGAGTATGTAGGTGTATGCTGTGCAACCAAATCAGCAAAAGAGCCGTTCGTGTCTATCATGCACACTGGAGTGGTAAACGATGCTGCCGGACCCTATCCTTTGGATACAATCAAAGCGGCTCTGAAAGCAGCTATTCCGACACTTGTTTTTGAACACGACTAAAAATGGAGGTATAATTTATGAATGAGTCATTATTTCAAAAATACGTTGCCAAATTCTTCCCTAAACTGCAACGGTTAATCGAAAAAGTAAACGGCAAGAGAAACAAAAAACTCACCTATCTTCACAAGGGAGATAATGCCATGTTGCGTACGGAATATTCTCCGGACAACAAATGGGAAAGCACTTCTGTCAATACGACCTATGTGGCAGCTGACTTCGTGGCTGTAGATTCCGAACTGCCGGTTAAAAGCCGTGATAGCATTGCATCAGCCAACGGAAAGCTGCCCAAAATCGGTATGGCCAAAATCCTGAAAGAGTCGGACATTAATAACATCAATGTGATGGAAGCGCAGGGTGGTAATGCAAAAGTCATCGCTGGCAAACTTGCCAATGATGCTGTCGCCTGCTCAGTCGGTATTGATGAAAGGAATGAATACAACTTCCTGTTTGCTCTATCCAACGGATATGTAGCCATTAAGGACGAGGATACCCCCAATGCCCTATTGCGTTTGAACTTCAACTATTTGAAAGAAAACACCTTTGGCGCCACCGCAAAAGATGAAATTTCTCTTGAGGACATCAAACGGGTTATTGCCAAAGCTGATGCAGATGGTAATTCAATCATTGAGATTTGCATTGCCAAATCCGCTTACGACAAACTAAGACAGACGCAAGGAGCAAAAGAACTTGTAGCTAATTATACCGGACAATCATTCACTCCTGATACGGTTCTTCCCACTCCTACCGGTGCTAAATTCAACGAGGCCTTTGCTGATGATAACGGTGGCATCACGTTTAAAATCATTGACCGCTCTGTCATTTTTGAAGAGAACGGTAAAAAGCGTTCTATTAAACCCTGGAACGCCAACAGACTTATTTTCATCTGCAATGAAGTTGTCGGGACTTTGGTTTATGGGCGATTGGCAGAGCAGACCAATCCTGTCAAGAATGTTATTTACAAGCTTGTAGATACCTTCAAGCTGATATCCAAATACTCGCTCGTAAACCCATTGCGAGAGATAACTTCCGGTCAGGCTTTTGTAGCCCCTATTATCGAGGATGTGGACCAGATTTACGTTTACGATTTCTCCGAAGCACAAGAAGTTGACACCGCAGCAGAGTCCAAAGACAGTGGCGATGCGAAAATCACCGTTTGGGGAGCAACTTACAAGAAGCCCGAGTTTGTTGTTGAACTGAACAAAATTTCCGGTGGCAGACAGACTGCAACAACCGCCGATGACAAGGTGATAGCTCGTGTCAACGAACTGAATGACGCTGAAGAAGAAGCCCTGAAAGCGGCAGTAGAACCCCATAAAGCTACTGAATAGCTATGAAAACTGTAATGCAGGCACTGCAAGATGAAGTCCACTACAAACTAAGTAGTGGCTTCTTCGAGAACCGTTTGCTTGAAAGAGGTCTTAACGGTGGTGACGAATGCACCATTGATACCTTCCAAAGCAGACAGTTCAAAGGTGCTGTTGCCGATTGCCTTATAAGTCTTATCCAAGCCCCCAACTTCACGGAAGGCGATGTGTCTTTCAGTCAGACTGACAAGGACAAGATACTGACTTTGGCGAACAGAATCTACAATTCAATAGGTGAAGCGGACAAAGTGACCGGAGAGCCTATTGTTTATATAGGAGGATAACGAATGATACTTGACCATAGACCACACAGACTTCAATACCAAGTGACCACCCCCGGATATGAGGATGATAATGGAGACTACCACGAAGGCAAGAGCCGTTACGTAGGCTGCATTCCATGCCGTCATGTTCCGAACGGGAAAGCGGAGGAAAGGGAGTTTGAGGATGGCGTGGTAAGGAAGTATTCGGCCGTTATCCGTCTTGATGCTGATTGTAGGGAGTTTGCCATTGGCGATAAAATTAAACTATCCCTTCTAGGAGGTATTGAGCTTGAGTATAAGGTCAAAGGTTTTCATCGCTATCAACTTTGCACGAAGCTATGGGTATAAGAATGACAACGCCAATGAGCGAAATTAACGCAGCCATACAAGCAGAAACCGAGCGTGTGGAAATGCTTACAATACGAACGTTGGCATATCTTGGTGAGAAATGCGTTATAGAGGCAAGAGACAGACCGCAGGAAGCAAGCTGGTTCGACCAGTCGGGAAACTTGCGTAGCTCCATTGGTTATGTAATCGTTCACAACGGTAAAATCATCAAGTATTCAGAGTTTAACCAAGTAAAGAATGGTACGGATGGGCCAATGGAAGGAAAAGAACTTGCAGAAGAACTTGCGAAGAAACATACAAGCGGCTACGCCCTTATAGTCGTTGCCGGGATGAATTATGCCGAACTTGTAGAGGCTATGGATAACAAAAATGTGCTTGCTTCCGCTGAATTATTTGCAAGAGGTGAACTTCCTAAGATGATGGTAAAACTCAAAAATCAACTCGCACTATGATGAAGTCAGACATTGAAATCAAGGATGATATTTACAAATTCATCAAAGGCTCTGCTCTTGAAAAGGCTGTTACCGGGAAGTTGAAGAAAACAAAACGCCCTGCCAATTCTGACAAAGAGGATATTGTAATCTCTATCCTTGACAATAAAGCCGGTCAAATGCAGGAAGCTTTTGTAAATGTGAATATCTATGTCCCTGATGATATGCGTAACGGTCAGGCAGAAGAAAAATCAATCCGCTTGCGTGAGTTGTGTAAGATTGCATATAACCTTCTCGAAGTAGGGCGTGGAGAAAATTACCGCTTTACGCTTGATAAACAAAGGGTACTTGAAGTGAACGGCAAAGATGAGCACTTCATAAACAATAAATTGTTTTACAAAGTAAATAACGAATAAAGTATGGAACTATCATGGGGAAAACCCACTATTAAGATTGGTAAGTTAGGTGATGGCGGTAAAGCTCCATCATCTTGGATTGACATTCCTACCCCGGTTGAGAATTCAACAAAGTTGACACCAACAAAAGGCGCCAAAAAGGAAGCTAAAATCGAAGGTGGAGAAAATGAAGCTGTAAAATACGCAGCCAATACCTACACATTTGAATTTGAAATCCGTGCAGGTAAAGGCCGCGCAAAACCTGTTGAAGATGTCGACGGTGTTATTCCCGGTGAATATGCTGTAAAACTCCAGCCGGAAGATCCTACAGTTGAAGGTATTGTCATTGACCGCTCCACTATGTCCATGGAAGAAACCTACGACACCGACAACGGTAAGAAATGGAAATACACTTTTGATGTTCTGAAACCAGCAACTGGAAACCAAGTGAAGCATGAAGTCGTAAATTTTAGCGGTGCCGGCAGCCTGAAAGTTGTCATCTCTGATGATGGTGGAGCCGGCATGTGGAGACTATCCACCGAAAGCGACTGGCATAAAAGCGGTGTGCAGGTATTTACGACTAAAGGTAGTGTCACCATCCAGTACAAGGATGTAAGCGGTAAGACCAAACCGGCGCAAACGTCTGCCGCTATTAAGGAAGGTGAAGTCGTTGAGGTTGCAGCAAAGTACACTGCTGCCGGTTGATGAATCTTCAAACGAGTAATGGCAAGCGGAATTAGACGCCCTTGGCAGGTTGGAGGATAAACCTGCTTATGCAGAATTAGTGCAGCGACAGCACGCATACTTGAAAAGTATGAGGCGGTGGTTTGAATCCATCATTCTGCCCTAATCCTTGTTTATTATGGAAGATAAGAACCGCATAGAAATGGATATTTCCGATGCCATTATGGAAAGACCGTTTGGGTTTACCGTTGGCAACCAGTCTTTTTTTATATATCCCTCAACACTCGGTAAAACATATCTACTTGCAAGATTATTCGATGAGCTTAACGTAGATAAGAACATTATAGCCGCAAATCCATATATGGAAGCGTTAAGACTATCGGAAGCCAAGAAAGATATTGTCTGCCGCATATTGTCATACTATACATTCAGAAAGAAAGATGATATTTTCAACAACAGCAAAGTAGAGTCACGCTCAAACTATTTTTCCAAATCCCTTGACTCCGAAGAACTGGCAACATTGCTTATGCTTGTGCTTACCGGGGACAATATCGAGTACTACACTCAATATTTGGGGATAGACAAGGAACGGAAAGAAAGGAAGCGCATAGCCGATATAAAGAAAGACAGCGGAAGCGTTACGTTTGGAGGGAACAGCACCTATGGTACACTGATTGACTTTGCCTGCCAACGCTACGGGTGGACGATGGACTATGTTGTGTGGGGAATCAGCCATACGAACTTAAGGATGCTGATGGCTGATGCCATCACTACAATATACCTTACTGCAGAGGAAAGAAAGAAACTCAATATTTTTGACGATAAGGAGAATATCAATGCTGACGACCCGAAGAATGCAGAATTGATACGGAAGCTGTTAGAAGATTAAATATTACAAATAGACCAATATTTTTAGCCTATGTAAAAAAATATCGGTGATTATAATTTTCACACAAGAGGAATAGGCCAAAACCATATTTACAGTATGGTACTCAATTGAATCGAAAAGACATATGGGAGGATTGCATTTTGATATTACTGGAGACAATTCCAACTTCCTTCAAAAACTGGAGGAATCGAGGAACGGAGTTCGCAGAACATCCAAGCAGATAGAAGAAAGTGGGATGGGTATTGAACATCTGTTCAAGCGAATGACCACCGCCGCCGCCGCGTTTGGTGTCAGCCTCGGAGCGAAACAGTTCGTTAGTGACATCACCCGTGTAAGAGGCGAGTTCCAGCAGTTGGAAGTAGCCTTCAAAACAATGCTTGGAAGCGAAAGGCAATCCAACGAACTGATGTCGCAATTGGTAAGTACTGCCGCCAAAACTCCTTTTGACTTGCAGGGCGTCGCCAATGGAGCAAAGCAGTTGCTCGCATACGGGACAGAAGCCAAGGATGTGAATGCAACGCTTATTCGTCTTGGTGATATTGCAGCGGGTCTTTCCATACCTTTGAATGACCTTGTTTGGCTGTACGGTACTACTATGACACAAGGCAGGCTGTTCACGCAAGACCTTCGCCAATTCCAAGGCAGAGGTATCCCCTTGGCTGATGAGCTTGCTAAACAGTTCGGTGTAACCAAAGACAAAGTTGGAGAGCTTGTCACAGCTGGGAAAGTCGGATTCCCTGAAGTACAGAAAGCCATCGAAGCCATGACTAACGAAGGCGGCAAGTTCGGTGGTCTTATGGAAGAACAGTCAAAGACTATTTCCGGTCAGATAAGCAATATCGAGGATTCCATATCCACTATTCTCAACAAGATTGGTAAAGACAATGAAGGCATTATCAATACTGCGTTAGGCGGAGTTTCCAGTCTTGTCGAAAACTACGAAAAGGTAGGAGAAGCCATCGCTGTTGCCATTACCGCATACGGGGCATACAAGGCTGCTCTTATGACCGTTTCCGCATTGCAGGCTGCCAATAACATCATACTCAAACAAGCCGTCGTAGAAAAGCATTTGGCTACTGCGGCTGGTATCACACTATCCAATTCAGAAGCCATCGCTGCCGCAAGGACAAAGATACTCACCATTGCCCAGCAAGGGTTGGTAAAAGCATTGAAGGCTGCTGCCGCTGCAACCGTTGCCAATCCCTATGTGCTGCTTGCTGCCGCTGTCACAAGTCTGGCTTATGGCATATACAAGCTTTCAACGGCAGAGAGCGACACAGAGAAAGTTATCCGTGAAACCAATGAGGCACTTGAAGCTCAAAAGAACCATTACGAAGAAGTAGGCAGCAAAGCCCGCAGCTTATCAAACACTTTGAGCGATGAATCAAGGAGCATGGAAGAACGTTTCCTTGCATACCGCAAGCTTCAACGTCTGATGCCCGAAGTGTTCAAGGATATGGACTGGGAAACCGCAAAACGTAAGACTAATACAGAATTTATAAGGCTTGAAACGGACGAGATATTGCGCCAACAGCGCATAGGGCTAAAGACCAAGGTTGTTATGTCCCAACAAAAAATCCAAGGGCTTGAAAACAGCATAATCAAAACCACAAACGCAGGTGGATATACTGGTGCTTTGAAAGAGGATTTGGCTGCTGCCAAGAAGGAATTAGAACTGTATCAGAAAGCACTCGATGATTTTGAAAAGGCCAAGGACGAACAAGAGAAAGATGAAAATAAGCCTACCATATTCAACAAGAAATATTGGGAGGACATAAAGAAAGAAGCCGAAGCTGCCCGTGATGCCCTGGACGTATCCGAGGAAGGTTCAAAGAAGTGGAATGAATACACCAAACAGATATTGGAAGCACAAAAGCAGATAGCCAAATATTCAGCCCCCGCCAAGCAAGGAAGCCAAGCTCAAAAAGAAGCAGCCAAACAACTCAAACAAGAAGAACAACTTGCCGAACAACTTCTTTCCATTCGTCGGAAAAACCAGCAGGATGAAATCAACCTCATGGAGGACGGCACGGAAAGGAAGTTAAAGCAGATTGACTTGGACTATCAGAGGGAGCTTGATGCCATCAAGAAGCAGCGCAGGGAATGGGAAAGTTCGCAGGGCGGCAAGCTAACCGACGAGCAAATGTCTACTCTTGGCATGTGGGCTTCCAATGCAGCAAAAGGAAGGGAATCCGGTATCTCCGACGTAAACAGAAAGAAGCTGGAATCGGACAGAAAGGCTTGGCAGGAATACTTCATTGAGTACGGAAATTACCAAGAAAAACGGAAGAACCTCGTTCAGAAATACAATGACGAGTTAGCCAAATTACAAAAGGACAGTCCTGAATATGCCATCAAGGAAGCCGAAAAAAGTAAAGCCATAGAACAGCTCGATGAGCAATATGGAAAGTCCACTAAGGCGATGGCAGACTTATTCGAGGATGCGAGTAACAAATCGGTTTCCGCTATTCAGTCCATCATAGACAAATACGAAATCCTTATCAAATACATGTCCGGTACTGATAAAGACATTTCTATTGCTGATTTGAAAGGAATAGGCTTTACCGATAAAGGCATTGAAAGGATAGAAAAAGGGGAAATATCCATCAAGGATGTTACAGACGCAATCAAAGGGTTAAAGGATGAACTTAAAGGAAAATCACCGTGGCAGGCTTTCGTCTCTGACTTGGAGAAAGGGA
>UMAT01024429.1_pt1 | contig 30408 bp, 27 predicted proteins | sample 1963781 | NCBI WGS metagenome assembly UMAT01 (sample SAMEA4835923, study PRJEB28245) | human gut metagenome | biome: gut microbiome; material: fecal sample | place: Denmark | collected 2008
CGCCGTCGTCGGTGTGCTTGATGATTGCGATATTGCCTTTCTGTACCTGTTCGGTCACATCAATGGCGGGAGCAGAATTGCGTTCAACAGTGTAGAGCTTTGCTTCTGCACCGACATGATAAGAGGCATTATCAAGCAGATAGCCTTCGGAGGGTTCGATTTCCTTGATGCTCCAGTCGTCGCCGCAGACATAATAGGAAGTGGTGAACTGACCGTTCTTGTCGGTAACATATAGTCGTAATTCTTCTTCATGCCGTCGATAGCGTTTTTCAGAACATACTCACGGCTCATAACATTGAACAAGCCGGTTTCCATACCGGACAACTCAATATTAGAAGGAAGCAAGTCAACACCTTCCGGATGCGTAATAATAGCATCGCCGGACGGTTGTTCATCATCAATGAACGACTGCATTAGGGAAGAAAGTGACACATCCAGCTCATCGGGATTTTTCACTCCGAGGCTTACCGTTAAGCTGCCCTGTGGATCAGCGTCAACAAGCAAAACCTTTTTACCGGAGTCTGCAAGTCCCACACCGAGATTAACTGCGGTTGTCGTTTTGCCGACCCCGCCTTTCTGATTCGTGATGGCGATCACTTTACAGTTTTCCATGTGGTATCCTCCTTTCTTTTTATTTGAATCATTTCTGATCCACTAAAACCTCAAAGATAATCTCTTTGGGGCTTTAGTGGTTGCACTTAATTTTTCCTCGAACCCCAAGTGCAAAAAAGGAAATCATCAGGTGCCCGATAGCGAGTCGGGTCCATGGGAATCTCACCCCTGCCGGGTTCTCCGCCAGCTCCGTAAAGAAGTATCATTAGCCCTGTAGCGTTTCATTGCCATATCCGTAGCCGTCGGATATTTCAGAATGGTTCGGAAACGCTCGCCACCTTGCTTTCCGTAATAACCCGGATGGGCAGGAGGGTCTTGGCGCACCTTCATTCGGCTGGAGCTCTCGCTCCCGCACAGGAACGTACCTGATGAATGTGTATTTAGTTGTCAAAGTGCATCGAGGTTTTTTGTCCCTCAAAGAGTAGCCAGCGAGAAAGGCCAAAATGTGCGGGTAAATCAAAAAAAGTTGAAAAAATTTTTTCATAGACACCTCCAGTGAAACAAAAAAGCACCACATCAAAACGATGAGGTGCAATAAAAAAAGATAAAAAAATAACGGGTATCTGATCAAGAAATGAACAGATACCCGTTTATAGGACTTATTTCAGGCGAAGAAACCTGATTTTTGAAGCCGCATTTTCATCAGTTTTCGATGCCGAAAACCCTCGATATTACTGGCTTTTTTGCTTAATTCCGCGAGTCTTTAATCGCAGCCTGTGCAGCAGCAAGGCGTGCAATCGGTACTCTGAACGGAGAGCAGGAAACATAGGACAGTCCGATGTTATGGCAGAACTCTACGCTGCTGGGATCGCCGCCATGCTCGCCGCAAATGCCGCAATGCATATCGGGGCGCACCTTCTTGCCCAGCTCAACCGCCATCTTCATCAGCTTGCCGACGCCCTTCTGATCAAGCTTTGCAAAGGGATCGTTCTCATAGATCTTATTGTTGTAATAAGCATCCAGGAACTTGCCTGCATCGTCACGGCTGAAGCCGAAGGTCATCTGAGTAAGGTCGTTGGTGCCGAAGCAGAAGAACTCAGCCTCAGTAGCGATCTCATCTGCGGTAAGAGCCGCGCGCGGAATCTCGATCATGGTGCCCACTTCATACTTAAGCTCGATGCCCGCTTTTGCAATTTCCTCGTCGGCGGTAGCCACTACGGTCTTTTTAACAAAGGCCAGCTCTTTTACATCGCCTACAAGCGGAATCATAATCTCGGGCAGCACATTCCAGTCGGGATGCTTTTTCTTGACATTGATAGCCGCACGGATAACAGCCTGAGTCTGCATCATGGCAATCTCGGGGTAGGTAACAGTAAGACGGCAGCCGCGGTGACCCATCATGGGGTTGGACTCATGCAGGCTGGCAATGATTGCCTTGATCTGATCAACCGTCTTGCCCATATTGTCCGCCAGAGCGGCAATTTCGCTCTCCTCGGTGGGAACAAACTCGTGCAGCGGCGGATCCAGGAAGCGGATGGTTACGGGGCAGCCCTCAAGCGCCTCATAAAGAGCCTCAAAGTCGCTCTGCTGCATGGGCTCGATCTTCTCAAGAGCGGCAACTCTCTGCTCAACGGAATCGGAGCAGATCATCTCACGGAACAGAGTAATTCTGTCCGGCTCAAAGAACATGTGCTCGGTACGGCAAAGGCCGATACCTTCTGCGCCAAGCTCACGGGCTTTCTTTGCATCGCGGGGAGTATCCGCATTTGTACGCACGCTCAGCACGCGGAACTCATCAGCCCATTTCATGATACGGCCGAATTCTCCGCCGATGGTAGCGTCCACCGTGGGAATAATGCCGTCGTAGATGTTGCCGGTAGAACCGTCGATGGAGATATAATCGCCCTCATGGAAGGTCTTGCCGCCCAAAGTAAAGCGCTTGTTCTCCTCGTCCATATTGATATCGCCGCAGCCGGAAACGCAGCAGGTACCCATTCCGCGGGCAACAACCGCCGCATGGGAGGTCATACCGCCGCGAACGGTCAGAATGCCCTGAGAAGCCTTCATGCCGGTAATATCCTCAGGAGAGGTCTCCAAACGAACCAGTACGACCTTCTTGCCGGCGCTCTTCCATTTTTCGGCATCATCCGCGGTAAACACGATCTGGCCGCAGGCAGCACCGGGAGAAGCACCAAGACCTCTGCCGATAGGAGTGGCAGCCTTAAGGCTCTTGGTATCAAACTGCGGGTGCAGCAGGGTATCAAGGTTGCGGGGATCAATCATAAGAACGGCTTCCTCGGGGGTTCTCATTCCCTCATCCACCAGATCGCAGGCTATTTTAAGAGCAGCCTGTGCGGTTCTTTTGCCGTTACGGGTCTGGAGCATATAGAGTTTTTCGTTTTCAACGGTGAACTCCATATCCTGCATATCACGATAATGATCTTCAAGAATGCGGCAAACCTTGGTGAACTCTTCAAAAGCAGCCGGGAATTTGTTTTCCATCTCGGCGATCTTCATAGGAGTACGCACGCCGGCAACAACATCCTCGCCCTGAGCGTTTATAAGGAACTCGCCCATCAGCTTCTTTTCGCCGGTTGCGGGGTCGCGGGTAAAGGCAACGCCGGTACCGCAGTCATCACCCATGTTTCCGAAAGCCATCATCTGCACATTAACGGCAGTGCCCCAGGAATACGGGATATCGTTATCGCGGCGGTACACATTTGCACGGGGGTTGTCCCAGCTGCGGAACACGGCCTTGATAGCCTCGAAAAGCTGCACCTTGGGATCGTCCGGGAAATCAGTGCCGATCTTGGACTTATATTCTGCCTTAAACTGATTTGCAAGCTCATGGAGATCATCGGCAGTAAGCTCGACATCGTAGGTGACACCCTTTTCAGCCTTCATCTTATCGATAAGCTGCTCAAAGTACTTTTTGCCGACCTCCATAACAACATCGGAGAACATCTGGATAAATCTTCTGTAGCAGTCCCATGCCCATCTGGGGTTATTGGACTTCTTGGCAATAACATTGACAACATCCTCGTTAAGACCGAGGTTAAGAATGGTGTCCATCATTCCCGGCATGGATGCACGGGCGCCGGAACGAACGCTGACCAGCAGCGGGTTTTCCTTGTCGCCGAATTTTTTGCCGGTGATCTTTTCCAGCTTGTCAATGTACTCCATGATCTCCGCCTGGATCTCGGGGTTGATCTGACGCCCGTCCTCATAATACTTCGTGCAGGCCTCGGTGCTTATGGTAAAGCCCTGAGGAACCGGCAGACCAAGGCCGGTCATCTCAGCAAGGTTGGCACCTTTGCCGCCCAGCAGATTTCTCATGCCGGCATTACCCTCGCTGAACAGATAAACGTACTTTTTGCTCATTGAGTATTCCTCCTGTTTAATTTTAAGGCGCAAAGCGCCCTTGTAGCAAATTGACCTTTAATAGACCTGTAATATGATAATACAAAACCGTAAAAAACACAACACAATTTTGCATTTCCTGCGTTCTGACGCCCGAAATAACGGATAATTTACAGCTTTTTCAAAAATCAAGGGCGCTTTATAAGAAAAATGCCGCACGATGCTGCGGTGCAGCAGCTGCTTGAGCCGCAACGCCGACATGCCGCGCGGCATATTTAACGCCACATATCAAAAAGAAAATCCGCAGTGCGAAAGCCCCGATCAAGGCGGTAACGCGCCTGTGCCATAAGTACGGAGAAAACAGAAAACAGCGCCGCATCATCCGCTTTTTTATGGCGTCCCGCACGCTCCGCAACGGTACCGCCGGTATCCCGCAGTATGTAAACCGCCTCCATGCTCAATTTTATTGCATCCTGCGATATGCATTTTTCGCAAACAACCCCTCCCTCGGAAGCGGAAAACGCAGCGGGCGTCCCGCCGCACAGCGCGCAGCTGCCCGTTGACGGATATATACCCTGAAGCAAAAGAAAATCCTGCATAAAGGCCGTCATGAGCGCCTTTGCCGGCTCATCGGAATATGCAAGCGCATAAAGCGTACCCGTAAGGACATCAAACAGCTCCGGCTCGGGCTGGTCGGTTATTACGGATTCAGTAAGTAAACAGGCGAGCATTGCGCACCACAGGCGTTCTACATCGGCGCGCAGCGGATAAAACGCCTCCGACTGAGTATAGCCCGTAACGCTGTGGCGGGTGCCGGAAATATTTATTATATATTCCCCCAACGAAAAAAGCTCCGCCCCCGCCCGCAGCTTGGAATTTTGCTTTTTCACTCCGCGTACCGAAGCGCTGATGCGTCCCTGCTGCCTTGAAAAAAGCGTAACCATACGGTCGGCATCTTTATAATCAGCAAAACGCAGAACTATCGCCGTACATTTTAGGCTGCTCATTTATCCCTCTCTCTTTCCGCACCCCGAAAATGCCGCAGCGCCGCATTTTCAGCGGCGGCGCGGCTTGTTTTCGTCCCTTAATGCACAATAAAAATTGAGATATACCGGATCGCCGGTTCTGTAAAAAAGCCTTTCAAGCTCCTGCATGCACAGCCTGCGCTTTTCATCTTCGTAAATATCCTGTTTCATGCCCGTTTTGCCGCGGTTCCTGCACCGCTTTACTCCCTTTTGCAATAGCATTTGCTAAAACAGTGCATACTATTCAAGGCCAAGCAGCAAAAGCCGCCTTCCCCGCCTGCAGCAAAAAACGCAATTATTTATGCAAAAAACGCATAAAAAATGCTTGAAAAACCGTTCAAAAATGCTTAAAAAACGCTTAAAAAACACCGCAAAATCAAACCGCACCTATTCCTGCGTATAGCCAAGCTGCTTCAGCGCTTTTTCGCTGTCGCGCCAGTCCTGCTGAACCTTTACAAAAAGTTCAAGATAAACCTTGCACTGCAAAGCCTCCTCAAGCTCGGCACGGGCAGCGGCACCGGCTGTACGCAGCATGGAGCCGCCCTTGCCGATAATTATGCCCTTATGGCTTTTGCGCTCGCACAAAATATCCGCCAGAATATATACATCGCCGTTTGCACGCTCCTTCATCTGCACTATCTGCACCCCCACACCGTGGGGCACCTCGTCACGCAGCAGCTCAAGCAGCTTTTCTCTGATAATCTCCGATGCAAGAAAGCGCTCGGGATAATCGGTTACAAGCTCCGGCGGAAAAAAAGCTTCTCCCTCCGGCAGCAGGCCTACAAGAGCTGAAAGCAATTCCGGAAGCCCTTCTCCCGTCAACGCGGAAATACAGTGCACGCTTTCAAGGAATGTATATTTTTCAAGGCTGCTCCGTACGCTTTTAAGCAGCTCCGGATCGGCGGCATCCATTTTATTTATAACAGCAACGCACGGACACTGCGCCTCCCGAAGCCCCTCCAGCATGGCTTCATCCGTGGGACCGAAGCGATCGTCCGCCGTTACCATTGCAACTATTACATCGCAGCCCTCCTGCGCCTCCCTTTGCGCGCGCATCATATACTGTCCCAGCTTATTCTGCGGCTTATGTATGCCGGGAGTATCCAGAAAAACAAGCTGATAGTCCTCTCCGTTTACTATTGCGCGTATACAGTTGCGCGTGGTCTGGCTCCTTGGGGAAACTATGGTGATCTTTTGGCCCACAAGACTGTTGAGCAATGTGGATTTGCCCGCATTGGGGCGTCCTATTATGGCTGCAAAGCCGGATCGGAAAGACATTTATATTCTTATCTCCTTAACTGTTACTTTTTTTAGTATTTCGTTGTAGTCCCCGCATGTAAGCAGGCCTGTGCCGGTACTAAGCAGGCAGGCCGTTGCGGCGGCCGTACCGCAGGCAAACGCCTCTTTGAGCGAAAGCCCCGACTCAAGCGCCATGCATATGCCGGCGGTCATGGAATCCCCCGCTCCCACGCTTGAACGCACCTTCACCTTTAACGGCGGCGCAAAATACGCCCGCTTTCCGTCCGTTAGCAGCGCTCCGTCGCCTCCCATCGACACGCAGACAAGCCCTACTCCCCGCTTTATCATCTCCAGCGCACCGTCAAGACATTGCTCAACCGTATCCAGCCTTGTTGCAAGATATTCCTCAAGCTCCCTGCGATTGGGCTTTATCATATACGGCCGTGCTTCCACTCCGGCGGCAAACGCCTCACCGGCACAGTCCAGCACACAGCAGCACTTGGCTTTTTCAATCATCTCCGCATATGCGGAAACCCTGCAGCCGGCCGGAATGCTGCCCGACATTACCGCAAAAGCAGCGTCTGCGCTTTTATTTTCAAAGCACGCAAGCATTTCGGACAGCCTGTCGTCTTCCACCCTGCTGCCCCTTTCGTTAAGCTCGGTAAGCTCGCCGTTTGAAAGGTCAATAAGCTTGATATTTGTACGCACCGCACCTTCGCACATTATAAGGCGGTTTTTAATGTTTTCCCGCTTAAGCAATTCCTCCAGCAAGCGGGCATTATCACGGAAATTAAAACCCAGCAGCTCGGTGTTTGCGCCGAGGCGCTTAAGCACTACCGCCACATTTACGCCCTTGCCCGACATATCGGAGCTTGTCTGTTCAATACGGTTATATTCTCCCATGCGTACACCGTTTACGGTGATTGTTTTATCTATGCACGGATTAAGACAGACCGCCAGTATCATATTTTCCGTTTCTCCGTTTCGTTCAGTTTACGCAAGGCGGAATCAGGCATTTTTCTGCCGTTATTCGGCGCTTGCTTTTTTCTTACCGCATTTTAGCTATTTTTTCGGCTGCGCCGGAACTTACATTATATGCGCCCCGCAGACAAAGCCCGCAGTATATGCAAACATCGCCGCTGCCGACAGCGCGGTAAGCAGCGCGCCGAGAGCCGGCCTTTTATCGGCAAAACGCCCAAGCAGCATATACACGGGTATAAGCGCAGCAAAATACCTCACTCCGCTTAACAGCCATGAGGGCGCCGCCGCCACAACGATGTAAACGGCGATATAAGCAAGATACGACGGCCGCATCTTTTTGCCGCCGGCAAGGACAAACAGCACCAGCGTACCCATTATGACTATAAGCTCGGGCAGCCATGTAGAGAGAGAAATGGCTTTATTATAATTAAAAACTCTTTGCGCTATACCCGCAATATTTGAGGCAAAAAAGCTGAAGCTTTGGCTCCAATGCTGCTGATATTCCATGAACTTTAGGCAATTGCCGTATATTATAAGATTTATAGCAAGATATGCAAGCGTTCCCGCCGGAATTATAAATATGCCCAGCAGCTTTTTAAGACAGCCGGGGAAGCTGCCGCGTTCCGGCTTTTTTCCACCGGCAAAAACCACTGTATCCATCCATTCCACAAAAAAGGGCACGACCAGCAAAACGCCGAGGCTGCGGGTGAAAGCGGCCAAAGCGCCGAGCAAGCCGGCCACAACATATCTGCCCCTGCGCAGGTACCAGAAAAAAGCCGCGCAAAGGCATAAAAACAGCGCCTCGGTATAGCATATGCCAAAAAACAACGAAGCCGGAGTGAACAGCACCAGCACCAGCGTCCACAGCGCCGCCCTGCGCCCGTATTCGGCCTGAGTAAGGCGGAATATATAAAAGCAGCCGAGGCACATTGCTATATTTGATATTACGCACCCCGAAAAGAAATAAAAGACATTCGTCGGGTTGGAAACAAGCAGTCCGCTTATGCGCATAAGCAGCGGCAGCAGCGGAAAAAAAACGATGAACAGATAGGAATCGCCCTGCGTTACCTGAGCCTCCGTAAGATACCAATCCCGCGCAATATCAATGTAGTGCGGGCTGTCCCAGCGGTTCCATATGTTCATAAAGCTTTCAAAAAAGCCGTAGGAAGGATAGCCCTGCGATACGGCCCTGTTTACACACACAAGATAACCGAAGCCGTAAATCAAAAAGCGGCTGGCAAGCGTGAGAACCGAAACCAGCAGCAATGTGCGCCACGGGCTTTCCTGCTGCCCGACAGTTCCGAAGCTGGGCTGCGCTTCCACACGCAAAAGCCGCCCGAGCCAGCTTACGGCACCGAATTTAGGGCTCAGCCACTGATAAAGCGCTCTTGCCATCCCCCAGACAAAAAGCAGCAAAACCAGCACTTCCGTCACAATGCCCACGGCTTTTATATTGACATCTATGCCCTGCTTTGCAAGATCCTCCATTATTGTACTGTTCATAACTTCCCCCCACAACAGTAATTATGCGGTATAAGGCCGCACAGACGGCAGTTATTTCGGCCAATGGCAACCCTTTTGCATAATACTTTTACATATTATCCGTACTGTGCGCTTAGGCCTTGGCATGAATATAATAACACACAAATTCTGTCTGTCAAGTGCAGCTTCGTCACATTTTCCGAAACAGCAGCATATAATCAAACAGGTCGGGCGTATTATCCCGTTTAATAAACCTAATACCACCGGCATAAAAAATCATCTCAGCAAGGAGGAATTATTATGGCCAAAAGCTGCGGCTGCACGGCGGCGGAAACAAGCGCAGGCCGATCCGTTATAAATGACAGCTGTCCGAATGTTTCCGGCAGCATCTGCCTTATGACACGGCAGGTGTTTGATTGCGTAAAGGATCCGCTTGATGCATCAGCCTGCACCGTTACCGTTATATCTCCCGAATCCGCCCCCACTGCGCTGCTTGCTGCGCGCTCTGTTTCTCAAAGCGCCGCGCTTTACGATGTATCGTCGGAAAATTATGACGGGGAATTCCGTTTGTGCAGCGCAGATGCCGTTTTCCCCGGAACATGCAGCTACACCGGCGCCGACAATCAAACCCACACCGGCACCTGCACCATTTCCATACCCTATGAAGCGCTTATGAAATATCCCGATGCCTCCGTTATAAAGCCGGAGCTTTTCGCAATAGGCTCATGCGAGATCATCAAAAGCGCGCTCCTGGAGGGCAACACCTTCCGCTGCCTGTGCGACGGCGCATTGGTTGTATCCCTTTGCTCATATGTCCCATGCTTCGTGCCGCTTACGGCGTACACATGCCCGGTAAATTCCGGATGCCGCCAAGCCCAAGAACAGCGGGAGGTGCAGTCGCTGTTTCCGTCGGAATAAGCCCTGCTCCGCCTGCTGTGTGCCGCTGCGCGCAAAGACACATTAGGGAGCGTCTCCCCCGTCTTGCGGAGAAACGCTCTCTCTTTTTTGTTTAATTGCTTACGGCTGCCCGCAAAGACTGACGGAGTCACTGCGCGCGCATTTGCTGCCACAGCGCCGCTATATTTGCCGCACATTCTTCGGGCGAAGCGGTGTTTTGCACCGTAATATCCGCACATTTGCCGTATATTTCCTTTCGCCGCTGCCATAATGCCCGCACCGCCTCACTGTTTGTAAAAAGCGGCCTTGTATTTTTATCAACGGTTTCCGCTATAACATCAACGGGACGGAAAAGCAGCAGGATAATTCCGTTTTTGCGCAGCGCCTCAATATTTGCCTGCTCCTCCGGCACGCCGCCGCCGGTGGCAATTACCGCTCCGCGCAGACCTGCGGCATACATTACTGCCTGCCGCTCCAGCCTGCGGAAGGCTTCTTCTCCCATTTGCGCGAATATTTCCTTTATACTCATTTTGGCGGTGTTTGCCACTATTGAATCGGTATCGGCAAAAAGCAGCCCCAGCTTTTCCGCTGTCAGCCGCCCCACCGTGCTTTTACCGCAGCCCGACATTCCTATAAGCACAAGATTTTGCTTCATTGTTCCTCCGTGTGCCGCAGGCACCGCGTTTTTATATGCTCGACTTGCACGCGCCCAGCACTTCAAGGTATTCCGCATGCTGCTCTGCCTCCGCCATCGCCGCGCGCACGCAGGGGTTCGTAATGTCCGCTGCTGCATCAATATAAAAATAGTATTCCCAGTTCTTTTTGCGTATGGGACGTGACTCAATCTTTACAAGATTGATGCCCGCCTCGGCAAAGACATCCAATAACCCGGCAAGAGAACCGCTTACATGGGGCAGCGACAAAAACAGGCTGAGTTTGTCTGCGCCGCGCACAAATATCGGACGGGGCGCAACAACTATAAACCTTGTATAATTCCCGCTCTGTTCATTTATATTTTCTTTTAGAATTTCAAGGCCGTAAAGCTCGGCTGCCTCCTTTGACGCAACCGCCGCACATGTTATGTCCCCGCGCTGCGCAATATTCCGCGCCGCCACAGCGGTATTTACCTCGGGCAGGCACTCCCACGACGGATGGGAGCTTAAAAAATCCCTGCACTGCATTAACGCCTGGCTGTGCGAATATACATGCCTTATATCGCAAAGCTCTGCCCCCTTGACGCCCAGCAGACAATGCCTTACCGGCATAACATATTCTCCCGCTATATACGCCCCGTAACGCCGCAGCAGGTCGTATACCTCCATAACGCCGCCGGCAGAGCTGTTTTCAATGGGCAGCACTCCGTAATCCGTCTCGCATCCCAGCGCCCTGAACACCGCCTCAAAGCCGTTATAGCCCTGCGCAGGCGCGTTGGGAAGCATCTCACGGACAGCACAGTGTGCAAAGCAGCCCTCAATGCCCGAATAGCCTATCCTGCCGTTTGGAAGCTCATCGCAAAACAGCGCCCGCGAGAGAAATTCGCCTACGGCATCCCTTGGGCGAATATCCGTTTCCCTGCGCTGACAGCGCTTGCTTGCGCGTATAAGCTCCCGCAGCAGCCGTTCAAAGCCCGGACGCAGCTCCGGCTCAAGCTCCGCCGTGCGCGCAGTAAGCAGCTGCGCCTCCCGCTGCGGATCGTCAACCGGCAGGTTATGCTCCAGCTTGAATCTGCCTATTCTGCGGGCTACTTCCATTCTCTGCCTATACAGCTGTGCAATTGAGGCATCAATTGCGTCTATTTCGCTTCGCATCTCTTTTATATCATCCATATTGCTTCTCTCCGCGGCCGCCGGCTTTCGGCAACGCCGCTCGTATATTTATATTTCCAGCTTATTTTTCAGCTTATATTTGTCTCCGACCGGCACGCCTTCAGCGTAATTTTGAAACGCTGCCGCAATCACACATCAGCATATCAAAAAACGCAAGCTGCGCGCAGGCCTCGATAACGGGAACCGCTCTGAGCGCTATGCACGGATCGTGCCGCCCCTTTACGGTAAGCTCGGCCGGCTGCCCGCTGCTTACATCCACCGTCTGCTGCGGCAAAAAAATCGAGGGTGTAGGTCGCATTTTTACGCTGAAAATAACCGGCATGCCGTTTGTCAGCCCGCCGTTTATACCGCCCGCATTGTTGCTGAGGGTCACCACGCGCCCGTTTCTCACGGCAAGGGGATCGTTAAAGCTGCTGCCCTGCGCGCACGGCGCAGCTTCGGCATTTCCGAAATTCACGCCCTTTACGCCCGGAACGCTGAAAAGCAGCTGAGCAAGAGCACTCTCCGCAGAATCGAAAAACGGTTCTCCCAGGCCTACGGGAAGCCCGCACACGGCGCACTCTATCTCTCCGCCAACGGAATCCCCTGCCGCGGCAGCCTCTGCAATCCGCCGCTGCAAACAGGCATCCTGCTGCGTGCTTATAACCGGGTTTAGCGGATCCCAGCGCGATATTCTTACTCCTCCGACGCACACGAGGTGCGCCCCGACAGTTATGCCGCGTTTTTCAAGCTCCGGCGCCACAATGGCCCCCGCAGCCGTCAGCACTGCAGTGAGCCGTCCCGAAAAATGCCCGCCTCCCGCAAAATCGTTATGGCCGCCGTATTTTACGCCCGCCGGATAATCGCTGTGCGAAGGACGCGGCGTAACGGAAAAGGCGGAGTAATCGCCGCTGCGTGTATCGCTATTGGCTATTTCAAAGCCGAGCGGCGCCCCCGTGGTACAGCCGTTTTTTACTCCGGAGAGTATTTTTACCTCATCGGCTTCCTTTCTTTGCGTGCTGTTTGCCCCGCCCGGCGCACGCCGCGCCATTTGCCGCGCCACTTTCTGAGCGTCAAAGGGCATGCCCGCCGGCAGCCCGGAAAGCACTCCGCCTATTGCCGCAGAATGTGATTCCCCGAATATTGTAAGCCTGATCCGGCTTCCCCATACAGCTCCCATATTCCGCCTCCCTGTATAATGCTTTAATTTTGTATATCCGATGCCGCTATATCCGTATTTTTTCCGTTATGCCTCCGAGGCTTTCATAATCGCTCCAGAAGGCGGGATAGGATTTTTCAACACACTCCGCCCCCGTTATGCTCACCCTGTCCTTTGCTGCGGTTGCCGCAATTGCGGCCGCCATTGCTATACGGTGATCTCCGAAGCTGTCAACATTTCCTCCGGCAAATGCAGCTTTGTCCACAAACAGCGTATCCCCGTCGCAGCGCGCATGCCCTCCGAGCGCTGTTAAAAGGCGCACGCTTGCCTCTGCACGGTCGCTTTCCTTATACTTAAGCCTTTTGCATCCGCGCAGAACTCCGCCGGCGCCGCTCAGCCATACGGCAAGCACCGGGGCAAGGTCAGGGCAATCCGAAATGTCGATATCATGCCTCTGCTCTCTGATGATATCGCGTATAACGGCATCCCCCTGCGTGCTGCGCTCGGGCAGCTGCATATCGATCTGCGAGCCCATGTCATTTGCGCACAGCCAAAAGGCAGCCTGAGAAAAATCAGCCTCCGGCAAAACCGGATATGCCGTGCTGTAGCTCTGCCCTCCGGGAATGAAATATCCGTTGTTTTCCTTTACGCATATAACGGAAAAGGCCCTGAGTATCTCGCGCGTTATATTTACATAGCTTTCCGATTCCAGCGCAGTGGTAAGCACTATGCGGGAATCTCCCGCAAGCAGCGGAAGGGCAAGCAGCAGCCCCGTAATGTACTGCGAGGATACATCGCCGCGCAGCCGGTATTCTCCGCTTTTCAGACATCCCTCCACCGTCAGCGTGTCGCCGCTTTGAAGCCAAGAAACCCCCATGCTCTCAAACAGCCTGCGGTATTCCTCCATAGGCCGCTGCATGAGCCGTCCCTTGCCCGTAAATACATATCTGCCGCCCAGCGCCAGTGCGACAGGCAGCAAAAAGCGCAGAGTCGAGCCGGATTCCCGGCACGGACAATATCCGCCCGCCATCCCTGACAAAGCGTCGCGTGTAGCCAGCATATCCTGGGACGGTTCATCCTTTCCCATGCTTACGGGCATTCCCGCAAGATAAGAGCATATCATTATTCTGTGACGCCGGCTTTTTGATTCCGGCACATCAACGCGGCCCTTAAGCAGCGAAGGCTTAACGGTTACCGTCACGGCATTTTCCCCCTTGCTGTAATAATCCTGTTGCAAATTGCAGCCGTAATGCTTGCTTTTGCAGATGCTTCACCAAGCTGCACGGAATGCCTCAGCCCTGAAGCCCGCGGGACTGCCTGTCCATATCCTCAACGACTATATCGTATATCTCGCCAAGGGATGCGCAGTATTCCAGCACCTTCCACGGCTCGTTTGTATGAAAATGTATTTTTATTAAAGAGGAATCGCCCACCGCAAGCAGGCAATCGCCCTTGAAGTTCTCCGTAAAATACCGTGCGATGGCACCTTCATCAAGGTTATTGCCCTCTATAAGCAGCTGAGTATCATATCTGAATTCCGTCATAATAAATAAACCTCCGTAAACAAATTTTTAATTTTTTTATAATAAAAGGCGACCGGTGCGAGCGCCGATCATACGACAGGCTTTGCCGCATACTGCTCCGTCAGTGTGCAATACAGCTCCTCCGGCAGAACCGAAACGATCTTTGCCCTGCCTATATCCTCCAGCACCACCAGCTTAAGCTGCCTGCCCTCCAGCTTTTTATCACCGCAAATGTATTCTTTTAATCTTTCATCAAAGGGAATATATACGGGCAGCGAATATCTGCGGCAAAGCTCCTCAATTTCATCGCATTTTGCTGCTGTAATCCCGCCCCAGAGGATATTGGCCCGCCGCAGCATGCACATTCCGGCCGCGACAGCCTCGCCGTGGCTGTATACGGAATAACCGTACAGCCTTTCAAGGGCATGCCCTACGGTGTGCCCGAAGTTAAGCAGCTTGCGCTCCGATGTGTCAAAGGGATCTTTCTGCACGGTATCTGCCTTTATTCCTGCGCAGAGGCATATCATTTCCTCCGAATCAACGCCGCTTTTAAGGCTTTCAAACAGCTTTTTATCCTTTATGCAGGCATATTTTATAACCTCGCCCATTCCGCAGGCATATTCCCGTGAAGGAAGCGAAGAAAGAAATTCGGGGTCAATAAGCACCCTGTGCGGCTGAAAAAACGCGCCGACGCGATTTTTGCCGCTGGGAAGATCCACTCCCGTCTTCCCGCCTATGGAACTGTCCGTCATGGCAAGCAATGTAGTGGGCATCTGCACGATCGGCACTCCGCGAAGAAAGGTGGCTGCGGCAAAGCCCGTTATATCTCCTACAACGCCTCCGCCCAGCGCAATAATAAGATCCGTTCTTGTTATGCCCGCTTCGTCAAAAAAGCCGTAAAGCCGCTGCACCGAAGCCATCGTTTTGTTTTGCTCTCCCGCCTGAAGCACATAGGAATACACCTGTACCGCATCGCAAAGCTGCTTTTTGATCTTTGCAAGATAAAGCGGCGCCACATTGGAATCGGTTACTATTGCAATGCGCACAACTCCTTCAAGAGGAAGATAATTGCACACTTCCTCGGCAAGCCCTCTTTTTATGATTATTTTACATTCGTTCCCGGACACAGAATATACGATTTGTTTTTCTTTTGCCACCGTTGCCGCCTCCCATGCAGGTATAGAATCTTTGCCGTTTTGCCCGTGTTTGCATTCTGCAAAACCGTGCAGGGCCGGATATTTATAAATTCCGCTTCAAAATGCGGTTTCCCTAAAGGCCCGCCTTCAGATATCTCTGCCCTCAACATTTGCTATAAGCCTGAGCTTCTGCATAAGCTTATCGAATACCGCCGGAGTAAGCGATTGCTGACCGTCACATTTTGCATGAGGCGGATCGTTATGCACCTCGATTATAAGTCCGTCCGCTCCCGCCGCTATGGCAGCCTTGCTCATGGGCTCCACCATCCACCAAAGCCCGGTGCCGTGGCTGGGATCCACCACAACCGGAAGGTGGCTTTGGCGCTTAAGCACCGGCACGGCGCTTAGATCCAAAGTGTTTCTGGTATAGGTTTCAAAGGTGCGTATGCCGCGTTCGCACAGAATCACCTGATCGTTACCCCCGGCCATAATGTACTCTGCGGCCATAAGCAGCTCCTCTATTGTGGCTGCCAGCCCGCGCTTTAGCAGCACCGGTTTTTTGATATGCGACAGCTCCTTAAGCAGCACAAAATTCTGCATATTCCGCGCGCCCACCTGAATAATGTCAACATCCTGTACAAAACGGTCAAGATACTCCGTGCTCATTATTTCGGATACTATCGGCATACCCGTTCTTCTTCCGGCAGCCTTGAGCATATCCAGCCCCTCCAGCCCGAGCCCCTGAAAGGCATAGGGTGAGCTTCTGGGCTTGAAGGCACCGCCGCGAAGTATTGCGGCCCCTGAAGCCTTGCAGTCCCTTGCAACCGAGAGAACCTGCTCCTCGCTTTCCACCGAGCACGGCCCCGCCATCACCGCTATCTTATTGCCGCCGATCTCCACTCCCCCTGCATTTATAACGGTGTTCTGCGGATGATACTTGCGGTTTGCCTTCTTGTACGGCTCCGCCACCTTCATGGTGCGCTCCACAAAATCAAAGCTGTCAAACATTCCCGGATCTATGCGCGAGGTATCTCCGGAAAGCCCGAGTATAGTGGTATCCTGCCCCTGTATCCTTTGTACATCTACGCCGTTTTTGCGAATGAACGCATCCAGCATTGCAATTTTGTCCTCGGTGGTGCCGGGACGGAGTATTATCATCATAATGGGTGTCCTCCTGAAATCTGAATAAAAAATGACCCGGTCTAATTGCCGGGTCATAAATCATACTTTAATATACGGTATCGGCAAATCAGACAGCGCAAACAGGACGGTAATCACTAAAGTAATAACCGCCGAAATAAAACGCGTATCCGAAAATGAAAGCCGAGCTTTTCATAATAATGCCGTTATGCCTTTCCTGTTATATCGTTTGATTTATTTTATTACATACCCTTTACCCTGTCAATCGGATTTCCCGTTTTTTTGCAAAAATATGCGCTATTGACCGCATTTTTCGCTTTTGCTTTCTCCACTGAAAAATTGCTTACCGTTTTGCCGCTGCCGGATTGCCTCATCCTTATGCTTTTAGGCGTATATAAATGCCGCAGGCGTCAGCTTCTGTTCAGCCTCTCCAGCAGCGCATCCAGCTTCCTTTTCTGCTCTTCATTCAGCGCCGGGCTTATTTTTGCTTGAAAATCGCGCATTGCCTGCGGCGTAAGAGTACGCCCGCCGTCCGCCGCTTTCAGGCGTTCAAGCTCCTCCAGCAGCTCCCGGCTGCTTTTTCCTTTATAGTGTTCGCACCGCCGCTGCAGCTCCTTTAATTGCCGCTGTCTTTCCCCCGACCGTGCATCTGCACGGCCGCCGCTGTATATGCCGTCTTGCCCGTATCCCGCGCCCTTTTCGTTCCCGTTTCTCCGTACATTTGAGCCGTAATTATCATGGCCTTTATTATTTGAACCCGGATTGCAGCCAGATTCTCCGTACGGATTGCCGTTTCTGTTTTTTGTGTTAAAGCCGCTGTTTGAACGATACATATTTATATCTCCTTTATCAGAGTCCTGTTTTATCCTATGCATCAAACCCTTTCCCGTTCCATAAAAGCCCGCCGTTAAAAGACCGCAGCCCTCTGTTTTCTTGCTGTGGAAAGTAATTATCCTTCGTATGTGCGGCATATAGTATACAAAGCCGCATATTCAAAAGACCGCTTTATAAATATCCGCCGTGGGAGGTGCTGCATCTGGAAGCCTTACAATTGATAATTGCATACTTGCTTTTCAGGGATTATCCTCTCTTTGCCGATATGCTGCCCGTCCTGCCGTACACCGTGCGGCGCGCGCTTGCCGCCTTTAACGCATACTTTTCCTGCGAAAACCGTCAGGAGCGCTGCGTCACGCCCGAGGCCTGCGGCAGCTGTGAGCGGGAAAATGCCGGAAGCGATGCCGCGCTGTCTGCGCTGTGTGAGCTTTTAGGCAGCGCGGAAAGCAGCAGTACCGCAAGCCTGTTGTCCTCTTTAATGTCAAAGGGCTCCGCCGGTTCCTCCTTCGATCCGCTTTCCCTGCTGCTTTGCCTTGCTTCCCGTCAAAACGCTGTTCCGCCGCCCTTTGACTCCTGTAAAAGCGCCGGGTCCGCCCCTACATCCAATGGCTGCGGCTGCGCGGACAATTTTGATGATGACCTCAACAATCTTGATGACGGCTGCGAATGTGAAACAGCAAAAACAAAAAGCCCACGGGGTTTTTCCCGTGAGCAGGAGAGCTTTTTCAAGCGTTATATTCCTGAAAAATAGCCATTGCCGTTATTGCGGCAAACCAACATCCGCATTATCGGCAGAAATATTATCACAATGTAATTATTCCGTCTGCAAAGCGCGCGGCTATATCGGAGGAATGAGTAGTGAAAAGCAGCAGCTTTCCCCTTGCGTGCTCCCGTGCAAGCGTCATCACTCTGTGAGCCCATGCGTCATCCAGACCTCTTGTGGGCTCATCCATAAGCAGCGTATCTCCGTCAACCGAAAGCCACGCGGCAATGCTCACCCTTCTCTGCATTCCTCCGCTGAGTTTGCAGGGAAGCATGTCCGCATATTTTCCAAGGCCCAGCTTATCAAGCAGTCCGGCCGCTTTTTCCCGGTCCCTGCAAAACAGAGCGGCATTATCTAACGCCGTTAACCACGGAAAAAGGCGGTCATCCTGAAAAAGCAGCGTAACCTTTCCCGCCCCCTCCACCTTGCCCTCATAAGGAATAAGCCCCGCTATTGCACGCAGCAGAGTGGTTTTTCCGGCTCCGGAAGGCGCCATTATCGCCCATACGCCGCCCTCCGCCTCAAAGGACAGGCGATCTATTATTTTTGCCGCATCAAGCGTTACGCTCAGATCCTTCAGTATCATACCTTTTGTTTCTCCTGATATTTGCAAGCAGGCTTTCCAGCAATTTCTCAAGCACAAGGCTGAGAACCACCACCACCGCCGTCCATGCAAAAAGTGTAGGTGTTTGCAGATAGATTTTGGCATTATATATGCCGCTGCCGACGGCCAGCGCCGGCTGACAAAGCACCTCCGCCGCTATACCCGCTTTCCAGGCAAAGCCCATCGCATTTACGGCGCCCTGCGCAAAATACGGCAGCGTCCAAGGCAGGTAGAGCCGGAATATCCTCTGCGTGCCGCTCATACGATAGGCGCGCACAAGCTCCTTATATTTCTGCGGTACCGAATCAAGCCCCATAGACACCGAGCTCCATACAAGCGGCACCACCATAATAAAGCAGATGAACACCGGCAGTGTGTCCCGCTTTAATATGAGAATTACCAGCATTATAAATGAGGCCACCGGCACGGAACGCAGCAGAGTCATAAGCGGGGAAAGCAGCGTGCGCACAAAGAGGAACCGCGCTCCCAAGGCCGCAAGCGCGCAGCCGGCTATACAGCCGGCTGCAAAGCCGGCCACTATACGGCAAACGGACAGCGCTATGCCGCTCCAGAAGCCGCCGTCCGTACACAGTCTGCCCAGCTCCGCCGCAACCGCGGGCGGAGCCGGCAGAAGCAGTTCATTATCCGTAATGCAGGCAGCTATCCACCAAACGGCTATCCAAAAAAGCACTGCGGCCGTCCGATAAAGCTTTTTGCGGCCGCTCTCGCGGCCGGCCCCCGGTTTGACAGAGGTTTTGTTCTGATTCATAGTTTTATTCTGCTTCGTAATAAAAATCGTCGCCCGGTACGCTGCCGCCTACGGACTGCGGATTATATCCGTGCATAAGCTTAAGAAACGCATCGGTCTTGGCTTTCATATCCTGTCCGTCAATACATACTATATTGCATTGCGGCAGCGCGGCCTTGGCTATTTCGGCATCGGCCACAATGCCGAACTCCTTTATAAGCTGAGCCGCCGAATCGTTATCAGCGTTTACATACTCAACGGATTTTCCGTATTCCTTAAGAAAATCAGCTACCGCCTCCGGCTGCTGCTGTGCAAATTCCGCTCTTACAACAAGGCAGCCCATGGAGAAGATGCTTTGCCCGCGGCTTGCGCTGTCCCACTCCTTATTAAGATCAATGCAGCGGTTAAAGCCTATATTTTTTGAAAGCAGCACCGTAGCAAACGGCTCCGGCAGCACAACAGTATCCGCCGTTCCCGCTGCACACATGGCCACGAGGGAGGAATGATCCGCTGCAAACTCCACATTAACCTTATCCTTTATTCCGTTTGAATCCAAAATATAATCAAACGCATACTCGGGCGTTGAACCCTGCCCGGAAATTACAACCTTGCGCCCTTCAAGGTCGGAAAGCGACTTTACGCTCTCATCCCTGCTCAGTACATAAAGCACCCCCAGTGTGTTAAGCGCAAGCAGCTTTACTCCGCCCTTTGTTTTATTGTACAGAGTCGCCGCAAGGTTTGTGGGCACCGCCGCAATATCAAGCTCCCCTTTTATAAGCAGCGGCAGAATATCCGTAGGCGCGGAAAACTGCTGGAAATCATATCTGTTAAGCGTGTTTTCTTCTTTGTTATCCTGCATAAGCCGCACCGCTCCCATGCCGGTGGGGCCGTTAAGCACGCCTATGCGTACCTGTGTGCGCTGCTGATAAGGTTTTTCGGTCCGTGCGCTCTCTGTCGGAATATCAGCCGTGCCCGCCGGAACGGTAGCCGTTGCTCCGCCGCCCGTACAGCCGGCGGTTACAAACGCCATAATAAGTGCAATTGTCAAAGCCGCGATATTGATAAACCGTTTCATATTCTTCCTCCCTTTGTTGTTTTTTATCTTAATTATTCTTCAAGGCTCTTTGATGTAAGCGCGCTTTTTACCGTAACGCCGGGTATCTGTCCAAGGCTTCCCGTAAGTGCTCCTATGCTGTCCGTACTGCCCTGCACTATAAGGGATATCACCGCGATATTATGCTCCCCGAACGGCAAGCCCATCCGCCCTTTGATAATAAAAGCATAGCGGCTGAGCAGCCTGTTGACATTCTGTGCGCAGCTTGCCGGATCCTCCAGCACTATGCCCACTACGCCTATACGCTGCGGCAGTTTGTCTTTAACGGCCGTATCTGTATTTTCCATTGGCAAATAATTTCTCCTTCCCGGACAAAAAACGCCCCTTTCCGAAGGAAAGAGGCGTGAAATTGCATTGTAAAAGCAGTTATATCCGCTTATTCCCTCGGCTCAGGATACATCCCCTGCCTCAGTGTTATTTCTGTAATGCCTTGCCTGAGAATACCGCATTCTGTGCGTATTCCCCCGGTTCAGCAAATTGATTATAGCACGGATAGAGCTTTGCGTAAAGTGTTTTTTTATAAGCAAACCGTCATTTTTCAAAACACATATAATGCCAAAGCGCACCGGCCGCAGATTACTTTTTAAGAAGCTCAAGGGCCTTTTGAAGCTGAGTGTCCTGTTCGTCCGTCATATCCGCATCGCGGCTTGCTTTGCCGTCGGGAAGTTCCACAACACAGTCGGGCGTTATTCCCGTTTTGTGTATGCATTCTCCGCCGGGCAGATAATACTTTGCCGTTGTAAGCTTGAAGGCTCCTCCGTTTGGCAGGGTATATGTGGTTTGCATTATTCCCTTGCCGTAGGTTTTGGTGCCTACGATTACCGCTCGTTTGAAATCCCTTGCCGCACCGGTAAAAGCTTCGGAGGCGCTTGCCGAATAGCCGTTTACAAGTATGACTATGGGCAGATCCACAAAATCGGCATCGCTGTTTTTTTCGCTGTAACGCTTGCCGTTTTTGTCCATGGCATAGAAGATCTCCCCCTCCGGCAAAATCATATCCGCAGTTTTGGCCATAATATCCAGATCTCCGCCGAGGTTATCCCGCAAATCGATTATTATGCCCTTTGAGCCCTGCGACTGCGCAAAGTCCAGCGCCTCGCGGAATTTTTCCACGGCATTGCCGTGAAAGCTTTTATATTTGATGTAGGTTATATCATCTATCTTTCGGTGCGTTACCATCGGCGCTGTTATATGCGCGCGAACCGGTTCGAAAACCGCTTCCTGACCGTTCCTGAGCACGCGCAGCGCAACCTTTGTGCCGTTCTGACCGTTTACAAGCTCTGCAAGCTCGGATGCACTCAACCCTTGCGTGCTTTTGCCGTCCACCGAAAGTATTATATCCCCCGCTTTTAGCCCTGCGCTTTTGGCGGGAGAATCCTCGTATACCTCGGTTATTTTAATACCGGCCTGGGTAACGGCAACAGTAACTCCTATGCCCCCTTCAATTACTCCGTCCTTCTGATCGTTATACTGCTTAAGCTCCTGGGCTGTATAATAGCGCGAATAATCGTCATTAAGCCCTGCAGAAAGCCCCGCAAGCAGCATCTGAGTTATTTTTTCGCTGTCATAATCCTCAACGGCATTATTCTTAACTATTCCGGCGGCCTGAGATATGGACTCAAACTGACTTATGGAAAGCTTGCCCGCAAGGCGCTTTTCCTGTGTAAATGCACCAACGAAAAAGCCCGCCACCAGTGTAAGCAGCGCCACCCACGGGCGTATACCCTCAGAAGTGCGTTTTTTTTGCACATTTGTACCTGTGCCGGCCGGTTGTGCGTTTTCCGCCTGCATTTTTTCTTTTGACGCTTCCGTATTTGCTGCCGCTGTTTCTTTTGCCTCTTTTTTTGTAACACCGTTGCCGAAAAGCTTCATATTCTTCTCCCTTCACCGCATGAGCCTATTTATTCAAGCCGCTCCCGTTTGCAGCCGCAAACAACCGCCGGCGGCCGCTACTGTTCGTAATTCAGCCTTGCAAGAGCCAAAATCATACGCAGAGTTACGGCATCATCAAAGCTTGTTGCATCCAGTCCCGTGCTTTTTCTTATCTTATCCAACCTGTAAATAAGCGTATTCCTGTGCATGAAAAGCTCCTTTGCCGTTCTGCTTATATTCAGATTCTGCCGGAACAGCTCATCCAGCAGCTCCTCCGTTTCATCATCTATTGTATGCCGTATACGGGATATCAATGCCGAATGACGCGCCACCGACTCGGTTTCTATCCCCGCAAGCAGCATTTCCGGAAGCAGCCTTGCATATACCCACACTCCGCCCTTATAGCTGAGCCGCCGTCCTATTGACGCGGCCTGAAGCGCAGTCTGGCGCGAAGCGCCTATGCCCGCAATATTGGCTGCCGTTTCACCTATACCTATATGCACATCGGTATTAAGCTCGTTTATAAATGTGTCGCGTATTGCTCCGGCGGTTTCGGCAAGCTCCGCATCGGTGACTCCGGAGCATACCACAGCCACTTCCTCCCGGCTCATCTCCGTAATCATGGCATCCTCGGAGGAAAACACCTCCGAAAGCACGCCCAGCATTGCCGGTGAAACATTGCTTTCCGGCAATGCGCAGATAACGCTCCGCCTTTCATCAAAACGGATATGCAGCCTGCGGCACAAGCCCGATACATCCTTTTGCCCAAGACCGCCGCACAGAGCAATTTTGAACAGCTTTTCCGCACTGGGCTGCCTGAGCGTAGGCTCACGGTCGATTGCCTGACGCGCCGCACTCTCGTCCATTGCCACGGCGCCGACAAAGCCGTTATCCTGTTCAAAATACAGAACTCCGCCTGCATAGCAGGGCATTTCCTGCAAAAACACCTGATCCGGCAGAGCCTGAGGCATGACCTCGCCCCCTGCCACCTTTAAGCCGCGTTCGTTATATATTGCGCTGTTCATAAAACATCACCCTATTAAATCATAGCACATATGATTATGATTTGCAAATCAGTTTATATTAAAACCGTATTTTCGCACTTATGTGCAGCATGTTCCGGCAGTCTGCCGGCTTTCACACTGCGGCGCAGCGGTCTTTCCGCCGTATTTACCACAAGTTACAAAACAATTCCCGCTGCTTTTCGAAAAGAACAGCAGCACCGCGATAAACGGCACTGCTGTGCGTAATTCTCCTTTTACAAAGCTTTGCCGGCAGCTAATCGCCGCAGTTTTTGAATCTGCAAAAACCGCTTAGCGGGCACTGCCAATAGGTAGCGCTTGTAAAAAAGCCGTCCTTGAATTCGGTGTTCTGCCAGGGCGACATATCCGCTTCCTCGGCATTCATCATAACATGCGCCTCCACTGCGGGCAGGCTGCCCTGAAGCGTCATAAACCGCACCTCGCCGGTCTGCGTATTTTTTATCATATCGCATACCATTACTACATGACCGCCGTGGCCGTTTTCCGCCGGCACAAGGAACATATCGCCTATCTTCATATCCGTTGTATTCTTGAAGATCACATCGTCATAATATATCGAAGTGGTCTTGCAGTTTGAAAACACATTTTTAAGATACGCTTCAAAAATCCCGCGTGAAGAGCCCACCTTGCCGTTTTGACGCCAGCTTGTTTTGCCGTTTTTCGTATACGGCCTGTAACCCTTTGTATAGTGCTCAAAATCGCATACAAAGCCGCTGTTATAATAGGTGAATTTGATCTCACCGTAACGCCCGTTCTGATAAAGATACTCCGCCCAAAGATGCATCAGGGTATCTGCGCATTGCTCGCTTGTATTAAGCATTTCAAAATCCAGAACCGCCGCATGCGCCTGCGGAGCGCTGTACTCATTCTTGGGCACAAGTGCTCCCGGCACAGCAACCGTGACGCTTTCACCGAATTCGTTTGTTTTTTTGCCGTTTTTAAGATAATGCAGCGCATAGCCGTCCGGCTTTAGCTTCAGATTCCGCAGAAACTCCGCAAAGCTTCCCGTCGGTGCTTCCACTCTCTCAAAGCCCTCAGGCACCAGAAACCGCGTAAGTATGGTATCCCCCTCGGGATTCACCAATGCATTGAAATTCGCACCCGGCGTCACAACCGGTGTAGGATGCGGCGTTGGCGTAGGCTTTGGAGTGTTTGTGGGTTTGGGTGTTTTTGTAGGCTTCGGCGTAGGCTTGGGCGTGGGGCGCGGCGTATGCGTGGGTGCCGGTGTTTCCGTTATCTCCGGCGTGGGAGTAAGTGCCGGAGTATCGCTGGGCAGCGGCGTAATCTCCGGTGTAGCGGTAATTTGCGGCGTTGATGTCGGCGTTGCTGTAACACCGGGCGTATTCGTTGCGGTGTTTTCGGCAGTTGCAGTGGTATCCGGCGTCGCTTGATATGTTTGCGTTCCCGTAGGCGCAGCCGTCTGTAAAATCTCACCGCTGCACCCCGCAAGCATAACCAGCATAACGGCCATAACGGCCGCAGCGGGTGCCGTTACTGTTTTGTTAAAATTGCCGTGCAAAACACGGCGATGCCGCATGCGCATATCGAATGAATTCCGTATTTTTTGAAAAATTCCCCGCTTATTATTCACAAAATCCCCCCGAATTTAATCCCGAATAAATATAAAATATGCCTCTCCGCCGACGGATTCCGTAATTTTCTCCGATTTTCAGGGCTGAAGGGCAAAAATTTCTTCAATTTTCGCGTTCCTGCGTGATAATTCCGCAATAAATCCTATATTGTTTTTATTATACCTTCTGCCCGTAAAAAAGGCAAGCAATTCCTATCATGCTTAATAAGCGCTGCCTGCAGAATCGAAAAAACGCACTGCGCAAATACACCCGGAATACTCCTTCAAAATTTGCCGATACTAATTAAAAACAAAACCGTTTTTCAAAAGGAGCAAGCCTATGAATTGCCGTATTACCGTTTTCTCGAACGAAACCGCCCGCTGCAAAAGTGCCGCAGCCGCACTTCGTGCACTGTATTGCGTAAAAAAGGTTAAAAGAACGGATAACCGTATCATTGTACAGGCCGAAACCGTGCCGGACCCGACCGTGCTCTATGCAGTGATGGCGGCTGCCGGCTTTGACAGCAGTGATTACAGCTTTGAAGCCGCCGTATCCGACAATTGCTGACAGGTCTTTTTCTTAAGAAAAAATATAAAGGGCGGAAAGCCTCGCCTTCCGCCCCGCGCCGCTGCTTGTTATCAATCGTCCGCATTCTGTGATAACCCGATAAGCTGCGAACGGTTAAGCTCATAATATATCCCGTGTTTTTCCATAAGCTCCTTATGAGTACCGCTTTCCGCTATGCCGCCCCCCGACACCACCATTATGCAGTCCGCATTGCGGATAGTGGACAGCCGGTGTGCAATCACAAAGGAGGTTCTGCCCTTAAGCAGCGAGGCCAGCGCCTTCTGCACAAGCAGCTCAGTTTTGGTATCAATGGCGCTTGTGGCCTCATCCAGTATGATTATTCTGGGATCGGCAAGCACTATACGCGCAAAGGACAGCAGCTGCTTTTCTCCGGCCGACATTCCGGCTCCCCGTTCCTCTACTCTGGTATAATAGCCCTGGGGCAGCTTTTCAATAAATTCATCGGCATGCACTTTGCGTGCTGCCTCAATACATTCCTGATCCGTAGCCTCCGGCTTTCCGTAGCGGATGTTTTCTATTATATTTCCGGAGAACACGAAGGAATCCTGCATCATGGCAGTTACCTGCTTGCGCAGCGAGTTTATTGTTACATGCCGGATATTATGATTGTCTATCAGCACGGAACCGTCCGTTGCATCGTAAAAACGGGATATAAGGTTTACAATTGTGGTTTTGCCCGCACCGGTGGGCCCTACAAGAGCCACCGTCTGCCCCGCCTTTATCTTGAAGGAAATGTCATTCAGCACAAACACGCCTTCTTCATAGGCAAAGGAAACATGGTCAAAGGCGACATCACCCTTTATGGGGGGCAGCGCCTTCGCGCCGGGCTCATCGGTTATCTCCGCCGGAGTATCGATGGTGCTGAATATCTTCTCCACATTTGCCATGGTGGAAACCACCTGGCTGTATATGCTGCTAAGTGAGTTTATAGGCGTCCAAAACTGCGAAACATATGCCGAGAACGCCAACACCTCTCCCGCCGTCATAACGCCGCCCGTGATCATATTGTAGCCCATTACATACAGCACCAAAAGGCTCGTAACGCCGGAAATATCAATTATGGGCCACATTATCGTTGACCAGCGCACCTGGCGCATATAGGTATCCTTTACCTGTCCGTTAAGGCGAACAAATTCTCTGCTGTTTTCCGCCTCGCGGTTGAACGCCTGAGCCGTATACACACCCATTATATTTTCGTGAATATATGCATTTCGGTTGCTGACCTTATTTATAACCGGTATGCGCAGCTTTTCCAGCTTACGGCGGAAAAGCACTATGAATATCATCAGCGGCAGCACGGTTGCAAAGCTTACAAGCGTAAGCAGCGGGTTCATCATAAGCATTATAACCGCAACGCCCACAAGAGTTACAAAATCACCCACTATGCTTATCAGGTTGCTGCTTAAAAGGTTTGCAAGGTTATCCACATACGATGTTACCCTTACGAGTATCTTTCCGGTTGGAAGATCGTCAAAATAATCAAAGGACAGCTCCTGAAGATGATAGAACACAGCCTTTCTTATATCGTATACTATCCGCTGACCAAGCTTTGAAATAAGCACGCCGCGCAGCATACTTATAAGCTTGCCCGCTATATTCAGCCCGATTATCAGCCCTACGACTATAAAAGCGTTCCCTGTTTGACGCTCGGGATACACCTCGTCTATCATCCATCTGGATACCTGCGGGGCAAGCAAGGACAGCGCCACCGCAGAAAGCACTATCAGGCTGCATATAATAAACTGACCTATATACGGCTTGCAGAAGGAAAGCAGGCGCCTGAACAGGCTGCCGTCAATACCGCGGCGTGCGCCTTCGTCGTCATAATATCTGTTGCGTGCCATTTACTCCACCCCCTCTATCGCCGAGGTAAGCTCGCCGTACTGCTCTTTGTATATCTCATAATAGCGGCCCTTAAGACCAAGCAGCTCCTCATGCGTGCCGCGCTCCACTATCACGCCGTTTTCAAGGTATATTATCTCGTCGCAGTCCTTAACCGAGGACACTCTGTGCGCAATGGTAACCACGGTATGCCCCTGCAGCTCCCTGCGCATACTCTCTGCAAGCGCCTGCTCCGTTTCCATATCAAGTGCGCTGCTGGCATCATCCAGTATGATTATCGGTGCATTTTTAAGCAGTGCGCGGGCTATTGATATTCTTTGCTTCTGTCCGCCGGAAAGTCCTACTCCTCGCTCGCCGATTATGGTCTGATAGCCCTCCTGCAGATTGTTTATAAAATCCGCTGCCTGAGCTGTCCGTGCCGCCCATTCCACTCTTTCGTGAGAAGCCGTCTCATCATAGAAGGCTATATTCTTCTCCACCGTTTCGCTGAAAAGAAACACATCCTGCATAACCGGCGAAAACGCCCGCCGTACATCGCCAAGACGCATGTCCTTCTCGTTCACTCCGTCCAGCGTGACCTTGCCCGATGTCGGATCGTAGAAGCGCATCATGACATTTGCAAGTATGGTTTTCCCGGAGCCCGTCTTGCCCATTACACCCAGATGCTTGCCCAGAGGCAGATCAATGCATACATCGGAAAGCACCGCATGCCCGTCAAAAACCATATTTACATGCTCCAGCTTAAGATCGCCGCGAGCGCTTATCTGCGGCATATCCGGCTTATCCGCCAGCTCATTGCCGCACTCCATGAGCTCCATTATCTTGGCCGCGCTGGTGTTTGCCTGCTGCGTTGCGCTTATCCACCCCGGTACACAGGCAAACAGCTGCGTAACATAGGAAAGATATCCGCCGGTTGCCACAAGGCCGCCTATGGAAAGCTGATCGCCGAAAATAAGCAGCGCGCCCACAATATTTACAAGACAATACGGCAGCGACGCACAAAGATCCATCGGAAGATATGAATGCACAAACTCCTTCAGATACGCAAAGTGTGCGCCGATGATCCGATCGTTGTGCTTATCAAATACACGGCGCTCCAGCTCTTCATTATTGAAGGCCTTTACCACCCGGATACCGTTTATGTTCTCCTGCGCCCTTCTTGAAAGGTCGGCAGAGTAATCGCGGATATCCTGCATGCGCGGCCGTATGCGCTTACGAGCCTTTGCAGACAGGAACGCCACAAGCGGCATGGGAACGACTGCGCAGAGGAACATGTAGGGATGTATCTCCGTGCACAGCATAACTGCAGCAAATATAAACGCCACGACCACCTCAAACATCTGCGGCACCGTACCGATAAAGAAATTCTTTACCGTTTCCGGGTCGCCGTTTATTACGGTCATGAGGTTGCCGGTGTTCTGCGAACGCATAAAGCTCTGCGACTGATTTATCATGCAGTCAAACAAATCAGCGCGCATGGCATTTACCGCCTGCTGAGCCGTATTTTCATTAAGAATTATCCGGAAATAATGCATTGACTGGCGCAGAAGGGATTGCCCTATCATGGCAATGGCAACACCGACAAGCAGTGCCGATCCCGAAAGCGCCATTCCGAAAAAGTCGTACGGAACTGAAGAGAAAAGATTGTCGAAAATGATTTTCTGAACCTTTGGCATTATCATTCCAAGGCCCACAACAACGAAGCCGAGAAGCACATAAAGAATAATGTGTCCAAGATACGGCCGGAAATACCGAAACAGCTTTCGCAGTATTTTCATTGGGTATCCTTCCCGCCACTTCTGGCAGATTGCGATAAAGCAATGTATTTGTCCGTCAATTATATATAAAATGTTTACCGATGTAAACCCCGGGTGTCTTGCCCGTATTATCCCGTATCTGCCCTGAATGCGCCCCTGCGTCCCTCAGAAGGATTTAGCAGCCTATCTCGCCCCTTAAATAACTTTTTTGCGCTTTTTCTCCCGTTTTGGTTTTTGCGAAAACTTGTTCACAATTTGTTTGCAATTGTTTCACCGCAGACATATACCCGCATTACGCTTATCGGCGAACCCTTTGTGTGCCTATAAAACAATTAAAAAAGTGTTGTATTTTTTTTGTAATGCTGATATATTAATAATGGCGGCATTTGCAGGGCGGTGTTTTCTCCCGGAAGCACTCTGTAAAAAATGCGCATATACGCAGTTTGGCACGGAATGCGACACAAAATCAATAATTGCTGCGATTTTGGAAATAATACTTCTGTCTTCCGATGTCTGCTGCCGATAAAAGGATGTGATATATTGAACCCCAATTTTGTAAACATCGCGCTTATAGGCATTGCGGCACTTGCCGCAATAGTAATCATTGTATTGCTTTGCAAAAAAATAATTAAATCCATACTGGCACTGATTCTTATGGCCGCCGTAATAGCCGGCTGCTGGTTCGGCATCAATACCCTTGATAACCGTACCAACATACAGAAAAAGCTGCCCTCCTTCAATGCAGCGGCAGAGCAGCTGCAATCCGGAAGCGTATATTCCGATGTAAAAAGCATGCATTGCAATTATCTCGGCTCGGAAATCGGCGTAAGCGTTTTTTTCAATGTGCGCTCTCAATCCAATGAGGCCATGACCGAGCGTCTGCTTTCCGATACCCGTAAGCTTATTCTCAATACCGACTTTTTCTTTGATATTTGCAGCATCAACTGTGAAAACGAAAAAGAAATAAAAGCCCCGCTGCGCTTTTGCGTAGGCATTAAATACAAAGGGCTTGATATACGCTACTATGAAGCAAAGATCAAGCCGGAATACGAAGCCTCACGCACCCTCGACGGCAGTTCGCCGGCCCCCGATGAAATGTATGGCGAATTCAATGTAATTATCAATACTGGAAAATAAAAGCCCTCCGGGGCACAATTGCAAACGGCGTATGCTCTGTAAAAGGGCATACGCCGTTTTAACCTTTTGCCCTTTCTTTGCATATTGTAAAAAAGGCCCCGTATTCAAGCAAAATACCGGCCCATGCCCAAAAGGCACAAAACGAAAGGAAGGAACCTTATGTCTGTCCGTGCAACTTCACAATATGCCGGCAATAACCGCCTGCAATCCCCCGGCACAACCTATTCATCATCTGC
>UMAT01072848.1_pt1 | contig 30385 bp, 26 predicted proteins | sample 1963781 | NCBI WGS metagenome assembly UMAT01 (sample SAMEA4835923, study PRJEB28245) | human gut metagenome | biome: gut microbiome; material: fecal sample | place: Denmark | collected 2008
GAAATATCATGGCTGAAGAAAATATCCAGACCAACGCTCCCGAGCAGGACCTCAGCGAGATCCTGAAGGTCCGCCGCGAAAAGCTCGCAGCGCTGCGCGCCGAGGGCCGCGATCCCTTCAAGGAGACGCGCTTCGACGTGACGCACCACGCTCAGGACATCAAGGACAACTTTGACGCGCTTGAGGGCAGCGAGGTCCGCGTCGCGGGCCGCCTGATGAGCAAACGCGGCATGGGCAAGGTCAGCTTTTGCGATCTGCAGGACAAGTCCGGCCGCATCCAGCTCTACGCCCGCAAGGACGAGATGGATGAGGAGGAGTACAACCGCTTCAAGAAGTACGACATCGGCGATATCGTCGGCGTCGAGGGCGAGGTGTTCCGCACCCAGCGCGGCGAGATGAGCGTGCGCGCCAAGAAGATCACGCTGCTCAGTAAGTCTCTGCGTCCCCTGCCGGAGAAGTACCACGGCCTGACCGATAAGGAAGCGCGCTACCGTCAGCGCTATGTGGACCTGATCATCAACCCCGAGTCCAAGCGCAACTTCGAAATTCGTTCGAAGTTTGTCGCGTATCTGCGCCGCTACCTCGACTCCATCGGCTTTATGGAGGTCGAGACGCCGGTTTTGAGCCCCATCGCGGGCGGCGCAAACGCGCGCCCCTTCATCACGCACCACAATACCCTCGATATCGACATGTACATGCGCATCGCCACCGAGCTGCACTTAAAGCGCCTGATCGTCGGCGGCATGGAGCGCGTGTACGAGGTCGGCCGCATCTTCCGCAACGAGGGTATGGACACCAAGCATAACCCCGAGTTCACCACCTGCGAGCTCTATCAGGCCTACACGAACCTCGACGGCATGATGGACATCCTCGAGGCCATCCTCTCCGGCGCCGCGAAGGAGATCCTCGGCACCTATCAGATCCAGTGGCTCGGCAAGGACATTGACCTGACCCCGTCGTGGAAGCGCGTCACGATGGCTGACGCCGTCAAGGAAGTGACCGGCGCGGACTTTATGGCGATCGAGGGCGACGCCGAGGCCGCCGTCGCGCTCGCCAAGAGCGTCGGCGTCGACATGGACGGCGTGGACAAGACCTGGGGCAACGCCCTGTACGAGACCTTCGACCAGAAGGTCGAGGAGACCCTCGTCCAGCCGACGTTCATCACCATGTACCCCGTCGAAGTGAGCCCGCTTGCCAAGCGCAGCCCGTCTGACCCGTACCTCACCGAGCGCTACGAGATGTTCGTCTGCGGCTGCGAGATGGGCAACGCTTTCACTGAGCTCAACGACCCGATGGATCAGTACGAGCGCTTCAAGGCGCAGGTCGAAAAGCGCGCCAACGGCGACGACGAGGCCGAGATGATGGACGAGGATTACGTCATGGCCCTCGAATACGGTCTGCCCCCGACGGGCGGCCTGGGCTTCGGCATCGACCGCTGCGCGATGATGCTCTGCGGTACCGACTCCATCCGCGACGTCATCCTCTTCCCGACAATGAAGCCATTGGACAAGTAAAACACAATATGTAGTGCCTGATGGAAGCGGACAGCACAAGATGAAGTAAAAGGGGCTTACAACTACAACTTTTTTACAACTTTTGCTTGAAACCAGACGACACCAGACGGGCCAAAATGAAGGGCAAATCCGCGTTTGAGATGCGGATTTGCCCTTTTTTGTAATTTTCACATCAGCACCAAATTGCCCTTGATCACTTCTGCTTTTTCCTTCATGTTTTCCTGCGTGATATGGGTGTAGATGTCCATGGTGGTGGAGAAATCAGCATGTCCCATTACTTGCTGGATGAACTTAATGTCGTTTGTGCTCTCGCAAAGTCTGGTGCAGAAGGTGTGCCGTAAATTATGTACGCTGAAATGAGGCAATAGACTCGGCTCACGGTCTTCCAATTCTGCTTGATCCATTTCTTCGGCGTTGTAGGCGATGGAGATGCGCTCAATGGCCCGGTTGATGTTGTGGGCACTGAGAAAGTAACCAGAGCGGTTTCGGAAGATGAAACCATGATATCCATTCATCACGAGATCCTCCGGATACAAGGCGTCCATCACTTCAATCAGCGCACGGAGCTGTTCGGCAACCTCCGGATACAGGATGGGAATAGTGCGAGTACCGCTTGCCGTTTTGGGAGTAGTAATGTGAAAGTCTGCTTTCCCATCAATGACCCGATAAATCAAGTTATGATTCACGGAGATAGTGTTGTTCTCCAGATCCACATCGTTTTTGGTTAACCCAGTACACTCTCCCACACGCAGTCCCGTACCAAGCAGCACGACCATGACGGGCAGCCAGTGACTATACATCGGCGATTTGGAAATGAAGCGCAGGAAGTTCTTCTGCTGCTCCTTGGTCAACGCAATCCTTGTTTTTGCAGGCTTTCCGCTTCCCTCGGATTTTAGAGAACGGTAAACACCCTTGCTGGGGTTCTTTCGGATATAGTCATCATCGACTGCCAATTCAAGTGCGGGATGAACCAGATTATTGATGCTTTCCAGCGAGTTGATTGCAAAGCCCTTTTTCAAAAGCTTACTGGACCATGGCCTTTTATAAAAAAACATCTGGAATCTTGATTCCAGCCGTTGGTTTTGACGGCAGATTACAGGGGTTTCAAATCATGCTGGATGTGCCACTGAAGGACAAAGATGACCCGCCGGAAAAAGCTGGCGCCAAATACATCTGGTTCTCTTCTTCTTCCAAGAGAGACGGCGCTTCATCGGGAAGCCCGGTACACCTGGTTGGTGATCCGTCTGCCCGTGTGGTGTATGTCATTGAGGGGTTGCTGAAAGCCGACATATCCCACTGTTTGACTGGACGCACCTTTGCTGCGATTGCCGGAGCCAATAACACAAGTCCGCTGGACCCATTATTTGCCCTTCTGGCGCAGAGCGGTACAGAGGAGATCATCGAAGCCCACGATATGGACAAGTACAATAACCAAATGACCATGGCGGGAGCATCAAAAATCTATCTGACAGCCCGAAAGTACGGAATGAATTGCAGGCGGCTGACCTGGAACCCCAACTATAAGGGATTTGATGATTGGCAGCTTGCCTTGCGCCGGGAAAATCAGCGAAGAAAGGAGTTGGAAAGAAAGACATTCAAAGAACAGTACCTCAATGGCTGGTGTGAGTTGGCGCATATTGAGGACTGTACCGAGCAATGGCAGCACCGGGCGGAGAGTAACATCGGTTTGACCGAATATCTGGGCCTGACCCGGGAAGAGCATGAAACATTTCTGCGCCATGGCCGGGAGGCGCTTGGCGTCCTTCTGGAACCCCAGCGCAGGAGTCAGCGATTTGTGCTCTACCAGCTGGAACTGGACGAGCGGAAAGCGATTCCGTTTGCGTTCAAGGGTATGGAAGCGGTAAAAAAGGCCGGCTATGAGCAGCCGCCTGCGGCTCAATATCGCATGGTCTGGACGGGAGAAATCTATTGTCCTACAGGCCAAAGCGATACCGAGATATTGCAGCGCCTGTTTTCAGAACTCAGCGTGGAATTACCGGAGGGTTGCAACGGACGGCCAATGTCGCTTTCCGATGTTGTGGAACTGGAGTATCCCATGAAACGAATTTACTACTATGTGAACGGAGATACACAGTTTCAGCAGGTGAAATTTTCTCCGATGCTCGCCAAAAAGAAGGTTTCGGGAGGAGCATGAGCAGATCGATGGTTGTTGTAAAAGGAACGAAGAAGGGACAGTTGGAGGCGCTTTTGGAGCAATGCGTTCAGCTGAATGCGGATGTTCGCCCCAACATAGAACAGGGATATTTCACGGTGACAGTTCCGCCGCCCTGGAATATTTCGGCACAGCTGGTGGCGCAGGCAGTACAGGAACAAATCAAAGAATGGGCGGAGCAGTACCCCAATGTGGTCTGCTACTGCTTTGACAGCTTCAGCACTTTGCTCTATGTGCTGTGATACAGGTAACGATGGCATGGAATGGGCTTTGGCCCGTCCATGCCGTTTTTCGTTTACAGAAAGGAGATTACTATGGGATATTTTTCAGAGATGTCGCTGAATATGCAGGAGGGACGCAAACCGTCGGCTGCTGCACTCACGGGCGAAAATGCCTTTGAGGAAGAGGAAAGCTTTGACGAACTGCCGGTGCCTCCGGTCATCCGTTCGTCTGTCCAGCCCCTGAACCAAGCTGCACCCCAGCCTGGTTCTGATGCGGCATCCTCCGTTTCTACTGAGATGATGGAAGCGCCGGAGGATGACCCCGTGGAAGAGAATGGCGGATGTGACGATGTGGATGACATCAAAACAGATGTGCCCGCCGGAAATGGCGCATCCAAGGATGCCGATGAAGAAAAGCGTCGTGCCGAGCATGAAACTGCCGAAGCAAAACGCAAGGCTGAATGGGAGGCCAAGCAGGCGGAGAAAAAGCGGGCCCTGCAGGAGCAGATGGATCACCTTGCCGCCATGAGCGATGATGAAGTGGTATCCGCCTCCATGCAGCGTGTCAGCAAGGATGTAGAAAAGTTGACCCGTCGGAACATGAAGGAGTGCGTTTCGGAGTATATCCAGACGCTCTGCCTGGATGATCCGGCTTTTGCCCGGCTCACCATGCACCCGAAGAAAACCATGATCCATTGCTTCCAGTACATCAGCCGGAAGGCGTGGGACTATGTTCAGGACGAGCTGAAAGCCAATGGTATCCAGCCCGGACAGGGCGGCCAAGGCTATGGCTGCGATATTCCAGACGATTTGTGCTACCAGTGGGCGGAAGATTATTTCCGCGACCCGGATGCCAAGGAGGACCAGGAGCAGGAGGAAAAGTTTGTGCCGAAGCCCTATATTGGCAAGACCACCGGGAATACCGGCAAGAAAAAGAAAGCGGAAAAGAAACCCGCCGAAAAGAAGAAGCCGGAACCAAAGCCGGCGCCGGAAAAGAAACCTTCTGCTGATGGCCAGATGTCTTTGCTGGATTTCAGCGTGGCAAAAGCTGGTTAAGGAGGTAGCGCATGATCGCGTACAAAGGGTTTCATCCTGGCATGGTTTGTATCGGCTATCAGTTTCAGATGGGATTGAACATGACCGAAGAAGCCAACTGCCGCAAAAACGGTTTCCATTGTGCGGAAGACCCACTGGACTGCCTGAGTTATTACGGTGATGCGGATCACTCGGAATACTATATTGTCAACGCCGGAGGCGACATTGATGAGGACGAATTTGACTCAAAGATTTCCTGCACTGAATTGACGGTTCTTAGGCGGCTGACCAAGGAAGAACTTTTCACCCTTGGCCTTGCGTTTATGGCCGATCATCCGAAGCGGAAATGGAACAGCCATGTGAAGAAGGACAAAGCTGTGGCATGTTGTGGGTACGCTGTTGTGCGTGGTGTTGACCCTGTTGCACAAGGCAGCCGGAAAGGTGATGTGCTTGCGTTTGCCAAGGAAGATCCGGTCACCGGCTGCATCCAGAAGATCGTGGTGGCGACCATCGATGGGAAGAAACTCCGACCCAATGAGTGGTATGGAGCCGATCTTGAAAAAAAGGACGGTGAAATGAATTGAAGAAATCTATTCTTCTGGGGATGCCGAAACTGACGGCATCGCCGGAAATGAAAAAGGTGGCTCTTGAGGACGAGCCGGAAAAAGTTAGAACCTACTCCGGTTATACCCGCATTCGTCGCAAGTATAAATGCTATATGAATTGCATGGTTCAGAACGGCATTTTGAAGGCGGCGCTTTATCTGCCGGATTATCTTCGATTGGATGGGGACAATCCCGCCTATGAGGTGTTTCTTGATAAAAAGAAGCGCCAGTTCCTTACCTACGACTATTTGGATAAGAAGTGGAGAGACGCCAAGCTGGACAGACTGGAATGGTCTGGACAGGATTATGATGCTGTTTGCTGGGTTGGCACAGAAGACTCGGATATGGTGCAACGGTATTTTTCCAGCGAACGGGGCGGATACTCCGGCATCCTCGATTTTCAAAGAAAAGTGAGGGAAGAACAGCTGGAGCGGCGTCATAAGCGGATCACCGACCCGTGGGACAAAGATCTTGCTCAAGTGCCGAAATTGCCGAAAGACTGGGGCCGTTGGGCTGACAAGGTGGCCGTGCGAGAAAATTTTATATTTTACCAGTACAAGCGCGGCGGCGCCAAGATCGGCTACTGCACCTTCTGCGGGAAGGAGGTGCCCATTTCTGGGCATCCCTACCACAACAAAGAGGGGCGTTGCATCTGCTGTCGGCATCCCGTTGTTTTCAAGGCGCTGGGCCGCACTGGCTATTTTCAGACGCAGAGGCATTATGCTTACCTCATCCAGCGGTGTAAGGATGGGTTTGTCATCCGAGAATTCTGGGCGAACAGGACCTACCGGAAACACATTCTTCCTCATAGCGAACCTTATTGGCATGAGTTCCGGCGTTCGATTTACGACCGCAGCGGAGAGATCCGTTCCTATTTCTGGGGAATGTACTGCCAAAGAGAAGTGCGCTGGATCGAGGGAAGCCCCTGCTATTACAACTATAGCTGGAATCAGTCTGGTCGGGTGTATGGAAAGACTTTGCCTAGCCTGGGGAAAAAAGAACTTCGCCAGACCGGCTTGGTTGAGTGGATACGAAGCCATCCAATCACTGATCCTGAAAAATACTTGGCGGTATGGGAAAAACTTCCCCAGATGGAGCAGATCTGGAAGGCTGGACTGCCGCGGCTGACCGACGAGTGCTTCAACTCCTGTGATCGTGTGCGGAAATTGGTTCTGCATCCGAACGAGCCAGGGTTGATTCGAGCTCTTGGTCTGGATACGCCCAAATTCCGCCGCCTGCGCCAGTTGGACGGAGACGCAGAGACTTTGGCCTGGTTGCAGCTTGAGAAGCGGACCGGACAGTGTATCACGGATGAAATGCTGTGTTGGAGCAAAAAAGAACGGATCAGTCCCAGGGACCTGGTCTTTATCGCAGACCGCATGAGCCTGGTACAGATCAGAAATTATCTGGAACGGCAAAAAGAGTATTTTGATGGCAGCTGCCAGCAGGCGCTGACCACCTGGCAGGACTACCTTGCTAGCAACGAAAAAGAGACGCTGGTACTTCTGGAGCAGAGTACACCGCTGCAGAAGATCCTCGGCCTGCTGTACCAGCAGGGCGTGACCGTGTTTCTTGATTCTGGCCGGCTGAAAGCGCTTCAATGGCTGCGGGAGACCGATATCGGGAAGTTCCGCCAGCTGCTGGAGGTCTTTGAACATGATGCGGACGATTTGAGTATCTTTTTCCAACGCTGGTTTGAAAACCGTGCGGGACAGTATGACCTGAACTGGTTCATCAGACAGGAAGCACCGCTGAACAAAGAACAGCGTGAGGAAATCTTGTGCAACCAGGTCAGTTACCTGAATGCGCTGTATTCCGGTTGCCTCCATCTGGATTTTGACGCGATCCGCTCGTATCAGTTTCCAATCCTTGTCTATGCGGTGGAACACAGGAAAAAGCACTTTTTACAGTTGGTGGATCAGAACAGTGAGATTTTCCTTTCTCTGAGCCGCTATGCGCTCCTGTTTGAAGATTGCTTTTGTGAGCACTGCAATCTCAATTCCCTGTCAGAAAAGAATTTGCAGGATTGCGATGCTGCAAAGCGCACAGACAGCTATTTTGAGTGCCTGGAGGAAGGACAGCAATACACCTTTGAAGAGATGCGGCTGCTGTGGCAGCAGGACCAAATCTATGTCCGTCTGTATGCAAAGCTGACCCCGATCCCGGTAGACCAGCGTATGCTCACGCTTCGCCAGCTACTCAAGCGGGATCTGGTCAGCCGATACACGGAGGATGAGCAACTGACTCAGCTGGCTCAATGCCTGCTGGAGCAACCGTTCAGCGAATGGTATCGGAAGCGATTCGGACATATTCGCGGGCTGACGAGGCGGACAGCTATGCAAATGCTGTTTCATTACACCCAGCTTTGCCCCTTTGTCCCAGATCTCCAGACGGAAACGGATGCGGTCTTTACGGCCAGAAACCTGCCATTGCTTGCCGGGTGTGAAAATTGGCCGCAGGTTCGCGCCTCTGTCCTGACCACGGATATGGATTGGGCCCAGTTGAAAGAAAGCCTCTCCATTTCAGACGAGTTTGTGAAACAGAACCAAAATTGTATCACAGACTTCCTGCTTCGAGGAGGCAGTAGCCTGGTGACTCCGCTATATAACTACCTGCAGGGAAACGATGCGGCTATCGAGGCACTCAGAAGAATCGTGCAGGCTGAACTCATGGGCCGGTTCTATGTGCTGAAATATTTCGCAGACGATCTGCACAGGGAAATTAACCACCCAATCAGTGAGCAGCAGGAGACCGCATGGCAAAAGAACCTTGCGTTGGAGCGAGGCAAGTTTATTGCCGAAGAAGCGGATGATTTCTACCACACCATTCAGATAGGCGAGCTGCCCTATGGCACCTGCTTGTCTTACCGAACGGGGAGCCAACGAGAGTGCCTGCTGGCGGCTTTTGATTCCAACAAGAAAATCATCCTGATCAGAAAAGGTGATGAGATCGTGGCCCGCGCCTGCATTCGCCTGACGAAAGGGGCGTTTCAAAAGCCGACAGAACTGATGCTTTCTTTTGCTGATTTGGCCGGAGAGAACACAACCGAGAGCGGTCGTATTGTCAGTGAGAAGCTGGTGCTGTTTCTGGAGCGCATTTACACCACCGGCATCAATGACGATGAGCAACAAGTGGTCATGGAGATGGCCGTCGTTCTGGCAACGCAGAAGGCTGCGGAGCTGGGGGCAGTCTCTGTTCTGGCAAGGAGGTATGTCAACTGTTATGCACGGGATCAGTATGTCAGCAGCCCGTTTTATGTGTATATCTCTAAATCTAAGAACGGGCAGCAGTATCTCGATTCTCTGGGCGGCGCAGCAACGACCTCTCGCAAAGAAAAATATGTGGAAGGTGCATTTTTGGTAGAACGGGCGGCCCTGCATACCGCAGGGGTGCTCCCTGAAAAGGAGGAATGAACATATGAATGACCGGACTATGATAAAAGTGCGGTGCGACAAGGAACTGCTTTATATTCGCACCATTTCATGGCAGAAAAAGTCTCCGCATCGGTTTGCCATCCTGCGCAGCGAACTGCAAAAGTTGGAGCAGGAGCCGAATAAAAGGGTACTGACGAGTGATTGCGGTTCCTTTGCCAGTCTGCGGCTGACAAAGGGGCCGGATGGTACACAGATCCTGGAAATCCGGTTCACATGGCTTCAGGAAGATGGCAACGACAAGGTGCATGGCTGGAAAGAGGATGTGCGGATTCCCTATGAGCCATTCCGCGCCTTTTCAGGGACCGGAGAGGATATGGATGGTGCCGAGTGGCGCCAGCTCTCCATCCCGGAACTGGTAACACGCCGATATGAATTCCGCTGCCGGAAAAATCTCCATGAGGTTACCGGGTGCCGGCTTTTGCGTCACAAATTGGGGAAGATCCTGGAACAGCATTTCCAGTGGCGCGGCACGGAAAAGATTGTCCTCTATGATGACAGCCAGCCGTACAGCTTCTTTTTTGAGGAGTATACGCCTTATGGCAGAGGAATCTGCGGCGCCGTCATCCTGCATGGAATAGAAGATATAGCAAAGGCTCGATACAGCGTACACACATAAAATATATACTGATTTACATCGGATGGATGCGATACCGCCGGAGAAGAAAAAATTCTTCTCCCGGCGGTATCGTTGTTTTACCATGGTATAGGCTTTGTGTTTTTTGTCCTCCTGTTGAGAAAGGCGTCATCCAGGCGTAAAGGATATGTATAAAGCAAAAAAGGAGGCAACTACCTATGTTGATTGGTGTCGATCATGGCAACAAGCAAATCAAAACCGTCCACTGCAGCCCGTTTGTTTCCGGCCTGCAGCAGAGCATTACAAAACCCTTTGGCCAGAGCCTGCAATACCGGGGAAATTACTACACGCTTTCCAACGAGCGCATCCCGTTCCGGAAGGACAAGACGGAAGATGATCGCTTCTTTGTACTTACGCTGATTGCTATCGCAGAGGAATTGGAGGCGCGTCAAATCGGTAAGCAGGAACTCTACAATATCCAGCTGCCGGTAGGATTGCCGCCGGCACATTTTGGCGCCCAGGCAAAAAAGTTTACCGATTATTTCAAGAGAGATGGAATCGTGGAATTCGTGTACCGGGATAAGCCTTACGCCATCCGCATTACCGATGTGGTTTGCTACCCTCAGGCGTACGCGGCGGCGGCAACCATGCTTCACACGCTCATGGATGACCCGAAAGCGGTGGTGCTGGATATCGGCGGTTTCACGGCGGATTATCTTCTTTTGAAAAACGGAAAAGCTGATCTTACCTCCTGCGATTCGCTGGAAAACGGCGTGATTCTGCTCTACAATAAGATCAGGTCCAGAGGAAACTCGGAACTGGATCTGCTGCTGGATGAAAGCGATGTGGATGCAATTCTTGCTGGCAGGAAGACCTCGTATCCGGCTGAAGCCGTGCGCTTGGTGGAGCAGCTGGCACAGGAATTTGTAAACGACCTGTTCAGTACGCTCCGGGAGCGGATGCTGGATCTTCGCTACAGTAAGGTGGTCTTTGTGGGCGGCGGCGCGATCCTGTTGCGCCGGCAGATTGAAGCTTCTGGTAAGGTGGGGACGCCGCTGTTCGTCACGAACATCAATGCCAATGCGGCCGGTTTTGAATACCTCTATCGACTGGAAACGGCGGGTAGGTGATGGGTATGGCGGCCAAAAAGGAACGGGGGCGATTTTCTCTGCGGTTCAATATTGGCGATCCCGTACAGCGGGCTGCCGTTGAACTGTTGGAACTTCAGCCTCCTCATAGCAAATCCCAGTATATTGCCAACGCAATCACATACTATAATGCGAATTTTGCAGATGACCCACAGCCTTTGAAAGCGATGACTCCGGTCATTGACAGAGCCGCCATCGAAGCCATTGTACGTGAGATCATGCGGCAAGAGACAGGACAAACCGAAAAGCCTACTCCTGCCTCGGGCGTCTGCCGAATGGAAGAAGGGAAAGCGGCTTCGACATCAAATGTACAGGCGCAGAAGCCAGAGTATATACCGGAAGTGGGAGAAGCGCCGGAGATTGATGATGTGACCCGCAACCTGATAGCCAGTACAATGGCTGCATTCCGTAGATAATAAAGAAAGAGGTATAGGGGAGACAGATAAAGCCTCATCCTACACCTCTTTCTGTTCTTGAATGGCAGCAATATAACTGTCAATAATATCTTCCAGATGGCGGTACTGGCTGGGTGTCAATGAAGAAATCTTTTGATGAAGCAGGCGTGCATCGTCTTCTATGACCCGACCGCGCAGTAAATAGTCTGTGCTGATGTCCAATGCTTCACAGACATTCAGTATAGTTTCAGGCCGCATGGCTTTTGTTCCCAGTTCGGCAGTTGAAATAGTTTGCGGGGTTACATGTGCCATTTTAGCCAGAGTTTCTTGTGTTAATCTCAGTTGTTTGCGGCGATCCAGCATTCGCTGGCCCATCTCTTTTAATAATTTACCCATTGGCAGCCCTCCATGCTATAGCTATATTTTATCCGCCATAACACAAAAAATTAAGCGGCCATAGTTGAACTTATTCAGCCATAGCAGGTATAATGAGCTATATTACTGTACTATTGAAAAAGGAGGAAATGAGATGGACAAGTTTTATTCGTGTGCTGTTGTTAGTCAACGGCCTACGCAGTTTAAATTCAAATATCAAGAATATATGACTTCGTGCAAGCGTCTGAAGAAGCGGTTGCATGATGTTTTTATGGAACTGTATCGGCGTGGAGTATGTCGGTACTATGTCGGTGGAGCACTTGGTGTCGATCTATGGGCCGGTGAGATCCTGTTGGAAATGCGATGGCAGGAAGAATGCCCGGAATTGAAAATTGTGCTTGTGTATCCCTTTCCAGGTCATGACGAACGATGGGACCCCAAAAGTCGTGAAAGGTTGCATCGCCTAAAGGAGAACTGCGACCAATTTGTAATGGGTAGCAGGGGAGTGGGAGCGCAGGGGTATGAAGAGCGCACAGCTTACATGGTGCAATGCGCCGACTGCTTGGTGGCAGTGTATAATAATGATCCGCAGGGATCGGGTAGCATACGGGTAGCAATGCGGATTGCAAAGACCCGCAGACTGCCGCTTGTGCTGATTCATCCAAATACGGGGAAAATTAGTAGAATAGGTTAATAAAAGTATATCTCAAATAGATATGACTATTACTATAAGAAGTAAAAAGGATGGCTGTGGTGGAACTAAGACCACCACAGCCATCCTTTATAGTGTGCTATCCATTATAGATGCCATCCAGCAGCTTCTGTGCGCAGAGATAAAAATCTTCGATACATTCCGTCTATTGACAATAATTCCTCGTGTGTTCCTCTTTGAATAATCCGTCCTGCCTTCTGCGGTGTTTTTGTCAGGCCAGAGATGCGCCCAGCTCGCGGCAGGCTACCAGAGCGTCATCGTCCGGAGCCTCGTTGCAGATCACGCTCTCACAGGACAGATTGGCGCCGTCGTCGTTGCAGCGGGCCTCCCAGCTGCGCATCCATTTGCCGTCCCCCCAGCCGTAGGAGCCGAACAGAGCGATGTTCTTCCCACTCAGCCTGCCCTCACAGGCGGTGAACATATCTGCTGATAGGTCGCCTGAGATCGGCGCATGAAGCCGGCGTAATGTTGTGAAAACCGATCCCAAAACTGCTTATTGTCATCCATACAATATGGTCACCTCAATGATGGTTAGTGATTGCTAACTACATCATACTCTTTGTCGCACGAAATTGCAAGATGCCGCCATATTGGTTTTGCATGTTCTCTGGGATAAATCAAGGGAAGAAGCGAGAACGAAGAATGACCGGGATACATCTCCCGGCCATTCTTTCCGTTTCGTTCGGCTCACTGTGTTTACCGGCACCAACCGGTGGGATTGGATCGGGCGGTGATGAAGCGGCGGTAAATGCCCTCCTCCGCCATAAGTTTGTCATGGTCGCCGGCCTGAACGATGCGCCCCTGGTCGATAACCAGGATCTCATCGGCGTGGCGAATGGTATTGAGCCGGTGGGCAATGACCAGCAGGGTCTTACCCCGGCACAGCTGGGTGATGGCCTCCTGGATGTAGCTCTCGTTGTCGGCGTCCACGCTGGCAGTGGCCTCATCCAGAATCACGATGGGAGCATCCTTCAGAATGCAGCGGGCAATGGAGATTCGCTGCCTCTCTCCGCCGGATAGACTGGCTCCACCTTCGCCGATAACAGTGTCAAAGCCGTCGGGTAGTTCCATGATGAAGTCATAGCATCGGGCTTTTCTGGCCGCCTCATAGACCTCCTCCCGTGTGGCGTCTGTCCGTCCCATGGCGATATTGTTATAGACGGTATCCTGGAAGAGATAGACCCGCTGGAACACCATGGAGATCTGATCCATCAGATCAGAGAGAGGAATATCACGGATGTCCCTGCCCCGTACCAGAACCTGCCCCTGTTTCACATCCCAGAACCGGGAAAGCAGGTTGGCTACCGTACTCTTGCCGCCGCCGGAGGGACCCACCAGGGCCAGCATCCGGTTTTTCTCCAGCGTGAAGGAGACATCATGCAGCACCTCTTTCTCCCCGTATGCAAAGGTGACATTTCGGAACTCTACCTCTGGGGCACTGCCGGCTTTGGGTAAGGCCTCCCGGCCCCGGTCGGGCAGCTCCGGCTGGGCCAGTACCGCCTCGATCCGGTCCATGCATGCGTTCATCACCGTCAGGCGTGTGGCTTGGCTGTAGAGTGCCTTAATGGGGCCGAAGAGGTCAAAGACGAAGAGCAGGACACCCAGCAGGAAGGTGATGGAGAGCTGCCCACGGCCATAGAGCCAGAGTGACAGGGGAATTATCAGCACCGAGCCCAGACCGCACACCAGATAAAGGGCCCGCATCCAGGGAGCCTGGCTCTCCTCGAACTCGATGCTGACCTTGCGGCTCCGGGCGAAATTGTCGGTGAGCTGCGCGGAACGCTCTCCCAGCAGGTTGAAGGTCTTGGCAATACCAATGCCCTCCACATAGTCCAGCACTGCCCGCGTGAGCGATTCGCTCTGCTCCTGTCGGACATCAGAGTGAGCCAGGGTGCTTCCCAGGGAAGCGCGGCCCAACTGCCAGATGATCAGTACCACCACCAAGGCGGCCAGTCCCAGCCAAGGATTCAGGAAGGCCAGCCACAGCACCAGAATGGCCTGGGCAAAGGTATAGCTCATCATGTTGGCAATGTCGTGCATACAGTTCTCCTCAATAAACACCATGTCGGTGGACAGAACGGAACTGATTTTGCCGATGTTGCCCTCTGTGAAATAGCCCATGGGCAGGCGGCGCAGATGCCGTCCCAGCTCCATGCGCAGATCCGCGAATACCATATAGCCCGCCGCGGACTGGAGCCGGTCAGCGATATTCTGGCACAGGCACTCCAGCAGAACGCAACCCACCGTGCCCACCGCCAGCCACAGGCACCACCGTGCCGTCATGGTTCCCTGGAGAAAAGCGCTCAGGGCCAGGAAAGACAAGCCGATGGGAGCCTTGGACAGCATGGCCTTCAAAAAAGCAAAGATGAAAGCCAGTTTGATCCGCCCCTGGTAGGGGCCGGATACGGACAGGATTCGTTTCATCAGCGTGATCATGCCTCGTCGCCTCCTTTCTCCGCGGAGACACGCCAGGCAGCGGCTCCCTCGGCAGCCCGCCACAATTTTCCATAGGCGGAGCAGGTCTTTCGCAATGTATCGTGGCGGCCGATCCCTGCCACCTTTCCTTGATTCAGAACCACAATCTGGTCGGCGCCTACAATGGACTGAAGCCGGTGGGCGATGACGATGACCGTCTTGCCCCGGATCACCTCGGCAATGGCGGCGTTCATTTTCTCCTCATTCTCCGGGTCCAAAAAAGCGGTGGCCTCATCCAGTACCACGATAGGAGCGTCCTTCAAGATCGCCCGGGCCAGTGCAATCCGCTGCCGCTCTCCGCCGGAAAGCCCCTTGCCTCCGTCACCGGCCATAGTATAGATCCCTTTTTCCAATCGTTCCAGGAACTCTCCGCACTGGGCTCGTTCCGCCGCTGCCAGCACCTCCTCGTCGGTGGCGCCGGGTCTTCCCAGCCGGATGTTCTCCAACAGGCTGGTGTTGAACAGGAACTGCTCCTGAGCAACGAAGGAAATCTGCTCGTTCAGAGAGGCGAGGGACATCTCTCGCAGGTCTTGCCCTCCCAGCGTGATGTGTCCGTCCGTCACATCGTAAAAGTGAACCAGCAGTTTGGCAAGGGTCGATTTCCCGCTGCCGGATTCTCCCACCAAAGCGGTGAGGCTCCCCTGTGGGACAGAGAAAGAAATGCCGTGGAGGACTTCGTCCTTTTCGTAGGAAAACCGCACATTCTCAAAGCAAATCTGCAAATCGTTTCCGTTGAAATCCGTTTTTCCTTCTTTCAAGGGCGGAATGTTGAACAGAGATTCCATTTGATCGATCTTGTAGCTCAGCTGGGGCAGCACCGACATAAAATTCATGGCTCGAACCAGAGGCGGTCCCACAGAAAAGGACATGCACAATACCAGCGCGTAATCCGGCAGGGTAGAGGCACCGGTGAGCACCAGATATCCGCCAACCGGCAGCAGAACCAGCGCCACGCAGGGCAAAATGCTGGTGTAGAGGGCCATCCACAGCCAGCAGGCCCGGAACCAATCCAGCGTAAAATCCCGGTAGTTTTTCACATCGGTCTCAAAGCGGTGATAGGACTCTCCGTCCCGATTGAAGACCTTCACTACCTCCATGCCGTTGATGTACTCCACGATGGTGTTGTTCATTTTCTGCCCGGCGGCGTAGTAGTCTCCCATCTTGCTCATGCCGGAGCGGTACATCATGCCCATGGCCAGCACGCCCAGCGGGAGGGAGCAGAGGGAAAGCAGACCCAGCTTCCAGTCCGTGAGAAACATGGCCGCAAATACCACCACCGGCACCGCCAGATTGGACAGCCCTTCCGGTAGGGCGTGGGCCAGCAGAAGTTCCATGCTCTCAATGTCGTCAATGAACATCTTCTTCCAGACTCCAACGCCCTTCTCCTGAATCGCGCCCAGGGGCTGCTTTTCCAGCTTGCTCTGGAGATGGAGCCGGAGGTTTTCCAGCGTATGATAGGCAGAACGGTGGGACAGTGCCAGCCCTTCCACATAAAGAAGGCCGTAGAGGACCATGCACAGAGCCATGGCCCCGGCGTTGAACAGGGTTTCCTCCAACGTGAGACTACCCCCAGTCAGCAGGGGGCGCAGCAGGCGGTAGAGGAAGAAATAGGGTAGCACGCTCATGGCCACGCCGGCCACCAGCACCAGAATGGAGGCGTAGGTGGTCTTCCGGTGGCGTCCGGTGTACCTGTGGGCTGGATCTTCTACACGGACGGCAGTTTGTCCGCAGAGGTATTTCTCACCACCATCATCCTGTCCATGAGTATTGTGGGACCTCTCATTGCCGCCATGGGCTTTGTGGATAATCTTGCCAAGGTAGGTACCATCGTAGGTTCGGTGGATGAGATCCTGCTGAAACCGGAGCAGGATCACGGAACACAGCCGGCACAGCTGGGAAAACCGGATATCGCCTTGGATCATGTCTCCTTTGGATATGCCCAAGACAAGGAGATCCTCCACAACATCTCCCTCACCATTCCGGCCGGCAGCCTCACCGCTTTGGTTGGACCCTCCGGTTCGGGCAAGTCCACCATCGCCAAGCTCATCGCCGGTTTCTGGGATGTGACCGAGGGCCGCATCACCCTGGGCGGCGTGGAGGAAAGCCGTATCCCGCTGGAACAACTCTACGACCAGGTGGCCTTTGTCTCTCAGGACAATTACCTCTTTGACGATACCATCCGGGAAAATATCCGTATGGGCCGGGTAAATGCCACGGATCAAGAAGTGGAACAAGTCGCCAAAGCCGCCGGATGCGACGTTTTCATCCGCCAGTTGGAGCATGGCTATGACACCCGGGTGGGCGCCGGAGGCGCCCATCTCTCCGGAGGAGAGCGGCAGCGTATCGCTATCGCCCGGGCCATGCTGAAAAACGCCCCTGTAGTGATTCTGGACGAGGCCACCGCCTACATTGATCCGGAGAATGAAGCGGTGGTCCAGCGGGCAGTGGCAAAACTGGTGGAGGGTAAGACGGTCATCGTCATTGCCCACCGCCTGTCCACCATCACCGGCGCAGATCAGATCGTGGTGGTGAAGGATGGAAGCATCGAGGCACAGGGCAGACATGAAGACCTGCTGCGCCATTGCCCGTTGTACGCCGATCTGTGGCAGGCGCACATGGGCGTAAAGGAGGGAGAAACGGTATGATCGAGACATTCAGAGGTATCTGGCGGTTTGCCGGAGAGGAACAGCGCAACATCCGGCGCTCGGTGATCGCTTGCTTTTTCAACGCGGTGTTCCATATGTTTGAGATCGCCGCCATTTACTACACCATCCTGGCTTTGCTGGATGGAAAAACCGGCTCTGCCACGGCGTGGCAGGCACTGGGTCTGTTGGCAGTCAGTATTCTGGGCAGCGCCGTGACCAAGTATTTCTCCCAACTCCAGCAGACCCACGCCGGGTACTTCATGGCGGCCAATAAGCGCGTGGCCATCGGGCAGCGGATGAAATCCGTCCCCATGGGCTACTTCAACGACAACAGCCTGGGAGAGCTCACCGGGGTCTGCACCACTGTACTGGACAATGTGGAGACTGTGGCCCCCATGGTGTTGGTGACCATGCTGGGCGGGATGCTCAACGCTCTGGTCTTTACGGTGATGATCCTGATTTTTGACTGGCGGATCGGTCTCATTGTGGTGGCGGCCACAGCAGTTTATTTGTTCATCACCTCCGCCATGGAGCAAAAATCCGCCGCCCTCGCCCCGCACCGTCAGAAGTCCGAGGCCAAGTTGGTGGAGGCGGTGCTGGAGTATGTGCAGGGCATGAGCGTGGTGAAGTCCTTCAACCTCACCGGACGGGGCGACCACACCCTGCAGGAAGCCCTGGAATACAATTGCCGCAGCAATCTGAACATCGAAAAGATGTTCACCCCCTATATCATGGCGCAGGGGATCGCGCTCCAGCTGGGAAGCGTGGCCATGATGCTCTCAGCGGTATGGTTCTATCTCTCCGGGACCATGATCCTGGCCAACGCCCTGATGGTGGTCATCATGTCCTTCCTGGTCTTTGCTCAGATCTCCTCGGCGGGCAGCGGCATGTCCCTGCTGCGTATCGTCAGCAGCTGCATGGCCCATGCCGATGAGACGGACGCCATGCCCCAGCTGGCAGAGACCGGTCGGGCCGGCACGCCCAGGGAGCACGGCATTACCTTCGACCATGTTTCGTTCTCTTATGACCAGCGGCCCATCCTGCGGGATGTATCCTTCACCATCCCGGACAGAACCACCACCGCTATCGTGGGCCCCAGCGGCTCCGGGAAAACCACGCTGTGTAATCTCATCGCCCGGTTCTGGGATGTGGAGAGTGGCGCCGTCCTGGTGGGCGGTCAGAATGTGAAGGACTATACCCTGGAGGGCCTGATGGATCAAATCTCCATGGTATTTCAGAAGGTCTATCTCTTTGCTGACACGGTGGAAAACAACATCAAGTTTGGATGCCCCAATGCCACCCACGAAGAGGTGGTGGCCGCGGCGAAGAAAGCCTGTTGCCACGACTTCATTCTCACCCTGCCCCAAGGTTATGACACCGTCATCGGCGAAGGTGGCTCCAGTCTTTCCGGCGGCGAGAAGCAGCGAATCTCCATCGCCAGGGCTATCCTGAAGGATGCTCCCATCGTGATTCTGGATGAAGCCACCGCCAATGTAGACCCGGAGAATGAGGACCGGCTGCAAAAGGCCATCGAAGCTCTGACTCGGGATAAGACCATTCTGATGATCGCTCACCGGCTGAAGACGGTCCGCAACGCCGACCAGATCCTGGTGCTGGACGGCGGACAGATCGTTCAGCGGGGCACCCACAGCCAGCTCATGGCCCAGGAGGGCCTGTATCAAGCGTTCGTATCCGGCCGTAAAGAGTCCGGCCAGTGGAAGCTCTGAGAGAAGGAACGCCTAAACCGTTATAAATGAGGAGTGCTGTCACCGGATATATCCCCGGTGGCAGCACTCGCTTTCTTTTTATAATGCTAATCAGTCGTCCTCCAACAGTTTGGAGGGCTGAATCTTCAATACTTGGGCGATTTTGAACAGGGTCTCCAAGGATAGGAAAATTAACTGTCCCTAACGGAAAATGGCTTGACTGGTTATCTATAGCTAACTATAATCAAGCATAGAGTATCCTTGTGATCCGAAAATAAGATGGCCAACAGGATGATTTGTTTGCCTGAAATGCATAACGGGAGCGTCATCAGCACAGAGATGACGCTCCTGCTTTGCAATGGAAATACAAACACAGGGGGAGAACCTATGCACGAGTATTATCGAAAAAACAAGGGCAAACTGCAAAAGGAAATGGACGGTTACCTGAAGCTTGTCAGGTCGGAGATTGAGGAGGTTTTCGGGAAATCCTATCCCCAGGCTTTTGCAGAGATCTGGAGTTGCTATGAGCGGGAGATGCTGGAGCATTTTCCCTTTATCGGAGGGGACAGCAGCAGCGGCACCAGGAATTTGACCGGCTGCATGTTCTTTGTGGCTGTCGGTGTGGTGGGCAAGAAATATGGTCTCTCCACCAACGACTGGGGACGGCTGGTGACCACTTTGTATGAGCGTTATTTTGATCAGATGCCCCGCCTTTTGCGCCGGTTGGCTGGCGGACTGTTTCACCACTGTCCCGGCCTTGTTGCGAAAGCGTTGAAGAAAAAGGACAAAAGGAACGCGGAAAACGCTGCGAAAAATCCCGGTAGCTTTTTGACGCAGACCATGGAACCCACAGAGGAGTATTCCATGATCTATCATAATCTGGTTTGTCCCATCTATGAATTCTGTAAAGAGAGAGGATACATGGAGTATCTGCCCTATATGTGCAATCTGGACTATGTCATGTTCCGAGCCTTTGGGGTTTCCTTGTATCGGGAAAAGACCTGCGCTGCCGGGGATGGCGTGTGCGACTTCAAGATCAAGCGCGGCGCTCCCATTCCCGATGTATGGCCGCCTCATATTCTGGATGCGTCTGATCCGCTGAAATGAGGCTGTTGCATTGGATGTATCCACATTGCCGGTTTTTTATTATCATCACATCTCTCAAAATAGGTTGAAGTTGTCCACCAGAGTTCGCATGGCAATTTCGGATCCATTCAGTATGGTGAAAATGGTGCATCTGTGTTATGATAAAGCATATATCTCTCGACCAAATAGGACGAAGTCGTCCAAACGGAGCGGAAAGAACGGCGATGTACCGCTATACTCAGTAAGGAGGGGCGCGCTGAGCGCCTTTTCTCAGAAATAACGGTTAGCATAATCTAACCGCATTAAAGGAGAGCGGTACATCATGAATACGCAGAAAAAAGGGATGACGGGAAAGGACATCATTACGGTGGGAATTTTCTCCGCCATCTACTTTGTCATCAACTTTGCTTTTATGCTTCTCAGCGGTCTGCATCCCCTGCTTTGGATCTTGATGCCTGGCCTGATCGCCATATTTGCGGGTATCCCATTCCTAATGATGTGCGCCAAGGTGCCAAAGACCGGCGCGGTGCTCCTGATGGGTTTTATTACGGCCTTGATCTACTTTGTTACTGGCCAATTCACGGTGGTAATTCTCATTGCTTTTGCGGTGAGCTGCATCCTGGCGGAGCTTTGCCGGATCTGTAGCCATTACCGGTCTTTCCGCGGCAACGCTCTGGCCTATGTGTTCTTCTCGCTGGGGATGATCGGCTCCCCGCTGCCTGTCTGGATCATGCGGGACAGTTTCCTGGCGCAAATCAGCCAGCAGGGAATGCCGGAAGCCTATGTCTCTACCTTGGCAGCATTGACCTCCCCGGGTATGATCGTGGTTCTGGTGGGGGCTCCTATTGTAGGAGCGATACTGGGTATCCTGCTGGCCAAGGGAATGTTCCGCAAGCACTTTGAGAAGGCGGGGATTCTGTAACATGGAGGAGGCACGGCGCTGTTTGGTGTTCGACCCCAGGGTGGGTCTTGCTCTGCTGGTTTTCGCCAATCTGGCAGCCTTTAGTGAGCAACCTTTTTGGATGGAAATGATATGGATCGGTTTTCTCCTGTTCCTGATGCTGCTCCATCGCTGCTTTGCCATGGCGGGGAAAAGCCTCTTGATTTTTGGGGGAATTCTGTGCCTGCAATACTGGATTCTGCCGGCCGCGCCGGGATGGGTTGCTACCAGCTTTTCCATTTTCGCTAACTATGCCCGCCGGATGATGCCCTGCCTGATGATCGGCTTTCTGATGCTTCGCCGGACGCCTATGCCCTATCTGGTGGCTGGAATGCGCAAGATCCATTTCCCTCAGCGGCTGATCGTGGCTGTCTCGGTGACGCTGCGGTACTTTCCCGCCATTCGAGAAGAGACAGGCTATATCCGGGATGCGATGCGATTGCGGGGCATCCGGGGATTGGCAAAGCTGGAGGGGATCATGGTTCCCCTGATGGTCTCCGCTACCGGTACTGCCGAGGAGCTGTCCGCAGCGGCAGTGACCCGGGGAATCGAGGACCCGGCGCCTAAGACCAGTCTGGTGGAACTGCGGGTCTCGCCGGTGGACGGCGCCGCGTTCCTTGTGGGTGTGGGGCTTACCGTTGCCCTTCTGACAGTCAAATTGGGGGTGTTTCCATGGTAGAGCTGCATGATGTGTCCTTTTCCTATACAAAAGAATCGGGCACCCTCACCCATGTGGATCTGACCATCCAACCGGGCGAGTGTGTCCTGCTCTGTGGCGCTTCTGGCTGCGGAAAAACCACCATCACCAAGCTGGTCAACGGCTTGATCCCGGCATTTACGGAGGCCTGCACGCTGACCGGACAGGTCCTGCTCCACGGCGCACCGGTGCGGGAACAGCCTCTTTACCAACTGGCCCGGCAGGTAGGGTCTGTTTTCCAGAACCCCAAAAGTCAGTTTTTCAACATGGATTCCGACAGTGAGCTGGCCTTTGGCCTGGAAAATCAGGGCATAACTCGGGGTGAGATCCTTCGTCGGCTGGATGATACCACTGACCGCCTACATCTGAAGCGGCTGAGGGGCCGGAACATCTTTGCCATGTCGGGCGGAGAAAAGCAGCTGCTGGCCTTTGCCTCGGTCTATGCCATGGGGCCGGAACTCTACATTCTGGATGAACCTACGGCCAATTTGGATCGGGATACCATTGACAGACTCCATGATCAAATCGTATACCTGAAAAGTCGGGGACACACCATTCTCATTGCGGAGCATCGGTTGTACTTTCTGGCGGATCTCATAGATCGGGCCGTCTATCTGCGGGACGGGGTCGTGGAGCGGATCTGGATCGGAGCAGAATTCCGGCGGCTGGCTGAGACAGAACGGATCGCTCTGGGCCTTCGCACACTCACGCCTACTCAGGTGACTCTGGCGCCCTCCCGTGCTGCGGGGGGACGGGATGGACTGTCTGTGGAGGGTCTGTGCTGTCGGTACAAGCGGGAGCCGCCGATATTTCAAAACCTTTCTTTCTCCGCCCGCCCGGGAGAGGTGCTGGCCGTCACGGGTGACAATGGTGTGGGAAAAAGCACCCTTTCCCGCTGTTTGTGTGGCCTGATGCGGGAGAGTGCCGGAACGATCCGCCTCAACGGTCGCATCCTTGGCCCGAAGCAGCGGCAGCGGATTGCCTACTGCGTCATGCAGGATGTGAACCATCAGCTCTTTTCCGACAGCGTATGGGGAGAGTGCCGGCTGGCTATGGAAGGGCTCTCTGACCAGCGCATTCAGGAGGTGCTGGATCGGCTCAATTTGCTTGCGTTCCGGGAAAAGCACCCTATGGCCCTCTCCGGTGGTCAGAAGCAGCGTTTGGCGGTGGCTACTGCCATGCTGTCCCAAAAGCCGCTGCTGGTATTCGACGAGCCCACCAGTGGTCTGGACTATGCAAGAATGCAGGAAGTGGCCCGCTGCGCACGGGAACTGGCGGACGAGGGGCGGGTGGTTCTGGTGGTGACCCATGACCGCGAATTTCTCCAGTGCGCCTGCGATCGAGTCCTGGAACTTTGAGAAAGGAGTTGATCCGCAATGGCATTGTTACAGGACAGCCAGCCGGATCTGTGCCTCTTGGCCAAGAGCGGTGGGTGCAGCGTTTATCAGTTGCGAAATGAGAGCGGCGAGGGAACCATGACCGTCTACGAGGTGTTCCCCGGCGCTACCATCCTGTATAACGATTTCCACATGGCCTATTGCGACTCATCTTTTGAGACCCGGCAGGATCTTCTCTGCATCGACTATTGCCGGGAGGGCCGGATGGAATACGCTGTGGGCAACGATGCGTTCTCCTATGTGGAGGCAGGTGACCTGAAAGTGGATCGCCGTCTGAAGCACAAAGGATACTTTTCTCTCCCGTTGTCCCACTATCATGGCATCTCCATGTGCTTTGACCTGTCCATGATACCCATGGAGCTGGCTCGTCTGGCAGGAGACTATCCTTTGGATCTGGCCGCCATTCAGCGGAAATTCTGCCCGGATGCCCGGCCACGGGTCATTCACGGAGCACCCTCGGTGGATCACATTTTTCAGGAGCTTTGTGCCGTACCGGATCGGATCAAAATGCCCTACTTTCGGGTAAAGATTCTGGAGTTGTTGCTGTATCTCGACGCCCTGGAATTGGGAAGCGGAACGGAAAAACCATATTTTTACCGTTCCCAAGTGGAAACGGTAAAGGCCATCCGCTCCTATCTGGCGGAGCATCTGGATCAGCATATCACATTGGAGGCTCTGTCCAGACAGTACCAGATCCCTTTGACCACCATGAAGGCCTGTTTCAAAAGTGTATATGGCAGTCCGGTGAACACCTATATGCGGGCACTGCGGATGGATCGGGCGGCTCTGCTGCTTCGGAAAGAACCGGAGGCCAGCGTTACAGAGATCGCCGGAGCGGTGGGCTATGACAGCTCCAGCAAATTTGCCGCGGCTTTTCGGGCGGCAAAGGGACAAACTCCGCTGGAATACCGGCGAGGCGGCGGGAACCCTGTTCTTTCTTTTCCTGACGAAACGGAGTGATGCCGGCCGTGCGGAGCGGCAAACACGGACAAGAACCGATAAAATATGGCATGGTGAGAGACATCTCACCATGCCGATTTTTTGAGAGGAGTGGTTTTGTGAAACAACGCAGCTGGCTGGCCATCCTGCTCTCCTTTGCCGGTCCCTGCCGGGGAAAGCTGGTTTTATCTGTAATATGCGCAATTATCAGCGTGGCGGGGGGCTTTGTGCCGTATCTGGGGGTCTATGAGATCCTCCGCCTGTTTATCCATCAGTCGGCCTCCGGCACGGAGCTTCTCCGATGGGCTGGAGTGTGTCTGGCAGGATATGCGGTCAAGGTAGCTTTTTACGCCTTTTCAACCATGCTGGCTCATGTGTCTGCCTACACAATTCTGGAGGGTCTGCGCCGTCAAGTGGCCCATAAGCTGATGCACGCCCCCTTGGGGAGTGTGCTGTCGAAGCCCGTCGGTTCCCTCAAGAGCACCATCGTGGATCGGATCGAGGACATTGAGCCGCCGCTGGCCCACATGATACCGGAACTGAGTTCCAATGTGCTGCTGCCTATCGTGGTGGTGATCTCCCTCTTTGCCATGGATTGGCGGGTGGGCCTTGCCTCCCTTGCTACGATTCCGGCCGCGCTGATCCCCATGGCGGCGGGCCTGCGGACCTACAACGAAAAGTATGCCGCCTATATGGCAGCCAATGCTCAGGTCAACAGTATCATCGTGGAGTATGTAGAGGGCATCGAGGTGGTAAAGGCTTTCAACCAGAGCGGTGCTTCTTATGAAAAATTCGTCCGGGCAGTGACCAGATTCCGTGACTTCACGCTGGATTGGTTCCGCTGCACCTGGAAGTCCATGAACCTGTGCCTGTCTATCCTGCCTACCACGCTGCTGGCCACCCTGCCGGTTGGGATCGCCCTGTATCAGACCGGCGTCCTGGACCCGTCCCGGCTGGCTCTGTGCCTGATGCTGGTGCTGGGTATCGTGTCCCCGCTGGTGCAGGCTGTAGCCTTTCTCAATTCCATGAAGAGCATGGAATTTGCCGTCCGGGACACTCGGCATCTGCTGGATCTGGAGGAGCTGCCCGAAGCGTCCGAGCCCGCCCGCCTCTCCGGCAGCGGTATCACTTTGCGGGATGTGTCTTTCTCGTATAGCGGGAAAGAAGAGGACACTGTGCTGCGTCACATTGATCTGGAACTTCCCGCCGGCACCTTCACCGCTCTGGTGGGTCCCTCCGGCGGCGGCAAATCTACGGCAGCCCGGCTTATCGCCCGGTTCTGGGATGTGACGGATGGCCGCATTGCCATAGGCGGTGTGGATATTCGGAATCTCACACTGAAGCAGCTGGCGGATCAGGTCAGTTTCGTGACACAGGACAATTTCCTCTTTGACTGCTCGCTGAAAGAAAACATTCGATTGGGGAAGCCGGACGCCACGGAGGAGGAAGTTTGGGCGGCTGCCCGGGCCGCTCAGTGCGAGGAGTTTTTAGGACGGCTGGAGCATGGATGGGATACCCCAGCGGGTGAAGCGGGCAAGCAGCTCTCCGGTGGGGAGCGGCAACGGATCGCCATCGCCCGCGCGATTCTGAAGGACGCCCCTATTGTAATTCTGGACGAGGCTACCGCCTTTACCGATCCGGAGAATGAGGACAAGATCCAGCGTTCCCTGATGGCGCTCTCCCAGGGGAAAACGCTGCTGGTCATTGCCCACCGGCTGAGCACCATTCAGAACGCCGACCAGATCGTGGTGCTGGAGAAGGGTCGGATTGTGGACAAAGGCACACAGCCGGAACTGCTCAGCCGATGCCCGCTTTATCAAAAGCTGTGGCAGGCCCATGTGGGTGCCCAGAACTGGGCGGTTGGAAAGGAGGCTTGACGATGTTTCGGAGTATGAATCGGATTCTGCGTTGGACAAAGGGGTACCACAGACGGCTGTATCTCGGAAGTCTCTGTTCGTTTCTTGCCACCTGGGCCGCCGCCGGGCCGGTGATGCTGGCGGCCTGGGCCCTTGGGCTGGTTATCGAGAGTGCCCAGGAGGGGACGGCGCTGGACCCCAAACTGCCCTGGCTCTGCCTGGGTGGGATCGTCCTGCTGATCATTCTGCGTTTCGTGTGCGCTTACTGGAAAAACCGGCTCCAGGAGAGCATTGGAACAGAGCGGGCAGCGCAGCAGCGACTGGAACTGGGTAACCTGCTCAAACGGGTTTCCCTGGGGTATTTCTCCAAGAATAACCTGGGCGACATTTTGGCTGCTCTGACCACGGAGCTGAGTACCCTGGAGCTGCAGAGCATGAAGATGGTGGATGCGGTCATCAACGGCTATCTGCAGGTACTGGTCATCGTTTTGTGCATGGCGTTCTTCTGCCCGGAGGCGGCGCTGGTGGCAGTAGTGGGCGTGCTGATGTCCGCCTTTGCCCTCAGGGGTATCGGGCGGCAGAGTGCCCGCACCGCTCCGGTGGGACATCGGGCCCAAGAGGCATTGTCCGGGGCGGCCATTGAGTACATCCATGGCCTTTCGGTGGTCAAATCCTTCGGCCAGGAGGGGGTGTCCTCCCAGCGGTTTTTTGAGGCGTGCCGGGCCAATAAGGACATCCGTATCAAAAACGAGTTTGGCTTTGTGCCCTGGAACTGCCTGCACCTGTTTTCTCTGAAGACCGCAGCTGTTGGCCTGGTGCTCACCGCCGGCTGGCAGACTATGAACGGAACCTTGGAGCTGCCGGTGCTCCTGATGGCTGCCATGTTTTCCTTCACGATCTTCGGCAGTGTGGAGTCCATCAACGACGCCGCCCATATCCTTTCTGTCACGGACTCGGTGCTGGACCGTCTGGAAGAACTGGAGGGAACGGAACTGCCGGATCAGGATGGGAAAGACATCTCTCTGGAGCGTTACGACATCTGCTTCGACCATGTCTCCTTCGGTTACGAGACACGGGAGGTGATACACGATGTTTCCTTCCAGCTGCCGCAAAACAGCGCCACCGCCATTGTAGGGCCGTCCGGCAGCGGGAAGAGCACGCTCTGCGCACTGCTGGCCCGGTTTTATGATGTGGATCAGGGACGCATCACCGTGGGCGGCTATGACATCCGGAAGATGACCTGCGACAGCCTTTTGCACAACATTGCTATGGTATTTCAGAATGTGTATCTGTTCCACGACACCATCCGCAATAACATCCGTTTTGGCCGTCCGGATGCTGCCGAGGAGGATGTGATCGCTGCAGCTAAAGCGGCCCGCTGCCATGACTTTATCATGGCGCTGCCCCAAGGGTATGACACCATAGTGGGAGAGGGCGGTTCCAACCTTTCCGGCGGAGAAAAGCAGCGCATTTCCATTGCCCGGTGTCTGCTGAAAGATGCCCCCATCATCATTCTCGATGAGGCCACCGCCAGCGTGGACCCGGAGAATGAGCATGAGATCCAGGAGGCGATCTCTGCTCTGGTGCGGGGAAAGACCATCATCACCATCGCCCACCGTCTGGCTACAATCCAAAACGCAGACCGGATTTTAGTGGTGGAGGATGGCCGCATTGCTCAGCAGGGCACCCATCAGGAGCTGATGAGCCAGGAGGGAATTTACCGGAACTTTATCGAGATCCGACAGCGGGCTGAGGGCTGGCGGATATAAAATAAGTATGTGGGGAGGCATATCTGCCTCCCCACATACTGTTTTAGAATGATTCTTTGGATTTTGGCTTTGTATCACTTTCGCTTTGCCATTTTCCTGTACTCCAACGGGAGCAAGCCGGTGCTTCTTCGAAACAGTTCCGCAAACCGGCTGGATGTAGAATATCCTATCGTTTGAGCAATCTGACCAATTTGCAGATCGGTATGAGCCAGCAGATATTCTGCCTGACTCATGCGGCGCTGCTGTATATACTCTGTGATCGTGCAGCCATAGACCTTCTTGAAGCTGCTTTTGAGTTTTGTCGTACCCATGCAGGCGATTTGTGCCAGACGTTCTATGGGTAATTCACCAGCATAATGATCACTCAAATAGGCCGCTACGGTTTGAATCCGTTCCAAATCCTGAGAAGCCAGTTTGTGATCTGAAACTGAACGCTTTTTTTGATATTCAACCACAAGAGAGAGCGCCTCGGCTACCTTGCTCTCATAATAGAGTTTGGCTGCAATTCCGGTTCCACGGTAGCTCTGTAGTTCTGATAGAAGCCGGTACATTTCCGGGAACTCTGTTGTTTGGTCGATTTCCCGAAAAGCCTCGATGGGATTCCGATATTCTTCCGGATACTGTTTTTTCAGATAATCCTCATAATATGCGGGGGTGATCTCGATGCCGATGGATCGAACCGGTATATTTTGGTGGACGATTACTTGATATGGCTTGTATCCGCCCACATAGGTTTTGATGCATCCGGCTGACAACCGGCGATATGGCGACAACTCTTCACCGGAGATAGAATCGTAACGGGTAATACTGAGACATTCCGGGAGATCAAATTCCAGCATAAAATCCTTATTGAAAGAGAAGTTGTGTATCTTGATGTCGAATAGATCCCTTTGCCCGTAGGTCCAATAGGAACCTTCGCCAACTTCCGGAGATAGTTTCCAGCAAAGCCCCAGAGGACCATATTGATCATTATCTGGTGCAGGCACAAAACCGTGCTTTTTCAGTAATGGCGCATAGTATTGCTCGATGATACCGGTCATTACAATAGATACGCCTCCCTTGTTTTGCAATGATTAGACGAATTTTTGAAATGATAGGACGAACCTCGCTCCAAACGATTGAAAGTAGGTTGTGCATGGTGTAATTATATATAACGGTTAGCCACATCTAACCAAAGGATAGCATACCTATCCCATAAAGTCAACGCATTACAAAATAGGAGGATCAACATGAACAACCGAATCAATCCCGCAAAAAAGGGCCTCACTGTCAAAGATCTTGTGACGACCGGCATTTTCAGCGCAATTTTCTTGGTGTTTACCCTAATCGGCAGTATTTTATTCGCGCCAAACCCGGTTTTGACATTCTATATGCCGATGGGCGCAGCCCTGCTGTGTGGTCCCGTGTATCTTCTGATGATCGCTAAGGTGCAGAAGCGGTGGAGTGTCACCATTCTTGGCATCGTTATGGGAATCATCTGGTTTGTTACCGGAATGCACTGGGCCTTTTCTTTAGGCTACGCAGGTGCTTAGCCATCCGGTAGGCATCCAGGCTCTCAACCATCACGCAATTTTCAATATGACGGCAGCAATGACCGCAGCAACTGCAGTGATATGAAACGAACTCCTTTGCTCGTACCGACACGGCAAGGGTTTTGGATTGATCTTCCATCGTATTCCTCCATAAAAAAGGCCGCGGCAGACAAAGACGCCTGCCACGGCCGAGACTTATGGGGCGTGGCCCCTTACTTGTTGAATTCTACGCGCACGCGGCCAGGGCCGTATAAGCCGGGAAGACGGCCGCCATCGGGAAAGGGTCCATAGAGAGGTAGTAGTCGGAATTGAGCGTCTCAAAATGGATCATATCCGCCGACTGCTCGTGGATCGCCACGACGGTCGAGGTGCGGTAGGTGGTGCCGTTGGCACGCAGAAAAGCGCAGTGGCCCAGAACCAGCGGGCACAGAAGCGTTCCGTGCATCGCAATGGATTTCTTCGATTTCGTCATAGTATTCGACCTCCATTCAAAATGATTTTGATTTCCCGCCGGGGCAGATTACTCGCGGCAGAGTTCCCAAAACACCACATGGGCTTCCTCAAGAAGATCTTTGATACACCGGACAGGGAGCTTTTCGCTTTTGGCAATCTCTCGTACGCCATAGCCGCAACCTTTCATACGGACAATGTTCATCTGCTGTCTGGAAATGCGACCAGCCAGATCATGGAGCAGCTGGCCCATCTCGAATTCCTGCATCAGTTTGTCCTGCACCGCCAGTGTATCTTCCAAAGGAGTGCCGTCGGGATACAGGCCAAGGTGGATGCTGAGGATTTCGGCATTTCGTTTGTGACGCTCTTGAGCCCGAAAATAATCACATAACCGAAATTTCATTTGCCTCATGGCAATGGTGCTGAACGAGTATTTCTGAGCAGACGAACTGTTACAGTAATCCCGGACTGCAGTTAAATAGGGAAAAATAACCACGTCATAAAATTCGTCTTCAGAGAGATGGTTATCATTCAGAAATTTATAAACCAGGCCGTGATGTTCGGCGGCAAACTCTTGCTGTTCCTTTGTTAACGGTACTTCACACAACATATATATTTCCTCCAGTCTAAAACAAAAAAAGGAATACCCCCGGCGTGAGCCAGAGGTAAACGGGATCGTCCGTCAGTTCCGGAACCATGAACAGCCC
>UMAT01028333.1_pt1 | contig 29346 bp, 18 predicted proteins | sample 1963781 | NCBI WGS metagenome assembly UMAT01 (sample SAMEA4835923, study PRJEB28245) | human gut metagenome | biome: gut microbiome; material: fecal sample | place: Denmark | collected 2008
AGCCCTTCTTTACCGACGATGCTTCGGTGGTGGAAGCATTGGGTCAGCCGGTACACTTAGTGCCTGGCAATCGGGAAAATATCAAACTCACCACTCCTTTTGACTTGAAAGTAGCAGAATCTCTTATCGACGACTGATGTTTGACTTATCCACACGTGACGTGAAATATTTACCGGGGGTAGGACCGCAGCGGGCGGCTCTGCTGAATAAGGAATTGAACATCTATTCCTTACGCGACCTGTTGTATTATTTCCCCTACAAGTATGTGGACCGAAGTCGTCTGTACTACATCCACGAGATTGACGGCAATATGCCTTATATTCAGTTGCGTGGACGGATTTTGAGTTTTGAAACGTTCGGTGAAGGCCGTCAGCGTCGGCTGGTGGGACATTTTACTGATGGTACGGGGGTGGTGGATCTGGTGTGGTTTCAGGGGTTGAAATACATCACCGGGAAGTACAAGGCTAACGAGGAATACATCGTATTCGGTAAGCCGACAGTGTTCAACGGGCGCATCAACGTGGCGCATCCTGACATCGACCCGGCGCAGGAACTCACTCTTTCCACCATGGGCCTTCAGCCCTACTACAATACCACGGAAAAGATGAAGCGTACCAGCCTGAATTCGCATGCGCTGGAAAAGCTGATGAAGAATCTTTTTCAGGTCTTGCAGAAGGAAACCTTTGAAGAGACCTTGAGTCCTTCCTTGATTGCGACCCATCAGCTGATGCCCCTGACGGATGCATTATATAACATTCATTTCCCGCAGAATCCGGAATTGCTCCGCAAAGCCCAGTATCGGCTGAAATTTGAGGAATTGTTCTACGTGCAGCTCAACATTCTCCGTTACACCAAGGAGCGCCGTAACAAGTTCCGCGGACTGGTGTTCGAGCATGTAGGTGAGATTTTCAATACCTTTTATGCCCATCATCTGCCTTTCCAACTGACGGGGGCACAGAAGCGTGTCATCAAGGAAATGCGTCGTGACATGGGGAGCGGTCGGCAGATGAACCGACTGTTGCAAGGTGACGTGGGCAGCGGAAAGACCCTGGTGGCCCTGATGACCATGCTGATAGCCTTGGACAACGGTTTCCAAGCCTGCATGATGGCTCCTACTGAGATTTTGGCTACCCAGCATTATGAAACCATCCGCCACTTTTTGGAAGGGATGCCGGTGCGGGTAGAACTGCTGACCGGCAACGTGAAAGGCAAGCGCCGTGAAACAATCCTCCGGGACTTATTAACAGGGGATGTGCATATCTTGATTGGCACGCATGCCGTGATTGAAGATACCGTCAACTTCTCTTCGTTGGGACTGGTGGTCATTGACGAGCAGCATCGCTTTGGAGTCGCTCAGCGGGCCAAGCTGTGGGGTAAGAATACCTGTCCTCCCCATGTGCTGGTCATGACGGCCACTCCGATTCCTCGTACACTGGCCATGACCTTGTATGGCGACCTTGACGTGTCGGTCATCGACGAGCTGCCTCCCGGCCGAAAACCCATCCAGACCATCCATCAGTTTGACAACCGCCGGAAAAGCATGTACGAGTTTATTCGGAAACAGATTCAGGAAGGGCGTCAAGTGTACATCGTGTATCCGCTGATTCAGGAAAGCGAGAAGATGGACATTAAGAACCTGGAAGAAGGTTATATGCACATCTGTGAGGAGTTTCCTGAATATAAGGTCAGCAAGGTACATGGCAAGATGAAACCGGCAGAGAAAGAAGAAGAGATGCAGCGTTTCCTGGCCAACGAAACCCAGATTATGGTAGCTACTACCGTGATTGAGGTCGGGGTGAATGTGCCTAATGCCTCGGTGATGGTCATTGAAAATGCCGAACGCTTCGGGCTTTCCCAGCTGCACCAGTTGCGCGGACGGGTAGGCCGGGGGGCTGACCAGTCGTATTGCATTCTGGTGACCGGATACAAGCTGTCGGAAGAAACCCGCAAGCGCATCGAAATCATGGTGCAGACCAATGACGGTTTTGAGATTGCCGAAGCCGATTTGAAACTGCGCGGTCCCGGTGATTTGGAAGGTACCCAGCAGAGTGGGGTGGCCTTCGACTTGAAGATTGCCGACATTGCCAAAGACGGTCAGTTGCTGCAATATGTCCGTGGTATTGCCGAACGTCTGTTAGAGGATGATCCCGAAGGGGTGAAACCGGAGAACCGAATTGTCTGGCAGCAGCTGAAAGAACTCCGGAAGAAGAATGTGAACTGGTCGGTAATATCTTGATTGTGACTGTTTGGGGCTATTTGGTTAAATACAAATCCTTTAGAAAAAATGTGATAAGCTTTTATGAGGATGTCTTTGGTACAGAAACGAAATAGTCTTATTTGCCCGACGAACTCTTAAAACTGTCGGGTGACTCTTTATACTTGGTTGGAGTAATGCCTGTATATTTCTTAAAAATAGTACTGAAATATCGGCTGGTAGAGAAACCGGTACATTCGGCTATTTCAGTGATACTGAGTTCGTTTTTCCGGAGTAATTCCATCGCTTTATCTATCCGTAGTTTATTGACATATTCATTAGCTCCCATATCAGTCAAAGCTTTTAGACGATTGTATAATGATGCTCGACTGATACCTAATTTTTGACTGATAAATTCGATGTTCAGATTTTCGTTTTCCATGTTATCGATGATGACTTTGTTCAACTTAAACAAGAAAGCATCATCGGCTGAGGTCGTCGGTTTATCTGTTTCAGTAATTATGGAGTTATGGGTATATTTTAACCGGATTTGTTTACGTAAGTAGAGCCGGTTTTGTACACATTCCAGCAAGGAACTGATTTCGAATGGTTTTTCAATGTAGGCGTCTGCTCCGATTTTATATCCGTCCAAATGGCTTTGTTCATCGGTGCGTGCGGTAAGCAGAATTACCTGAATATGGTTAATATTCATGTCCTCCTTGATTTTACGGCATAATTCGTATCCGTTCATTTCAGGCATCATGATATCACTGATGACAATATCAGGTATTTCTTTGAGTGCAATTTGTAAAGCCTGTTTCCCATTTGAAGCCAGGTATAAGTTTTTGAAACTGTCTTTTAGACTTTCTACTACCAATTGACGTATGTTCTCATTATCATCGACAAATAGGCATGAATAATCTTGGGTATTTATAGAATTGACTATTGAAGTAATTGCCTGTTCGTTTTCTGTAGTTGCAGAGGTAATGTCATTCAGATATTCACGAGGTGGACATATTTCGGGCGATTCAGCATGAATGGGGAGTTCGTACCAGAAACATGCTCCTTCTTCAAAATTATTATATGCGCCAATCTGGCCTTTGTGCATTTCTACCAGAATTTTGGCATAGGATAGTCCGATGCCACTTCCCGTCCTTTCGTTCTCACCTTGATAAAAGCGTGTAAAGAGTTTCTTGGTGTTTACTCCTTGTAGACCTTCCCCTTGATCGATGACTGAGATACGTACAGACTGTTTGTCTTTGGTCAGTTCGGTTCTTAGTGTGATGCAACTGTTCTGAGGGCTATGTTTGAATGCATTGACTATCAGGTTTGTAAGGATGATGATATGATGTTCCTGATCGAATTCGACTTCTCCGATTTCGGGAGAAAGGTCATAAATAATAGTGACCTGTTTATCTTCTTCTTCGTATTTGAAATCGGTTGCAATTTCCTTTATCCAATTATTTAGCGGATAGGATTGTATATTTAGTTTAATTTGTTCCATTTCCATTTTTCTCAGGTTCAATACCATGTTCAGCAGTTCTTTCATTCGCTTGGATTGTTTTAAGATACTTCTGAGAGTGGAATATATAGGGCTATCTTGAGGAACTGTTTTTACCAGCTGACTTAATGGGGTATAAATCAGTGTCAAAGGCGTACGTAACTCATGATTGATATTTATTAGAAATCGTACTTTTTCTTCATAAATCTTTTGCTTATGCTCTTGTAAATCGGCTTTCATTCGTTCTTCTTTACGATTTAACAGATAAAGAATGAAGGCGATAAGTAATACTGCAAGAAGCAGTACCAATAAGAGAGTAAACCACCATGTTTGATACCATACGGGTGGAATATGAAACTCGATGACTTGTTTAGGAGGTGTCCATGAACCGTCTTTTGTACTGCAAGATACTGAGATTTGGTAGGTACCTGGAGTCAGTGAACGCAGTGTCAGTTCTGGAAACTTGCTATCTGTGACTGATTTTTCTTTCCCGTTAATATACCATCGATATACTTTTTTCCTGAATATATTACTTTCATAGGCCATTACTTTGATAATAATGGTTTTATTGTCGAAAGATAAGTGTAGTGAGTTTTTTCCTGGCTTAATATCAGAAAGATAACTTTTGTTATTACTGATGATATCTGTTAACTTCAATACAGGAGGGGTGGGGATGGTGATTTTACTTTTGTCCCCGTCGATATATACCATACCGTTGATACCTCCCATATAGATATCACCTTGTGGAGAAGCCCATACGGCTTTTTTCAAGAACTCATTGTCATCGGCACCATCGGATGAGTCTAAAGATATCAGCTTGTTTTCACCGTCGAGCCATACAAATAATTCTTCATTCGTGCCGATCCATACTCGTTGTTGGTGGTCGCAGATTAGTGCAGTGATATTTTCCAGTTGTGGAGTATTTATTTGAACTTCTGATTGGGTTCGCGGATTGTAACGGAAAATTTTGTCAGGAAATCCAATCCAGAAGATACCGTGTGTGTCTTTGGAAACACATTCAATAGGATATTTTTGAGTAGAAGTATAAATTGTTTCTATTTTATTGTTTTGATGGTTAATGCTGTAGATATGCTTCAAATCGTACAAATATGTTTTTAAACTATCGTATCCAATGGGAATAGTTTGCCCTTCAATGGAAATTTGACTGTCACTTAATTGCTGTATTCTTCCACTTTTCAAGTAATATCTGTGTATTTGGGTCGAAAGTAGTAGAACGGACTCTGTCTCATCTTGGTACAGATTGATTCCTTTCCGGCCATATAAAGCTATTTGGTTAATTACTGCATTTGTTTTATTGAGTGGACGTATTTTACCTGTTTGTTTGTTGAAGAGAAATACACCTTTCGAGAAAAGGGAAATCAATAATTCTTGGTGAGAGTAACGGCATAGTGAAACTACTTTCTCTCCATAGGTTGCGGGATAATGTATGAATTGTTTTGTATGTGGATTGAATCGGTTTACCCCTCCTCCGTCTGTTCCTATCCATATGTCATCTGATTCTGGTTCCTGGAAAAAACTGAGAATTGCCTTTTCGCTCAATCCATTAGTATATCCGAGTGGAACATCAGAATATGAACGCACAATGGCACGACGGATATTGATAAGTCCGCCTTTTACACTTCCTGCCCATGTGTTTTCTTGTCCTTCACGTTGATACAAACTTAATATTGAATTTATCGGTAATGAATATTTATCCCCTGACAGATGCTTTAGAACTGTTACTGATTTTGTGTGAGGATCAATGATGTTGATTCCTCCTCCATCAGTTCCTGCCCATATTTTCCCATTGTGTTCACTTAAGCACAAGACAACATTGTGACTTAATTTTTGGTTTTCTGTATTGTAGCTTGCCAAGAGGTTGCCTTGCCGGTCAAAGCAATTAATACCTTTATTATAGGATGTAACCCATACATAACCTTTATGGTCTATCAAGACATGTGTGATTTCTTGTTCATTGGGTAAAGGAGATCTTTTCTTTTTCCCTGTTGTGATATCAAAAAGAAGAGTGCCTTGCCATTGGGTTGAGCAGAGTAGTGTGTGGTCGTCCCATGGCATTATTTCACGAATAGGGAAAGTGCTTGAATGGAATAAGGTTTTTGCTTGTTTTTTATGATAGTCGTATTGATAAAAAGTATTATGGTCGGCCAATAAAGTTTTTTCTTTTAGTTTACATAGTGCTGTTGCTTTGATGATGTTTCTATTTTCATCTAATACTGGAATGAAACAATCTGTTTCTCGTTGGTAATGTACGGTTCCATTGTCGGTTAGAATCCAAAGAGTGTGTAAACTGTCTTCTTCTATTTGGTATATTTTATCTCCAGGTAAGGAAAAAGGATTCCCTTCTTCATGAAAATAAGTTTTTAGTTCATAACCATTGAATTTTTCCAATCCTTGTTTGCTGCTAATCCATACAAAACCGTTCTCTTCCGCATAGATGTGTTGAATATATGCAGGAAATCCATTCGATATTGATAACTGCTTATATAAAAGTTCATCTGCCTGTATGCTGATTGGTGTTGGCAGAAAGAATAATAGTAAGAAAGGAACGATTCTATTAATGATACGACTCTTCATGGTTATAGCAAAACTTTGAAAGCAAAAATACGAAATTTAGTGGAATTGGATAATCATTTTATGGTTTTCTATGGGTTAAAATGGAATGGTTAATTGTGGTATGTAGTGTGATATCCTCCATTTTTAGCTAAGATGAGTCCATTTTTAGCTAATTAGCCATTGGAGCTAATACGGGAAGAGTCTTTTATTGATTTTCAGAGATAAATTATTGATTTTAGTACATTAAAAGAAACTAAATTTCTCACTTTTGTCGTATAAAAAATTAACCGCGGTATTAAAAAACATTATTAACTTTATAGAACTATGGAACAAATACGATTTAAGTTACATTCGGTTTGTATTTTCTTGATGTTCTTGTTGATGCTTCCTTTTGCAGCTGTGGCTCAGGACGGAATGATAACAGGACAAGTCGTTGACGAAAAAGGTGAATGTGTGATTGGAGCTACCGTTCAAGTTAAAGGAACTTCGAATGGTACAATAACTGATTATGATGGAAATTTTTCTTTGAAAGCTAAGATCGGCAATACATTGGTCGTTTCTTTTGTAGGTTATTCAACCCAGGACGTGAAGATTACTAAACAGACAGGTATTCGTGTTGTATTGAAGGAAGATACGGAAGTACTTGATGAAGTGGTAGTAGTAGGTTACGGTACAGCTCGTAAAGGTGATTTAACAGGTGCCTTGACAACGATGAAACCCGATGCTAACGATGCAGCGAAGGCAACTTCACTTGATAATCTTTTGTCAGGTAAGGTTGCTGGATTGGTAGTTAGTTCTACTTCTGCCATGGCAGGTTCTGCTTCTTCTATCACGATTCGTGGTGCCAGCTCTTTGCGTGGTGATAACCAGCCTTTGTATGTGATTGATAATGTACCGCAGGCTTCTGCAGGCGAATTTGCTTCTTCTGGTATCAGTGGTGACTTCCAGATTAACCAAGACCCTTTGGCTTCATTGAATCCTGCAGATATTGAAGATATTACTATCTTGAAGGATGCTTCTTCTACCGCTATTTATGGTTCTCGTGGTGCAAATGGTGTTATCTTGATTACTACCAAGAAAGGTAAACAAGGTAAAGCAAAAGTAAATGTATCTGCTAACTTTACTATTGCAGAACCTTCAAGATTGATGGAGATGACCAATCTTACAGAACATGCTGCTTACATAAACTCACGTATCTCAAATGGTCAATATCCTTTCTATGTGGTAGGTGACGAAGTGAGATATGTATTTAATGATGCTTTGGCTAATTATGATCCTAATAATCCGGATACTTATCATCTGATTAGTTATCGTAACTGGCAGAAGGAAATTTATACATCTGCTTTTTCTCAGAACTACTCTTTGTCAGTGAGTGGCGGTAGCGATAAAACAACTTATTATATTTCTGCGAACTTTAAGGATATTAACGGTACTGTGAAACAGACCGGTTTGAAACAAGGCGACTTGCGTGCCAATATTGGTATGGATTTGTCGAAAACTGTACATTTGAACATGACATTAAGTGGTTCTCTTCGTCAAAACAATATGATGGCCGGTGGTAGTACATTGGGTGGTTCCACAACAGCTATTTCTCGTACAGCTCTTGATTATGCTCCGTTTGAGATGCCGGAAGATGACCCTTCTTTCAACTCAGAAAATAAGACAACTGTATTCAGCTGGTTGAATGACTATGTGGATGTGGCTAATGATAAGACATTCAATGCTTCTATGGATTTGTCATGGAATATAGTAAAAGGTTTACGTTACAATCTGCGTGTAGGTGGTAATCTGAACATGAATGACCGTAAACGTTGGTATGGCTTGCAGTTGTATCAAGGAATGAATAACAATGGTTATCTGGCCCTGACAGACTTAAACAAGAGTAATGTAACTATTGAAAATGTGTTGAACTACAATACAAAATTGGGTTCTATTGTCAATTTGGATGCTACAGTGGGTGTTACTTACGATGATTATAACTTCCTGAGTGAAAATACGAATGGAACTCAATTTACGATGTTTGATTTGAGAGAAAACGGACTTCATATGGCTGGTAATGTACAGCATTTGGCTCCGACTCAGAAGGATTATCAATTGTTATCATATCTGGGACGTCTTAACTTGACTTTCCTCGACAAATATTTGATTACAGCTTCATTACGTGCCGATGGTTCCAGTAAGTTCGGTAAAGGAAACCGTTGGGGTTATTTCCCTTCAGCTTCTGTAGCATGGCGTATGGAACAGGAAGAATTCTTGAAAGATGTAGATTGGATGAATCAGTTGAAGGTTCGTTTAAGCTATGGTGTAACAGGTAATCAGAGTATTGATCCTTATTCAACGTTTTCAATGTATGGCTCAGATGGTAACTATCATTATGGTAATGGAACGGGTGACCAGGAATCTGTATTGCAGATTACAAACTTGCCGAATGATGGTTTGACTTGGGAAAAGACTTCTTCATGGAATGCAGGTTTCGATTTTGGCTTGTTCCGGTCACGTTTAAGTGGTACATTTGATTTTTATGTAAAGCGTACAAATGATCTGTTGATATCTCGCTCTCTGCCAGGTTCTGCTGGATTTAGTTCTACTTATTATAACCAGGGTTCATTGGATAATAAGGGTATAGAATTTTCTTTGACAGCTCAGATTATTGATACGAAGGATTGGAAATGGAGTCTTACTGGTAATATTGGAAAAAATAAGAGTAAGATTGTAAATCTGGGTTTGCTGCCTTCTGATTTCGGATGTTTAGGTGAACGCGTTGGTTACTATGGCAACTCACTGGGCGACCACTTTGGGGTAGGACATGTATTCTTGCAAGGTGAGGCTCCGGGATTGTTCCTTGGTTATGTAACACAGGGTATCGTACAGCCAGAAGATATCACTGATGAAGGGGTAAAATTTATCAAAGAAGACGGTTCAATAGGTTACTATAAAGATGTAAACGGAAGTACTCCAGTAGCAGGTGATATCAAATTTGTAGATAGAAATGGTGATGGTACTGTAAATACTTCTGACCGAGATATTATCGGTGACCCGAATCCAGGATTTACATATGGTTTCCAGACTTCTTTATCTTGGAAGGGACTGACTTTGAGCGCTGCCTTCAATGGTGTACAAGACCGTGATGTTATCAATGTAAACAACCGTTATATCAATACTCCGGGACAGAAAGCCGGTACGGTATCGAAAAAAGCCTTTGAAGGTATGTGGACTCCTGAAAATCATTCAAACCTGTATCCTTCTTCTAACTTCATTGTTCAGAACATGGTAATGGATCGTTATGTAGAAGATGCCAGCTATTTGAGATGTTCAGATATTACTTTAAATTACACACTCCCTTCAGCATGGATGAAGAAAATCGGTTTCCAGAATACATCTATTTTTGCTTCTGTAAAGAATGCATTCATCATTACGGATTATAGTGGATATGATCCTGAAGTAAACAGCTTTGCTTTCGATGGATTACGTCCGGGTGTAGACATGAGCTCTTATCCTACTCCTCGTCAGTTTGTATTTGGACTGAATGTAACATTCTAATAAATTGGATTTAAATAAAGTATTAGATTATGAAACTATATAAATATTTGATATTATCTATAGTAGCGGCTTCCAGTCTTTCGTCTTGTTTGGATGAAGATCCGCTATATTCACAGAATAATACTGTAGTCTTCTCGTCTGAATCGAGCGCGCAGTTGGCTCTGCTGGGATGCTATTCGTATATGACCTCTACATCAGCTTATGGTCAGCATTTTCAGGAAATCCCTATTAGTGGTGCAGGATTTGCATGGTCACAACGTAGTGGAAATGATGGTATTGTGTCCTTACAGGCATTGTCCAGTGACGGATTGATTTCTACTACATGGAATGGTATGTATAAAGTGGTTTCTGAAACCAACGCCTTTTTGGAAAACCTGGCATCCAGTGGATTGAGTGATGATATTAAGAATCAGTATGGTGGTGAAGCAAAATTTCTCCGTGCATTGGCTTATTATAATCTGGTATCTCTTTGGGGAGACGTACCCTTGAAAACGGTTGCTTCTACTTCAGAAGGTATATCAATGGCTCGTACCCCGAAAGAGGAAGTTTTGAATCAGGTTGTAACAGATTTGAAAGATGCTATGACTATTAGCGAAACGTCTGAGGTTGGACGTATTAATTCTTGGGGAGTAAAGGCATTCTTAGGGAAGGTATATTATAAAATGGCAAAACTGGGTATTGATACGAACAATAATCTGCAGAATGCGAAGGAGATGTTTGATGCTGTTTACAACAGCCATGTATTTGCATTGGAAAAGAACTTTTCTGATTTGTTCGGAGACTGGGTGACTACTTCGAAGGAAGCTATTTTTCAGCTGAATTTCGCTTTGAACTCTCCTTCTTGCTTCAACCGTGCCAGCAACCGTTTCTCACCGACTGGTTCAACACCAGGCGTATGCTGGAGTACATACCGTGCGACAAAAGCTGCTTATGACATGCACCAGGGTACTTATCCAGGCGATCCTCGTATAGCTGCAACATTCTTGACAGTACATAGAGATCGTGGTGGAAACAATAAAGCAGAGCCTAAAGCTCAAGTTGGCGATCAGCCGTCAGCAAACGATTCTGTCTATTATTATCCTTATTTTACATATACTGTCCAGTTAGGTACAAAGACAGTAGATGGTAAAGAAGTAGCTGTGTACGATTCTATTTACAAGAATGGGAAGGCTGTGGCTGCAAAGCAATATGTAGGTAGATTACCTTATGAGAAATTCAGTGATCCGACTAATCCGGACTTGAATTATCTGAACAATCTGAATGAAGCAGACGGAAAAACTCCGCAGGAAAAAGCATATATCAAGGCTTTGAAAGGCATACAGAAAAAATATGCAGAGAGTGGTAATCAGATGGCATGGCCTGCTCATATGAAATTGTACGATCCTAATCAGCAAGGAACTTCTTCTCACAAGAACCTGATGGTATATCGTTATGCAGAAATGTTGCTGCTTATGGCTGATGTGTATAATGAACTGGGTGATACTTCAAAGGCTATTGACTTGGTGGAAGAGGTGCTGAAACGTGCGCGTGAGTCGAAAGGTGGCAATGGTGTTGAACCGAAGGCATGGTCAAAACAGTTGACTAAAGATGAAGTCAGTGAAAAGATTTATTTCGAATTCTTGTTTGAATTAGATGGAGAACCTTCTATGTATGAATTACTTCGTGTCAAAGGTACTGAATACTTGAAGAAAGCCTTGCAATATCATAATAATCATCAGTTTACAAAGGCATCAGATGCATATTATAAGACTTCTGCTCAGAAATGGACAGACCGTCTTTATAATGAAGGTAATTTGACGGAAGATTATTTGAAGAAGAATCTATTGTTACCGATTCCTGATACAGAAAGAGATGCAAATCCGGGTATTACGGATAATAACTTTGGTTATTGAAAAGCTTATATAATCAGGGTCTGTTGAAATCTCGCTTGCTTGTTAGTAAAGTTCGTGTAAGGGTTTTCTAAGGCAAGGAAAAATTGGAAAACAGACTTGAAAAGCCCGCATAATTACATCCTTTTATAAAGCTTATTGTAATTATGCGGGCTTGTTTAATAAATTATGCAGAATACCTGCGGCTTTTGCTTGGTACAAATTGGATAATCGGTGAAGGCTGTTTTTCTGTATCATATTGTTTTTATGAATTTTATCATTACGACAGAGGTAGGTTTTGTACTGATATTATTCTGTATAATTAGATGAAATATGAAGAATCTGAATTTAGTTTATTCTTTGGCTGGGTTGAGTGCTTTGGCAACAACCGCTTCTTCTTGCCAGCAGAATAAGTCGGATGTAAAGAAGAGTTACAATATTGTGTATATTATGACGGATGATCATACTGCTCAGATGATGAGTTGCTATGATACTCGGTATATGGAAACGCCTAATCTGGATCGTATTGCTGCTGATGGGGTACGTTTTACGAATAGTTTTGTGGCTAATTCATTGAGTGGCCCAAGTCGTGCTTGCATCATTACGGGCAAACATTCGTGTGGAAATAAGTTTTATGACAATACAACTTGTGTGTTCGATGGTACGCAACAGACTTTTCCTAAGTTGTTGCAGAAGGCAGGATACCAAACAGCTTTAATTGGTAAATGGCATCTGGAGAGTTTGCCTACAGGATTTGATTATTGGGAAATATTGCCGGGGCAAGGAGATTATTATAATCCGGATTTTATTACTCAAAATAATGATACTATCCAAAAGCATGGTTATATCACTAATCTGATAACGGACGATGCGATTGACTGGATGGAAAACAAGCGGGATAAGAATAAGCCTTTCTGTCTGATGATTCATCATAAGGCTATTCATCGTAACTGGATGGCTGATACATGCAACTTGGCATTGTATGAAGATAAAACGTTTTCGTTGCCAGAAACTTTCTTTGATGATTATGAGGGACGGCCGGCTGCTGCGGCACAAGAAATGAGTATCGTGAAAGACATGGATATGATTTACGACCTGAAGATGTTGCGTCCAGATAAAGATTCACGTTTGAAGACGTTGTATGAATCATTCTTGGGACGTATGGATAAAGAGCAGAGAGCTGCGTGGGATAGATTTTACGGCCCTATTATTGAAGATTTCTACAAGAAAAATCCTCAAGGAAAAGAGTTGGCGAACTGGAAGTTTCAGCGTTATATGCGTGATTACATGAAAACGGTGAAATCGTTGGATGATAATGTGGGTCGTGTATTGGATTATCTGAAAGAAAAAGGTTTGTTGGATAATACATTGGTCATTTATACTTCTGATCAGGGCTTTTATATGGGAGAGCATGGGTGGTTTGATAAGCGTTTCATGTATGAGGAGTCGATGCATACTCCTTTGATTATGCGTTTACCCAAAGGATTTAACCGAAGAGGAGATATTACAGAGTTAGTACAGAATATTGATTATGCTCCTACCTTTTTGGAACTTGCAGGAGTAAAAGTTCCAGAAGATATGCATGGAGTTTCTTTATTGCCTTTGTTGAAAGGAGAACATCCGGCCAACTGGCGTAATGCTTTGTATTATCATTTTTATGAATATCCGGCAGAGCATATGGTAAAACGTCATTATGGAATCCGTACGAAACGTTATAAATTGATTCATTTCTATAATGATATTGACGAATGGGAACTTTATGATTTACAGAAGGATCCTAATGAATTGCATAATTTGTATGGTCAGAGTGATTATGATTCGATTGTGACAGACTTAAAAAGACAATTGTTGGAATTGCAGGAAAAATACAATGATCCTGTACGTTTTTCTCCGAATCGTGATAAAGAATAAAAATTTAGGAAGGTATGGTTAAGATATATTTTCAGTCGAAGAAATGGCTAATGGCTTGTATGGCAGCTCTGGCACTGGGAATGAGTGGATGTCATTCTCCAAAACAACTGGAGGATGTGGTTATTGTTCCTCAACCGTTGTCTGTAGAAAAAGGGAACGGGTCTTTCTCTTTTAGTGGAAAGACTGTCATTGCGGTGGCTGACGATGAGCAACGTATCGTTGCTGAGAATTTTGCTTTGTTGTTTACTAAACCGGCTGGGTTTACTCCTAAAGTGGTGAAGTCTAATGAGGGAGATATCGTTTTCTCCATTGATCGTTCGATGAAAGCAGACGCGTATGAATTGCAGATAACTTCTGATAGAATCAGCATAAAAGCAGCCGATGTGAAAGGATTCTTTTATGCCTTGCAGAGTATCCGTTTGATGCTTCCTCCTACAATAGAAGGCCAGAAGGAGACAACGGATGCATGGAAAGTGCCTGCTGTCGTTGTGAAAGATGAGCCTCGTTTTGATTATCGGGGATTTATGTTGGATGTATCGCGTTATTTTTTGCCGAAGGAAGATGTGATGCGGATGATTGACTGCATTTCTATGTTGAAAATAAACCGTTTGCACTTGCATCTTACAGATGATAACGGATGGCGTCTGGAAATAAAAAAATATCCTCGTCTAACGGAAGTGGGAGCATGGAGGGTCGACCGTCAGAACCTGCCTTTCCCTGATAGAAGAAATCCCAAAAAAGGAGAGCCGGCTACGGTTGGGGGATTTTATACGCAAGAGGATATGAAAGAAATTATCCGATATGCAGCGGAACGCCAGGTGGAAATCATCCCAGAAATAGATATTCCAGCTCATTCGAATGCAGCTTTGGCCTCTTATCCAGAGTATGCATGTCCGGTAGTGAAAGATTTTATTGGAGTTTTACCAGGTTTGGGAGGAAAAAATGCCGAGATAATTTTTTGCGCTGGGAATGATAAAACTTTTACTTTCTTGCAGGATGTCCTTGATGAGGTCATGGCATTATTTCCATCGCGTTATATTAATTTGGGAGGAGACGAGGCCACTAAGACAAATTGGAAGAAGTGTCCTTTGTGTCAAGCCCGTATTCAAAAGGAACATTTGCCCGATGAAGAAGCTTTACAGGGATATTTTATGTCGCGTATAGGAGATTATGTCCGTAGTAAAGGCAAGCAAGTCATGGGATGGGATGAGCTGACGAATAGTAAGCTGCCTGAGGAATCCATTGTTTTAGGTTGGCAAGGATATGGGAAAGCCGCATTGAAAGCGGCTGAACAGGGACACCGGTTTATAATGGCACCTGCTCGTGTTGCTTATCTGATTCGATATCAGGGGCCACAGTGGTTTGAGCCCGTCACTTATTTTGGTAATAATATAATGAAAGATTTGTTTAATTATGAACCTGTTCAGAGTGATTGGAAACCAGAATATGAGTCGTTGCTGATGGGCGTCCAGGCTTGTATGTGGACTGAGTTCTGTAATGTTCCTGAGGACGTATTTTATATGACTTTTCCAAGGTTGGCTGCTTTGGCTGAAATTGCATGGGTTCCAAAGGGAAAGAGAGATTGGAATGAGTTCTTAAAAGGGGTGGATAATTTCAATAAACACCTGGAACAAAAGGGCATCATTTATGCGCGTTCTATGTATAATATTCAGCATAAGGTCACACCGGAGGAATCGGGAAAATTGATGATAAAACTGGAATGTGAACGTCCTGATATGGAAATACACTATACATTGGACGGTACTGAACCAATGGAAACTTCTGCTTTATACGATTCTGCTTTTGTGGTTGACAAGAATGTGGAAGTAAAAGCGGCCACTTTTGCCGAAGGTAAGCAGATGGGAAAGACGCTTATATTGCCTATTCATTGGAATATGGCTACCGCTAAGCCTTTGGTGGGGCCCCAAAAGGGAATGGATATATTAGTTAACGGTTTACGGGGTAGTTTGAAGCAAACTGATTTCGAATGGTATACAGGAGAACTTTCGCAGCCTATTTCTTTTGTGGTAGATTTGTTGAAGCCGGAAAAAATGAAACATTTTGCGGTAGGTTGTATTACGAACTATGGTATGGCTGTGCATAAACCCCGAATGATGAAAGTGGAAGTTTCGGATGATAATAAAACATTCACAGAAGTCGGACGTTTAACCTTTACGGATAATGAAATTTTTAAAGAAGGAAATTTTATTGAGGATTTATCGATTGAGCATGTAGGCATCACCGGACGTTATGTGAGATTTACGTTGGAGACTCCCGGAAATTGTCCTGATGACCATGTTCGTCCTGGACAAGCGTCTAAAGTTTATATTGATGAAGTGATAATTGAATGATATTCTGATAAAATAAATAAACTGTATGAACAAGATAAATCAGTTTCTGATAGCGTGTGCATGGCTTGTCCTCCCTCTTGGAGGACAGGCTCAGCAAAACGATTCCTATTTTGTGAAGCATTTGAAGTTTTCTGGAAATGAAAGTTTGGAACAAAAAGCTTCGATGGCAGCCCGTCTGGTCCCGTCTCCACAGCAGTTGGCTTGGCAACAGATGGAACTGACAGCCTTTTTACATTTTGGAATCAATACATTCACAGGCCGGGAATGGGGGGATGGAACAGAAGATCCTTCTTTATTTAATCCGACGGAATTGGATGCTGATCAATGGGTGCGTACGTTGAAGGAGTGTGGCTTTAAAATGGTGTTGCTTACTGCCAAGCATCATGATGGCTTCTGCCTGTGGCCGACAAAGACGACTTCTCATTCAGTCGCTTCTTCTCCATGGAAAAATGGTAAGGGCGATGTGGTGCGTGAGCTTCGAGATGCTTGTACTAAATACGGCATGAAATTTGGCGTATATCTGTCTCCTTGGGATCGTAATGCTTCATGTTATGGGAATTCTCCTGAATATAATAAATTCTTTATCGAACAGCTTACAGAATTATTGACAAATTATGGTGAAGTGAATGAGGTTTGGTTCGATGGAGCCAATGGTGAAGGACCGAATGGAAAGAAACAGGTATATGACTGGGATGCTTTTTATAAGACCATCCAGCGTTTGCAGCCCAAGGCTGTAATGGCCATCATGGGTGATGATGTACGTTGGGTCGGCAATGAGAAAGGTATCGGTCGTGAAACTGAATGGAGTGCAACGGTACTTACTCCGGGAATTTACGCGCGTTCTGCAGAAAATAATAAACGGTTAGGTGTTTATGGTAAAGCAAAAGATTTGGGCAGTCGTAAGATGTTGAAGGATGCAACGGAACTGTTCTGGTATCCTTCGGAAGTCGATGTATCGATTCGTCCGGGTTGGTTCTGGCATGAAGAGGAAAATGCGAAGGTGAAAAGCCTGAAAGAATTATCTGATATTTATTTTCAGTCTGTAGGCTATAATTCCGTTCTTTTGCTGAATATACCTCCCGACCGCCGGGGGCTGTTGAATGAGGCAGACGTAGCTCGTTTAAAGGAGTTTGCAGCCTACCGTCGCCAGGTCTTTTCGGATGATAAGGTTCAGGACGGCAATGTTTCCTGGACTGCTTGTGCAGGTGAATGTCGTTCGTATGCAATCCGTTCAAATAATCCGTTGAATGTGGTTCAGATTCAAGAAGATATTTCGAAAGGTCAGCGTGTGGAAAAGTTTACGGTTGAGGCTTATCAGGACGGTTGCTGGCAGGCATTGGGTGAAGGTACTACAATCGGTTATAAGCGTATGCTTCGCTTCCCGGAGTTGACGGCCGATTCCATCCGTGTCCGCATTGATTCTTGTCGTCTTTGTGCGAATATATCGAATGTATCGGCTTATTATGCTCCAGCTCTTACAAGCCAGACTCAGATTGCGGACTGGAATACCCTTCCTCGTTCTACTTGGAAGCAGTTATCTTCTTCTCCTTTAGTTCTTGATTTGGGTAAATCTATCCGTTTGAAGGCGTTTACTTATGCTCCTTTAAATGGAGAAGCAAAGCCGACAATGGCCTATCGGTATAAATTTTATGTCAGTGAAAACGGAAGGGATTGGCAGGAATTAATTTCTCAAGGTGAATTCAGCAACATTATGCATAATCCTTTGCCTCAGACTGTTGCTCTTCCTGTCGTAACGACAGCCCGTTATGTAAAACTGGAGGCGGTGACTCCTGATGGTAATCCAGCAATTGTGGAAATGGAGGAATTTGGCGTGACGGTTGTAGATGACAAAGATGATGAAACGAAAGTATATCTTCATCCGGATGAAGCATTAAAGCTTAAACCGGGAGATGCGCATCCAACTCAGAAAGGATGGTACTTTTATACAGCTCATGAATTTTTGGATAAACATACCAAGAAAGGACTTCCTTTAGGATTTCAAGAGCATAAGACGCAAACGATGAGTAAATCTGCTTGTGTAAATAATGCGAAGTGTTCCAAGGTAGAAAATGGTGTATTGCATATGTGGCCTGTGGAAGAGTCTGATTCAATCGATAATGGTTTTGGAAAGCTTGTCAAATATTCTCATGCAGCTTATCGTTCAGTACGCTCCGGGAAAGAGGCTTGGTGTAATTTTACAGAGAATATGCGAATTGAAATTCGTTTTAAACGTATAGCTGCCGAAGGATTTAATGAAGCGCTTTGGTTTATGGGAAACAAGGGACCATGGCCTAAGAATGGAGAAATTGACTTGCTGGAGAATCCTAAAAAGAAAATAAATCAGCGTGCTCATTTTACCCTTCATTCAGAACATCATTATGCCGGGGTGGTAGGAGGTGAAGGAAGTGTCACTTCCAGTATAGCTTTGGCAGATATGAGTCAATGGAATATTTATTGGCTGGAATGGTATCCGGACAGGATTGTAGGAGGGGTGAATGGAAAAAAGTTTTTTGAACATAAAAAAGGGAGTAATGGCAATATGGATTGGCCATGGAGCGACCCGGCAGGATTCTATTTGATATTCAGTACGGGATTGTCTGTGGATCCGAATGCTTGGCCCGGGACTGTTAATCCGCAGAAATGGGATAAGCAGAATCCTCCTTCTATGTATATTGATTGGGTACGAGTTTATGTGAATGATGATTATAATCGGGATAAAGCTCCCAAAGCAAGATATTACTAATGAATGTTCCTGGTTTTTATCGTCAAACTCTAGTCTGATACAAGTTCCTGAATGTTTAAAAATCAGCCAACTAATTCGTATTTGTTTATGGATTAGTTGGCTGAATTATGTGATTGAATGGATAAACTTATTTCGCTTGTTATATTTTAATTGATGGAGATTTCATCGAGGAACAAGTAAGTCTGTTTACCTGCCCCTGGATGCCATTTCGGTAATACCGGAGTATTCTTTCCAATGAGGTGCACATAGCGTGCTTTTGTTTTGTCGAAGCTGACGGTATCACGTTTCAGCACATTGTTCTTGCTGCCTTTTTCCAGGGTCGGAATGGATATCGAACCTATCTTGGTGTAAGTCTTTCCATCTTCAGAACCATACACTTCCAATCCTGTCAGTCCGAAAATATAGTCACCCGGAACCAAGTAGGTACCGACTGAGACAGAAGATATTTCTTTCGGCTCCTGCAAGTCGATGGTGGCATCGAAATCCTGTCCATAAATACCGATGTAGCGTCCCGAGCGGTAATTGTCATCTCCTTGCATACCGTCTACCAGCAAGTTGGCACCCTTGTAAGTGAACTTTTCGTCGGGGGTACATTTCAGGGTAATAGGATGCATGGTAGCCAGGTTGTACGTGAGGGTTTCTGCTGTCACATCACTCTCACGACCGTCGCGGATAGCCTTTGCCTTGATGGTTGTCGTCTGGTCTACTGTAAATGGTTGGGTATACTGTTGTGAGGTGGCCGAAGGGTCGGAACCGTCCAGTGTGTAATACACCGGTGCATTGTCGAATGTTTTTAGTTGGATGGAAGCCGCTCCGCCTTCTCCTTTCGGTTCAACGTCGATGGTGACATCCTCGATATCCTTTTTATAATTATATCCGTACAATTGGTACAAATCCAACTGGTGGCGGAGGCGTTTCAGGAATCCGCTCAGGTCCTTCTTTGCCGGGTTGCTCCATTGTAACTCGCTCAGTGCGTCAATGCGCGGCATCATCTGCCATTCCATCTTCACGCTGTCTTTGGTCCATTCGGTCCAGATACATCCCTGTACGCCGATAATGTTTTTCTTTTCTTCCGGAGTCAGTTCGTCGGATGTCGGTTCAAAGTTATATACCCGTGCCACACTGCTGATGCCTTTCAGCCGGTTATATCCTGGGTTGCTGAAATACAAGTGACTGATGGGGCAGACAATGGTAGGATGTCCCAGTTGTGCGGCTTTGATGGAAGCCTTTACCCCCGTCCATGCCATGACGGTGGTTGTTTCCGGATTCGGATTTCCTTCCAAAATCTCGTCCCATGCCAGCATTTTCTTGCCCCGTTTGGCAATTTCCTTTTCCACTTCGTTCATGAAATACACCTGGAGCTGGTTTTCCTTGCTGTGCTCTTTCGTGTCGTGCAGTCCCAGTTCTTTGATTTTGGCCTGGCACTTTGGACATTTTTCCCATTCCACTTTTGGGCATTCGTCTCCACCGATGTGAATATAAGGAGCATCCGGGAAGATATCCATCAGTTCATTCACCACATCCTTGGCAAATTGCAAGGTCCGGGGATTTCCTCCACAAAGTACATCTTTAAACACTCCGAATTTGGTAGCCGTTTCATACGGACCACCGGTACATCCCAGTTCCGGATACGAAGCCAGTGCGGCCAGCATGTGTCCCGGCATGTCTATTTCGGGAATGACCGTGATGAAGCGTTCGGCTGCGTAGGCCACAATTTCTTTGGCATCTTCTTGGGTATAGAAGCCACTTACCGGAGTCCCGTCGAACTTACCAGAACCGGGGGCAGTAATCGTTTCTTTACGGTACGAGCCTATTTCCGTGAGTTTGGGATATTTCTTGATTTCGATGCGCCAGCCTTGGTCCTCGGTCAGGTGCCAATGGAAATAGTTGATGTTGTGTAATGCCATGACATCAATCAGTTCTTTCAGATATTCTTTTGGGAAGAAATGACGGCCTACATCAATCATGAATCCACGGTAGTTGTACTGTGGAAAGTCCTTCACCTGTCCTGCAGGCAGTGAGGCTAATGCCTTGCCTTTTGTGATGGGAAGTGCTTTATGGATGGTCTGGCAGCCGTAGAAAACTCCGGCCTCGGTAGCTCCTGTGACGGTGACCGCATCAGTCGTCACTTTCAGTTCATACCCGTCTTTGTGGGGAATGGAAGAATCGATTTTCAGCATGATGCTGTTTTTACCGGCTTTTGTACCTGTTTTGACTTCTGTCCCGGTTACCTCTTTGATATAATCGGCCAAAAGTCGGGCAGTGCTTGCCAGCTTCTCATTGCCCTCGTCGTAGACGATGGTTGTGGAAGATTTGATGACGAATGGTGCTGATGACGGATTTTCCGTCACTTCTTGTGGGAGTGGAATGACATTCAGGTCACCCGTCTGGGTCTCTTGTGGTGCACATGCCAGCATACATCCTGCCGTTAGCAGACAGATTGTCCATACTTTTACTGAAATTCTTTTCATAGTACATGTTGATTTAAAGGTTTTTCTAATGCTTCTATTGTGCAAATGTAATTATTTTTTGTGAGTTTATGTATTGGTTTAATATATATATATATGTTATTGGGGGATGGATTTGAGAATTCTTGTCAAAGTTCGGGAAAGATTCGTTTTGTAATAAACAATATTGTATGTGTATATCATCTTGAAAAAATTATATATATTTGTGTACAAATTCTACGAGATTTGTAGTAAATACACACCTTTGTTCCTCACACAAAAGAACAAAACAAAAAATACTATGTATATGAAAACAAAGTTTTATCTTTTTTGTATTGCATTGCTTGCTCCGTTGATTGTCTATGCCGGTTGTCGGATTGAACGGAAAACAATGCCTTGCAAACTTCTGAAAACCATTTCTGAACGAGAGTATTCCATCTGTCTGCCAGCCAGTTATTCCGAAACGGATAATCGGACTTATCCGGTATTGTATTTGTTGCATGGAGGAGGTACCCATCATACAGAATGGGAAGAAAATGGACGGTTACAGACAGTGGTCGACTCTTTGGTGGCTCAAGGATGTATGGAAGAAATGATTATCGTCTGTCCGGAGGCTAACAAGAACAACATGATTTGGTTTAATGCTCCTCATTGGAAGTATGAGGATTATTTTTTCCAGGAATTAATCCCCTATATGGAACAGCATTATAAAATCAAAGCGGAAAAACGTTATCGGGGAGTCGCTGGATTTTCGATGGGTGGTGGAGCTTCCGTGGTTTATGGCGTTCATCACCCCGAACTTTTTACCATGGTTTTTGATATGAGCGGTTATTTGCGCAGACAGCCGATGGAGTTCTTGAAAAATGATCCGAGTGCGGAATGGCGTCAGCAACTGGTGGAAGACTGTAATCCGATTCCGGTCATTCTGAAAGGTACAAAGGAAGAAGTAGAAAACTGGAAAACTGTACGGTGGTTTGTGGATTGTGGAGACAAAGACTTTACATTGGAAGCCAATATGGATTTAGTCAAAGCATTTCGCCAGCAAGGGATTGATTATGAGATGCGTGTAAGGGCCGGATCACACGATTGGGGATATTGGCATACTTCGTTGGAAATGGCGTTGACCTATTTCTCTAAATTGCTTCGTGAGTGAAGTGGTTTTCAATATACAATTGAGAAGAATGAAAAACCAGTGAATCGTAAAGATTTTCTGAAGAGAAACCTTTGTAACTATAAAATATATCGAAAAACTTTTAGGCCTTGGATCAAGGTGTGCATGCAAAAATAAATAAATCTATGAGGTATGGTGTTTGGTTATTGGGTTTGGCTTTTCTAAGCTGTGCCCGTCTCGATTTCCGGGATTCGTCTTTGCCTTCCGACCAGCGTGCGGATTTGCTCTTGCAGGAACTGACGTTGGAAGAGAAAGTTTCTTTGATGATGGATGTGTCGAAGCCAGTGGAGCGGCTGGGAATCAAGCCGTATAACTGGTGGAATGAGGCGCTGCATGGGGTAGCTCGTGCCGGACTGGCTACAGTGTTCCCTCAGCCGATAGGTATGGCAGCTTCTTTTGACGATTCATTGGTGTATAAGGTATTTACGGCTGTGTCGGATGAGGCGCGGGCAAAAAATACTTATTACGTGCAACATGACAGTTACAAGAGATACCAGGGACTGACCATGTGGACACCGACGGTGAATATTTATCGTGATCCGCGTTGGGGAAGGGGAATTGAAACCTACGGTGAAGACCCTTACCTGACAAGTAAGATGGGCGTGATGGTGGTTAAAGGTTTGCAGGGAGAAAGTGATGGGAAGTATGATAAGCTGTATGCCTGTGCCAAACATTTTGCAGTACACTCCGGACCGGAGTGGAACCGTCATTCTTTTGATGTGGAAAACTTGCCGCTTCGAGATTTGTATGAAACCTATTTGCCGGCTTTCAAGGCCTTGGTACAGGATGCCGGGGTGAAGGAGGTGATGTGCGCTTACAACCGTTTTGAAGGAGAACCTTGCTGTGGCAGCAACCGGCTGCTAACGCAGATTCTGCGGAAGGAATGGGGATTCGACGGCATCATTTTGAGCGACTGCTGGGCCATCAATGACTTTTTCGATGAAAAAGGACACCGCACGCATAAGGATGCGCCTTCAGCCGCTTCAGCTGCGGTGCTGAGTGGTACGGATTTGGAATGTGGCTCTACGTATGAAACACTGGTAGAAGCCGCCCGGAAAAAACAAATTGACGAGAAGGTCATTGATAAGTCAGTCAAGCGGTTGCTGAAGGCCCGTTTCGACTTGGGCGAGATGGACAATCCGGATAAAGTGTCCTGGACCAAGATTCCTTTCTCAGTAGTGGCTTCTGCGGCACATGATTCCTTGGCATTGCGGATGGCTCGGGAGTCCATGACGCTGTTGATGAACAAGAACCAAGCACTTCCGTTGAAGCGCGGTGGATTGACCGTCGCCGTCATGGGCCCCAATGCCAAAGACTCGGTCATGATGTGGGGAAACTATAATGGAGTACCTTCCCATACGGTGACCATCCTGGAGGGAATCCGGTCGGCACTTGGAAAGGACGATAAGCTGATTTATGAACAGGGTTGTCCGTGGGTAGGCGATGAAGTGTTGGAAAGTGTGTTCAGTGAATGTAAGTCGGAAGGCCGACCAGGCTTCACGGCCCGTTATTGGAACAATGTGAACCACGAGGGCAAAGTGGACGTGGAAACACGGGTGATGACACCGTTCAATTTTTGTACGTCGGGAGCTACGGTATTTGCCCCGGGGGTGAACCTGACGGATTTCTCGGCTACGTACAATGCCACGTATGTGCCCAAGGCATCAGGAGAGATTGTGCTGGATGTGTATAGTTACGGTAAGGGCAGATTGCTGATCAATCAGAAAGAGGTGATGAAGTTTCATAATGTACACGGTGGAAACAAGAAATCTTGTGCTTTGCCGGTAGAAGCCGGAAAGAAATACGACATCGAATTGCAGTTTGAATATCTGCAGAGTGATGCACAGCTGAATTTCGACTTGGGCTTTAAGCAGAAAGTCAATGTGGCTCGGTCCGTACAGGCCGTGCGGAATGCCGATGTGGTAGTCTTTGTGGGAGGTATCTCTCCAAGTCTGGAAGGAGAAGAGATGGGCGTAGATTTGCCAGGCTTCAAGAGAGGTGACCGTATCAGCATTGAATTGCCGGAAGTACAGCGGGAATTGCTGGCTGCGCTGCATCGGGCTGGAAAGAAGGTCATTCTGGTGAACTGCTCCGGTTCTCCTATCGGCCTGGTACCGGAAACGGAAACTTGTGAGGCAATCTTGCAGGCTTGGTATCCGGGGCAGCAGGGTGGTAAGGCCGTGGCTGAGGTCTTGTTTGGCGATTACAATCCGGCCGGACGTTTGCCGGTCACTTTCTACCGGAATACCGATCAGTTGCCCGACTTTGAGGACTACAATATGAAGGGACGTACCTACCGTTTTATGACCGAAAAACCGCTCTTCCCCTTTGGATATGGATTAAGCTATACCACCTTTAAGTATGGCACGGCTACTTTCAATGCACAGACGATAGGCAGTGACGACAATTTGACGGTGACTGTACCGGTTTCGAATGTCGGTAGTCGCGATGGAGAAGAAGTGGTACAGGTTTACCTGAATAAGGTGGGCGACGAAGAAGGTCCGGTCAAGACCTTAAAAGCCTTCAAGCGGGTACTTGTTCCGGCGGGAAAGACTGCGAATGTACGTATTACGTTGTCAAAGAAAGACCTGGAGTGGTGGAATGAAACCACTCACAGCATTCAGTTCTGTCCGGGAAAATATCAGGTATGGATTGGCGGCAGTTCCGATGAAAAGGACCTCAGCAAGTATGCGATTACGTTGAAGTGAGGATTTCCCGATCAATACAATGCAGGGCGGTGTCTGGTTTGCCAGACACCGCCCTGTTTCTTTTTGGCAGAACGAAAGGCTCAGAGAATAAGTTCATAGTCTACGATTCCCAGCCATTTGCCGAATTTACGGCCCACTTCGCGGAAGCTGGATACCTTTTCAAACCTTAACTTTTCGTGCAGGGCGTAGCTGGCCTCGTTGCCTTCGGTGATGCAGGCAATCAAGGCATGCAGTCCGCAGCGGCGGCATTCTTCTATCAGGTGTTGCATCAATTCGGTACCCAGTCCCTTTCCCGTAGAGGAAGGTGCCAGGTAAATGGTGGTCTCCACACTCTGGTTGTAGGCCGCCTTTTCTTTCCATCCGTGTACATAGCAGTAGCCGGCAATTTGCCCTTCTGTTTCGTATACGAAATACGGATATTTGCTACTGATGTTTTGGATGCGGTTCCACATCTCTTCTTCGCTCACCGGTTCCAGTTCAAAGGTGATGGTGGTGTGCGTAATGTAATGGTTGTAGATGGCGGTAATGGCCGGAGCATCTTCTTTGCGTACTTTCCGAATCATAATTTAAAGAATCAATCCAAGTGTAAGTAATAATCCAAAAATGAACATATTGCGTGAAGTCTCTCCTAAAATGCCGTTCAAGGCTTTTCCACGATAGATACGGGCCATGTGAAAGGTGGTCAGGATGTGCGGAATGAGGTACAGCTGCGGAAGCAGCACGGCATAAATCTTTCCTAAACTCAGGAAATAGAAGCAGCACCAGCAGGCTGCCAGTCCCAACAGAAAGTAAAGCACCAGTCCGGCTTTCGCACCGATTCGTACCACGATGGTTTTCTTGCCACTGAGGGCATCCTGTTCCCGGTCGCGGAAATTGTTGATCATCAGCAGGGTGTCGATGACCAGTCCGCAAGCCAGTGAGGTGAGTGTGACCGATGTATTCCAGTCGTGTGCCATGACATAGTAGGTACATCCCACGGGTACGAAGCCGAAGAAAATGAGCACCATCAGGTCGCCCCATCCGTGGTAAGCCAGCGGATACGGTCCGGCGGTATAGAGGAAGGCAAAAATCATGCAGGCGAGTCCCACTGGAATCATTTCCAGTCCTCCGTAGTACAACAAGCCAAGTCCGACGAGTCCGGCCAGTACGGTGGTGCAGGCAATGCCGGCCTTCATGGCCTTCGGGCTGATCCATCCTTGAGCGCAGGCACGTTCCGGCCCCAGCCGGTCTTCGCGGTCGCTGCCTTTCAGGAAATCGAACAAATCGTTGATGAAGTTGGCGTCAATCTGCATCAGAAAGGCAAACAGAAAGCACAATACGGCAGGCACGGTTTGAAAGTGCCCGTAAATAAAAGCTAAGGCACAGCCTAACATGACGGGTATGGCCGCTCCAGTCAAGGTCTTCGGACGGGCAGCCAGCAACCATGCTTTTATGGAATTGGTTTTGACTTGTGTCATGAAATTTGGAATTTTAGTTTTCGTTCGGCAAAGTTAGGCATTTTTTTACGACCTTTGTCACGACTGGATAGTTATATGTAGCTCAAAATGATGAAACAACTGAACTTGCTGGCAGGTGGCTTGCTGCTGATGAGCCTTCTGCTTTCTTCTTGTGCCACGGCCTCCTTTTCCAAATACAAAGGAGTAGGGCGTGTCAAACAGTATGATTTTTATAGTGCCCAGTTGCCCGACTCCTTCGACGGCTTCCGGGTAGCTTTTGCTTCCGACTTTCATTACGAAAGCCGCTTTACCGCCCGTCGGTTGTCGGGTATGTGTCGGGCCCTCCGGTCGCTGGATGCCGATGTATTGCTCTTGGGCGGAGACTACCGAGGGCGGAACGGAGGAGATGTGGACCAGCTTTTCCAGGCTTTGAAGACCGTGGAGCCACCTTACGGGACGTATGCCGTGATGGGTAACCACGAACGGGGAGAAGCCGATTCGCTGGCACGGCAGGCCATGCGGGAAACAGGCGTGCGTTTGTTGGAGCATCGGGTGGATACCCTGTGGCAGGGGAAGGAGTATATTTTGTTGTGCGGCATCCGCAATCCGTTTGACTTGAAGCAGAACGGGGTATCGCCTACCTTGGCTTTGCAGGAAGAAGACTTTGTGTTGATGCTGGTGCATACGCCTGATTATGTGGAAGATGTGGATGTGTCACACACCGACCTGGCGTTGGCGGGACATACGCACGGAGGGCAGGTCAGTCTGTTCCATCGGTGGACACCGGCACATTTCTCTAAATACGGCAACCGCTTCCTGACGGGACTAAAGCACAATAGTGCGGGCATTCCGGTGATTATTACCAACGGATTAGGTACGTCGCGTAAGGATGTGCGTCTTTTCACTCCGAGCGAGGTAGTGCTGGTGGTGTTGCACAAAAAGAAATGATTAGCGGTAGAGTCCTTTTTCCTGGATGATTCTGAACACTTCCGGATGCAGGAAGTAGCGCAGGTCTTTGCCTTCGCGAATGCCCTGGCGGATGAAAGTGGAACTGATTTCGATGAGGGGAGTCTGTACTACCCGGACATGAGGGGGTAAATGGGTGGCCTCTTCTAAGGGATAGCCCCGGCGTGGATAGACCAGGATGTGGTGGCGACGGATGATTTCCTCGGGTGAGCGCCAGCGGTCGAAAGCCTGCCAGTTGTCGGCTCCGATGATCAGGTGAAATTCTCGGTCGGGATAGCTCTCGGCCAGCTTGTCGAGGGTATGGATGGTGTAGGAAGGACGTGGAAGCTGGAATTCAAAATCGGAAGCCCGAAAACGGGGGTATCCGGCCACGGCAGCCTTTACCATTTCCAGCCGGAGATGGTCGTCGAGCAGTGCCTCGTTCTGTTTGAACGGATTTTGAGGGGTGACCAGGAACCACACTTCCTCCAGTCCTCCGTATTCACACAGGTAATTGGCCAGTGCCAGGTGTCCCATGTGAATCGGGTTAAAGGAGCCTCCGAAAAGTCCGGTTTTTATCTGAGACTTTTCTTCCATTGGATGTAGTTGAGAATCTGCCATACAGCCACCAGCAACATGGCGACGGCAATGATGTATTCTTCTTTGGCAACGGCTACTACGCCTACGGCAATGGCAGCCAGTCCGATGACGATGCAAAGCAATGTCATCCAGCGCAGGATTTTTTTAGGGTTTTTCGGCATAGTCGGACGGATTTAGTGTTGGAGAAAATTGCGGATGGTCTGCAAGGCTTCCGCTTTGGCCTTTTCCAGGTCGTCGTTGACAATCACCACGTCGAATTTATCGGCATAACCCAGTTCGAAAGAGGCTTTTGCCAGACGGCTCTCGATGACTTCGGGCGCATCGGTACCTCGACCAATCAGTCGCTTGCGGAGTTCTTCGATAGAGGGCGGCTGGATGAAGACCGACAGTGCCCGGTCGCCATAGAATTTCTTGATGTTGCATCCACCCACCACGTCGACGTCGAAAATCACATTCTGTCCGGCGGCGAGCTGTTTTTCTACCTGTGCCTTCAGGGTACCGTAGAAACGGTCCTTGTATACTTCTTCGTATTCCAGAAACTCGTTATTGGCAATGCGCTGCTTGAATTCTTCCGGAGTCAGGAAGAAATATTCCACACCGTTCTGTTCCGTGCCACGGGGAGCGCGGCTGGTGGCAGAGATAGAGAATGCCAGGTTCAGGTTCTGTGTCAGCAAGTAGTTGATGATGGTGGACTTGCCGGAGCCGGAAGGGGCTGAAAATATGATAAGTTTGCCTGCCATATGTTTTTACATTACGTTCAACACTTGTTCCTTGATTTGTTCCAGCTCGTCTTTCATCTGTACCACGAGATTCTGCATCTCGGCATGGTTCGACTTGCTGCCGGTAGTATTGATTTCGCGGCCCATTTCCTGTGCGATGAAGCCTAACTTCTTGCCCTGTCCGTGTCCACCTGCCATGGTTTCGCGGAAATATTTCAGGTGGTTGGCTAGACGCTGTTTTTCTTCGTTGATGTCCAGTTTCTCGATGTAGTAAATCAGTTCCTGTTCCAGACGGTTCTTGTCGTAGTCAATGCTCAGGGTCTTTTCCAGTGCGTCGGTGATGCGTTCCCGGATTTTGGTCACACGTTCCTTTTCGTAAGGTTCAATGGATTTGAGCAACCGTTCGATGTTGTCCAGTTTTTCCGTGAACTTCTTTTCGAGGGCGGCACCTTCCTGCTTGCGGAAGTCTACTAGGTGTTGCAAGGCCTCTTCAATGGTCTGTTTGGCCACAGCCCATTCTTCGTCCGACAGTTCCTGTACATCTACGCGCGTCAGCACGTCAGGCATGCGCAACAGGGTGGCAAACCAGTCCTCTGGCAACGGAATGTGGCAAGTTTCAGAAATAGTCTTTATCTGGT
>UMAT01038318.1_pt1 | contig 29183 bp, 28 predicted proteins | sample 1963781 | NCBI WGS metagenome assembly UMAT01 (sample SAMEA4835923, study PRJEB28245) | human gut metagenome | biome: gut microbiome; material: fecal sample | place: Denmark | collected 2008
AGTATCTTCTCATCACTCAGTGTAATGCTCTGAACGCAGCGCTACCCGGAATGTTCGAGAAGATCGCAAACTATACGGAGCTTTTGTTCCCCAATAATCTTCTGAAACAGGACAGCGTGATCGGGAGAATGATATCGGACATTCCCGAAGAGGATTGGACTGACGCAGTGCAGATCATCGGCTGGCTGTATCAGTATTACAACTCTGAGCTCAAGGACGAGACCTTCGCCCTGCTCAAAAAGAACGTCAAGATCACAAAAGAGCGCATCCCTGCCGCCACTCAGCTCTTCACCCCGGACTGGATTGTTCGGTACATGGTGGAGAACAGTCTTGGACGTCTTTGGTATGAAGGACACAAGAACGACGATCTGAAAAGCTCGTGGAAATACTATCTGGACGAAGCGGAACAGGAGCCCGAAGTCGAGGATCAGCTTAAGAAGATCAGAGCAGAATCTGCCCAGATCAAGCCGGAAGCCATTAAGGTCATTGACCCCTGCATGGGTTCCGGCCACATCCTCGTCTATGCTTTTGACGTGCTGATGCAGATATACACTTCTGCTGGCTGGTCAGAGCGTGACGCAGCAAAGAGCATCCTGGAGAACAACCTGTACGGTCTTGATATCGACGACCGTGCGGGTCAGCTGGCATACTTTGCTGTCATGATGAAGGCGAGAAAGTACAACCGGCGAATACTGACTATGGACATCAAGCCGTGGGTGATGTCTATTCAGGACTCCGGCTTTATGACCGATGATTTGATAGAGTATGTGGCGAATCGGAACTCTGATATTCGAGCTGATCTTCGCCTGCTTCGGAAAGACCTCAAAGATGCAAAAGAGCTTGGCAGCATTATCAATGTCACCAGAATGAATTACGCTGCGCTCTATGCGAGGATCGCTCAAATTGAACAGGATTTCCCTGATGACCTAATGAAAATGGCACATCGATCTGATGCACTTGAGAAGCTGCTGCCACTCATCAAGCAGGCACAGGTGATGTCGCAGAAATACGATGTGGTTGTCACCAATCCGCCGTATATGGCTTCCAGCGGTATGTCAGCAAAACTTGGAGACTATCTTAAATCGACGTATCCGGATAGCAAATATGATATGTTTGCTGTGTTTATAGAAAAGTGCAACAACATGATAAAAGCTGCGGGGTATCAAGCAATGATTACTCAGCATGCGTGGATGTTTATAGCCAGTTATGAGAACCTTCGATCAAGAGTACTTCGTTCCAGAATATCTTCGCTTGTCCATCTGGGAATAAAAGCTTTTGAAGAAATCGGCAATGACATTGTACAGACATGTGCATTTGTCTTTGCAAAGAAGGACATCGCAAACTACAGATCCACGTTTGTGCGCCTCGTTGATTGTAAAAACTTCAAGCAAAAGGAAGACGAATTCCTTCTTGGCCACTATCGGAATATAAGCACTTGTGACAGATTTAGCGAGATTCCTGGGAAGCCATTTGCTTATTGGGTAGGCGATCAGTTTATTTCAAATTTCAAACTGGCAAAGGGCGTTGAGAAGTACGGGCAATTCACAGGGTCTCAAAATATTACTGGCGATAATGAGAAGTATCTAAGATATTTCTGGGAAGTAAACAACCATCGAATCAATGAGCGATGGAGGTTTTATGCAAAGGGTGGAGATTATCGTCAATACTATGGAAACTTGGAGCTTGTTATTGACTGGTCTCCTTCAGCCATGAATTTCTACAAGACAAACAAAACATCGAATTTGTTGGGAAGAGAGTACTGGTTTAGAGAAGGAATAACATATTCTGCAATTACCAGTAGAGGAACAGGGTTTAGATACTTGCCAGAGGGTTGTATTTTTGATAAAGGCGGACCGTCCATTAATGTTAGTTCGAACTTGTATGAGATTCTTGGCATCCTAAACTCGAATGTTGCAAAATACTATTTCTGGGTTTTTAACCCTTCAATCAATTTGCAGGTTAAGGATGTAAAGAACTTCCCAATTATATTGTCAGGCGATGAGAGAGTATCGAGCATGGCAGAGACTAATACTGCTGTATGCAAAGAAGACTGGGACTCCTTTGAAACATCATTGGAGTTCAAGAGGCATCCGCTGATATAAAAACTGGAGGAACATTCCCATGATTGGCAAAATAACAATTAAAGATACTGCTTCGTTTGCCGGTCAAACGGATATTTCACTTAGAAAGCTCAACTTTTTCTATGGAGCAAACGGATCAGGTAAAACTACGATCTCTAAGATTCTGAAAAATCCTGAGTCTTATGCTAATTGTTCGCTGGACTGGACCACAGGAGATCATGAGGAAATAGTAGTTTATAATCGTCCGTTCGTTTCTAAGAACTTTGAAGAAAACGAGGACCTTCTTGGAATTTTTACGTTAGGCGAGGACTCGATTGCAGTCCAACATGAAATTGAAGAGATCCGCAATCAAATCGAACAAGCCAGACAGGAACGAGAAGGATTCAATAACAGTATTACTGCTCAGAACGACAAGTTAGATGAAGCAAAACAAGCTATAACCGAAACTTGCTGGGCTATGCAAGTCAAATATGGCGCCGAGTTTGCCGATGCTATGACCGGCACCAGAGGTAGCAAGGAGAGATTCCTCCAGAAATGTCTTGAGACATATAATGGCCGTTCTGCGATCACACTGCTTGATTATCAAGCAATCCAAGACAAGTATGCTGCAGCCTTTGCGAAGAAAGCGTCTCCCATCGAGGAGTATGCTTTGCCCGGTGCTCATTTGCTTGAAGCCCTAAAAAGCAATGATCTTCTGGAAAAAGTCATTACCGGTAAATCAGATACTCCCATTGGTACATTCATCCAGTTCCTCCGCGCCAGCGACTGGGTAAAGCAAGGTGTTTCTCTCGCAAAGCAGGCGAATGGGAAATGCCCATACTGTCAGCGTGATCTGCCGCACTCTATTGAGCAGGATATTGAAGACTTCTTTGATGAAGTTTATATAAGAGACTGCGAAGAATTGAAAGACTTCTATGATAGTTATGTCCGCTCCACCGCTATTTTCAACACGGCTATTCAGACCGTCCTGGACAACAGACATGAGATGCTGAGTTACGAGGAGTTTGAGAAGCTGTTTGATTCTTTCAAGGAAAAGAGCAAGCGAAACGAGGAGACTATTAAAAGAAAGCTGGATACCCCATCTGAAGTTATTAGCATTGAGCCGGTCTTTGATCTTGCTACTAATCTGATTCAGCAGATCGAGAGCTTTAATTCAAAGATCAGAGAACACAACGCGATAATCGACAACCAAGCTACCGAAAGAAACAATGTGCGAGATCAGGTATGGCGCTTTATAATCTCAGAGATCGAAGAGAAACTTGCTGAGTATCTGAAGCAGAAAAGTGGACTTGAATCGGGAATAAAAGAGCTAAGGCGAAAGGCTGATGAAAAACAGGCAGCTATAGATGGATTGAATTCTCAGGCCGAAGAAAAAGAAGCTACCCTTACCAGTGTGAAACCAACTGTTACGGCTATCAATACGATACTAACCGGCTTCGGTTTTGATGGGTTTAAGCTGGCTGAGAACACAAAGAAAAAAGGGACCTATGCAATCATTAGGCCAGATGGTTCCGACGCAAGCACAACCCTGAGCGAAGGAGAACATAACTTCCTCACATTCCTGTATTTCTATCATTTATGCTTTGGAAGCCAAAACTCTACTGGTTTGCTCCAGGATAGAATACTCGTTATCGACGATCCAATCTCCAGTATGGACAGCAGTGTCCTTTTCATCGTATCAACTTTGGTTAAGACAATGATTGACCACTGTCGTAAAGGCGAGAAAGGCATCAAGCAGGTTATCGTTCTAACCCATAATGTGTATTTCCATAAGGAAATAACATTCCTTGGAAGCAGAAATAGGTTTGCAAAGGAAGAAGCATCTTTCTTCATTCTTCGCAAGAAGAACGAGATTACATCGGTAGAGTCTTTCGATGAGAATCCTATAATGTCATCCTATGAGATGCTTTGGGAGGATTTGAGAAATCCGTCATCGAGCACAAGCAAAGGCGTATTCAACACGATGCGCCGAATCCTTGAATACTACTTTACGGTGATTGGTGGCATTGACTATGAAAAGTGTATCAATCAGTTTGAAGGCGAAGATAAAATCGCTTGTAAGGCTTTGGTCGCTTACATAAACGATGGCTCTCATTCTGTATATGATGATCTAATTGTACCTATCGAAGATAGCGCCCTGGAAAACTATCAACGGATATTCCGACTTATTTTTGAAAAGCTCAATCACATTGATCATTACAATATGATGATGAAGATTGAGGCATAAGCAGGTGGCATGATATGAGCAAAGAAAGCATTGAGAAGAGTTTGGGCAACCGATTTGCGGCACCACTAAAGGAAAACTACAGAAGGCGTATTATCTTCTGGCAGGACCCAGACGGTGAGTTCTCCTCGCTGGTGGACGAATTGTGCCTTGACGGAGCGAAGCTTCTGAAACTGACTGGAAGCAACAATTTCGCCGCCAAGATGTTGCTGTCTGAAACAGACACTGAAAGCAATTATCTGGTTTATAACCCCATCGCATATACCGATATCAAGGACGACTGGTTGCTGGATGTTGAGCTGTACAGCGAAGAATTCCGCGCCGATCTTTTGTCCATGCGGATGCAAGAACTCCACATGCCTTCCACCTCGCAGATGCGCAAGGCCATGAAGGGCTATTCCAGATTCTTTGAAAATAAAGAGCGTGTAGCGAAGCTCGCTGCGTTTGAGAGTGACTATTCTACAGTCGGCCAGCTTCATATCGACATTCTTTCCGTGCTTTCCGGAGCAAGCTCCAATACAGCGCCGGGAGTGATTAAGGCTGTCCTGATGGCTGGGATGGAGATCGAGAGTAATAGTGCGCTTGGCAACATTAGAAAGTTCGGAAACGAAACAGTTCTTTGGGAGATGATCAACCGGTATACCGGCTTTGTACATGGAGAAGAAGGAACTTTACTGACGCTTGCCTCACACATCCTTCTGACAGCGCTTTCCGTGACCATGAAAACATCTTGCCTAAAAGGATTGGAAAAGCTGATCTCGGAACCCCATCAGCAGCTTTGCTACTCCCTCGTGAATGAATGGATGCACTCTGAAGACGATGACGAGCTGTATGAAATCGCTCGTGAGGTCGAAGAAGGACTGCACTTAGTTAAACGATTTGATTCTCTGGATATAGAAGAACTTCTGAACTCTGAGTGCTTCCCGTGCATCAACGAGTGCATACTGAGAAAGTATATGTCGGAGATTTCGGAGAATGTTATCAAAGCGAATGATATCGTTACTGCTGTTGAGAAGAGAAGAACGCTGAAATGGTATAAGCGCGTCCGCTATTATTTCGATGGACTGCTGCAGGTAGCTCAAATGCAACAGTTCTATCAGACCAACATCGGCGGATTCCATATTGCAGAGCATGATAAGCTTTGGAAAGAGTATTGCAGCAATTACTGCAAGATGGATCATTTCTACCGCCAGTTCCATGCGTCGTTCGGCAGAAGTCTGAAGGAGTCCAGTACGGTTCTTGAAGATCTCTACAAGAATGTTGCAGACTATGTTGAGAAACTCTACAAGAACTGGTATTTACAGACTTTGGGTTCCCAGTGGACGATGCTTATCAAAGACGAACTCACAAAAGATTCGAGGTTGGACAAGTTACCTCACCAGGAAGATTTTTATCGGTATTTTGTTAAGCCTGTCGTGGCCAATGGCAGCAGAGCATTTGTGATCATCTCTGATGCGTTGAGATACGAGGTGGCTGTTGAATTAACAGGGCAGCTCCTAAGAGAGACAAAGGGCTCCGCAAAGATCGGTTCGATTCAGTCCATATTCCCGTCTGTGACGAAGTTCGGCATGGCTGCGCTTCTGCCGCATAAGGAGTTAACGCTATCAGATGACATTACTATCCTCTGTGATGGTATATCCACAGAAAGTACTGCAAACAGAGAAAAAATCCTTCAGGCAGCGCATTCTGGCAATGTGGCGATAACATACAGGACTCTGCTTGGGATGAAACAGGCAGAGAGGCGAGAAAAAATCAAGGATGCACAAGTCGTATATATCTACCATAATACGATTGATGCCGTCGGAGATAAAGCAATAACTGAGGATCAGGTGTTTGATGCCTGCGAGCAAGCCATCACAGAGATCAAGAACCTTGTCCGTTTGATTACCAACGACATGAACGGAACCAATATCCTGATCACTTCGGATCATGGATTCCTGTATTCCTACAGACCTCTTGAGGAAAGTGATAAGGCAGAGAAAAGCTTTGTCACCGGAAAGATCGTGGAGTTGGATCGGCGTTATGTCATTGCCAGCGGCGACTGTACGGCAGAGCATATGATAAAAATCCCTATGGATCATGTAAATAGCGAACTCAGTGGCTTTGCCTCACAGGATTACATCCGAATGAAAAAGCAGGGCGGCGGAATGAACTACGTACACGGTGGTATCTCCCTTCAGGAGATGGTAGTTCCGGTTATAGAGTTCAAGAATATTCGCGCTTCCTCAAAGAAGTTCGTGGATGTTAAAAAAGCGGAGCTTCAGCTGATTAGTCAGAGCAGGAAGGTTTCCAACAGTATCTTCTCACTCGACTTCTATCAGAAAGAGCCGGTCAGCGGCAAGGTTTCTGCTGCGACTTACGAGATCTACATGGCCGATGCAGCAGGCAAGCAGGTCAGTGATAGAAAGACCATTATCGCAGACAAAACCAGTAATAATGGTTCTGATCGGGTCTTTAGAACAAGATTCACACTCAAGAGTGTCGAATTCAATAAGACAGAGACTTATTATTTGACAATCGTTGAAAAAGGAACGACTAATGTAGTTGACCGTATTGAGTTTACGATAGATATTGCATTTGTAAATGATTTTGATTTCTAACTGGGAGGCCGCAAGATGACAGATTTTGATTCTAAAGTCCTTGATAACTTTCCGGGGAAAGTTGTCAGAAAAGACCTGACGAGTTTGATGAAGAAGGGCGCAAATGTTCCTACCTATGTATTGGAATACTTGCTCGGAATGTATTGCGCCACGGACGACGAAGACGCAATTGAAGTGGGTCTTGGAAAGATTCGGCGCATCCTCAGTGAGAATTATGTGCGTCCTGATCAGAGCGAGTATGTCAAATCCAAGATCAAAGAAAACGGTCAGTATACGATTATAGATAAGATCACAGTCGTGTTTGATGACCGGGAGGATAAGTATGTCGCTCGTTTTACAAATCTGAGGATGGACCCGTTTGAGGTCCCGTCAGATCTTGTCGTGCATAACGAGAAACTCTTGGTGGGCGGCATTTGGTGCATCCTCAAAATCGAATATGTCGGTCTTGAAAAGCCCGAAGAAGACGATCAAGAAGCCTTCGAGGAAGACATCTTTGGCAATCAAAAGAAAAAGAAGAAGCTTAAAAAGAAAAAGTCTAAGTATGACTCGCCGTTCCAGATTTCTTCTTTGAAGCCAATCCAAATGCCTAACCTGGATCTGGATGAGATCAAGGAGTCCAGAGCCAATTTCACAAAGGACGAATGGGTTTCACTGATGTTGCGTTCTGCAGGTTATGAGCCTGATGAACTCACAGAAAAGCAAAAGCTCCATTACTTACTGCGCTTTGTTCCGTTCATTCAAAGAAACTATAACCTTGTTGAGCTTGGCCCCCGTGGAACCGGCAAATCCCATGTTTACAGTGAGTTGTCCCCGTATTCTATTTTGATGAGCAGCGGAACGACAACGGTATCGAATATGTTCTACAATATGGCTTCACGCAGAGTCGGTCTTGTAGGTAATTGGGATTGCATCGCTTTTGACGAGGTTGCAGGAATTACACAAGCCTCCGGTGACATGGTTCAAATCATGAAGAACTATATGGCAAACGGCACCTTCGCCAGAGGCGCCGATTCCATCAGTTCAGATGCCTCCATCGCTTTTGAAGGAAACACATTCAGAAGTGTTGCGGATATGATGCGCACCACAAACCTGTTTGAGCCATTCCCCGAAGCGTTTAATAATGACTCCGCCTTCTTTGATCGAATTCATGCGTATCTTCCTGGCTGGGAAACTCCGAAGCTCAGGTCATCGCTATTCACAAAGAGCTATGGCTTAATCTCTGACTGCTTCTCTGAGTTTTGCCATGCCATGCGCAAATACGATTTCACGAACTCCTTCAGCGAATACTTCGCCTTGAATAAGAACTACAATACCCGAGATACAATAGCTGTCGGCAGAACGTTCTCTGGCTTGGCAAAGCTGATCTATCCGGATGAGCATATGACTAAGGAAGAGACCCGTGAAATCCTTGAATACGCCATTGAATGCAGAAGACGTGTTAAGGAACAGCTCCGGAAAATGAATCCTGCGGAATTCAGCGATGTTGCTATGGGCTATATTGACTTGGATACTGATGAGGAGATTATTGTTGATCTTCCCGAGGTTTCCAATGGAACGCTGATCTATGAAGGCTTCGAGATGCCCGGATATGTCTACGGTGTCGGCAGGTCTGTCAATGACACGATTGGCATTTACAGACTTGAGAACAAATTGATCGATGGTTCTGGATCGTTCAGCTTCAAGAATGTTGAAGGCCTTGCAAGAGCTCCTAAGAGTGTGAGGGATAGCATTACTGCGGCGTTCAACTATTTCGAGGAGAACTCGAAGAAAATCGTTGCTGGATCGCATGAGGAGTTCGACTATAGCCTATACTTCAATGATCTGCAGAATCGAGGCGTCAGTGATGAAATCTCGGTAGCTGAAGTGGTAGGTTTGTTCTCCGGCCTTGCAAACAGAGCTGTGCTTCCCTCGCTTGTTATTTGTGGAAGAGTAGTAATGTCGGGCAGCATGATGCCCATTACTACCGAGCTGGATGACATCTTTGTGGCCGCTGCCAACGCAGGAGCGAAGAAAATCATGCTTCCTTCTGAAAGCAGAGGAAAATATGAGAAGATGAAAGCGGATCTCAAAAAAGAAATCGAGGTAATCTTCTATTCAACACCACTTGATGCCGCTAAGAAAGCACTGGGAATTGGCTGAACATGATAATTGATATTGAAAGACTTAGACAAGACCTGGAAGACGAGTGTTATGGCGCTTTCTTCGGGGATGGCTTTGGCGGAGCTCTGATGGAATCGTTTGAAATAGAGGATGCCAGCCCAGAAGAGTTGATTCAAATAGCACGAAGGAACAATGTCGATTTAGAGCAATACGAAATACCTGATTGATACAACAAGGTGATTTGCTATGCGTGAGTACAAATGTATTAGCTGCGGTGCCGTTAAGGAAAGCGACAAGGAATGTAGCTGTCCGGTATGCGGCTATAAGATGTTTGAAGTTCCATATGAAAAGAGTGAAGTTCTAAGAAAAGAAATCCGTAGGTTTGTAGAAAAACTTAGACCTACGGAGTTCAAGAGTAGCTATCTTCAGTTTTATCGATTGAAGCCAACCGGGGAGAAGAATGACTCGGGAGAGGACCTCTTCCAAATCATTTTCAAAAAGCAAGATGATGAACGGTTTCCTGATTTCGCTAAAATACAGGGATACGTATGCGCTTCAAAGAAAACAGAGGTTTTTCTTGAACGTATAAAAGAATCAATAGAAGAAATCAAGAAACATCTTCACGCAGAGTATGCTCAAGATTATGATGTATCAACGGAAGAGCTATCCTTAGAGACAAACGCATTGGATTCTGTCCTCAAGGAAGTCCTTTCAGCGTTGGGAGTGAAAGCTGATTTGCCGGAACTTAATCTTCCGGAGATTAAGCTCTCTTACTCCGAGGCTCCTAACGATAGCCTTCTTCCTACGTCGGACAAGCTTTTAGAATTGTTATCGGCGATCGCAGATAAAATAGCAAAGTTCATTAAACAGAACAATATTTACGGAACCGGATATCAGAGAAAGCCTAAAATCACATTTAAGCCCTCTGAACCGGAGAATACACAAGAGGATCTTCTGTCCTGTGTGCGTAAAGTCGAGAAGATCATCGCTAAAAAGTACAGCGTAGACATCTTCTCCGACGGATCGGATGAACTGTCAGAAATGCTTGGTGTCCTTTGGAATTCGGCCTATGCGTTGATGACGCTTCCCATTCAGACCAAAACATACTCTTATGTAATCGACGGCGGAGCACCGGTTATCAATGATGAAATCAGGGCAAAGCTTCATGAAATCATTTCTTCGAGGTATGAAGAGATTGATTCAGAGGTTTATGCCTATGACTTCCTCGGGGATCGCAACGACAATCAGTTGTTTGAGTTGTTCGATAAAATGATCGAATTAGACAGCTTCGGCTTTATGGGAGTAAATAAGGACGGACTCCTAAAAATCGGAGAGAGCGAAGCAAAACTCAATAAGCTGATTGGCCTTAAGGCGATCAAGGAAAGTATAAAAAAGATCAAGGCTTATGCGCTGGCCAACAAAGACAGTGACGATCTGAATATACATATGTGCTTCTACGGGAACCCTGGAACGGGCAAGACTGAGGTCGCACGGTATATTGCAGGTATTCTTTACGAGAATAAGATTCTGCCGACGAAAAAGATCATTGAGGTTGACCGGTCTGGCTTGGTCAGTCAGTATTTCGGAGCAACCGCAGAAAAAACGCAGCGCGTCATTCATCAGGCTATGGGCGGCGTCTTGTTTATCGACGAGGCGTATGCCTTGGGTAACAACTCCGGATCTTTCGGTATTAGCGATTACGGAAAAGAAGCAATTGACACTCTCGTTAAAGCTATGGAGGATTACCGCGGAAAATTCTGCGTAATCTTTGCGGGCTATAAGAATGAGATGCTTCAAATGATTTCCACGAATCCCGGACTGAGATCGAGAATCCAATTTGAACTCGACTTTCCTAATTACTCCAGAGCAGAACTCGGCGAGATTACCAACCTTATTCTGAACCAGAGAGGATATCATTGCAGGCAAGATACACTAAGCCGCATCCTTGACATTACGGATATAAAGCGCAAGGACCCTAATTTCGCTAATGCCAGGGAAATTCGCAATATACTCGATCAGGTCATTATGTGCCAGAATCTAAGATGTGCTGACTCGGATGACAAAGAGATTGGTATAGTTGATGTAAATAAATACATCAAAGACGCAAAGATAAATCTCCCAACTGCGGGAGATGGTATTGGCAGCAAGATCATGACCGGCGAAGAGGAGTTGGATCAGCTAATCGGTCTTGCATCTATCAAACGCATGGTTAAGAAGATTAAAGCATATGCCAAAAGAAACAAGGGTGATGCTGGATTTAACCTTCATATGTGTTTCTATGGAAATCCGGGAACGGGCAAGACTGAGGTGGCAAGGATTCTCTCACGGATTCTATATGATGCTGGTGTGCTGGATGAGGCAAAACTTGTTGAGACGGATGCATATGGTTTTCTTGGCAAATTTGTAGGAGAAACCGCCCCGAAAACTCTTGCAAAGATAAACGACGCAATGAACGGAGTACTCTTTGTTGATGAGGCATATGCGTTGACGGGTGGTAAAACAGCCGATGGAAAGCAGACCACTTACGGGGAAGAAGCCATTTCTGTATTGTTGAAGGAGATGGAGGATCGGCGCGGTCAATTCTGCGTGATTCTTGCTGGATACAAAGAAGAGATGAAGAGCATGCTCAGTTCAAACCCGGGGCTTGAATCAAGAATCCAGTTCACATTGGATTTCCCCGATTATACGCGCGAAGAATTGGGTGAAATCGCTGAGAGGTTCTTAAGCAAGAAAAAATATACAATCGAGAACAATGCGCTGAATCGGTTGCTTGATATTACGGATTATTACAGGAATCAGCCCAACTTTGCAAATGCCAGGACAGTAAGAAATGTTCTTGATCAGGTGCTTATGAACCAGAATCTTAGAACAGAGGATTCCGATGGAGATTCCACTATCATCCTTGATGATGTAAATGATTATCTCTTGGATGAGGGAATTGATCTTAGTAACCCTAATAAGGGTAAGCGGACAATTGGCTTCGTATGATTAAGAGAAAAACCTGATGGCTTGAGTAGAGGAGCAATACTATGGATAATGATGCCAAACTAAGGCCTATTTACTTGATTCAGATTCTTAAGGAGAGGACAGACGAGGACCATTATCTTTCTACGCCTCAGCTTTGCAAGATTCTGAAAGATGAATATGGGATAGAAACTCACCGTACTACAATCAAAAGCGATATTGAATTGTTGCAACAAGCTGGTATAGGAATTCAAGTCACGCGATCAACGCAGAACATGTACAATTACATTGAGCGTGAATTTGACAATGCTGAACTCAAACTGCTTATTGACGCTGTGGAATCGTCCAAATTCATCACAAAAAGCAAAAGTGAACTGCTCGTGTCAAAGCTCGTTTCTTTAGCTGGAGTCAATAAAGCGAGAGAAATGAAGCGAAATCTTGCTGTTGATGGACGATACAAACCGGAGAATGAACGAATCTACTATATTGTTGATGCGATCAATGATGCAATTAACCAAAGAAAGAAGATTTGTTTCCAGAAAGTCGAATACAACGTCAAAAAGCAACGAGTTCTTCATCATGGCGGCGAGAAATACATTTTTAGCCCGTATTCTTTGGTGTGGGACGGTGATTTTTATTACGTCATCGGTTACTCCGACAAGTACAAGGATATAGGAAGTCACCGCGTAGACCGAATAGCGGAAACACCGGAGATACTCGATGAATCAGCGGTGCCCGTCCCGATAGGCTTCGACATTAACAAGTTCATCAATACTATGTTCCGAATGTACAATGCTCCGCGTAAGGAAGTCGAATTAATCTGTGATAATGGCGTAATGGATGCAATCATTGATAAGTTCGGGATTGACGCACCGGTTTATGCTTGGGATCAGCAGAATTTCCGCGTTATCACGGAAGTTGCGGTGGGAACGGTCTTCTTTAATTGGATCTTCGGCTTCCGGGGAAAAGTCAAGATTAAAGGGCCCGAAGATGTGAAGAAGGAATATTCAGAGATGGTTAGAGAAGCCCTTTCTGCGCTGGATTAACCGCTAAGATTGTTTGCGGAAGGAAGTGAGTCGATGCTCAAGACATTTACTGTTGCATTTATTGGGCATCGATATATCGAAAACAGCTTTGCCGTTGAGAAGAAGCTTGATCGTTTGATAGCTGACTTGCTTGGACAGCATGAATATGTTGAATTTCTCGTCGGAAGAGATGGTGAATTCGATCAGTTGGCCACTTCTGCAGTACACCGAGCTAAGAGAGCCTATGGCAACGATAATAGTGCGTTAGTTTGGGTAATGGCATACGAATCAGCCGAGTACAAGAATGACGAAGCTTTATTTGATGATTACTACGACGAGATTGAGATCTGCGATAAATCAGCTCAGTCACATTTTAAGGCTGCGATTCAAATAAGAAATCAAAACATGGTGGTTTGCGCGTGATATAACTGTTGAATAATATGCTCAGCGGAAAAAACGGCAGAGATGTTGCTTGTAGGCGACACCTCTGCAGTTTCTGAATTTTTATGTCGGTCACGAGCGACACCACCGTTTTGACCCCTTGATTTTTTCTGGCGGGTGAGTATAATAAAGCTATCACGAACAAACATTCGAGATAGAGACGAAAGCGAGGCAGTGTGTATGAGAAGCAAGAGTCCTGAGTTGAAAGCGAAGATATATGATTTCGTGAATTCGTGGAGACGAGATAACGGTTGGTCTCCGTCTATGACAGAGATCGCGGATGGCGTCGGCATCTCCAGAAACACCGCTTACCGTTATATCATCGAAATGACAGAAGACGGTTCCGGCCTGACCTATGACGGAAAGGTTATTGGAACGCGAGAAATGTGCGCCGATAACTCCAAGTTTTCCAAGGCAATGGTTGTTGGCTCCATTCCTTGCGGCGAGCCGACCTCTGAGGAACAGTTTGTTGACGCCTATGTGAACCTTCCGGTCAATCTGTTCGGCAAAGGTGACTTCTATATTCTCCATGCATCTGGCGATTCCATGGAGGATGCCGGAATTGAAGACGGTGATATGGTCGTCATTAAGATTCAGCCGACCGCAGACGTCGGAGACATCGTAGTTGCTTTGGACGAGGAGCAGCAAAACACCCTAAAACGATATGGCGGAGTTGATGAGAACGGTCGATACGTCTTGGAGTACATGAATGAGGAAGCCTATCCTGGCAAGATCATTCCTGTGAAAGAACTCACTGTTCAAGGCGTTGCAGAGTATGTCATCAAGAAGCTCCGTCCGGGAGGAGGGGGAAGTAGTTGGACAAAGAGATTGTAAGTGTTGAAGCCAGTACATTTCCGGATGGCATGATGCTTCCTATTGCAGTTCTCTGGAAGGATGGCAGACGATTTCCGGTCGAAAAGGTCCTCTACTACAGCACTTCTCCTGCCGGTGAATATGAAGGAATTCGCTACACGGTTTTAATCGGTAGTGCGGAAAAATACATTTACCGGGTCAAAAACAGTTGGTATGTGATGACCCATGCAGGAGGTGGAACAGGTGAAGAGGCTCACTTCTTATGAGGAGATCGAGAAGCTTTGCGAGGCGGCGATCAGGGATTTCTTCAAGCGTAAACACTACACCAATTCCAGATGTGTAGATATTGAAGGCTTCGTGACGGAGTATCTCGGCTTGCCAATCGTTTACGAGAAGATCCGGGAGGATGATCCTGGACGCCAGGGCTTCTTGTCTGACGGAGAGCGCCCTTTGTGGGTACTTAAATCTGGAAAGAGAATGCAGGTTCTGTTTCCGGCTAATGTCATTGTTCTGGATGATTCGCTACTGCGGCCAAATGAAATTGGCAGAAAGCGCTTTACCATGGCGCACGAGGCAGGACACTTTATTCTGAATCAGCATGTACCGGCACAAACCCATGCTTCATTCCACTCTGAGTTTGATGTAGAGATGCAGTATTCAGACGAGATGTTCCGTGAAATGATGAGCCTGAACGAGACTTTTGCAAACAGGTCAGCAGGATACTTGCTGATGCCTTCGTTCCTCATTGAAAGAACACTCAGAAAGTACAATGACGGGAAAAGAGTCCTCACTTATGACGGCTATGTAATGCCGCAGGAGAGCAAGATACTTATCAAAAGCATGGCGGACTCCCTTGGTGTCAACTACACGCCCTGTTTTATGAGACTGAAGGAGCTGAAGCTCTTGGACGTTCATCCGATTGAGGAGTATCTCGGAAACAGACTCTGCCTTGGTTCTCTGGAGGGAATGTGATGGTGGAGACAGCAAGAAACAAGACCTATCCAGTTCCAAACCTTGATTTCAAGCTGGACTTATCAAGGAGAGGATCGGAAAAGCTGGTACGGCGAGAGATCAGATGCCCCAAGTGCGGCTTCTATCTACTCGATGTGTTTGGCACAGAACACTACTACACAAGAGTGAAGTGCCAGAAATGTAAGTTCAGCGAAGTGATTGATACGGCGCTGTTTCGTACAGTCCGTAATAAAATCAATAGGCAGAAAAACGGATTGGAGGCGGAAACCAATGAAGACCTATACAGCTATCTGTCCAAAGTGCGGGACGGTAAATGATAGCCTTTACTTGGAAGAGACCGGCGGCGCATTTGAGTGCAGTCATTGTCTGGCTGTCGTCATGGCCCCGGATTCGATATACAGAAGCAGGACAGCAGAAAACGACCTGATTGCACAGGCTGCGGCAAAGAAGCTTATGAACCCAAAGATGATTGCTGCGGCGTTTGCATGAGAACGGGGGTGAGCGCATGAAGCAATACACCCGCCCAAAGCCGGAACGTGTCTATGTGAAGGTCACGACAGATTTTGACGAGACCGGCTACATGTGCCCAAGTACCATCACATGGGAGGATGGGCGCACCTTTAAGATTGAGAAGATACGGGACTTTCGTCCCGCGCAGTCTGCCAGCAACTCCATGCGCGGCGACTGCTACACCGTAGTAATCTGTGGGCAGGAAAAGCACCTGTTCTTTGAACGCACAGACGCCATGTTTGCCAGCACCGTTGGCCGCTGGTTTGTAGAGAAGCTCGTGGCACCAACCACCTGAGTACATAAGCACTTGTGAAGGGAGGCATGGACATGGAAAACAGAACCTATATCGCCATTGATCTAAAATCCTTCTATGCCTCCGTCGAGTGTGCAGACAGAAACGTAAACCCACTTACCACAAATCTTGTTGTGGCTGATCTGACGAGAACGGAGAAGACAATCTGCCTTGCTGTTTCACCCTCGCTCAAAGCGAAAGGCGTACCCGGCAGGCCAAGATTGTTCGAGGTCATTCAGAAGGTCAAGGAAGTTAACCGGCAGAGGCTTGCCGAATACCGCAAAAAAACGCATGACTATTCTGCAAAGCTGACCTCCGAATCCTTCGATGCGATTGCCCTTGAGAAAGACCCATCTCTGGAGCTTTCATACATTGTGGCTCCACCTCGGATGGCTCGGTACATGGAGATTTCCTCTCAGATCTACTCGATCTATCTCAAGTATGTCAGCAAGGAAGATGTGATCGTCTATAGCATTGACGAGGTGTTCATCGACGCCACCTCTTATCTGAAAACCTACAAGATTTCAGCCCAGCAGCTTGCCATGCGGATGATCCGCGAGGTGCTGTATACCACAGGCATCACGGCAACAGCCGGGATCGGAACAAATCTCTTTCTTGCCAAGATTGCTATGGACATCGTGGCCAAGCACATGGAGCCGGATGAAAATGGCGTCCGTATGGCGGAGCTGGACGAGATGAGTTTCCGGCGAATCCTTTGGGGGCATAAACCCCTGACAGACTTCTGGCGTATCGGTCCTGGCATAGCACGAAAGCTGGAGCAGAACGGAATGTTCACGCTGGGCGATGTGGCGAAGATGTCTGTCACCAAGCATCCGGTTGTAGTACACATCGAAAAACCGAAGAAGAATGAGAACGCCGTTCAGACAATGAAGAACGGCGAAGATCTGCTTTATAAGCTTTTCGGCATCAATGCGGAATTGATTATAGACCACGCTTGGGGCTGGGAGCCCTGCACCGTTGATGTAATCAAGCAGTATCGGCCCGAGAACAACAGCCTTGGCAGCGGGCAGGTTCTTCATGAGCCATATACTTTCGACAAGGCAAGGATCATCGTCATGGAAATGGCGGACGAGCTCAGTATGAGCCTCGTGCGTAAGGGTTTGGCTACAGAGAGAATCGAGCTCTATATCGGCTTTGACCGGGAGAGCCTGACAGAGGATCACGGCCTGTACCGATATAAGGACGGGCGAATCTATAAGGGCGCAGTCACCGCAGACCCGTATGGGCGACCGCATCCCAAGCACGCAAACGGCAATTTCAAATTGGACTTCCCGACGTCCTCGACAAAGCTTATTATCGACGCTGCCGTGAGCATTTTCGAGCAGAAGGTAGATAAAGGGCTGCTGGTGAGGCGTGTCGGCGTGACTGCCTGTAACGTGATCCCCAAGCAGGAAGCCGAACGGATACGCCGTGAGCGGCAGGAAGCGCCTGAGCAGCTTAATATGTTCACGGACTATGATTCCCTCGCCGCTGAGAAAGAAGCTCAGGAGAAGAAGCTGGAGCGTGAGAAGCGCTTGCAAGAGGCAATGCTTACGATCAAGGATAAGTTCGGAAAGAATGCCGTCCTCAAAGGGCTGAACTATCAAGAGGGAGCCAGAGGACGAGAACGAAACAACGAAGTCGGCGGACACAAAGCGTAGTTTTACAGGAAGGAGGCGGGCTGAATGAGTAACAGAGTCTATACATGGACAGGAAACGAAGAGAACCACGACTATGATGAAATTATTGGTCTGCCTCACTATGTTTCTACTACTCGTCCGCATATGAGCATGATCGACCGCGCAGCTCAGTTCTCTCCATTTGATGCGCTTACCGGGTTTGATGACAGCATCACGGAAGAGGGGCGCATGACCGATCAGAAAACAGACCTGTCCGAGCAGGACATGACGATCCTCAACGAAAAGATGGCCTTGCTTTCTGAGCTGTGTGCTCAGGCACAGAGAAGTCGGTTCAACGGAGATCAGCAGATTGAATCTCCGGTTGTAACAGCGACATACTTTGTTGCAGACGCGAAGCTCCACCGGCGCAGCAAAAAAGAAGGCGGCGCTTATATCAGCCACACAGGACCCGTCAAACGGGTAGACATGATAGAGGGCAAGCTGATCTTTTACAGCGAGAAGCCAGGGAGCAAAGAAATATCAATCCCAACACAGGACATCATAGAACTCCAAAGTGATGCTTTGGCCGATGTAGATAGCTGGTACGAATAGCCCTTAACAGAACACACAACTGAATAACTCAACTACGACTTTTAATCGCGCGAGCGGAGCAGGCTCCGTGAGAACATCAAATCTCATGGACTGAAAAACTACCATGCACCGTATGAAGCCGGACTGAGACATTTGGATTTCCATATCCATTTGCCTTGATCCGATTCTGCGGTGCTTTTTTGCGCGATAAATGGCTTTGTACTGTGTTAGGAGTCCCTTCCCAACTTGCGTGGGAAAGGACTTCTAATGCTTTATAGATGGCTTTGTTACATTGCTGAATACCCGTAATCTCCGAATTTTTGAACTTCACCCAAATTCAAAAATTCACAAGGAGATTACGGTAATGAAAAATGCATTTTTGGTCTTGAATGACCCTTCTAATAAAGACTCAGGGCTTCATGTCGCCAGCATCAAAGAGTGGAATCAGATTCTGGAGATCAACAGGACGCTGCCGAGAGATCAGAGGAGATTCTTTATCAAGGACTCTTTTGAAGATTGCGGAGAGATTGATTGCATGTACATCGAGACCACAAGAGAAGAATACGATAAATGGCACTCGCAGCAGGTCTATGCACAGAAAAAACGAAAGCTCGGAGAGCAGTACGGAAAGGTTTCTTTCCAGGACACCACTTCTGTTGGCGAAGGACTGACCTACGAGGAAGTTATAGGCAATGGCGTTGACCTTGAAGAAGCTGTTATTAAGGATACTCAGTTGGAGGCGCTGAAGCAATCGCTGGCGGAGTGGAAGCCTTGGGCGTTAGATGTGCTGACGCTGTATCTTTCTGAGAAAAAAGAGGAAGCGACGCTCTTCATCAGTAAGAAGTGCAGGGTCTCCATCAGGACGGCTCAGCGCTGGAAAATCCAGTTTGAAGAGTTCGTTATGAATTTTTTTGAAAACTTTTGAGAAATCGTGTCGTTTTGGAGCCTCGAAGGTTGCGGTAAGGGGGTGAGAGGAGAAATCCCTCAAAACCACTTCGGAGGGCACGAAATGAACAAGATCGACAATATCACGATTCAAAAGGGAGACATTTTCTTCGCCGACTTGGGAGAAACGGTTGGATCGGAACAAAGCGGTATCCGTCCTGTGCTGGTGATCCAGAACGATGTGGGAAATAAATTCAGCCCGACCGTGATTATCACCCCTCTTACAAGCAAACCTAAGAAGCTGACCCAGCCAACCCACGTTGCTATTGGAAAGAGATTTGGGCTCAGCGAATACTCTTATGCGCTGCTTGAACAAATTCGGACGATTGACCGTGCCCGTATTCTCGATTATGTCGGCCACGCTGATGAATACATGATGAGTCGGATTGATCGTGCCCTCCGAGTGAGTCTTAATCTGGAATGAGGAGGGACAGACATGGAATTTATCGATCCGACGAAGGAAGTATATCTCAAGGATAAACCGTTCTTGACGCTTACTGAAGCTGCAAAATACACCGGCGTTGGACAGCATAAGCTCTCGGAACTTAGTGATGATCCAAGATGCGAATTCGTGTTTTGGGTTGGGAAAAAGAGAATGTTTAAGCGAGAGAAGCTTGTGGAATATCTGTCGAATGCTTTCTCAATCTAAGAGATGTCAAATGTGCAAAGAGGCGAATTTGACCCTTTTTGCACATTAGGAAAACTGCGTAGAACTCGCTATCATCGTAGTATCAAATCTCAAGGGAGGGTTCAGTAATGATTAAAGAACAGTCAATGATTCAAACTGAGGGAACCAGTACGAGCAAGATTCCGGTATGGAGGAAGCCCTTGCTCTCCGTGACAGAAGCTGCCAAGTATTTTGGAATCGGAAAGCATAAGCTCTACGAAATGACAGCAGATAGGAACTGCGATTTTGTTCTTTGGAACGGCAATAAGAGAATGATTAAGAGAGAACAATTCGAGGCTTATCTCAAAAAGAGTTATTCGATATAGGAGGACGAAACAATGCCAAGAAAAGAAAAGAGAAATGTGCGCTTCGATAACCGTCATGTCAGATTGAAAACGGGAGAGACCCAGAAGAGCAACGGATATGAATATCGCTGGACAACAAAGGACGGGAAAAGGCATTCGATATTTGCGACTACCCTGGATGCACTGCGGGAAATGGAAGCCGAGCTTACCGCCGATAAGCATGACGGCATCAAGACAGACATCAAGAGCTTGACCGTGAATGACTGCTTTAAGCTCTGGAAAGAACTCAAGCGCGGAATCAAGGACAGCACATTTCAGAACTACATTTACATGTATGAGATGTTCGTCATGCCAACCTTCGGAAAGAAGCGAGTCGTTCAGGTAGTGAAGTCCGATGTAAAAAGGTTCTACAATAGCCTCAGCGATGACCAGCATTTGAAGATCTCCACCATAGACGGCATTCACAATGTCCTTCATCAGGTTTTTCAGGTAGCAGTGGACGACAACTACATTCGGGCGAATCCCTGCACCAAGATGCTGAAAGAGCTTCGGGTAGCGCATGGCCATGAGGTCGAGAAAAGGAAAGCCCTGACCGTTGCACAACAGGAGCTGTTCCTCCAGTTCATGATGGAGAATGAAACCTATCGACATTGGTATCCTGTCTTCTATATCCTGCTCAACACGGGCATGAGAGTTGGAGAGATCACCGGGCTTCGCTGGCGGGATGTTGATTTTGAGAATGGGTATATCAGTGTGAATCACACCTTGGTCTACTACAATCACCGTGATGAGCTCGGAACCTACTACAGCATCAACACGCCGAAGACCGAAGCTGGCTGGCGTGAGATTCCTATGATCGAGGGCGTCAGAGAGGCATTCGAGCTGGAACGTCAATACCAAGAGGAAAACGGCATCGAAAGTAAAGCCCGTATTGATGGGTATGACGATTTTATCTTTGTGAACCGCAATGGCGATGTGCAGCATCAGGGAACGCTCAATAAAGCTATTAAGCGGATTTCGAGAGATTGCAACGACAAGGTGCTTCTGGAGAATGAAATCGAAGACAATCCGACGCTCCTTCCGAGCTTTAGCTGCCATATTCTTCGGCACACTTTTGCGACTCGGCTCTGTGAGGCAGGCGTGAATCTGAAAGTTATTCAGGACATCCTTGGCCATGTCGATGTGTCAACGACGATGAACATCTATGTGGATGTCATGAAGGATATGAAGAAGAAGGAAATGTCAGCCTTCGGCTCATGGATCGGAGCGAATCCGAGCAAAGGTATGACGCTGGAAGAACTCAGCCAGGTCAATACAACAAACGCCTGGGCAAACTCATAAACTACTTGCAATTAAAACGCGGACGCCACATTGAAATGTACCATGTGGCGTCTGTTCCTGCATTTGCACATTTCTCAAGCGGAGAAGGAATCAGTATACTAAGAGCAGCCTTATGAGAGGAGGCTCTTGGCATGGAAAACAGTTTAGCCAATATGCGACCAGCGCTTGTGGCAGAATGGTCGCCTCAAAATCTTCCGCTGACTCCGGAAGAAGTACCTTACGGATCAAATAAACTGTACTGGTGGCTTGGACCGTGCGGTCATGAGTGGCAAACCAGCGCAAAGGCAAGATCAAACGGAGAAAACTGCCCGATCTGTTCCAATGCAAGGATAATACCCGGCATCAATGATTTGAAGACCTTTGAGCCAGAGCTTTCAAAAGAATGGTCAGAAAAGAACGCTCCGCTGGAGCCAACGATGATTGGACCCGGAAGCCACAAGAAAGTGATATGGCACGGAAAATGCGGACATGAGTGGTTAGCACCCATTCGGAACAGGGTAAAAGGCGCGGGGTGTCCGTATTGTTCCCACAACATTGTCCTACCTGGATTCAATGACTTGCAAACACTACAGCCACAGGTGGCGAAAGAGTGGTCGCCCAGAAACCTTCCACTGCTGCCTTCTCAGGTGACAGCATACTCAAACAAGAAGATGTGGTGGAAGTGCGCGGAAGGTCATGAGTGGTATACGCTCATATCGACTCGCTCTTACGGAAGTAAGTGCCCATACTGCAGCGGCATCATCACGCTCAAGGGATTTAATGACTTCAAAACGCTGCACCCAGATTTGGCGGCGGAATGGTCCGAGAGAAACGGGAGCCTTTTGCCGGATATGATTAACGAGAGGTCTCAGAAGAATGTCTGGTGGAAATGCCATGACTGCGGATATGAATGGAAAGCAGTCGTCAAGGCAAGAGTATATGGGCTGAAATGCCCGGTTTGCGCTGATCGTGCTGTTCTCACCGGTTATAACGATCTGGCGACTACAGATGCGGCTCTTACGGAAGAATGGGCGTATGACCTGAACACAGATATTGAGCCGGAGAAGATCTCCCGTAATTCGATGAGGCCGGTATGGTGGAGATGCAAATTTGGTCATACATGGAAGGAGAAGATTTGCCGGAGAACCGTCGAAGGGCTCGGATGTCCGATTTGCGATAAAGAGTTCGCCCGTGTACTTCCGCAGCTTTTGACTGTGCTATACTGCGGCAGACTTGGTTTGAAAGTGAAGATCAATGATAGCAGCATCTTCGGGCTTCCGATAGACGCATACATACCGGATCTGAAGCTCGCTATGCTTGCGAGAACTGCAAATACCAAAGCTGAGAACGGTGGGGCATTGGTTCTGCGGCATCAATGTAAACTGCGGGAGAGCTTGCTTGCGGAAATACCGATTACGACCTCTGAGGAAATATGCTTGTCAGTAAAGCGGGGTTTTTCATTAGCCCATGTGTATATTCCCTCAGATGGGGAGAAGGACGTAGACATAGCAAGAAAACGCTTCTTCGCGTGGCGAAGCAACCATTGAAGCAAGAACTGTGAGGTCTGTCGTTCCTGTTGGTAAGCTCCTCTTTACATTCTTTACTGAGCTAAATTGCCTGAACCTATTGAAAAACTGGACTTTTTCTGCTATAATATTTCAGCAGTTCGGGGGAGCGTATCAGCGATCATGTTCTCCAAACAATGAAAACCAAGTCTCCAATATCTCCAATTTAGTCTCCAAACACGTGCTGGATTATAAGGGATAGAGCGGGATTGCGTTTCAAAGTCGTTTCCTTCTGGAAAATAGCTATGTTGCAAGGAAACCGGAGCTGCGTTGATATATTGAGTTTTGATGATTGGTGAGGGGCATTGTTCAGGCCATGTAAAACGGCCAATAAACAGTGTTTCTCTCATCCCCACCATGAAGCCCCTCGGCTAAACCCGCTTGTTCAAGCCGTTTCCGGCAAAAAAGAGCAAGCCCTCTCCACCCACAGCACCCCCGGAATACCCCCAAAAGACAACCCCCTCCTTCAAGCCTGAAGGAGGGGGTTTGTGCGTAATGACCCTGTTTTGGGCTTCCCCGTAAGCGGCGGGACGCTTCCTCGTAGTAGCTGCCCACCGGCACATCCGCATTTCAATCCACCCACCCCGTGAGGGGTGGGACGGCAGCATCTATCATTCCGTCGTTCATCATGCCATTTCAATCCACCCACCCCGTGAGGGGTGGGACTGATTGCATAGTCGGTGCAGTCCTCTGTGACATTATTTCAATCCACCCACCCCGTGAGGGGTGGGACCTATCCTGCTGCTGGTTGGGTAAGGCCATGGAGCAATTTCAATCCACCCACCCCGTGAGGGGTGGGACTACCTACCGGAGCTTCCGCAAAAGGAGGTACAGATTTCAATCCACCCACCCCGTGAGGGGTGGGACTGCATTCATCGGCCGGGACAAAAACGGAGAAATTAATTTCAATCCACCCACCCCGTGAGGGGTGGGACGTCCGAAACGCTCCAGAAGGGCTTCATACGGGATATTTCAATCCACCCACCCCGTGAGGGGTGGGACATTTCGCATGTGAAGCAACACGACCGATGCCTCTGTATTTCAATCCACCCACCCCGTGAGGGGTGGGACGGACCCGGTTGTTCCCAGTGCGTTGTGTTGTTTTCTCCATTTCAATCCACCCACCCCGTGAGGGGTGGGACGTGTTTATCCATCTCCTTTGCTACTTCTCTCCTATTTCAATCCACCCACCCCGTGAGGGGTGGGACGCTGGTAGGCTCTAATATCGCATGGCTGATTTACATTTCAATCCACCCACCCCGTGAGGGGTGGGACCATTTTTATATGATGATTTTCGATTTCTCATTATATTTCAATCCACCCACCCCGTGAGGGGTGGGACAAATCTGGAATGACTGGTTCCGTGACCAAAACCTATTTCAATCCACCCACCCCGTGAGGGGTGGGACCTTGGTAACAAGCGTTTTTGTATGCTGTCTGCGTGTATTTCAATCCACCCACCCCGTGAGGGGTGGGACTCTTTCCAGTGATCCCACACAAGTCTGTTAGGTACATTTCAATCCACCCACCCCGTGAGGGGTGGGACTCTTTCCAGTGATCCCACACAAGTCTGTTAGGTACATTTCAATCCACCCACCCCGTGAGGGGTGGGACGCTGCTACTTCTATTGCTTCGCGAAATGTTTTGTTATTTCAATCCACCCACCCCGTGAGGGGTGGGACCGTACAGTGCAACGTATTTTTCTGGGCTGTGGTCATTTCAATCCACCCACCCCGTGAGGGGTGGGACGTATTCACCTCCTTATGGTCGATTGCGTTGGCCACATTTCAATCCACCCACCCCGTGAGGGGTGGGACGTGCCTGTCAAGTTCTCTTGCTACTTCGTTTCTATTTCAATCCACCCACCCCGTGAGGGGTGGGACCGCTGGCGAGGACTTGCCGGAGGGTGCAGAAAGAATTTCAATCCACCCACCCCGTGAGGGGTGGGACTGCCAAGGATCCCATCGTCTGGTCCTACATATCTCCATTTCAATCCACCCACCCCGTGAGGGGTGGGACTCTATGACCGCATCCAGAGCAGCCTTGAAGAAAATTTCAATCCACCCACCCCGTGAGGGGTGGGACTTGGTAACAGGCGTTTTTGTATGCTGTCTGTGTGTATTTCAATCCACCCACCCCGTGAGGGGTGGGACGCACCGAACCTATTCCGAAACAGGAGGCGAAAGCATATTTCAATCCACCCACCCCGTGAGGGGTGGGACAGCAAAGATGCACAAAACGAGCCCTCGACTTATGAACCTTTGCGACAAAAACGCATCCGAAGAGGCGCTTTTGGTAAAGCAAAAACACTGTTTCTGTAAAATACTGCATAAATCAATGCGGAAAACCGGTGCGAACCTCCCGGGGTTTTCCCGGGAGCTTGCGGTTCGCTAAACCTCCAAAAAGCCCTCCGGGTCGTAGGACGCCTTGGCGCCGAAGTGTTCAATTCGGGTTTCATACCGGTTGCCGAGATTATAGAACCGAAGGCTATCCTTGCCGTCGTCGATAATCTTGCACAGCTTGGCCTGCAATGTTCGGTATTGGGCGGCATCCAGCTTGCACTCGAACACCGAGTTTTGCACCCGCTGCCCGTAGTTGACGCATTGCTTGGCGATCTGCCGCAGGCGTTTTTTTCCGGCAGCGTCCTCGGTGTTTACGTCATATGTGATAAGCACCAGCAAGAGGTTCACCTCATTTCCATAAAAACGGCGGATAGGCATCCAGATCCCCGCGGATATACCGGGAAAGCAGCAGCGCCTGCACATAGGGGATCAGCCCCCATGGGATCTTTTCCTTGAGAAAGGGATGCAGAATGACCTCCTTTTTGCGTTCCTGCCAGCGGCGCAGAACGGTGCGGCGGGCGTCGTCGCAAAGATAGACGGCGCCGCTTTCCTGCACCTCAAAATCCCGGGCGGATACCATACGGTTGTTGATAAGCGTCAGAACGAACCGATCCGCAAGGCAGGGGCGCAGCTCTTCTATCAGGTCCTGCGCCATGGAATTTCGCCCCGGCCGATCCCGGTGCAGAAACCCCACATACGCATCCAGACCCACCGCCTCCAGCGCGGAGGCGCATTCGCCGGACAACAGGGAATAGGTGAAGGAAAGCAGCGCATTGACCCGATCCAGCGGCGGACGGCGGTTCCGCCCGTGGAAGAAAAACGCCTCCTTATCGCCGAGGATCATGTCGTCCAAACAGTTAAAGTAGACGGTAGCGGCAGCGCCCTCCAGCCCCCGCAGGGTATCCGGGTCCCGCACCGATGGCAGAGTCTCCAGAATCCCCTTTAATTGCAGAGAGCTTTGCATGAATTTTTCGGAGTCGATCCGCAGCTCATGATCCCGACGGGTACGTTCCAGGCTGCTGCGTGCATTGTATATCTTGCCAAAGACGAAACCGCCGGCAAGCCGGGTGCTTTCCCACAGGTCATCCGCCAGCCGGTACTGCGCCCGGCGCAGCAGCACGTTCCCGTGGGTGGCTCCCGCCGTGCGGCAAAGAAACCGTCCGTTCGGGCGGCAGAATGCCAGCAGGATATTTTTCTCCGCACAGGCGCCCATCAGCGCCGGGGAAGCCCCAAGGTAGGAAAAGCACACGATGCCCTGAAGGGCGTGCAGCGGGTAGCGTGCGGCCTCCTTGCCGTCCCGCTTCAGCACAATGTTCTCTCCCTCCAGTGCGGCGTAAATATCCTCCGAGGTGATAAACAGCGTATTCAGCAGCTGTCTCATGGTGTGTCCTCCATGCTTTTACGCAGGTAATCCGCTACGCTGCCGCAGGCGGGCAGGGCGGGCAGGCACAGCTCCTGCAGGGAACACGCCCCGCAGGATTTCGTCCGCTTTGGCTGCGGGGTGTAGCCCTTACGGTACAGCTCATGCATTTCCGTCAGGCAGGCACGCACGGTCTCCCGCAGCCCCTCGGTAAAATCCACCGCTTCCCGGCGGCGGGTCTCGCCGTAGTACAGCGCCCCCTCCGGGATGTCACAGCACAGCATTTCCTCCAGACAGATGGCCTGCGCACACAGCTGCAGCCGGTCGGCATCGATGGCCTGCGGGCGGCCCCGCTTGTATTCCACCGGATAGGGCTGCCAGCGGCCCTCCCAGCCGGCAATGGGCACCCCATCGGTCGAGCGCAGAAATTCGACGGCATCACACTGGCCGGAAATCCCCAGCCGGGCGGAATGAACGTACATCCCCCGGGCGATTTTTCTCTCTCCCCGGCTTTCCCGGTAGGCGGTATTGTGGACGTTTTCATGCATGACGGTGCCGTCGGCAGTACGGTAGTTTTCCGCCCACAGGTTTTCTATGTGGATAAGCGCCCATTGCCTGCGGCAAAAGACAAAATGCTGCAAGCCCGATAACTGGAGATAATCCGCTTCCTCATACACCGTCGATCACTTCCGCCGTCAGTCCCGGCAGCTCCTCCAGGGTGATGTTATAATCCTCCACGCAGGAGGGGGTCACGGTGGGGTCCTTCGGCTCCACATGCACCAGCCGGTGCACCTTGGCGGAGGAATACTTCCCGTCCTTGCAGCCGTGATCCCACCAGTACAGCTTTACCACCTCCATCGAGCCTTCAGGCCGGGCAGAGGAAGCGTCATTGAGGAACAGGGTACGCAGGCATTCCTTGATAACATCGGCGTCCTCCCGGCTGAAGCCGGTCTTTTCGGCCAGCTGCACGTTGATGGACCCCTTGAGCTTATACAGCCCGAACCGTACAAAATGCTTGGTGCCCATGGTGTCGCTCCCCTTTTTATCACCGGGCTCACTGTTGACGCTCTTGGTGATCTGCATGGAATCCACCTCTACCGGGGAAACGCTGACCGCCTGATGGATGGAGACCGGCCCCCGCACACCGACGGAAACGCCGCTTTTATCGCCCTTAAAGGCAAATACCTGCCCGAAGGAACGGACGTCTATCCACTTCTCGCAGACGACATGGACATATTCATCCTGTTCCTTGATGCCTCGGGTGGCAGCGGCAGCACGCTCGCTCAAGGCCTTGTAGCCGTCCTTGCATTTATCGTCGGACTGCACAAAAATCTCGTTGCCCAAATCCTGCATCCGGTTGCGGATCTTACGCTTGATGCACACATCCGAGATTTCCCCGAAGCCGTTATAGTCGGTGCGGGGGCGGTTGCCGTCCAGCGGGTCGCCGTTGCCGTTGGCGCGGGTCACACTAACCAGTGCCACAAAATCGATCTTGCTTTCCAGTTTAGCCATTGTTATTCCTCCTCATATTCAGTCATACCGTTATCGGTTGCTTCCTTTTTCCTAAAGAACTCGTTGCGCTGCAGCTCATATCCCATCAGGTAGAACTCGTTCAGCGGCTTATTCAGGGCATCGCCGTATTCGCTCAAATTAACAGAGATCTCATCACGCAGCCGGTGATAGCGGTCACGCTGCCACTGCTTGATGCGCGGGAGATATGCGCCTTCCAGCATCTCATTGATCCGGGCAAAAACCGTCCAAGGGGTCTGCCGGAATGCGGCAATTGACTTGATGGCGTTGGTCTGCCGGCTATCGCCGATGTTATTGTAGTAGTCATCTTCCGCGCGTTCCATCACAGCCAGCAGCCGCCCGAACTGGAAGCTGCGGTCTTTGCGGTCCAGTTTCCATTCCATACACAAATCCTCCTTTAGCCTTGGGGAATGATATTTTTGAATGACGGCGCAGGTGACAAATACCAGCTGCCGCCACAAACCGGGGTCGTAGGCCTGCGGCGTGGATGCCCGATTGACCAGCCTTGCCATAAGATCAGCGGGCATTCGGCCGCTGTCCACCCGGCAGGCAATAAGCCGCTGCAGCTGCTGCCCCAAAATGGCATCATCCGCCTTGAAAACGGCCCGGCCCTTTTCCTCCCGTTGGGTGCCGTAGGCGCAGTCGATGATCGTCTGCAGTCGGGGCGGCTGCAGCCCGAATTTGCCGTTCCACCAGCAGCAGCTGTTGTCCCAGTCGTGCAGCCGCTGCAAAAAGTCCGAAGCCTGCAGCTCGCTGTAATAGGTGACGGAAAGCCTGCCGGGAGTCGCCGCATCAAAGGCTGCCACAACAGCCGAATCATGGACGGACAGCTGTTCCCGGTCGCCCTGCAGGGTGCGGCGCAGCGCCAGCCGGTAATCGGAGGGCTGCAATATCGCCGCCTCGGAGGGCCGCAGGAA